>Ga0247817_10000011_pt1 | contig 365606 bp, 320 predicted proteins | sample UWRJL212509R1_FD_178010 | JGI IMG/M metagenome (GOLD analysis project Ga0247817, IMG submission 178010) | Plant litter microbial communities from Arlington Agricultural Research Station in Wisconsin, United States - UWRJ-L212-509R-1 | ecosystem: Environmental > Terrestrial > Plant litter >... | reverse complement strand
TGGTTAAGCAGATAAGCACCACTGGCTCTGGCTGGGACGGTACTTTGAATGGCAAGCCATTGACGGCGGATGATTACTGGTTCGTCATTAAATATTCAGAGCAAGGAGTAAACAAAGAGTTTAAAGCTCACTTCGCGTTAAAACGATAATGTTTAAAATATAAAGTATAAAAAAAGCTTCAATTTTCATTGAAGCTTTTTTTTATGAATTAATCGTTATTAATTTTTCGAATTATAAACAGCTATAGCATCTTTTAATATCGCTACGCTTTTAATCAAATCATCCTTTTTAAGAACATACGCAATACGTACTTCATTCAATCCTACATTTGGAGTTGAATAAAACCCGGCAGCCGGAGCAACCATAACTGTTTCGCCATTTAAATCATACGACTCCAACAGCCACTGCGCAAATGTATCTGCATTGTCAATTGGCAATTGCGCAATACAATAAAATGCTCCTTTTGGATTTGCAACCTTAACGCCTTCAATTTTATTCAGTTCAGATATCAAAGTATCTCTACGTTCCCTGTATTCAGTTATAACTTCATCGAAATAACTTTGTGGCGTTTCTAATGCTGCTTCGCTTGCAATTTGTGCAAACGTTGGCGGACTTAATCTGGCTTGAGCAAATTTCATCGCTGTAGCCATAACTTCTTTATTTTTAGAAACGATGCAGCCAATTCTTGCGCCGCACATACTATATCTTTTCGAAACAGAATCAATCATGATAGCGTGTTCTTCCAATCCCGGAATATTCATAACAGAATAATGAATATCACCGTCGTACGTAAATTCACGATATACTTCATCAGCAATTAAAAACAAATCATGCTTTTTTACCAATTCGGCTAGTTGCATCATTTCTTCTTTTGAATACAAATAACCAGTAGGATTTCCAGGGTTACAAATCAGGATTGCTTTGGTTTTTGAGGTAATTAATTTTTCAAAATCAGCAATCGGAGGTAACGCAAAACCCGTGTCAATCGTAGAAATAACCGGAACTACATTTACTCCGGATGCAGTAGAAAATCCATTGTAATTGGCATAAAACGGTTCCGGGATAATGATTTCGTCATCAACATCCATAGTACTTCCCATTGCAAATAAAAGCGCTTCAGAACCACCGGTAGTTATGATTATATCGGCAATATCAATTGGTAAGCCGTGATTTTTATAATACTGCGAAAGCTTTGTACGGTAACTTTCAAAACCGGCTGAATGGCTGTATTCCAAAACTTTTATATCAAGATTTTTTATGGAATTCATAGCAACTTCCGGGGTTTTGATATCCGGTTGGCCAATATTGAGATGGTACACTTTGTGACCTTTTTTCTTAGCAATTTCAGAATATGGAACCAATTTTCTAATTGGAGATTCCGGCATTTGTTTCCCTTTGTTCGATATTTTCGGCATGATTATATTTTTAGTGTCACAAAATTGCAACTTTTTTCATAGAGCACCAATTCTAAAGTTTATAAATTATCAGATTATGAATTGTTTGACTATAATTTTTTACATTTAATAAAAATTTGTACCATGAGAATATTTGTATGGATCTTATGTGTTATAAGTTGTATTCTGCCAACTTATGCACAGGAAGAGGTAAAATTTCCTTCCCATAAGAGCAAAGTTACAATCCCGTTTGAATTGATTAATAACTTAATTGTTGTTCCATTAAAAATCAACGGAGCGGAATTAAACTTTTTATTGGATACCGGAATTGAAGAAACTATCCTATTCAGTTTGGATGAGCAAAAGGAAATTAATTTTAATAACGTCGAAAAAATAAAGTTGAGAGGATTAGGAAATCAAGAAAGTACAATCGGATTACGATCTAAAAACAACATACTCAATATTGGCGAACTCGAATTTAAGAATCAGGAAATCTTAATCATAATCGATGAAAATATGGATTTCGCCTCGAGCCTTGGAATCGCAGTAAACGGAATACTCGGCTATCATTTTTTTAAAAATAATCTGGTCAAAATCAACTACGAGCGAAAAAAACTCTACATCTATAACCAACATAAAACAGACATCAAAAAAGTTGTAAAAAACTTTAAATCTTTTCCAATTTCAATTGAGAGAAACAAGCCTTATGTGCAATCCAAAATCACGATAGATGATGAAGTTATTGATGCTAAACTTCTCGTTGATACCGGAAATAGCGATGCAATTTGGTTGTTTCATGATAAGTCCGATAAACTAAAAATACCCGAAAAGTATTTATATGAATTTCTCGGTAGAGGTTTTAGCGGTGAAATATTTGGAAAAAAAGCCCGAATAAGCCATTTTGCAATTGATGAATTCCAATTCAAAAATCCAATTGTTTCATTTCCTGATACGACTTCAACACGAAATGTAAAAATGGTCGAAAAACGCCTTGGGTCCGTTGGTGGAGAGCTTTTCAAACGATTCATACTCGTTTTCGATTATAAAAACAGCCTGTTATATGCGAAAAAGAACGGAAGTTTTAATCTGCCATTTAACTATAACAAAAGCGGAATTGAATTGCATCACGCCGGACTGCGATTGGTAAAACAAGAAGTATATAGAAACAACGAAGACAATTTAATAAAAATTGATTTAGGCGAAAAAAAGTACAATCTTGAATATAAATTCGAATTAAAGCCGTCGTATCACATTGCTTCCATCCGGAAAGATTCACCGGCTGAAAAAATCGGACTAAAAAAAGGTGACGTCATGATTTCCATAAACGGAAACTATTGTCATCATCATTCGTTACAGGAAATTAATAATATTCTGAGGTCTAAAGAAGGAAAACTACTCAACATACAAATTGAGCGCGAAAATAAACCGATGAATTTCAAACTAAAACTCCAAAATCTGTTATAATCTCAAACTCCAAACCGAAAAAATTGTTAGGCTTTTTATTTATGTTTACATTTGCCCAACAACAACACACAACCGTTTATGAGTTCTGATACGAGTAAAAGATACGCAATGCGCGGCGTTTCTGCTTCTAAAGAAGACGTGCACAATGCGATCAAAAACATTGATAAAGGCTTGTTTCCACAGGCTTTTTGCAAAATTATCCCCGACTATTTAACGAATGACAGCGATTATTGCCTGATAATGCATGCCGATGGCGCAGGAACAAAATCTTCGCTGGCATACATGTACTGGAAAGAAACCGGAGATATTTCCGTTTGGAAAGGCATTGCACAAGATGCGTTAATAATGAATATTGACGATTTGCTTTGCGTTGGCGCGACCGATAATATCTTGCTGTCGTCAACAATCGGAAGAAATAAAAACCTGATTCCCGGCGAAGTAATTTCTGCAATCATCAGCGGAACGGAAGAACTCATCAATGAACTCAAAAACTTTGGCGTAACCATTCATTCTACCGGTGGTGAAACTGCCGATGTTGGTGATATCGTTCGTACAATTATCGTCGATTCTACAGTTACGGCTCGTATGAAGCGTACTGACGTCATTGATAACGCAAACATCAAAGCCGGTGACGTAATCGTTGGATTAGCGTCTTTCGGCCAGGCGAAATATGAAAAAGGATATAATGGCGGAATGGGAAGCAACGGACTAACATCGGCGCGCCACGATGTTTTTGATAACTATCTCGCTCAAAAATATCCCGAAAGTTTCGACGCGCAGGTTCCATCGGAGCTTGTTTATTCCGGAAAAGTGAAGCTTACTGACGAGGTTAAAGATTCGCCAATTGATGCCGGAAAACTCGTGCTTTCGCCAACGCGGACCTACGCTCCGATAATCAAGAAAATCCTTGAAAAATATACGTCCGAAAATGTTCACGGAATGGTGCACTGCAGCGGCGGCGCGCAAACAAAAATCCTGCATTTTATCGAAAATCTGCACGTAATTAAAGACAATCTTTTTCCGGTTCCGCCATTATTTCAACTGATTCAGGAGCAATCCAAAACCGATTGGAAGGAAATGTACCAGGTTTTCAATTGTGGCCACAGAATGGAATTATACGTGCCGCAAACTATAGCGAATGACATTATCGCGATATCAGAATCGTTCGGCGTCCCGGCGCAAATCGTCGGAAGAGTAGAAGCGGCATCGTCTAAAAAGTTAACTATTACAAGTGATTACGGCGTTTTCGAATATTAGAAGCTAATCCCGCTTTCGCCTTTATCTTTGTTCGTGCCTCACAAAGGATATCGGCTCAATCGGGGCTAAAAAAATCTGCCATGAATGAACTTTTCGATTTTAATCAAAACCTGATCCTTGAAGATGAATTCGTTCGGCTTCGCCCGTTACAAGCAACAGACTTTGACAATTTGCTCGATATTTCACTTTCAGAGCCAACACTTTGGAAATATTCTCTCGTTCCTGCAAACGGCGTCGAAAATCTTAAAAATTACATCGACATTGCACTAAAATCACGCGAAGCTAAAACCGAATTTCCGTTTATCGTATTCGATAAAACCAAAAATAAATACGCCGGAAGTACGCGATTTTACGACATCAATTTCCCGTTTAAAACATTGCAACTTGGTTACACTTTTTACGGTTCTGAATTTCAGGGAACAAAAGTCAACAAGCATTGCAAATATTTATTGCTCAAATTTGCCTTTGAACAATTCGGAATGGAACGTGTCGAATTTCGTGCGGATAATAATAATTCAAAAAGTATTGCCGCCATGAAAAGCATTGGCTGTAAAGTGGATGGCATTTTACGCAGCAATATGCCAACCTACCAAAGCGATGCCAGACGCGACAGCATTGTTTTGAGCATCCTGAAATCAGAATGGTTTGAAACGGTAAAAGCTAATCTGGAATTGAAATTATAGATACCAAAAATCATTACGAATGAATTCGCTATTTTTGTAAAAAATCAAAATGAAAGTACATCTAAAACACGGAATTGATAAACTGGTTTTCGGAATGAAGCAAAACGATGTTGTTTCAGTTTACGGAAAACCGGATAAAGAATATAAGGATGAAGACGATAATGTCATTTTTCTATACAATGAACATCAGTTGCGCTTGACATTTTATGCCGAGGAAGGTTTTAAATTGGGATATATCATTGCTTCCGCAGATGATTTGGAAGTGCTTGATATCAACATAATCCGAAAGAATTATGATGAAGTTAAAGACGCATTAGCATCGAAAGGAATTGCCAAATTCACAAAGGAAGAATTTGACAGTTATGAAAATTATTTCAACGAAGAAAACTGGATTATTCTTCAAACTGAATTTGGAGAAATAGTGAAATTTGAACTCGGAGCAATCATCAACGACAAAGATGAATTTGACTGGAAATTCAAAAAGTAAAAAATAAAAAAGGCGCAACTGTAATGGTTGCGCCTTTTTTATATAGAATTTGATTACTGCTTAACAGGCATTTTTTCAAGAAGTTCCACTTCAAAAATGATATTTGCATTTGGCGGAATCACCGTTCCGGCACCATTAGCACCATATCCTAATTTTGACGGGATGAAAAGTGTTGCTTTATCGCCAAACGACATTTGGTTTAACCCTTCAAGGAAACCGGAAATTAATCCGCCTTTGCTTGCATATTCAAACGGAAATGGCTGATAACCGTTTTGAGCTGCTCTTGTTGCGTCAAATTTACCATAATCCTTATTTACTGCTTCGTAGCTACTGTCAAATAAGCTTCCATCTTCCAGATAACCCGCATAGTGAATATAAACTGTAGTTTTTTCTGCTGGTTTTATCCCCGTTCCTTTAGTAACGATTTTATAAGCCAATCCGCTATCAGTTGTTGTTGCTTCTGATTTTATTTTGTTAAGAGAAGCTAATTTTGCAGCTTTTACAGGACCATATTTCTGGTCATAAACACGTTTTGCTTCAGCTTCGTCAGCTTCTTGCTTCTTTTTCTTTTCAGCCGCAATTGCTGCCTCTTTTTTAGCATCAGCATCCTGATTGGAATAATAATCAGAAAATACTTTTGTTGCATTGAATGTTTTAGCTGCCGCACCTTTACGAACAATCGTTACTTTATTGATTACGTCATCCTGAACAATCGCATTCACGACTTCCATTCCGCTAACAACGTGTCCAAAAACCGTATGCTTGCCGTTAAGCCATGATGTTTCTTTGTGTGTAATGAAAAATTGACTTCCATTTGTTGTTGGTCCTGAATTCGCCATCGATAAAATTCCGGCTTTGTCATGTTTCAAATCAGTAAATTCATCTTTGAATTTGTAACCTGGAGAACCTGAACCATTTCCAAGTGGATCACCGCCCTGAATCATGAAATCATTGATAACGCGGTGAAATTTTAAACCATTGTAAAAAGGTTTTCCCTTGAAAGCATCAAGCGTTACAAATGGATTTGTCCCTTCTGCCAATGAAACGAAGTTGGCAACCGTGATTGGTGTTTTTTGATATTCTAATACTAAAACGATTTTACCTTTTGAAGTTTCCAATTCAGCAAAAATTCCATCATTTGGATTGGTTGGAGTTACAACTGGTTTTTTTGCGGGCATAACTTTATTTGCCGGCGCAGGTTTTTTTGTCGCAGTTTTCTTTGCTTGTGCATAAAGACCTGTTGTCATTGCGATAAACAAAAGACACATAACTTTAAATTTCATTTTCATGCGTTTAAAATTCCTTACTCTTTTTGCGATTTGCAGGGATTTTCAGGTTGAGTCCCTTATTTAATTATTATTTGTTTTCTTTTTCAAGCAGTTGTACTTCGAAAATTATATTTGAATTTGGTGGTATAATTCCATTTCCGGCTCCGGCTTCACCCCAGGCAAGGCTTGACGGAATAAAGAGAATAGCGGTATCGCCAAACGACATATTTTCAATACCTTCAATAAATCCCGGAATTAATCCTTCTTTTCTTCCCATCATAAAAGGCATCGGAGCATAGCCATTTTGTGCTGCTCTGGCTGCGTCAAAAGTTCCGAATTTCTTTGAAACTTCTTCGATGCTTGTATCTAAAATTGTTCCATCTTCGAAAAATGCGGCAAAGTGAAGTGAAACCGGTGCTCCCGTTTGTGGTTTTTTACCATTTCCTTTTTTGATAATGGCATATTGCAAACCTGTTGGTGTTTTAGTGGCAGTTTTTTTCGCTGTTGCAAATGTTGCTAGTTTTTCTTCAATCGCTGCTTTGTATTTTTCTTTGTACAAACGCTTTTTTTCTGCGTCCTCGGCAAGTTGTTTCTTTTGATTTTCAGCTTCGTTTACGAAGTAATTATTAAAAACTTTTACGGCGTCGAATTTCTTAGCAGCTTCTCCTTTTCGGATAATTTTTACAGAAATAATGCTGTCATCCTGAACAATTTTGTTTACAACTTCCATTCCGTTTCCAACAACATGTCCAAAAACAGTGTGTTTTCCGTCAAGCCATGAAGTCTCGACATGAGTGATGAAAAATTGCGAACTATTTGTTCCCGGACCTGAATTGGCCATTGATAATGTTCCTGGTCCGCTGTGGGTTAAATCGGTAATTTCATCTTTGAATTTATATCCGGTATCGCCCGATCCATTTCCAAGAGGATCACCGCCCTGAATCATGAAATTCTGTAAAACACGGTGAAATTTCAATCCGTTATAAAATGGTTTTCCTTTGAATTGCTCATTGACGTAGTTGTTTTTACCTTCAGCCAGCGATACGAAATTTGCCACGGTTACTGGTGTTTTTTCATATTCGAGCTTAACAATGATGCTTCCTTTTACAGTTTCAATTTCGGCATATAATCCATCTGCAAGATCGGAATGTTCTTCTTTGCAGGAAAAAAAAGTTGCGATTACGGCAAATAAAACAATTACTTTTTTAAACATTTTATACTTAAATTATTCAGTTATTACTTTTTGTTCGGGTTTAAAATCATTCAATGTTACAGTACAAATTATAGGTTGGTTTGGACGAATTCTCTTCGTATCGCCACGAAATCCATAAGCCATGTGCGACGGAAAAAGGAATCGCACTGTTTCTTTCTTATTCATTAATTTAATTCCGTCCCGCAATCCCATCAGGATATTTTGCTTATCGACAAGGTAGGTTTGCGGTTTTAATTCAACTTCCGAATAAATCACGTTTCCTTTTATGTCTTCAATCTTGTAATCAAAATTGGCAACGTCGCCTTTTTTCGGGCGTAGCGTATCGGCAGTATTTTCTGAAATATAATAATACCAATATCCTTTTTGAGAAGCAATGTACTTGATTTTAGGATTGCTCTTGATAATAGAATCAATCTTTCCTTCTTCGCCTTTAATTAGTATTTTATTGCGTTCCATCGATTCTTTCATGAACGTTCCGGAAGATTGCGAAACAGGTTTTCTGGCTTGCTGCTGCGAACAACTTGCAAGAATTATCCCGATTGCAAGAATCGTTATTTGCTTTATCATTTTCATATCGTGATGGATTTTACGATGTTTTCAAATTTAATGACGGTTTCTTTTAATGACAAATACGATTTTCCGCCCGCTGCATTAATATGTCCGCCACCATTAAAATGTTCCCGCGCAAATTGATTCACATCGAAACCATCTTGTGAACGGAAGGAGATCTTAATGATATTTTCATCTTTATGCTCGATGAAAATTGCTGCAAAAATGATTCCTTTTATCGTTAATCCAAAATTTACCAAACCTTCGGTATCGCCTTTTACATATTTAAATTCGTCCAATTCCTGCTGGGAAAGCGTGATGTAAGACGTTTTAAATTCAGGCAATACTTTCATGTTTTGCAAAGCGCGGCCCATCAACTGCAGTCTTTCGTATGAACTGTTGTCAAAAAGCAAATTATGGATTCCGCTGTTGTCAATTCCATTATCTATTAAATCCGCTACCACTTTATGGGTCGTGCTTGTCGTTGACGGAAAACGGAAAGAACCCGAATCAGTAACGATTCCGGTGTAAATGCAAGTTGCAATTGTTTTATCAATCAGGCTTTTATATCCGATAAAATCGATGAAATTATACACCATTTCGCAAGTCGAACCGAAATGCGTGCTCGAATACATATAAGCGGCATATGAATCTGGTTTTTGATGATGGTCGATCATGACAAATGGCGCGGTAAGTTTGTTTAACACATGCTCCATTTCGCCTGTACGGTGAAGCGCATTAAAATCGAGTGTAAAAATCAATTCGGCTTCTTGTAGTATTTTAGTACAGTTTTCACGATCTTTTTCAAAAATCAGCACTTTGTCCGAATCTGGAAGCCATGCTAAGAAATCCGGAAATTCATTCGGCGCGATTACAACTGCATGATGGTTTAGCTTCAGCAAGAAGTGATAAAGACCTATTGTAGAGCCCATTGCATCGCCATCCGGACTTCGGTGCGGAATTATGGCTATTCGTTTTGGAGTAGATAACAACTCCCGTACAGCCTGAATATCTTCGTTTTTCATGGTGCGAAAATACATTTTTTTTGATTTGAAAAATTATAATTTTGTCACAAAAAGGCCAAACCAGACTGCAAACAATCCCACAAAAATGCTCAGTCCTATATATGTGAGCGCAATTGCTGCATTTTGATCACGGAATAAATTATAATTTTCATATCCAAAAGTAGAAAAAGTAGTGTAACCGCCGCAAAATCCGGTTATCAGACACCATTTTAGATTGCTTTCGGACAAATTGTTTTTTTCAAGGATCCCGATGATAAAACCAATAAGGAAACAACCCAGAATATTTGTAATGAATGTTGCCAATGGAAAATGCGCAGCCCAGAATTTATGAATTAATAACGAAGTGAAATAACGGAAAATGCTTCCAATTCCACCGCCTAAACCTATAAATAAGATTGTTTTCATGAATTTTGTGTTCTGCTAGAGAATCACAATATTACGTTTTTTCAAACGATGATAATAGAAAATTACCAAAAACTGTCCGCCGGATTACAATGTGTTTTTCGTATTTTAGCAACTTATTTAAAGTAAAAGCATGATATCCGAAAGTCAGTTCCAAACCGAATTAAACCGAATAATAGAAAATGCAATCCGCGAAGACGTTGGTCCCGGAGATTATTCCTCATTATCATGTATTCCTGATTCAGCGACCGGAAAGGCAAAACTGCTGGTCAAAGAAAACGGGATTATCGCCGGAGTAGAATTTGCAAAAATGATATTTAATTACGTAGATCCGAATCTGCAAATTGAAACCTTTATTAATGACGGAACTCCGGTAAAATATGGCGATGTCGTTTTTCATGTTTCAGGAAGTTCACAATCCATTCTAAAGTCAGAGCGCGTCGTACTCAATTCAATGCAGCGAATGAGCGCAATTGCAACAAAGACAAATTCGTATGTCGAGCTACTAAAAGGAACAAATGCCAAAATCCTCGATACCAGAAAAACTACCCCGGGTTTCCGAGCGGCAGAAAAATGGGCAGTTAAAATTGGCGGTGGCGAAAATCACCGTTTTGCATTATATGATATGGTAATGCTCAAAGACAATCACAATGATTTTGCGGGCGGAATTACCAATGCAATCACCAAAACCAAAAACTACTTAAAAGAAAATAATCTTGATTTAAAGATAATTGTTGAAGCACGAACGTTGGACGAAATTCGGGAAATACTTGAGAATGAAGGCGTTTACAGAATCCTGATCGATAATTTTAATTTTGATGACACCATTACGGCAGTCGGATTGATCGGGGATAAATGCCTGACAGAATCTTCGGGAAACATCAATGAAAAAACGATCCGTAAATATGCTGAATGCGGCGTAGATTATATTTCCTCAGGCGCGTTGACGCATTCCGTTTATAATATGGATTTGAGTCTCAAAGCAATATAATTATTGATTAGCACGAATCAATTTGTGCCAATTTGTGAAATCTGTGTTTAAGTACAAAGCATTTAATAGAAAACTGTGTCAAAAGAAATTGAAGCAAAACTCGAGAAAATTCCCGTCATCAGAAATCTGGTGCGCTTCCTCAAAGGCATTAAACTCAACTGGCTCGAAGGCGTAACATTATACGAACTGCTCGAAATTTACATCATCGGAATCGCCGAAGGCGCCGTTGGTTACCGCGCGGGAGCCATTGCTTTTAGTTTTTTTATGGCATTATTTCCGTTCGCGCTTTTCATCCTGAACTTAATTCCATATATCCCAATAGAAAATTTCCAGACGGATTTCCTGCGTTTCGTAGAAGATAGCGTTCCTCCAAATACGTACGAAGCAATTGCAAATATCATTACAGATATTTTACGCAATAGCCACTCAGGTTTGCTTTCGTCCGGTTTTTTACTGTCGATTTTTCTCCAGGCCAACGGGTTGAATGCCATTCTGGGCGGATTCGAGAACTCTAAGCATGTTATCGACAAACGCGGATTTTTCAGCCAGTATTTCATTGCGCTCGCCCTGTCGTTATTATTGTCATTTCTGTTGATTACAACCGTCGCGATAATCGTTGTATTCGAGGTTTTCCTGCAACAGACAAAAATCCAGGATATGTTTAGCGAAAACATCCAGATTCTTGTAATGAGCCGTTACATTTTCGTCATGCTCATGATTTTAATTACAACATCAATCCTGCTGAAATTCGGCACCAAAAGAAAAACAAAAGCGGCTTTAATTTCAATCGGCTCGGTTTTTACAACAATATTGATTATCTTGTCGTCTTATTTTTTCGGAATCTGGGTCGTAAAATTCTCAAAATACAATGAACTTTACGGGTCAATCGGGACTTTGCTGATCATGATGTTCTACATTTGGATCAATTGTATGGTGCTGCTTTTGGGCTTCGAGCTCAATGCGGTAATCAATAAGCACAAAAAGCGAAACCTGGTCGAGAATAATGAGAATCCTAATCAATAGCATTTCTATTGTGTTTTTTAGGAGCAATTTCCTGCTGTCCGCTATATCTTTTTTGTTTTTTCATGCTGAGTGAACTCAATGAACATCAGTTCAAAACAAAAAAGGATGCCGCTTCCATCAGGGCTAACAACCGCTAAAATATGAAATATCGTTGCCTGATTATCGTTTTGTTGCTGCTCGCCGGAACAATTTCTGCTCAAAATTCTGTCTTGGGAAAATGGAAATCTATAGATGATGAAACCGGAAAAGCACTCGCAATCGTCGAGATTTTCGAGAAAAATGAAAAAATATATGGCCGCGTTCTCGAAGTTCTGAATCTAAAAAACAAAAACCATATTTGTTCAAAGTGCGCAGACGAAGATAAAGACAAGCCAATCATCGGGCTGGTTGTGATGAAAGGGCTTAAGAAAGATGGAAACGAGTACAATGGCGGAAAAATTCTCGATCCAAAATCCGGAAAACTGTACAAATGTTACATCAACCTAGAAGACGAAGATAAACTCAAAGTCCGCGGCTACATTGGAATTTCATTATTCGGAAGAACGCAATATTGGCACAGAGTAAAGTAATTACTATTTAATAATGAATAATTAACAATGTTAGAAGTCAATCACTCGTCAAATCAGAAGTCTTATTAATTATTACCTATTAATTATTCCATATTAATTACCCGCCGCCATGTTTTTCGCCGAAGTTATCCTGCCACTTTCTCTATCAAAAACATTCACTTACCAAATTTCGGAAGCCGAATTTAATTACATCAAAATCGGGATGCGCGTTGCTGTTCCGTTTGGAAGAAGTAAAATATATACAGCACTTGTAACCGACTTGCACCAAAATAAGCCCGAATTATACGAAGCCAAGGAAATCGACCAGATTCTCGATGAGAAACCAATCGTAAACCAACACCAGATTGATCATTGGTTTTGGATTGCTTCCTATTATATGTGCGCAATTGGCGATGTTTATCGAGGTGCAATGCCATCGGCACTTTTGCTTGAAAGCGAAACCGTTATTTCATTAAAAAACGAATCCTATTTTGACCGCCATCAACTTTCGGACGATGAGTTTCTGGTTTATCAGGCGTTGTTACATCAATCATCCATAAAACTTCAGGATGTAACGCTGATCCTGAATAAAAAAAGCGTTTTTCCGGTCGTTCGAAAAATGATGGAAAACAACATGCTGACGTTACAGGAAGAAATCCACGAAACATATACGCCAAAATTGGTTCGATACCTGCGATTGCATCAAAGCTATAATTCAGATTCCGGCTTAAACGAGCTTCTTGAAAAACTGAAAAGTGCCAATAAGCAAAAGGAAATCGTACTCCATTATTTCCAAATTACTGCAATTGATAAAAATCCGGTAACGGTAAAAAAACTGATTGAAGCTTCGGGTTCATCTTCTACAGTTGTAAAAAGCCTGATTGATAAAGGAGTTTTTGAGGAATATCACATTCAGCAGGACAGAGTGATTTTTGACGGAGAAACTTCCGAAAAGGAATTGATTTTGAGTCCGGCACAACAAGTAGCGCTTTCAGAAATCAATAATGAATTTAAAGAAAAAGAAGTCTGTCTTCTGCACGGCGTAACTTCATCCGGAAAGACAGAAATTTACATAAAATTAATAGAGCATTATATTAAGGTAGAAAAACAGGTTTTGTATTTGCTTCCGGAAATTGCCTTAACCACGCAACTGGTTTCAAGATTACAAAAGCATTTTGGCGATAAAGTTTCCGTTTTTCATTCAAAATACAGTAACAACGAACGGGTTGAAGTCTGGAATCGCGTACTCGAAAATTCTACAAAAGCACAAATTGTTATAGGAGCAAGGTCGGCACTTTTTCTTCCGTTTTCAAATCTCGGATTGTTAATCGTCGATGAAGAACACGAACAGACATTCAAGCAACAAGATCCGGCACCTCGCTATCACGCTCGCGATGCTGCAATTGTTTTGGCAAATTCGCACAATGCAAAAGTACTTTTGGGTTCGGCTACCCCAAGTCTGGAAACGTATTTTAATGCACAATCAGGGAAATTCGGTTTTTCGGAGATTTCTGAGCGCTATGGAAACGTTATGATGCCGGATATTGAACTCGTAGATTTAAAAGACAAATATTTCCGCAAGAAAATGGCAGGACATTTTAGCGATACTTTGATTGAGGAAATTACAACAGCATTATCCTTGGGCGAGCAGGTGATATTATTTCAGAACCGACGCGGTTATTCTCCGGTAGTTGAATGTATGACCTGCGGCCATGTTCCGCAATGCAAGCAATGTGATGTAAGTTTGACCTATCATAAATTCAAGAATCAGCTTCGGTGTCATTACTGCGGTTATTCAATGGCAAATCCAACAAATTGCCACAACTGTTCGAGTGTCGACTTGATTACGAAAGGCTTTGGTACTGAGCAAATCCAGCAGGAATTAATTCCGCTTTTCCCAAATGCTAAAATCGGGCGAATGGATCAGGACACGACAAAAGGGAAATTTGGTTTTGAGAAAATCATAGATAGTTTTAAAAACCGTGAAATTGATATTCTCGTCGGAACACAAATGCTTGCAAAAGGTTTAGACTTTGATAACGTGAGTTTAGTCGGAATCATGAACGCTGATAATTTATTGTATTACCCGGATTTTCGTGCGTTTGAAAGAAGTTTTCAGATGATGACACAAGTTTCCGGAAGATCGGGACGTTCAGCAAAACGCGGGAAAGTCATTATTCAGACGTATAATCCAAACCATAATACGATTCAGCAGGTTACAAACAATGATTATGTCGGAATGTATAAAGAACAATTGTACGAAAGGCATATATATAAGTATCCGCCGTATTTTCGATTGGTAAAACTTACGCTCAAGCATCGTGATTATGAAAAACTCAAACAAGGTTCGTTTTGGTTGTATGAAATGATGAAACAACATTTAGATATGCCTGTATTAGGCCCGGAAGAACCAGCTATCAGTCGCATACGCAATGAATATATCCGAACGATAATGGTCAAGATTCCGCAAAACCTGCCATTGGGAAACACAAAAAAAACTATCCAAAGAATTCTGAATAGTTTTGAAAGTGTGGCGCAATACCGCGCTATAAAAGTTATGGTAAATGTCGATTTTTATTGAGGCACTTCGAGCGCTTTTTTCAAATCTTCTTTCTTGTTTCGGCTTAATGGGATTTTAGTCGGACCGATTTCAGCAAATTTACTGTTGAATTTATCCACCTTATCAATATTTACGATAAAGGATTTGTGAACACGTACAAATTTTTCTTTCGGAAGGTCATTCTCAAAAGACTTCATTGTTGAAAGCACTAAATGATTTTCATCTTCAGTGACAACTTTTACATAATCGCCATAGGCTTCAACCCATTTTATTTTTGAGGTAAAGATTTTCAGTTTTTTTAGCTTGCTCTTGATAAAGATATGATCGCCATCTTCTTCCTGGCTTTCTTTCTGCATTATATGTAAATTGATCGCGCGCTTGATCGCAGATTCAAAACGGATATTACTAATTGGTTTTTGCAAATAATCCGTAGCATCATAATCAAAAGCCTTGACCGCATATTCTGGCTTTGACGTAATGAACACAACCTGTGGCTTTACTTTTAAGCCGTCTAAAAGGTCGAATCCGCTTACAATTGGCATTTCAACGTCTAGGAATAATAGGTCAATGGAATTATAAGACATAAAATTCTTAGCTTCTATGGCATTTGAGAATTCTTCAACCAGATTCAGGTTGACATGGTTGCTGACCAACTTGCCAACAATCATTCTCTGGATAGAGCTGTCATCTACAATCACGCAATTCAACTTCATAAATCTTTGTTTCTCGTTTCAAATTTAAAAATATATTTATTTTTTTAAACAAACTAATTTTTACAGATAAAAATCGCACTTTATCGATTATAATCGGTTTGCACTTGCGCAATAAAATAAATTCATTACTTTTGCACCCAAATTAACAAATAAATATTTTATTTATGAATCATTATGAGACTGTTTTCATCTTGAATCCCGTTTTATCTGAAGTACAGGTAAAGGAAACAGTAAGCAAATTCGAAGATTTTCTTACGAGTAAAGGAGCAGAGATGGTATCTAAAGAGGATTGGGGCCTGAAAAAAATGGCTTACGAAATCCAAAACAAAAAAAGTGGCTTTTATCACTTATTTGAATTTAAAGTATCTGGCGAAGTTTTAATCGCTTTCGAAACTGAATTCAGACGTGACGAGAGAATTATGCGTTTCTTGACTGTAAGTCTTGACAAACACGCTATTTCTTGGGCAGAAAGAAGAAGAGAAAAACTTAAAGCAGCTAAAGCGTAATTATTATGGCAACCCTACAACAATCGGCCTCAGGCAAGAAAGACGGAGATATCAGATATTTAACGCCTTTAAACATTGAAACTAACAAAACTAAAAAGTACTGTCGTTTCAAAAAATCCGGAATCAAATATGTAGATTATAAAGATGCGGATTTCCTTTTGAAATTTGTTAACGAGCAAGGAAAAATCCTTCCACGCCGTTTAACAGGAACTTCATTGAAATACCAAAGAAAAGTGTCTGTAGCTGTTAAAAGAGCGCGTCACTTAGCTTTAATGCCATATGTGGCGGATTTACTAAAATAATACATTAAACACAGTTGTTGGTTTCTCGTAAAACAGAACCTAACTTCTATAATAAGGACAACAACATGGAAATTATATTAAAACAAGACGTTCAGAACGTAGGATTTAAAGATGACGTAGTTTCAGTAAAAGCTGGATACGGACGTAACTTCCTAATCCCACAAGGATTTGCTTCATTGGCTACACCTTCAGCTAAAAAAGTATTGGCTGAAAACCTAAAGCAAAGAGCGCACAAAGAAGCTAAAGTTATCAATGATGCTAAAGAATTAGCTGAAAAATTGAAAGCTATCGAAATCAAAATTTCAGCAAAAGCTGGTGGTGAAAAACTTTTCGGTTCTATCACTAACATCGACATTGCTGAAGCTTTGGCGAAAGGTGGTCAGGAAATTGACAGAAAATTCATCACTTCAGGAATCGTTAAACGTACCGGTAAATATACTGCAAACGTTCGTTTACACAGAGATGTAGTGGTTGAATTACCTTACGAAATCGTAGCTGAAAAATAATAATTTCAAGCATAGAATATAAATCCCGATGAAAGTCGGGATTTTTTTTATTTCAAAATGCAATGTTCCAAGTTGAATATTCAAGATTTAATACTGAATTTTGAACAAGGAATTTCGAACTTTGAATTTATAAGGAAAGTTTTTCCAAACCAAGAATCCGAAACCAAAATGAAATACGCCCGACTTACCAAAGAACAATTCGAGGAACTTCATCCCGAATTTGTAAACTTCCTGGCAACACAATCCATCGATAAATCAGAATGGGATAAAATAAAGACAGAAAAACCCGAAGTAGCCGAGCAGGAACTCGATGTTTTTTCCGATTTAATTTGGGAAGGTGTTTTGTCAAGAGCAGAATTTCTGGAGCACTTTTCCAAAAATCATATTTTCTTGTTCAAATGCTTTGATGCTCACGTTGAATCAATCGTTTTAAAAGCACTAACGCCTGATGTCGATTTTCTTACCACCGAAGGGCTGCAATGGCTTAGCAATTCTATGTTTACCGAGAATATAGAAATGAGAATTGGAAAAAAAGACTTCACAGAAGACCGGAATAGTTCCATTTTCGGATTAATACAGCAAGGCGCATTTTTAAGCGACGGTCAGTTTTACAAGCAAATTAATTCGGTAATCGAATCGGAATCCTAGTTTTCGTTTACTCTCAAATTTGTTGATCCGGATCACGGTTTTTTTATTTTTCGGCAATGTTTTTCAAATTAGAATTACTATTTTTAGCCAGGCAATCCAAGAAATATAAAACTACTATTTTCAGGAATTTATGGATATTCAACAAAGAATTCAGACGTTACGCGAAGAACTAAACCATCATAATTACAATTATTATGTATTGGATAACGCTACAATTGCCGATTTCGAGTTTGATAGCAAATTAAAGGAATTACAGGATTTGGAAAACCAACATCCCGAATTCTTTGATGAAAATTCCCCGACACAGCGCGTTGGCGGAATGATAACCAAAAACTTCAATACGATCGTTCACGAGAACCGAATGTATTCCCTTGATAATTCCTACTCAAAAGAAGATTTGTCTGATTGGGAGAAGCGAATTAAGCGTGAGTTAGGAAATGTAGATGTTCAGCTAGAATATACTTGCGAATTAAAATATGACGGAGCTTCCATAAGCATTTCGTATGAAAATGGCAGATTAAAGCGCGCCGTTACTCGCGGTGATGGTTTTCAGGGTGATGAAGTGACGAACAATATCAAAACCATAAAGTCGGTTCCACTTCATTTAAAAGGCGATTTTCCTGAAAAATTTGATATTCGCGGTGAAATTATCCTTCCATTTGCCGGCTTCGAAAAAATGAATCAGGAGCTAGTTGAAATTGGCGAAACACCCTATTCAAATCCAAGAAATACAGCTTCTGGAAGCTTGAAGCTGCAAGACAGTGCAGAAGTTGCAAAACGCCCACTGGATTGTCTGCTGTATTCAATTATCGGAAATAATCTACCATTTAAAACACAATTTGACGGATTACAACACGCCAGGAACTGGGGTTTTAAAGTTCCGAAAGAAGCACAGCTCGCCAAAAATCTTGAAGAAGTTTTTGAATTTATTGATTATTGGGACGTTCATCGCCATAATCTTCCGTATGAAACGGATGGAGTAGTGGTTAAGGTAAATGCAATTCATTTTCAGGAAGAATTAGGTTACACGGCAAAATCTCCGCGTTGGGCGATGGCATATAAATTCAAGGCAGAACAGGTTTTTACCAAATTAAATTCGATTTCCTACCAGGTCGGAAGAACCGGCGCGATAACTCCGGTAGCAAACCTTGAGCCCGTTCAGCTTGCCGGAACAATCGTAAAACGGGCTTCTTTACACAATGCTGACCAAATTGAAAAGCTGGATATTCGAATAAATGATACAGTTTTTGTTGAAAAAGGAGGTGAAATTATTCCAAAAATAATCGCAGTCGATTTAAGCAAGCGACCTTTAGAATCCATTCCTACAAACTATATTTCACATTGCCCTGAATGCCATACGGAACTGGTACGGACAATTGGCGAAGCTCAGCATTACTGCCCGAATTTTTACGGCTGTCCACCGCAGATTATTGGTCGAATCCAGCATTATATTTCCAGAAAAGCTATGGATATTGAAGGGCTCGGCGGAGAAACAGTGGCGTTGCTTTTTAATAATCAGCTTGTTCATAATTATGCCGATTTATACGAATTGAAAGTTGAGCAAATTCTTCCGCTGGAAAGAATGGCGCAAAAATCGGCTGAAAATTTAGTTCACGGAATCGAAAGATCAAAAGAAATACCGTTTGAGCGTGTTTTATTTGCGCTTGGAATCCGATTTGTTGGAGAAACTGTCGCAAAAAAACTCGCAAAGCATTACAAAACCATTGAAGCTTTATCGCAAGCAAGTTTAATGGATTTGATTTTGGTCGATGAAATTGGTGAACGAATCGCGAAAAGCGTACTGGAATTTTTCGAAAATGACGAAAATAAAATCATTATTGAACGATTGAAAAATTCCGGAGTACAATTTGAGATTCAACAGAAAATAAATCCGGACGCAACAGAAAAGCTGCAAGGGAAAACATTTGTCGTTTCAGGAGTTTTCGAAAAATTTTCACGTGATGATCTGAAAAAAGCGATCGAGGATAACGGCGGAAAAGTGGGCAGTTCCATTTCTGCTAAAACCGATTTCGTGATTGCAGGAGAAAATATGGGGCCGGCAAAACTTGAAAAAGCAAATAAGCTAAATGTTGCCATAATTTCGGAAGACGACTTTATAATGCTGTTGAATGAAAGCTAATACGCCGGCATTAATTTTATATTTTTTCGTTTGCAGCCTGTTAATTATTTTTTGTCTAATCAATATGGATTGGCTGATTCCATACGGGAAAGCGATTGTTATTCCGGCAATTTCCTATTATTATTATGTAACGAACAAATACAAAGTCGACGTAACCAAAGCCGTTATTTTTGTGCTTTGTTTCATTGGAGATATTATTTTCCTAATGGATTTCGAGTACTATTTTATGACTTCATTATTATGTTTCTTTGTAGTTTACATGTTGCTTTTACGCTATTTTATTGAAGATTTCAGAAGAAATAAATTCAGGAAAATTGATATTTTGCCAATTTCAATAGTCGTAATATTGCTTGGTTATTTGCTCATAACTATTTTGAACCTGAAATTTGATGAAGCTGAAAACTACTACGTAACCTTTTTTCTATACGGACTTACGCTTGCAGTTTTAGGTTGTGTTTGCATAATGAATTATATTTCAAAAGGCACGACATCAGCTATTCATGCGGTAATAATGTTTATTTGTTTCTTATTGTCGGACATATTTTACCTGATTGCAAATTACTATTATGATCTCGCAATTTTCCGGGTCATTATCATCGGGACGCAACTTTTCTCTTATTATTTCATGGTAAACTATTTTTTGTTTCGCCAAAAAGAAATCGAACATAAGTATAATCTTAAAATAAAAAACACAATATAAGTACAGGAAGTAGAACTATTTAATTGTAATTTTATCCCTAAAACATAATTTATGAAAGCTCATTTCTTAAAGTTTTCAATAATTTATTTCGTTATAGGAATTACGGAAGTTATTGCTGAATTTTTTGCTTTCAACCAAGCGATAATCATTCTGAAACCATTAATTCCGTTAATGCTTATGATTGTGTATCGAATGACATCAACGGAGCAAAACCCGCTTTTTTTTGCAACGATGTTTTTTTCTTTCCTGACAAATCTTTTGTTTCTTCCAATTGGTCCGGACGTATTGTTTTATGCCGTAATAGCATTTACGGTCCATAGGATTTTGTTCATTTATTGCATTGTAAAAATGCTGAAGATCAAAGATTTCATCCCAATTGCAATCGGATTTGTCCCTTTTTTCTTCCTGTTTTCCTATGTTTTTAAATTTGCGGACGAAGTTTCCAATACGATGTATGCAATGATAATCCTTCAGAATTTCCTGATTTCAGCACTGGGCGGAATTGCGTTATCGAACTACATCATGAAAGACGACAGCAAGAATTCCTGGCTTTATATGTGCGGATTACTATTTGTATTATTGCAGTTCGTTATTTTTATTGAACGCTATTATATAATGATTTCAATTTTCAGGCCAATTGCTATGTTGCTCAATGTTAGTGGTTTTTATTGCTTTTACCGGTTTTTTATTTCAACCGAAACCTCAAACAATAATGGTTCGTCCTGAAGAGGATTTTTGTTTGTCATTTTCAAAATAAAAATCAATTCTGCCAAGATTTATTCCATAACAACCAACTTGGTTTACAAGAACATCTTTTCCTTCGCTGTTTTTTACGATCGTTGGCTTGTCAAGAAATGTATGCGTATGGCCGCCAATTATCAAGTCAATATCTTTGGTTTTTCCGGCTAATTTAAGATCGCAAATTTTCTCCTGGTCATCTTTATATTTATAGCCAAGATGTGAAAGGCAGATTATCAGGTCGCACTTTTCATCGCTTTTTAAAATCCGCGTCATGTCTTGTGCTGCTTCAACCGGATCTAAATATTTCGTTTCCTTATAATTTCGTTTGTCAACCAAACCTTCAAGTTCAACTCCAAGCCCAAAAACACCAATCTTAATTCCGTCTTTCCTGAAAATTTTATATGGTTTCACAATAGTATCCAAAACCGTATTCCGAAAATCATAATTTGCCGAAACAAATTCAAAATTCGCATTTGGCAATTGCGCGTAAAAACCATCAATCCCATTATCAAAATCGTGATTTCCCATCGTTGCCAAATCATAATTCAGCATACTCATCAGCTTAAATTCAAGTTCGCCGCCATAATAATTAAAATAAGGCGTTCCCTGAAAAATATCGCCTGCATCCAAAAGCAGCACGTTCTTATTTTCTTTCCTGATCGATTCAACCAACGCCGCACGACGCGAAACACCGCCCATATTCGGGTTTTTCGGATCTGTAGCCGGAAACGGGTCAATGTGGCTGTGAACATCATTCGTATGAAGAATCGTGAGTTTTTTTATGTTCGGTGACGCAAAGCTTAGCAATGTCCCGGGCAAAGCCAGTAAGGCAGAAGCTGCGGCAGTTTTTTCTATAAAATCCCTTCGTTTCATTTTTTATTTTTTTGAAGCTATTCCGGCTTTCCGTTCCAATCTTTTTGTTTTAAAGAAAAACAAAAAAGGATTTCCACTGCAATCCGGGCTAGAAATCGTGTTGTAAAATCAAATTTTGTTATTCCTTGAAAATCCTTTTATCCGTAATGATCGGAATCGTGTCAACTTCCTTAAAATAATCAATCAAAACATTCCGAAGCTTGTAATCGAGGTCATATTTCGCTACGGCTTTTTTGAAAAACAGCATGTTATCGCCGCCATTCGCCAAATAATCGGAAGTCGCTACATAATATATCGTTTCGTTTTCAAGCGGTTTTCCTTCCACTTTAATGTCTTTTGCCAAATTGGTTTTATCAATCGTAAAAGTCATTCCGGATAACGGATGCGGTTTTTTCTCTTTAATAATGTAATCTGCAATTTCCTGAATCTGGTTGCCTTTCAATGCAATTACGATTACGCTGTTCTCAAAAGGCATGATCTCAAAAGCAGTTCGTGTGGTAACATTTCCTTTTGGGATCATCGCACGGATCCCGCCATGATTCAATAAACAAATATCGATTCGTTTTTGCTCTCTTTTCTCAAAAACATAATTCGATTTTTGCAAGGTAACATCCGCCATCAGATTTCCGATTGTGGTTTGCCATTCGCCTTTAGATTTGTCAAGTGTTTCCGGAGCATAGGCCAAAACAGTATTCATGTCTTTGTCCAGGTTTTCGCGGTAAGGTTTTATAAATGTTTCAATTTCTGCGGTTTCAGAAATACCAGTAGTAATTTTGATTTGCTTGCCTTCAATTTTTGTAACATCGTACTTTTTTGACCCGCAAGAACTGAAAACCAAAAATGTTAAGAATAAAACAAAATGTAGCGAAAAAGCGTTATACTTTTTTAGATTTACCATCTGAAATGCGACTAATTTAATTAAATTTGTAATTCAAGTAAAAGTACTATGTTTTTAAAATTTTTGAAGAATTTTTTATTAAAAAGAACGTTAAAAAAAAGTCTTTTAAATGTAAAGAATAATTTTTCAGCAGACGCAATAAAAACTGTAGGGATTTTAGTTGACGAAACGTATTTCAATGAAACCGAATCGCTTGTAACAGATTTGGTTCAGAGTGGGATTGGCAAGGGAAACATTACAGTATTGGTTTATAAAGATAAAATCAGGAAGAACGAAATAGTAGATCATCCTGCTTTTAGCCTGAAAAACATTAGCTGGAGCGGAAATATTGAAAGCCAAGAAGTTGCACTTTTTTCATCCCAGCATTTCGATATGCTAATTAACTATTACGACATTGAAAAAGCGGCTCTTTTATTAGTAACGCAAAATTCTAAAGCCAGTTTTAAAGTGGGTTTTACCACAATTGATAAAAGATTGAACCATTTTATGATCAATACAATTGCTGAAAATCACGCTGTTTTTATTGACGAATTATTCCGATACCTAAAAATATTAAACAAAATATAGCTATGCAGTCATTTATTGGAACCGGTGTCGCACTGGTTACTCCTTTCAAAAAAGATTTTTCTGTTGATACCGAAGCCTTAACGCGAATTGTAAATTACGTTATTGACGGCGGTGTCGAATATTTAGTTGTTCTTGGAACTACAGGTGAGCCTGCTACATTAACTTCTGATGAAAAAAAACTCGTTATAAAAACCATAGTTGAAGCCAATAACCGTAGGCTTCCGTTGGTTTTAGGCGTTGGGGGAAATGATACTGCGAGTCTGGTTAATGAATTGAAAACAGGGAATTTTGAAGATTTTACTGCCATTCTTTCTGTTTCGCCCTATTATAATAAGCCAACTCAGGAAGGAATTTACCAGCATTTTAAAGCCATTGCCGAAGCTTCACCGCTTCCTGTAATTTTGTATAACGTTCCCGGACGAACAGCTAGTAATGTTCTGCCATCAACAATTGTAAGACTGGCGAAAGATTTTAAGAACATTATTGGTGTCAAAGAAGCGGCAGGCGATATTGTTCAGGCAATGCAGTTAATTAAGGATAAACCGAAAGATTTCTTAGTGATTTCAGGTGATGACATGATTACGTTGCCAATGGTGTTAGCTGGTGGCGCCGGAGTAATTTCGGTTATTGGAGAAGGGTTTCCAAAAGAATTTTCTGAAATGGTACGCCTTGGATTGCAACGTAAAACCGATGAAGCGTATGAACTTCATTATAAAATTTATGATTCAATTAATATGATTTTTGAACAAGGAAATCCAGCCGGAATCAAACAAATCCATAAAGCATTAGGTTTGTCAGAAAATACTGTGCGTTTACCATTGGTTTCGGTAGATGAAAACCTTGCGGAAAGATTAAATAAATTCGTAAAAGAGATTGGGGAATAATCGTGTTTTTCAATATTCGGCTTAGTGTTTTTATTTGCTTTTAACTTCCCGTGATGCAACCTGAAAAAAATGTTTTGTAGTCTGCAATTAATGACTAAATTTGCTCCCGTGATTTCGGGAGGTTTATACCTTGAAAATCCGTAATTTTAATAGTAAAAATGAATAAATTTTTTTCCATAGCGCTTGTATTAATTTTCTTAAGCTCTTGTAGTCCATATCAAAAAGCACTCAAAAAAGATGATATTGCTCTGAAGTTTGAAATGGCGACAAAAATGTACGAAAAGAAAAAGTATACCAAAGCATTGCGTCTTTTTGAGCAAATAGCGCCGACTTACAGAGGAAAACCACAGGCGGAAAAAATGTTTTACATGTATGCAAAATCGTTTTATGCGATTAAAGAATATTATTCTTCAGGATATCAATTCGAAAGCTTTGCATCCAGTTATCCAAAAAGTGAAAAAATCGAAGAAGCCTCTTTTTTAGGCGCATTGAGCTATTCAAAAATGTCTCCACGATATAGTCTGGATCAGGTCGATACTTACAAAGCGATTGATAAATTACAGGCTTTCATAAATAATTATCCCAATTCTGAATACCTTCCTGAAGCGAATGTTATCGTAAAAGATTTACGGGAAAAACTCGAAAAGAAAAGTTTTGAAATAGCAAAACAATACAATACAATCACAGATTACAAATCAGCATTGGTTGCCTTGGATAATTTTATTGCTGATTTTCCTGGAACACCATATAAAGAACAGGCATTGTATTATAAATTAGATTCAGCCTATAACCTGGCTATAAATAGTATTCCTTCAAAAATGCAGGAAAGGTTAGTGGTTGCCAAAACTGCACACGCTAATTTAGTAAAGTTTAATGCCAATTCAGAATTTAAAGCAAAGGCTGACGAAATGTTAGCAAGAATAGATACCGATTTACAACAATTTTCAAAATAAAAAAGTCATGGATTTAAAGAAGACGAATGCGCCGGTTAACACAATCACTTACAATAAAACTGTAATTGAAGAGCCAACCGGAAATGTATATGAGGCGATAACAATTATGGCTAAAAGAGCAAATCAAATCAATTCAGAAATTAAAAAAGAATTGACTGAAAAGCTTGAAGAATTTGCTACTTATAACGATAGTTTAGAAGAAATCTTCGAAAACAAAGAGCAAATCGAAGTTTCTAAATTCTATGAAAAATTGCCTAAACCACACGCTTTGGCAGTTCAGGAATGGCTAGATGATAAAATCTACCACAGAGATTCCAATAAATAAAAGAGATGTCAGTTTTAAGCGGTAAAAAAATAGTGCTGGGTGTTTCTGGTGGAATTGCCGCATACAAAACTGCAACACTAGTAAGACTTTTCATAAAAGCAGGCGCCGAGGTCCAAGTGATCATGACGCCTGCTTCTAAGGATTTTGTCACTCCTTTGACATTATCCACACTTTCTAAAAACCCTGTGCATTCTGCTTTCTATAATGAAAGTGATGAAAATGCAGTTTGGAACAATCATGTTGATATTGCGCTTTGGGCCGATATCATGATAATTGCTCCTGCGACCGCCAATACCTTGTCAAAAATGGCAAATGGTAACTGCGACAATTTATTGATGGCGACTTATTTATCAGCTAAATGCCCGGTTTATTTTGCTCCGGCAATGGATTTGGATATGTATAAGCATCCATCAACTTTAGCGAGTTTTACAGCATTGAAAGAGTTCGGTAATATAATGATTCCTGCAGAAAGCGGCGAATTGGCGAGCGGTCTTTCCGGTGAAGGCAGAATGGCTGAGCCAGAGAATATTATTGCTTTTCTTGAAGCTGATATTGAAAGCAAATTGCCTTTAAAAGGAAAAAAAATCGTAATTACTGCCGGACCAACATACGAAGCGATAGACCCTGTGCGTTTTATAGGAAATCACTCGTCTGGAAAAATGGGTTTTGATATAGCAAAAAGCGCAGCTGATCTAGGTGCAAGTGTAACACTTATCAGCGGACCAACACATTATAAAATGGCACATAGCCGTGTTAAAGTTGTCTCGGTAATTTCAGCGCAGGAAATGTATGACGCCTGCCACGAATATTACAATGATGCTGATGTAGCTATTGCTGCTGCTGCTGTTGCAGATTACCGACCGAAATATCCGGCGTCGCAAAAAATCAAGAAAACAACGGAAGATTTTACCATTGAACTTGAAAAAACAAAAGATATTCTTGCTTCGCTTGGTGAAATAAAGAAAAATCAGTTTTTAATCGGATTTGCATTGGAAACCGAAAACGAAATTGAAAATGCAAAATTGAAAATCCAGAAAAAAAACCTAGATTTGATAGTTTTAAATTCGCTTCAGGATGAAGGCGCTGGTTTTGGAAAGCCAACCAATAAGATTACGTTTATTGACAAGGATTTCAAAATTGAGCCAATGGAACTTAAATCTAAAGAAGCTGTTGCGGATGATATTTTAAACAAAGTAATACAACATTTTCATGCCTAAAATAATTGCTTGTTTTTTATTGTTGTTCATCGGAACGACTCATGCTCAGGAGCTTAAGTGTGCTGTTCAGGTCAATTTTACGCAGGTAAATCAGACAAATCAGCAAATTTTCAAGACTCTTGAAAGATCGCTTAACGAATTGGTTAACAAAACAGAATGGACTGATCAAAATTTTAAGTCTAAGGAACGCATTGAATGTTCAATGTTTATAACGGTTTCAGCTTACAGTAATGACCAATTTTCAGCTACAATTCAAGTGCAGTCTTCTCGGCCTGTTTTTAACTCAACATATTCTTCACCGGTTTTTAATTTTAATGATAAGGATTTCAGCTTCAAGTATGTAGAGTTTGAAAATCTGTTGTTTAACCCAAACAGCTTCGATTCTAACCTGGTTTCTGTGCTTGCTTATTACAGTTACATTATTTTAGGGATGGACGCTGATACTTTTGCACCTTCTGGCGGAACAAAATATTACACAAAAGCTCAAGAAGTGGCAAGTCTTGCGCAACAAGGAGGATTTAAAGGCTGGAGTCAATCGGATGGAAATCAAAACCGCTTCGTGCTTATAAATGATTTATTGTCAACAACATACGCGCCTCTTCGGGATGTTTATTATAGCTATCATTATAATGGTTTGGATAAAATGAGCGAAGATCCAAAAGTTGGAAAAGAAGGCGTGAAAGCAGCGATTTTGTCTCTCGAAAAAGTATACAATGTTCGCCCGAATGCATTTGTTACAAGAGTTTTCTTTGATGCTAAAGCCGAAGAAATCCAATCCGTTTTTTCAGGCGGGCCACAAATTAACAATGCTGATCTAATCGATAAATTGAATAGGTATTCTGTTATAAATTCCGCAAAATGGACATCGATTAAATAAGTAATCGAATTCAGTTTTAATTATCGAAAATCCCACTATTGAATGCTGACTTCACTTTCCATTAAGAATTTTGCCCTGATTGAAAAATTATCAATTGATTTTTCCGGAGGATTTTCTACAATTACAGGAGAAACCGGAGCAGGAAAATCAATACTTCTCGGCGCTTTAGGTTTGGTTTTAGGAAAGCGTGCCGATTTATCTTCACTTAAGCATAAAGACGAAAAATGTGTTATCGAAGCACATTTCGAGATTTCAAATTACCAGCTCAAGGACTTTTTTGAAGCAAATGATCTGGATTATGAAAGCACTACAATCCTGCGAAGGGAAATACTTCCATCAGGGAAATCAAGGGCGTTTGTAAACGACAGTCCCGTTAATCTTCCGGAATTACAGGATCTGGGTTTATTTCTTATTGACATCCATTCGCAACAGCAAACCCGCGAATTATCGGATGAAAATATACAATTTCAGATTATCGATGCAATTGCCGGAAATAAAGATGCGATTGTTGCTTTTGAAAAACTTCTGAAAAATTTCCGCAAAGATAAAAATGCATTAGCAACATTAGAATCGGATTTAAAAGAAGCTCGAAAAGAGCAGGATTACAATGCTTTTTTATTGGAAGAATTAGTTTCTGCAAAACTAGTTTCCGGTATTCAGGAAACTTTAGAAACTGAATATGAGCAACTCAATAATGTCGAATTTATCAAAGAAACGATCAGCAAATCTTTAAAGTTAGCTGACGAAGAGCAATTTGGGGTTTTGCCAAATTTAAAAGAAGTGAAATCGTCATTACAGAAAATCAATTCAATTTCCCAGGAATATCTGGATTTGTTTGAAAGAGTCAACAGTGTTTTAATTGAGTTTGATGATATTGTTTCAGAAATGAACCAGATTTCAGAGAAGCTCGTGAATGATCCTGAGCAACTGGATTTAATAAACCAAAAGCTACAGGGAATTTATAATTTGCAGAAAAAGCACCAAGTGAATTCTATTGATGAACTTCTGGACATTCAAGCGCAATTGGAAACAAAACTTATTTCTGTAGAAAATATAGAAATCCAAATTGAAGAAATTCAAATAAAAATTGCTGAATCTCAAAAGCAATTAGACGAAAAAGCTGCAATTATTAGGAATAAAAGATTAGACGCAATTCCGGTTTTGACGGATAAAATGTTAAAAATTCTTTCACAACTTGGAATGCCGAATTCTAGATTTGATATCAAGCTTGCTATTTCAGAACATTACGTTTCAAACGGAAAAGATGAAATTACCTTTTTATTTTCTGCGAACAAAGGTTCCGATTTTGGTTTGTTGAAAAAAGTAGCGTCTGGTGGTGAAATGTCAAGAATTATGCTGGCTGTAAAAGCAATTTTAGCACAATATTCTAAACTTCCGACTATTATTTTTGATGAAATCGATACCGGCGTTTCGGGTGAAATTGCCAATAAAATGGCAGAAATCATGAAAGGCATGAGTCGCGATATGCAGGTTTTTGCGATTACACATTTGCCACAAATCGCAGCAAGCGGAAATGTACATTTTAAAGTCTTTAAATCCGTTATTGACAACCAGACACAATCGGAATTAAAATTACTAACTCACGAAGAGCGGGTTATAGAAATTGCTGAAATGCTTTCTGGTTCTGCAATATCCGACTCAGCCATAAATCATGCAAAAGCCTTGCTGAACTAATTTTTTGAGTTATATTTGTTACGCTGTGATTTTTATCTCATACCGAAAAAACGAACTAAAACAAACTTATAAATCTACTATTTTATGATTATCGAGCCAAGAATGAGAGGTTTCATTTGTCTTACTGCACATCCGGAAGGTGCAAAGCAAAACGTTAAAAATCAAATAGAATACATAAAATCAAAAGGCAAAATTAACGGAGCTAAAAAAGTTCTTGTTATTGGTGCTTCGACAGGATTTGGACTTGCTTCGAGAATTACGAGTGCATTTGGTTCAGATGCCGCGACAATTGGTGTGTTTTTTGAAAAACCGCCAACAGAAGGAAAGACAGCTTCTCCGGGTTGGTATAATTCTGCCGCTTTTGAGGAAGAAGCCAATAAAGCCGGATTGTATGCCAAAAGCATTAACGGTGATGCTTTTTCTGATGAAATTAAAAAAGAAACCATTGCTTTGATTAAGGCTGATTTGGGACAAGTCGATTTGGTTATTTATAGTCTGGCTTCTCCCGTAAGGACTAATCCGAAAACAGGAATAACACACAGATCGGTTTTGAAACCAATCGGCGGCGTGTTTACAAACAAAACCGTAGATTTTCATACAGGGAAAGTTTCGGAAATATCTATCGAACCAAGTAAAGAAGATGATATTGAAAATACTGTAGCCGTTATGGGCGGCGAAGATTGGGCCATGTGGATGGAAGCTTTAAAGAACGAAAATCTGCTGGCGCCAAATGCTATAACTGTTGCGTATTCCTATATTGGCCCGTCACTTACTGAAGCGGTTTACCGAAAAGGCACAATCGGGCGCGCCAAAGACCATCTTGAAGCTACTGCTTTTGAGATCACAGATACATTAAAGGACATTGGAGGTAAAGCATACGTGTCAGTAAATAAAGCATTGGTTACTCAGGCAAGTTCAGCTATTCCGGTAATTCCGTTGTATATTTCATTATTGTACAAAATCATGAAAGAAGAAGGTATTCATGAAGGAACTATCGAACAAATCCAAAGATTATATCAGGATAGATTGTATGCCGGAGGTGAAATTCCGACTGATGAAAAAGGAAGAATCCGAATTGACGATTGGGAAATGAGAGATGATATTCAAGAAAAAGTTGCTGCTTTATGGAATGTTGCAACCACTGAAAATCTATCCGAGATAGGAGATTTGCAGGGCTATCGAAAAGATTTTTACCATTTATTCGGTTTTGATGTCGATCAGGTAGATTATAACAAAGATTCGAATGAAATGGTGCAAGTTGCCAGTTTATCATGAATTTTGTAGACGCTTATTTAAATTATCAAAATATTTAACAAAAAACTCTTAGAAATAAGAGTTTTTTTTATGATTATAATAGAAATGAGTTAAATCATAATTGTAAATTAGCGTATTATTAACAAATTCTCCAACTCATTATGAAAAAAAAATACTTATTGTTAATTGCATTGCTCATTTATTTTCAATCGAATGCACAAACATTAAATGAAAGTGCGGAATGGCCTAACTCTGCTTGGACTGTAACAGGAAGTTATGCGACGAGTAGTATAGCTTTTGAGTACAATCCAACAACAACTGCTAATTTTGCATTTGATGATGACGATGCCGGAAGCTCACATGAAGATAATATTAATGCTGAATCTCCTGTAATTGACCTTAGTGCTGCATTTGCTGCCGGAGAAACATCATTAAAGATTACAGTTGAATACGGTTTTAGAAGAACAAATCCGGAAGAAGTATTACGATTTGAATACTGGAATGCTGACAGCTCTGTTTGGGTGCCTTGGCAAGATATTTCGAGCAATGATGGTAATGTTACAGACGATTTTTGTACAATTCCAAAAACCACATTGGTTACTAATCCTTTGGATATTAGTTTGTTTACTCCTAATCAGCTATCTGGATTTAGATACCGTATCCATTATGACGACGATCCAGCTGGTCCTGGATATCAATATGGCTTTTGTTTCAATTCGCCAATCCTTCAGTCTTTATCCTGTGTATTTCCAGTTGGTCTAAACGTTACTGCGCTCTCACCAACGACAGCTACTTTGGCATGGACTCTGCAACCGGGCATCACGCTTTATAATATTGAATATGGTATTGAAGGATTTGACCAAGGCGAAGGAATTGTAGTTTCTGGAATTGCAAATCCCCATACTCTCACGCTTTTAGATCAAAATACAAATTATGATTATTATGTACAATCCAATTGCGGTTCATTTGGATTAAGTGATTGGTCAGGACCTTTTTCTTTTACAACTGCTTGTGATCCGGTACCTGATTTTATAGAAAATTTTGATTTGGTAACTACTTTGCCAGAATGTTGGACAAGGATTGTTAATTCTACTGATAACTGGGCGAACTTACAAGTAGTAAATTATACATCCTTTAATGGCAATAACAGCGTTGAATTGTATAATTCAGGTGATATAAATGCTATTGTAATGTTAGTTTCTGCAAATGTTTCTTCCATGAACAACATGAGGGTCAAGTTTAGGGCAAGCGGAGGAGATTATCCACTTCAAATAGGCACAATGTCCAGTCCTAATAATCCTGCTACCTTTACATTACTCCAAACTAAAAACATCGTCGAAGGATTTAATGAATATAATGTTACCTTGAATGGAGCGGCTGGAAATTATATTGCCTTTAAGCATGGCGGAAATGAAACCTATGCGACAATACATATTGATAATATCATTTTTGAAGAAATACCTTCGTCACCTCCAGGATGTGTTTCAGATTTGGTTGTTACTCCAAATTCTGAATGTGGCAATTTTGCTACTACATTTGCATGGTCAGAAGTAGAGAGCGCAGATGGATATAGGCTGAAAATTGGCACCGTTACAGGTGGAACTGATCTTATAAATGATATAGATTTAGGCAATGTAACTAGCTTTTCAGTTGAAGCGGCATATGCAACAACATATTATTATACACTAACTGCTTATAACGCTAACAGCAGTGCGATTGGATGTACAGAGGATATATTTGAAACTGCTCCGGACGGATGTTACTGCCTGTCTGTTCCTGATAGTGTTGACGGACAGGGAATCATAAATGTACAGTTAGGAACAACTGATTTTATTACGGCTGATGGATTAACTTATTATGATAAAACTGTAGATGGAAGCGTTGAACTTCCGCAGGCTATTTATTCTAATCTCCAGATTACATTCAATACATTTAATGGCTTTTCAAGTTATGGTTATAATACAGCTGTATGGATAGATTTTAATGATGATTATGTATTTCAAGAAAATGAAATTGTTTTCACTGGAGAATCGGATGCTGATTCACCTACAGTTTTAAACGCGGGTTTTACAATGCCACAAACTGCTCCTCTTGGAGAGCACAGGATGAGAATTGGCAGTGTTGATAATAACGAGGGAATTTCTAATCCTTGTTATTCGGATACTTATGGAAGTACGGTCGATTTACTGGTAAATATTGTGCCGGTTCCAGCATGCTTACCACCCACAAATGTTGTGTTAGGAACTGTAACTTCTTCAACTGCAATTGTATCTTGGGCTTCGCCTTCAGCAACCACATTTAATATTGAATATGGTGATGCAACCTTCGTTCCTGGTAGTGGTACTCCAATAACTGGGATTAATGCTCTTAATTATACTTTTACTTTAGATCCGCAAACAACTTACTACTATTATGTACAGTCCGATTGTGGTTCAGGAAGTTTGAGTCCGTGGGCTGGTCCTTATAGCTTAAGAACGCTTTGTGAGCCTTTTGCGGATCTTTCAGAAAGTTTTGAGAGTTTAGATGATTTACAAATTCCAGAATGTTGGACCAAAATCCAAAATGTAAATAATCCATGGGGTTATGTAGGAGTTAACGAAATTGGTGGTTGGCTTGAAATGTTCAATGATGAAGACGACGAGGCTGATCTAATATTAATTACGCCGCAACTTACAGATTTGCCAATGAATACGCACAGGATGAAATTTAAAGCTGCTGCCGGAGGTGAAGATTATCCATTGTTAGTAGGGACAATGACCAATCCTACAGATCCCAATACTTTCAACCTTGTTCAGACGATTAACCTGACAGAAGAATTTTTAGAATATAATGTTCCATTCAATACATCCTCGCCTGGTAATTTTGTAGCTTTTAAACACGGTTTAGGAGATGTTTATAGAGCAATTGGAATCGATGATGTGCTTTGGGAACCTCTTCCATCTGCCATTCCAGAATGCGCAATAGATGTTGCTGTAACTCTTGATAGTAATTGCGGTAACTATGCCACCTTATTCGAATGGACAGCCGTTCCTGATGCTGATGGTTATAAAATAACTATTGGTACTACTTCAGGAGGATCTGATGTCCTCAATGCTTTTAATCTTGGAAATGTTACAGAATATGCTTTTGAAGGAAACTTCGCTACAACCTATTATTACACTTTGATACCCTATAATGTTGTAGGTTCCGCTATAGGCTGCATTCAGGATAGTTTTAATACAGCTCCTGACGGATGCTATTGCGTTTCAGAACCAGAAAGCCTAGATAATGATGGGATAACTAACGTGCAGGTAGGTAGTACAGATTTCTCAATCAGTAATGACACCTATACAGATCTTACGTCAGATCAAACTGTAGATATTACTCAAGGCGATACTGTTAATGTGCAGATATCTTTCGCTACAGATTATACTTATTATACTAATATATGGATTGATCTAAACGATAATTATGTTTTTGAATCTAATGAATTACTATTCGTTGGAGAATCGGAAGACTTGGAAACGACAGTCTTTGATGCTTCTTTTGAACTACCCGTAAATGCTGGATTAGGAGAGCACAGGATGCGAATTGGTACTGCGGATTCCGGGCAGGAGATTCCTGAACCTTGCTATTCGGATACTTATGGAGTTACTATAGATATGCTTGTTAATATTGTAGCTTTATCTACTGATAACTTCGCAACAGCAAAATTAAACGCATATCCAAATCCAGTGAAAGATGTTCTTAATTTATCATATACACAAGATATATCAGATGTAGTGATATACAATCTTCTTGGACAACAAGTGCTAACTACGAAAGTAAATGCTTCTATAGCTCGCGTTAATCTAACAATACTGCCTGCAGGAACTTATTTGGTTAAAGTAAATTCAGGAAATTCAAGCAAAACCTTAAAAATTGTTAAGCACTAAACGGAAAAAATATTATTGATTTAAAGCCTCCACGTTTTTTTATGTGGAGGCTTTTTCATTACTATTTCACATTGTATTATGTTATAATGGTAAAAAATACTTTTTCTTTTGAAAAAAAAGTATAACTTAGCCTAATTAACAAAAAAATCTATATTTATGAGACAACTCGACTTTATTAATGCAAGATTGAAATATTTTGCGTTTCTTCTGTTATTGTGTTGTAGCTTTTCAGCTTTTGCACAATTTCCAGCGCCCTATTGCGCAAACGCCTTTCCTGCCGGAGTAGAGCCAATTACATTAGTCAACTTTGCGGGTATCGAAAACGCTACTACTGCCGTAGTTGGGGCAGCTGCCTCTCCGGCGCATGAAGATTTTACGTCAATGATTGGATACGTAAATGCAGGTTCTTCCTATCAAATATTCTTAAATGGTAATACTGATGGAGGATGGACCAATACATTCATTGTATATATCGATTGGAACCAAAATGGTAGTTTTACCGATGATGGAGAAACATATACTATGGGAACAATTAACTCCTATAATGGAACTACATCTACTCCAATTGAAAGAACAATTGCTGTCCCTGGTAATGCTTTAGCAGGAACAACTCGTATGAGAGTATTGAAGAAATTTGGTACTACAGCTCTTCCTTCTTGTTATAATGGAGCAGGAGATACCGTAGCTTATGGTCAATCAGAGGATTATAGCCTTGAGGTTACAGTGCCAAGTTGCGTTCCTCCAACTGCTACAAATACAGCTTTAACATCTGTTTCAGCTACTTTTACATGGACAGCAGTAAGTAATGCAACGGGTTATGAGTATGTTTTAGACAATTCAGCGACAGCACCTCAAGGGGCTGGGACACCAACTACAGAACTTTCTGTTACGGATAATGGACTAGAACCTGTTACAACATATTATTTCCACATTCGTACAAATTGCGGTAACGGATTCAGCGATTGGATCACAAGACAATTTAAAACCCTTATTGCTAATGACACATGTGATACTGCCATAGATCTTGGTGGTGAAGTATCGCCATTATCAGGTACTACCGTAGGATCAACAAATGACAATCTTACAACTTGCCTTAATGCAGGTGGTACAACAGCTAATACACATGGGGATGTTTACTATTCAATAGTCGTTGCTAATGGATCTACTTTAAGTATTAAACAAACACTTAATGATTATGATTCAAGTAATGTTGTGTTTTATGGCGATTGTACTAATAGAACACAAATAGATTGTTTTGATGATGATGATTATAAAGCAGTTAATTGGTCAAATAATACAGGTGCCGATCAAACAGTTTATTGGATTCAAGACGGGCATGGTGGTACAGGTACTTTTACACTTGCATGGTCAGTTGTAGCTTGTACGCCTGCAGCAGCAACTTTTGCTGTCAATTCACTTTGCCCAGGAGGTAGTGACGAATTTGAGGTTGTTACTACAATCACAAGTTTAGGTTCTGCAACTTCAGTAACTGTTTATGATGACCAAGGAAATAGTGAAACCGTTTCAACTACTGGACCAGTAGTTTTAGGACCTTATGCAAACAGCACTCCTGTAATTGTTAAAGTAATAAATGACCAAAATCCAGATTGTGAAATTACAAGTTCGACACTTAATCAGACTGTATGTCCACCAGCGAATGATAATTGCTCAGGAGCAGAACAACTGACAGTTAATGAAGATCTTGAATGCGGAGTTGTTACTCCGGGAACAGTTGCAGGTGCCTCAGCATCTGTTGTAACTGGTAATACTTGTTTTGGTAACGCTGACGATGATGTATGGTATTCCTTTGTTGCAACAAGTACACTACATAGAATTCGTTTAATGAATGTTACTGGAAGTGCTACTGACATGTATCACTCATTATGGACAGGAGACGATTGTAATGCTTTGACATTGGTAACAGGTAGCTGTAGTGATGCCGATACGAGCACAATAGGTAGTTTGGTTGTTGGACAAACCTATTACGTTAGGGTTTATACTTATACTGCAACAGCAGGCCAAAATACCACATTTAATATTTGTATAGGTACACCACCACCACCACCACCACCACCAGCAAATGACAACTGCTCAGGAGCGGAAGAGTTAACAGTTAATGACGATTTTGCATGTGGAAGCGTAACAGCGGGTACAGTTGCAGGAGCTACGGCTTCTACAGTAACCGGTAATACTTGTTTTGGTACTGCTGATGATGATGTTTGGTATTCATTTGTAGCTACAAGTACATCACATAGAATTCAATTGACGGGTGTTGCCGGAAGTGTTACAGATATGTATCATTCATTATGGACAGGAGATTGTAATGCTTTGACCCTTGTAACTGGAAGTTGTAGTGATGCCGACACTAGTAATAGAACAGGCCTTACAATTGGACAAGCCTATTATGTTAGGGTTTACACGTATACAGGAACAGCAGGTCAAAATACAACATTTAATATTTGTATAGGTACACCACCACCACCACCACCACCACCGGCAAATGATGATTGCTCAGGAGCTGCAGAGTTAACAGTTAATGATGATTTTGCATGTGGAAGCGTTACAGCGGGTACAGTTGCAGGAGCTACGGCTTCTACAGTAACCGGTAATACTTGTTCTGGTACTGCTGATGATGATGTTTGGTATTCATTTGTGGCTACAAGTACATCACATAGAATTCAATTGACGGGTGTTGCCGGGAGTGTTGTAGATATGTACCATTCATTATGGACAGGAGATTGTGGTGCTTTGACTCTTGTAGCCGGAAGTTGTAGTGATGCCGATACTAGTAATAGAACAGGCCTTACAATTGGACAAACCTATTATGTTAGGGTTTACACGTATACTGCAACAGCAGGCCAAAATACAACCTTTAATATTTGTATAGGAACGCCTCCAGCGCCACCGGCAAATGATGCATGTAGTTCTCCTACTGCGTTAACAGCAGGTGGAACATTTGCTGCAAATGCTATTCAAGCAACTAATGAATCAGCTACTAAAGAAGCAACAGATCCTGTTCCAAGCGAGGCTTGCGACGGTGTAAATTTCGCTACAACAGGTAAAGATGTATGGTTTAGTGTTGTAGTTCCTGATTCAGGAACTGTAACGGTTGAAACTGGTACAGCAACAGGTTTATCTTTAACAGATACAGGAATGCAGGTATTTAGCGGAAGCTGTGGAGAATTGACCTTATTAGGTTGTAACGCTGATATCAGTGCAACAGCACCTATTAACCGTTTTTCAAGAGTAGCATTAGTCGATTTGACTCCAGGAGATATCCTTTTAGCAAGAGTGTACGGTTTTAATGGAACATCAGGATCATTTATGGTTTCAGCTTATGATTCTAGTCTATCAATTCCTACATCTGAAAACACAACTTTCAAGGCTTATCCAAATCCTGTAAGAGATGAATTAAATCTTTCTTTCAGCCAGAATATGACTGATATTTCTATCTTTAATATCTTAGGACAAAAAGTACTTACTAAAAAAGTAAATGCAACAGAAGATAAAATCGATATGTCAAATCTTGCTGCCGGAACTTATTTAGTAAAAGTAATGGTTGACAACGGTGTGAAAACAATTAAAGTTGTTAAGCAATAATTTAGAGTTTAAGTTTTAATAGAAACCTCCGGTGAAAGCCGGAGGTTTTTTTATGGATAAATCTTACACTTCCGACTAATGAAAATGCGCATGCTTTCTTTTATAAAGTTTATCTTTGTAAAAAAAAAACCGATGTTTTCTTTAATTATTCCAGTTTTTAATCGCCCGGATGAAATAACAGAACTATTACAAAGTCTGGCAATTTCAAACTACAAATCAGATTTTGAAGTTGTAGTTATTGAAGATGGTTCAACGATTAAATGCGAGGAAATCACCAATATCTATCAAGACAAAATAAATATTTCCTATTATTTTAAAGAAAATTCCGGTCCCGGAGATTCCAGGAATTTCGGAATGAAGAAAGCCAAAGGTGATTATTTCATCATTCTTGATTCCGATTGTATTCTCCCGGAAAATTATCTGAATGAAGTTGAAATCAATCTGCAAAATAATTATGTAGATTGCTTTGGAGGTCCAGATCAGGCGCTTGATAGTTTTTCGGATATCCAAAAAGCGATTAATTTTACAATGACATCTTTTCTAACTACTGGCGGAATTCGAGGCGGTTCTGAAAAAATTGATAAATTTCAGCCACGAAGCTTTAATATGGGATTGTCTAAAAAAGCTTTTTTAGCCTCTGGCGGATTTGGAAATATTCATCCCGGAGAAGATCCTGATTTGTCAATCCGATTGTGGAATCTGGGCTTTGAAACTAAACTGTTTTCATCAGCATTTGTTTATCACAAAAGAAGAATTGACTGGTCAAAATTTTATAAGCAAGTCAATAAATTCGGTAAAGCTCGTCCAGTTTTAAATAGCTGGTATCCAAAATACAATAAATTAACTTTCTTCTTTCCAACTGTTTTCGATTTAGGTTTCATAGTTTCCTTGCTAGCCTTGGCATTTGGAAATTCAATTTTGTTTTCAATTTATTGCACCTATTTTTTACTTTTATTTTTAGCATCTGCATTTCAGAATAAAAGCATCAAAATCGCATTTTTATCACTCATAGCGTTTATCATTCAGTTTTATGGCTATGGAATTGGATTCTTAAAATCGTTTATACTTGTTCAGGTTTTAAAAAATGATCCGAAAAAAGTATTTCCTGAATTATTTTTTAGATAATATGACAAAAATCATCGGACTTACAGGCGGAATTGGAAGCGGAAAATCGACCGTTGCAAAGGCTTTCGAAAAGCTTGGCGTTCCTGTTTATATTGCTGACGATGAAGCTAAAAAAATACTTAATGCCACCGAAACTTTAGCGTTGGTAAAACAAACATTCGGTGATGAAATTTTTGATAATTCTAAACTCAACCGACAAAAGCTGGCTAAAGTAGTTTTTGAAAACGAAGATAAACTCAAACAGTTAAATTCTATTATTCATCCTTTGGTGAAAATCCATTTCGACAAATGGATCAAACAGCATAAAGATTCAAAATTCGTAATTAAAGAAGCAGCAATTCTTTTCGAAAGTGGAAGCTATAAAGATTGCGACGAAATAATTACTGTTACTGCGCCAATCGAAACTCGAATTGCGCGCGTCATGCAAAGAGATAATGTTGATCGGAATTCTGTTCTCAGCAGAATGAACAATCAATGGACAGATGAGCAGAAAATTAGCCTCAGTAATTACATAATTCTCAATATTGACGCTGAAAACACTAACAATCAAATAAATAAACTGTACATAAAATTAACGATTCGATAAAAGTCGCATAAGATGTTAATGTTTGGTTAATATATTATTTGCACAATTGTTAAAATGTTAATTTTGTTTCGATGAATAAGACATTATTTAGATTACTTGTTTTTTTGATGAGCCTATCGTTGATAGGAATAATTTTAGTACAATTATACTTAATTAATACATCGTTAAAAAATAATGAGGAGCAATTTAAATATCATGTCAAGCAAGTCATCGGCAACGTTTCTGAAAAACTCAAGCAACAGGAAACATATACTTTCCTGAACGAATATAACAGGCTCAAGGATAGTATTGGTAAGGATCCAAAGCAAAGTGAATTGCTGGATTTTATTCTTGTCCAGAAAAACAGAGTTACAAACGAAACGGTTATTTATTCAAATAGCATTATTGCCGAAGATTACAGCATTTCGTTCTTTGATAAAAAAAGAGATTCGATTAAAGCCAAAAATTTTGTGGCAAAAAGCAAAACTGAAATTTTTTCAGGTAGCTCAATCGATAAATCCTCAGTTCAACATACTGTCGTTCCGGATGTAACAATCCAAAAATCAGGAAGCATTCAAATGCTTGACAAAGCGCAGTATGAAATGTTTTTTAAAGACATTGCAGAAACAAAGCCGCTTCAGGACAGGATTTCAAATGAACGACTTAAAGAAATGCTTGGACAGGAACTAAAACAAGCAGCAGTAAACACACCGTTTGAATTCGGGGTTTACAGTAATGGTCTTGCTACAAAAATCAAATCTGAGGATTTTAGGTTCAATAAAAATGCAACCTACACAATTCCGATTTTTGCAGATAGCGACGGGAAAAGTAAATACCAATTACTGGTAAGTTTTCCTGAAAAGAAAAAATTCGTTTTTTCAGAATTAATCGGAATCACGATTTTATCAATTGTTTTTACGCTTATCATCATCATCGCATACAGCAGCGCATTGAATCAATTAATCAAGCAGCGTCATATTTCAGAAATCAAAACCGATTTCATCAACAATATGACACATGAGTTCAAAACGCCAATTGCAACAATAAATTTAGCATTGGATGCTATAAAAAATCCAAAAATCATTGAAGATCGTGAGAAAACGCAACGTTATCTCCAAATGATCAGAGATGAAAATAAACGAATGCACGCACAGGTAGAAAACGTTCTCCGTATTTCAAAATTAGAAAAAAGAGAACTTGAAATCAGTAAAGAATCTACTAATATTCATGAGATTATAGAAGATGCAATCGAACACGTAAATCTCATAATCGAAGACAGAGAAGGCAAAATAACAACGCATTTTAGTGCAAATAGAAATACCGTTCTTTTAAATGATGTTCACTTTACAAACGTAATCGTAAATATTTTAGATAATGCGATCAAATATTCGCCCGAAAATCCAATTATCGACGTATATACAGAAAATGTGAAAGATTTCGTCATCATTAAAGTAAAAGATCGCGGCGCCGGAATGAGTAAAGTAGCTCAAAAAAGGATTTTTGAAAAATTCTATCGCGAGCATACCGGAGACATTCACAACGTTAAAGGGCACGGTTTGGGATTAGCATACGTAAAACGAATAATCGACGACCACAACGGCCAGATTGCAGTAGAAAGCGAAAAAGGGAAGGGCAGTACCTTCATAATAAAAATACCATTAATAAATTAAGATATGGAAACAGAAAACAAAAAAATTCTTTTAGTAGAAGACGACCCCAACTTCGGATCAATCCTGAAAGATTACTTAATCTTAAATGATTTTGACGTCACGCTTGCGAAAAACGGAATGGAAGGTTTCGAAAAATTCAAAAAAGACACTTTCGATTTGTGTATCCTTGATGTGATGATGCCATATAAAGACGGCTATACGCTGGCAAAAGAAATCCGTGAGAAAAATAAAGACGTGCCTATCATATTCTTGACCGCGAAGTCTATGAAAGAAGACGTCTTAAAAGGCTACAAAGTTGGTGCCGATGATTACCTTAACAAACCTTTTGATTCAGAAGTTTTGCTAATGAAGATCAAAGCCATCATTCAGAGAAAAGCTTCTGACACAAAAACGGATGCAACGAAATTCGAATTCCAGATTGGAAATTTCCACCTGAATTCAAAACTTCGCTTCCTGACATTCAAAAACGAAGAGCCAATAAAACTTTCTCCAAAAGAGAACGAATTATTAAAAATGCTGGCCATTTATGAAAATGATTTGATGCCAAGAGAATTGGCATTAACAAAAATCTGGAGAGACGACAACTATTTCACTTCAAGAAGTATGGACGTTTACATTGCTAAACTACGAAAATACCTCAAACTGGACGAGGAAGTAGAAATCCTCAATATCCACGGCGAAGGTTTCCGTTTGGTAGTCAAAAACAAAGTAGCAGAATAAATTTCACAAGGCTTCGGGAAACCGGAGCCTTTTTTTATTTCCAAAATTTAAATCAGGAGCAAATTCCCGCTTTCGCCTTTATCTCTTCACTGCGTTACGAGGATATCGGCTCTATCGGGGCTAGGCAATCTGCAATCCGATTTCCAAAACAAAACACGGTTTTCCATCTTTCACAATAGAGAATAATTGTGTCGCAGGATTCCCACTTTCTTCAATACATACCGAATCTCCCAGCGTAAGTTCTTTCAGGAAATTCATATCAAAACTTGTGACTTTTTGGCTCAAAACCAATTTCGGATTTAACAAATCAAGACACCATTCCAGATATTTTACGTTATTTACATGATTCACAATATCCAGGTCAGATAATACTACTTTTCGTAAATGTGAAACACAATCAATGTAATCCACAGTAACTTTTTTCACTCTTTCAACTGTAGAAAATGTCTCGCCATATTTTATAAAATGCTCGTGTGGCAATGCCAATCCTTCCGGACGACGGGTTTTCGTATTAAAAACAGCCCAAAAAGTTTCACATCCAATATATTTTTTCCCGTTTACCCAAACTTCCAGCGCACGAACCGATCTAGAATTTTCAAGGGAAACGATCCACGTCTTTACAGTTACAACATCACGCCATTCCGGAAGTTTTGCAACTTCGATGCGCATTCGGCTCAAAACCCAGGCTTGGTTAAATTGCTGCATATCAGTAAAACTGATTCCGCCAATTTCTGCATGATAGCCTGCTGTCAACTGCAGAATATTGCACAAATCCGTATATTTCATAAAACCGTTTGGCGTACATTGCGTAAAATCAATTTCCCAATCTTTAGAATAAATTGACGTAAAATCTGGAGATATTGCCATTTTTATTTAAAATTAAGCCCGATTGCAAGTTGCAACTGATTGGATTTTCCGAAGAATTTTTCATATTCAGGACTTGTATTGATTCGCAAATTGGTATAAATATAATGTATACCGATATAAACCGCAATAGTTCTGTCTATACCATAATCAATCATACCGCCCAAGCGATATTCGGTTCCTTCTTGAAAACCGAATTTTGTACCGTTTGTTCTCTGGCTGAGTTTTACATAACCAATTCCAACATCTGGTACAAAAGTAAACGATTTGTTTATCGGAACTGCGTATGAAACAGACGTGTAAACCGATGTATACCTACTTCTCTCAACTTTTCCAAGCATGATGGAGTCAGTCACATTATAATTCGCTATTTCCCCGCCAACATAAAATCGGAAATTGTTGTACTTAAATATTTTCGCGCTTACACCAAAACCAAAATCTGAATCGTGTGCTTTAGAAAGTGAATTATTTCCAAAATGTAGGGGTTGAAAAGCCTGAATTCTGAAAGTCGAATCATATTTCAACGAGTCTTTTTCCTGTCCGAAAATAACCTGTGCAACAAGAACTAATAGCACTACTGCCAGTTTTTTAGTTGTAAACATTGTAAACTTTTATGATTAGTAAGTTATGGAGTATGTTGCCGGATTGTTTCCAACTGAAATACTTGTGGTAAAATCTTCTTTAATTGGTAATCCGCTGGTAATAGTAAATATCGAATATTTTAAAACATAATCTTTGTTTTTCAAGACTCTGAAATTGGTTTGTATGTACGGTAAATCTTGGGGTTCCTGATTAAAATACACTTTTTCATCCGGTAATTCACCTTCGAGTACTATGTTTTTAATTTCTTTGTCTGTTGAAATACGGTTTAATGTTACTTCGAAATTTGTGAAATTCTCTGGTTTGTAAATGTTTGTAATGAGTTTGTATTCAAAATTATTAAAATCCTCTTTTTTCAATCCAATGAATTTCTTATTTAAGTAGGTATAAGGGCTTTCCGAAAGAACTTCAATATCAATGGTTGCTCTGTTTAGTGTTGGAGCTGTGAATATCAAAGTTAGATTTCCGGATTGATCAGTTGCTCCTTCTGAAACCAAATCGGTATGACTGTTATCATTGACGTAAATTTTTACCTTCTGGTTTGGAATTGCAACTCCGTCGATGCTGGAAATCTTTGATTTGAGTACAAGCCGGGTTTCTCCATCATAATCAATTGCACACGAAACAACTAAAAACAGACAACAAAGCAGTAAAATTTTATTCATAATTTGATTGTTATTGGTCTTATAAGATAAGAAATAAGGATGAGGGTTGCTTGCTACTATTTTCTTTGTTCGATATAGGCTGTTATTTCTGAAATCGGATATAAATAATCAAACCACTTCACATTCTCGGTTCTCTTAAACCACGTCATTTGTCGTTTTGCAAATCGGCGTGTATTTTTCTTTATTTCTGAAACCGCAAAATCAGGTGGAATATCGCCGTCGAGATAAGAAAATAATTCCCTGTAACCAACAGTTTGCAAAGCGTTTAGTTTTTTGTATGGATACATTTTTTTTGCTTCTGAAAGCAAACCTTCTTCCATCATAATATCTACGCGGCGGTTGATGCGATCATACATAATAGAGCGCTCGGCTTCTAATCCGATAATAATAGGTATGAATTTTCGGCTGTTTTTCTTTACATTTAAAAATGACGAATACGGTTTTTTACTTCCGACTGAGACTTCCAAAGCACGCATCATTCGTTGCGGATTTTCAGTATCAACAGTTTCGTAATAAGCCGGATCATGCTTTTTTAATTCATTTTGCAGGTAACTGATTCCGGATTTTTCATATTCAACAGTAATCGCTTCACGGATTTTTGGATCTATTTCTGGAAATTCATCAAATCCTTTTAAAACTGCATCAACGTATAATCCGGAACCGCCGACTAAAACCGCATAATCATTATTTTCAAAAAGTTCATCCAATTTTTCAATTGCTTCCTTTTCAAAATCGCCAACAGTATAGGTATCAAAAATGGATTTGTTGTGAATGAAATGATGTCTCGCTGCCGCAAGTTCATCGCTAGTAGGAACGGCAGTGCCAATTGTCATTTCTTTAAAAAACTGTCTTGAATCGCAGGAAACGATTTCACAATTGAAATGTTTTGCCAGTTCAATACTCAACGTTGTTTTTCCAATCGCAGTCGGACCAATAATCGTAATAAGATATTTTGGATTCATTCAATTTTCGTGTAAAGTGGAACCGCAATTATAGCAGAATTTCGCATTGTCGCGATGATTTTCTGCGGAACAATTCGGGCATGATTGTGTATTTTCGTCAACTTCATTCTCTTTAGCCATAAATTGTGCGGTAACTAACCCAGTCGGAACCGCAATTATTCCGTAACCCAAAATCATTATTAGGACCGAAACAAACTGGCCGAATGCGGTTTGCGGTGTTATATCGCCAAATCCAACAGTTGTCAGCGTTACAATTGTCCAATAAATACTCATCGGAATACTTGTAAACCCGCTTTCCGGACCTTCAATCATGTACATAATCGTTCCGAGAATGATGCAAAGGACAATCACTGAAAATAGAAAAACCGCTATTTTCGTGCGACTTTTGCGTAATGCCAGGATCAATGAATTTCCCGCGCCGACAAAATGTACAAGCTTCAAAATTCTAAATACACGAAGCAATCGGAAAGCGCGCAATGATAAAAGGAAATGCAATCCCGGGAATAAAATATCAATGTAGGCCGGAATCGTAGACAGCAAATCAATTATTCCATAAAAACTCAGCATGTATTTCAATGACCTTCTTACGGAAATGATCCGGCCGATATATTCGAGCGTGAAAAATATAGTTAAAACCCATTCGATTATCTCAAGTTCATAGCCATATTGCAATTTTATGCTGGCAACACTTTCCAGCATTACCGCTACAATGCTCAGGATTATAAGAAATAACAGGACGATGTCAAACAATTTTCCGGCAGGCGTATCAGCTTCATAAATGGTTTCATGAAGTTTTCGACGGAATTTATCTGGAACGTTGATTTTCAATTGTTAGATTTTGGAACTATATAAAAATACGATAAGTTTAAAAATGTATAAGCTTAATTCCTTTATTTTTTCGAATTGCGTTTTGGATAATATTTCGTGTATCCCGGTTTCCCTGCATCGGAATCAGGATATTTTTTAGAACATCAACATTATGGATTTGATAGTTCAGGTTATAAAATGTGTACCCTTTATAAATTCCGTTTTCAATCAATACTGCGCTTCTTTCATTTACCTTACGGCCACGATCAATAATCATCATGCTTTTATTATCAAAAGTGCTTTTGTCGATGAATTCCTGTACACGAAGGTTGTAAATATCGGTCGGAATTTCACCAATACAAGCGCCATCACATTCTTTTATTTTATACTGAAAACATTCTTTTTGCGATTCGTATAATCCATTCAGTTTCTGGCACAAATGATTTTGGGAAGTAATCCTGAAAAATGCATTTTTCGCTTCCTGTAACGATGCAAAACCCGTAATTTCTTTTTTGCGTCCATCAGTTTTTTGAAGCTTAATGCAATTATAGCCGCTTTCGTCGATTTCGGAATAGAGCGACCAAGGCAAAATAGTTTTGCTTAACGCCTTATTATAAATGGGTTTATTGCGCTTAATTTCTTCGTTTTCCTTTAGCATCGCAATTAGTTCGCTTCCCGTTAATTCGAAAGTTACCCTGAAAGCATCATGCTGTATTTTTTTGCATTTTGAAGAAGTTCCGGTAAAATGCTGATTGACCCTTTTTCGAATATTCTGGCTTTTACCGATGTAAATTATTTTTCCGTCTTCGCGATGAATGTAATAGATTCCGGTTTTAGCAGGAAGACTCTCAATAATATCGAGTAATTTTGGCGCGATACCTTTAATAGCCTCGGTTTTGATCAATTCGGTCAGAATGACTTTTTCAAGATCCTTATCCAAAAGCATCTTGAATAATTTGACCGTTGCCAGTGCATCGCCGCTTGCTCTATGACGATCTGCCATCGGGATTCCCAATGCTCGAACCAGTTTTCCTAAACTGTAAGCGGTTTGTTCAGGAAGTAATTTCTGTGCAAGTTCAACGGTGCAAAGTGTTGGAGATTCAAAATTATAGCCTAATCGCCTGAATTCCGTTCGTAAAATCCGATAATCAAATGAAGCATTGTGAGCTACAATAATACAATCCTGCGTAATTTCAATTATCCGTTTGGCAACCTCAAAAAACTTCGGTGCTGTTCGCAGCATGGCATTATTGATTCCGGTAAGTTTTACGACAAAAGGCTGAATCGGGATTTCGGGATTTACGAGACTGATAAATTGATCCACAATTTCATGACCGTCAAATTTGTAGATAGCAATCTCGGTGATTCCTTCTTCATTATATTGACCTCCAGTAGTTTCTATGTCGAGAATTGCGTACAAATTTTAGTAAAATGCGAATATCGAAAGTTGACATTCTAAATTAATTGGTTCATTATTTTAAGTTTGATAATCCGCAGATTTTCATATTTGAAAATTATCTTCCTCCAAATATACTACTTCCAATCCGAACCATCGTACTTCCGCAGTCGATTGCCAGTTGATAATCTCCGGACATTCCCATCGAGAGTATTGAGAATTGTGAATTAGTTGTGTCTTGAGTTAGGATCGAGAATTTATCAAATAGGTATTTTAAATACTCGAATTCCTTCCTGATCTGATCGTTATTTTCGGTAAAAGTTGCCATTCCCATCAATCCTTTTACACGGATATTTTTGAGATCATGGAAAGCAGCAGCATTTAGGATTTCTTCGAGTTCACTTTCATTAAAACCAAATTTTGTGTCTTCTGTTGCAATATGAATTTGTAATAAACATTCTATAACCCTATTGTTTTTTAAAGCTTGTTTGTTGATTTCTTCTAGTAATTTAAGGCTGTCAACGCCATGAATCAAATTTACATAAGACGCCATAAATTTAACTTTATTCGTCTGAACATGCCCAATCATGTGCCATTGAATGTCCTTTGGAAGCGATTCAAATTTGTCGGTCATTTCCTGGATTTTGTTTTCCCCAAAAATGCGCTGACCGCAATCATACGCTTGTTGTAAATCTTCGATTGGTTTTGTTTTGGAAACGGCAACAAGCGTTACATTTTCAGGAAGCGTCGATTTTATTTCTAGTAAGCTGTTTTTTATTGACATATTTTTTCTTTTGGAAGAAATTTAACCGCAATTGAAGCCGTTTAGATTTCATAAACGACTAAACCACTTCTGAATTTCGGCTCGATGTAAGTACTTTTTGGCGGCATAATCAAATTGTTGTCGGCCAATGCCTTAATCTCTGAAATTTCAGTTGGGAACAACATAAAACCCAATTCAAAATCGCCTTCATCAATGACTTCTTTTATAGTGGTTATGGATTGGTTTCCAGGAATGTAGTCAATTCTTTCGTCGTTGCGTAAATCGGAAATTCCCAAAATCGGCTGGAGCACCTTTTCATATAAAATCTGTGCGTCAAGGCTTTCCAAAACCGAATTAAAATTGTTTTCATCTTTTAGTATCAGGCAGTAAAATTCGCCATCCAAATACATTCCGAACTGGAATTTTTTTGTTGGTTTCCACAATTCCTGCTCTTTATTTTTAATCCAGAACGTTTTCCCGATTTCTTCTAAAAATGCCGTTTTTGATAAGCCGTTTAAATCACGGATTATGCGGTTGTATTCATAGATTTTTACGTTACTTTCGGCAATTAAAAAACTCATGAAATAATTTAAATTCTCATTTCCTGACGGCTTATCTTGTTTATAAAGCAATTCTGCTGAAGCGGATCTGTGATGTCCGTCGGCAATGTATAAATCGCCAATTTCTTCAAAACTTTTTTTCAGGAATTCGAGATCTTCGGATTTTTCAATTTTCCAAAGCGTATGTTTTTCTTTTTTTGTAGTAGAAAATTCATATAAGGCAACTTCCTTTTTCTTGTTAGAAATCCATTCGTTTAATGCGTTATTATCAGGATATATAATCAAGACCGGTTCCGTGTTAAAGCCAATCTGATGCAAATAATCCTTGAACAATTCCACGCGGTATTGCAGCGTATCTTCATGCTTTTTTATGACATTGTTCTGATAATCGTCAATTGAAGTTCCGGCGATAATTCCGGTAAAACTCCGGTTTTTCGAATGTATTTCGTACAAATAAAAAACCGGAAGTTCTTCTTTTATCAAAATTCCATCCGATTTAAAATCGTTATATTTTTGTGCAACAAGCTTAAAGCGCTTTTCCAATCCGATTTTTTGCTGGTTAACATAAGCCGGATTCAGGACATGCAAAAATGAAAACGGGTTAAAATCCAGTTGTGATGCAAGCTCAGCCGAAGAATATTCATCATACGAACGCGACGTAACCAAGCTGACTTTGTCACGCGACGGGCGAACTGCTTTGAAAGGGATTATTTTTGCCATGTTAATTGCTGAACAATTATTAACTATTAATTATTCTCTATTAATTAGAACTAAATTGTTTTGCAACTTTTTCTGCTTTTTTACTTTCTGAATAATCATAAAAACCTTCACCTGATTTCACGCCGAGCTTCCCGGCGCGAACCATATTAACCAAAAGTGGGCAGGGAGCATATTTCGGATTTTTGAAACCGTCATACATTACGTTTAAAATTGCTAGGCATACGTCAAGGCCAATAAAATCGGCTAATTGCAAAGGTCCCATTGGATGCGCCATTCCGAGTTTCATTACCGTATCAATTTCATAAACGCCGGCAACACCGTTATATAACGTTTCTATAGATTCATTAATCATCGGCATTAAAATGCGGTTGGCAACAAATCCAGGATAATCGTTTACTTCCACAGGAACTTTCCCGAGTTTTCCGGATAAATTCATGATCAGTTTTGTAACTTCATCAGAAGTATTGTAGCCACGGATGATTTCAACTAATTTCATGATTGGCACCGGATTCATAAAGTGCATTCCGATGACGCGTTCCGGGTGTGAAACAACTGCGCCAATTTGCGTAATTGAAATTGAAGATGTATTTGTTGCTAAAATAGTATCGTGCGAGCATGCTTCGTTCAATTGCCTGAAAATATTCAGCTTTAAATCCACATTTTCAGTTGCCGCTTCTACAACTAGGTCAACACCAACGACGCCGTCTTTGATGTCAGTATAAGTGATAATATTACCAATAGTTTTGGTTCGGTCATCTTCGGAAATTGTTCCTTTAGCAACCATTCGATCAAGATTTGAAGCGATCGTCGCCATTCCTTTTTCAATTGATTTTTCAGAAACGTCGATTAGTTTTACTGTAAATCCGCTTTGCGCGAACGTGTGTGCGATTCCGTTGCCCATTGTTCCGGCTCCGATTACGGCTATGTTTTTCATATTAAAATTTTAAGTTTTTATTTTTGAACGATTAAGAAATCAAGTTCCGTTAAATTCTGAATTTCTTACTTTTCAAAAGAAGAATTTATTTTTTAAAGCAATCGATGATTTGATACGCAACACGCAACGCTTCAGTTCCTTGCTCCAGAGTTACAATTGGTGTTGTATTGTTTGTAATTGCATCGGCAAAAGTCTCCAGCTCATCGAGTATAGCGTTATTTTGCTCGACATCCGGATTTGCAAAATAGATTTGTTTTTTTACTCCTTCTGCATTTTGAAGAATCATATCGAAATCTCCCGGTGTTTCGGGTGCGTCTTTCATTTTTACGACTTCGCATTTCTTTTCAAGGAAATCAACTGAAATATAAGCGTCTTTCTGGAAGAATCTTGATTTTCGCATGTTTTTCAACGAAATGCGGCTAGAAGTTAAATTTGCAACACAGCCGTTTTCAAATTCGATCCTTGCATTTGCAATATCCGGTGTGTCGGAAATCACTGAAACTCCGCTTGCGTTGATGTTTTTAACCTTTGATTTCACGACGCTTAAAATGGCATCAATGTCGTGAATCATCAAATCAAGAACTACGGGAACGTCTGTTCCGCGCGGATTGAATTCTGCCAGGCGATGCGTTTCAATAAACATCGGGTTTTCAATCATATCTTTTGTTGCAATGAAAGCGGGATTAAACCGTTCAACGTGACCAACCTGACCTTTGACATTATATTCATTAGCTAAAGCAATGATTTCTTCAGCTTCTTCGACTGTGTTTGAAATTGGCTTTTCGATGAAAACGTGCTTGCCGGATTTGATTGCGACTTTTGCACATTTGTAGTGAGAAAGTGTTGGCGTTACGATGTCAATTACGTCAACTGCGTGGATTAAAGTTGCAATGGTGTGAAATTGCCTGTAACCAAATTCCTGTGCGATTTTTGCGCCATTTTCCTGATTTTCGTCGTAAAAGCCAACTAGTTCATACTTTTCAGATTGTTGTAATAAACGCAAATGTATTTTTCCGAGATGGCCGGCACCTAAAACTCCTACTTTCAACATAAAATTGTATTTTAAACAAAAATAGGAATTAATTGATAATAGCGAATTTATAAATTGCAATATTTTAGCCCCAATAGAAGTGAAAATCCTTTTTTTGAGGTATGAAAAAAAGATTACTTCACAGTAAAATATTATTTTTGGAGTTCAGTGAATTTTATTTGAAACAGATAGCGGGAAATAGCTTCAAAAAACTAAATTTACAAACTCACTTTTATGCATTCAATTTTACCATTTTGAAAGATACAGCCAAACATCAGGGACTTCGCAACCAGTTAGCCAAAATATTGGAAGAGAAAGGAATAACCGACAAAAGTGTGCTGGAAGCGATAAAAAAGATTCCACGTCACTTATTCCTGAATTCTAGTTTTGAGGATTACGCATATCAAGATAAAGCATTTCCGATAGGCGCAGGGCAAACAATTTCGCAGCCTTATACGGTTGCTTTTCAAAGTCAATTGCTGGAAATTAAGAAAGAGCATAAAATTCTTGAAATTGGAACCGGATCGGGTTATCAAACTGCGGTTTTATGCATGATGGGAGCGAAGGTTTACAGTATTGAAAGGCAGAATGAATTGTTTAAGCAAACTTCGGTTTTATTACCGAAACTCGGAATCCGGCCAAAGCATTTGTCGTTTGGCGATGGCTACAAAGGCTTGCCGAATCATGCACCGTTTGACAGTATTATAGTTACGGCTGGCGCGCCATTAATTCCGAAACCGTTGATGGCACAATTAAAAATTGGTGGAAGATTGGTAATTCCGCTTGGAGAAGAACATCAAATCATGACGTTATTAATCCGTAAAAATGAGACGCAGTTTGAAAAACATGAGTTTGGAGAATTCCGTTTTGTACCTCTTTTGGAGAATAAAAATTAAGAATTAAAATCTTTTTTTATTCTTGCAAGGTCGCGTTTGGTATCACTTTCTTTTAGCGATTCGCGCTTATCATAGGTTTTTTTACCACGGCACAAACCAATTTCAAGTTTTGCCATTCCTTTTTCGTTCGTGAATAATTTCAGCGGAACAATCGTCAAACCTTTTGCTTGTACACTTTTACTCAGGCTTCGCAATTCGCGTTTGTTTAAAAGCAATTTTCGTTCACTTCTGGCTTTGTGGTTAAACTGGTTTCCGAAAGTATATTCCTCGATATAAGTATTGATCGCAAAAAGCTCGTTATTGCTGAATTCGCAGAAACTTTCTGTGATATTTGCTTTTCCGAGGCGAATGGATTTGATTTCGGTTCCGGCCAATACGATTCCGGCCGTATAGGTTTCCAGAATTTCGTAGTCGAAACGCGCGCGCTTATTAAGAATGTTAACCGTTTTTAGCATAGGAGTGCAAATGTACAGACAAATTGCCGATTTTGGAAATGAATTTATGGTGTTGCCACTTCGTGCGTAACGGTTTGTCCTGAAATTTTTATCGTATATAAATTCCCATAAACAGAATCATCAATGTCAAGATATGCCTGTTGACCTAAAAAGGCGTTGATATTTTTTGGGATTGTATTTGTATGACCGACAAAAAGTATGGTTTTTCCAGGATTTTCCTGTACGATTTTTTTCAAATCCAACGTTTCAGGTTTGTAAAAGAGAATTTCTTTTCCCTGAGATGTTGCTACTGTAGTGCAAGTTTGCTGGGTTCGCTTGTATAAACTCGTATAAAAAATATCGATTGGCGTTTTTTCGAAGTGAGTTGCCCATTTTTGAGCCCGAATTTTTCCTGCTTCAGAAAGATCAGGATTTTTAAAAGCATCGGCTTTTTCGCAATGGCGTATAAAATATATTGTGGTTGTAGTTGTGTCTTGGGCTGAAATCTGGCTCATAATAAGGCTGAATAATAATAGATAAAAAGTTTTCATCTGAGTGAATTTATATAAAGTTAACTTTAAAATTTTGAAATTCCTACCTTTGGCTATGGAAAAACCGCAATCAAAAAATCCGTTGCACGGAATTACGCTTCAGAAAATTGTTGAGCAATTAGTAGATTATTATGGATTTGACACATTAGGCGAATTGATAAAAATCAACTGTTTTACGGATAATCCCAGTGTGAAATCAAGTCTTACTTTCTTGCGAAAAACCGAATGGGCCCGCAAGAAAGTACAAGAATTGTATATAAAAACACTGCCGAAATTCTAAATCAGCTTTCGGCTACGCCTTTCCATTTCTTGATTTTGAAAGACATGTAAAGCATCATTAAAAATACCAACGCTGCATTTACATAAAACATTGCCGAGAATTGGTTCTCAAACCAACTTATTACTGGGAAATCGGTTGGTCTTAGATCGTATTTTACACGATTATATCCGGTTACTACTTTTGCAATTTCGAGAATCAATCCGTATAAGATTGGAATAAATGCCGGTAAAAGCCACAAAGTCCCGACCAATGTGGCGCCAGATATTCCTTTTCCTTGCTTTCTTTTTAAGATAATCAGAAGGTAAATAAATGCTGCCAATGTCAATACAATCAATAATCCCATATAGACAAATTCATTTCCGATAAATGCGGTTATGACGCCGAATAGTATATTCAAAATCCCCAGTGAGATCAATGCAATCAGCCAACTTTTTCCTGATGTAACCCGAAATGAGAAAATCAGAATTGAAAACGCTATCGCAAAATAAAATGTAACAATGAGATAATCAATGTCGATTGTTGGATTATTCCAGCTTGTAGAAATTATATTGTAAGCACTTTGGAGTGAATTATAAGGAACGAAATGCTTGTAAGCCAAGTACTTTTCGTTATTAATTTCTACAATGTATTGGTTGATGGTATCAAGCTGATTTACATTTCCTTCAACAGCCTCGACGGAATCTATTTTGCCATCAATCGGATATTGGTTTGGGTCGTAAAACTCGAGTTTTTCCTCGTTTCCAACAATATGAACTTCTTGAAATTCCGGATAATTGTAAACAAGTTCCAGCCATTTGTTTTCGTCGATATTTGCGGTTAGCTGATGCTCTTTTACCATTCCCATAAATCTCGTCATCAGTACTTTAACGGAGTCTTTTTGGTTGTTTACAAGCCAGTCTTTTAAGCGAATTTTTCGCAAACTGTCTTTCTTTTGATCGAAGAACGAAAAGGTCTGTATGTTTTTGTTTAGAAGTGAATTTAGCGGATATTTCTTTCCTTTGTAAAGCATATAATTTACACGCTTGTTGAATTTCCGTCCGATACTGTCAAAATACATATATTCATCCTGCTCTGATGATCCGACTGTAAAAAACGATGCTAAGCTTAATGTTTCGCATCTTTTTATAGCTTCTTCTTCTGAAAAATAGCTTCTAGCGCGTACATCTTTTCCGTAATAAAACGAGGCAGAAAAAGCACAAACCAAAAAGCATCCAAACAAAATCAAAAGCCATTCTTTATATAATGACATGGTTTTCTTTGGATAAAATGACTTGAATGCATTGTTTTTGAAATAGTACACCAGCCAAATTACAAGCGTCAGTGCTGATGTAAGTCCGCTAAAAACTATAATGATTTTTTCATTTTCATGTAAGTCATAATAACTTGAAATGTAAGTAAAATCAATTGCTCCGTCAGCATATCCGAGTATAAAATAAATTATATGCAGTAAAATAGCAATTACCGTCAGCGGTACGATTTTCGTATTCCACAATAACGGATGGTGTATGAGTAAGTATTTTTGGATTTTTTTGAACATGGCGAAAGTTTTAGGAAACGAAAAATCTACGGGTTGAATTGGAAATATTCCTTAAATAATGCAATGGGATTTTAGCATCTATTGCCAATTGCATGAAATCATAAACCGAAATTTTTTCCGGAAATGTTACAATATAAGTTCCGCCGTTAAATTGCAGCGAAATCATTTCCAGTTTTTCAAACACAATTCCCAATTCGCTTTGCGTCCAGGAACTTTCAAACTCGATTACCAGCGGTATTGAAATCGTCTCGGCAGAATCACTTATTTTGTTGTGAAGATTTTTCTGTGCGCCATTTTTCAGGAAGATAACCTGATCTGAAGTTTTCTCAACTTCATACAGCTGCTGCGAACTTAAGACAATCCCAATCGGTCGGAAAGGAGATTTTGCAATCGCCCTAAAATCTTCTAAAACCGTTTGCTGTGCCAAAATATCTAAGTTAGCGAGCGGTTCATCGATAAGTAAAATCTTCGGTTTTCGTAATAACATTCGTGCTAATTCGAAACGCATTTTGTATCCGGAAGACAGATCTTTCCAACTGTGTTTCCTATATTGGCGTAAGCCGAGCCGAGCAATGATGAGCTCTACGATCAATTCGTTTTCTTCAGGAGAATAACCATAATTTGCTGCCGTAAACTGTAGGTTTTCAAACATTGAGCCATACCAGGTTTCTGTTCGTTGCGGAATATAAACCAATTTCGTCCTTAAATCATATGCGTTGTCGCTATCAAAATGAAAATTTAATTTGCCGGAAGTTGCAAACAATTCGCCGCAAAGTATTCGCAGTAAAGTGGTCTTTCCATTTCCGTTTTCGCCAACCAATCCAAGTATTTCGCCTTGCAGAAGTTCGAGATCGATTGGGCCGAGAGCAAACTTTGACGCGCCGTATGACTTTTCGAGATTTTGAGCACTGACGAGTACTTTTTTATCAGCAACAGATTTCTTAGAAAGGGCATTGTACAAGTCGGATAAAATTGCCGCGAATTTGTCCTTTTTGTTTTGAGAAGCCTCATTTTGATCCAGCCAAATCAGGAATTCATTGGTTTTTTTATAATGAGAAATTTCTTCAGTATCCAAAGTCAGATCGATAATCCGCTTGGTCAGGATTCCGTAATCTTCAAATTGAAGGTAATTTTGGAGTTCCTGAAATTGTTTTTCAAACTCGTTCATTGGCGTATGTTATGTTTATTTTTTAAAGTTTTTTTTAAGCATTGAATAAATGACCGTATCCCAGAATTTCCCTTCAAAACATTCATTTTCTAGAATATGAGCTTCTTTTACGAATCCGTTTTTTAGCAGCGCTTTTTCTGAAGCGAAGTTTTCCGGATCAATTACGGCTTCAACCGAATGCAATCCCATTTCCGAAAAACCATATTCTACAATTGCTTTTATGGCTTCGGTTACAATTCCAATTCCGCTGTATTCGGGTAAAATCATGTAACCGATTTCAGATCGGAAATTTTCACGCTGTATTCGGTAATGTCCCATAAATCCAAGCATTTTAGAATTTCCTTTAAGCGTTACAGCCCAATTGATTCCCTCATTAGTTTCAATTTTTGAATCGATCATAGCGATGTGTGCCAAAGCTTCCTCGTCAGTCTTGACTAAAGGCCGTGGAATATATTTCATCGTTTCCGGATTGGATCGCAACTCAAAAACCTCACGAACATCGTCATTTGTGATGCGCCGTAAAAGCAAACGTTCTGTTTCGAGAACGGGAAAAGGCGTAAAAGTGAAATTCATTTCCATTATAAAACGTTTATCGTGAACGCGCAATTAAAAATTCCGTTCGCATTTAGTGACTGGATTCCTTCTTTTTCAGATAAACGGCCATTACTTTCAACGCTGTCCGAATATCCAAACCAAGGTTCAATGCAAATGAATGGAGCGTTATTTTTTGTCCAGATTCCAAGATTCGGAAAATCATTAAACTCAATTTTTAATAACGCCTTATCCTTTTCAAAAATTGTGAGCGATTCTGATTGTAAGCTTTTAAAAATTAACGCGTCTTTTTCAAAAAGCGGATAATTAAGCCGAAACTTTTTGTTTTCAGTTGCGACGGCTTGCGTTGTGTTGGAAATGAGGTCGCTTTCTAGCAAATGATAGGTAAGGATTTCGTCCTTTTCAACTTCTATCGAATAATCCTCAAATGGAAGCGGCAATGCAAAAGCCGGATGTGCGCCAACAGAGAAAAACATGGAATCTTTTCCTTTATTATAAACGCCATATCCAATTTTTAGCTGGTTTTTTTCGAGTGTATATATGATTCGGAACTCGAAATCAAACGGGTATATTTTTAAAGTTTCAATGTTTGAAACGAGTGAAAATGTCGCCGTGTTATCGGATTTTTCAATCAACTGGAATTCCATTTCACGAGCAAATCCGTGGCGTGAAAGCGAATAGGTTTTGTTTTTGTGCTGATATTGATTGTTTTTCAGCGTTCCGACGATTGGAAATAATACAGGCGAATGTTTTCCCCAGAATTCCGGATTTCCTTCCCAGATAAATTCTCTTTCGGAGTTGTTTTTAAGAGAAATAAGCTCAGCGCCAATATGATGGATTGAAGCTGTGATTTCGTTGTTGAATAGTGTTGTTGTCAATGAAATACGTTTTAACAAATCTAAATAAAAAAACAGAATCCAGAACGGATATTTTTGAACATTTGCTTTACAGAAGATTGTTAGTATTTGTCTGTTTAAAAGACAAGAAATCAAATTTTTAACGAACAATTATCATTTCTAAAAGGCATGTTTTAGATTGTTTCAAGGTTTTTTTCTTTTATTTGTGGTCGAAAATGAAATTATATGAACAATAAAGTTTTTAAAGCCATTTTAGTAATGGCTTTATTTTTTGGAATATTCACAGGATTTGCTCAAACAGCACCGGTTTCTCAGTATGATTATACTGCCGCTTTCGGACCAAATTTTTATTCGAAATACGGAAACGAAACACGTTCTGCAAGCGGGCAACCCGGGCCAAAATACTGGCAGAACAGTGCTGATTATCAAATTACAGCTTCATTAAATGAAACTACAAATGAAATTACAGGTTCGGAAATACTGACGTACACCAATAACAGTCCGGATAAATTATCATTTTTATGGTTGAATGTTGATCAAAACTTGTTTAAATCCGATTCTCGGGGCAATGCAGTAATTCCGCTTACAGGTAGCCGAAATGGGGCAAATGGACAAATTTTTGACGGTGGGCATAAGATTAAATCCATAAAAATGCTTTCCGTTGCAAATGGAAAAACTACTGAAAAAGAGCTTCAATTTGAAATCACTGATACCAGAATGCAGGTTTTTCTTCCGCAGGATTTAAATCCGGGAGGAAGTTCAGTGAAATTAAAAATCGACTTTTCTTTCATTTCACCTGATTTTGGCTCAGACCGTATGGGAATTTTACCAGTTAAAAACGGAAAGATTTTTCAAGTCGCACAATGGTATCCAAGAATGTGTGTCTATGATGATATTCGCGGTTGGAACACACATCCGTATCAAGGCGCAGGCGAATTTTTCCTTGAATACGGTGATTTTGATATATCCATTACGGCTCCGTCGAATCACATTGTCGTTTGCTCCGGAGAGCTTGTAAATCCATCGGAAGTTTATACGCCAGAACAACAAAAACGATGGGCCGCCGCCGCTCAAAGTGATAAAACGGTTATCATTCGGTCAGAAGATGAGGTTACAAATCCGGCTTCTCGTCCAACAGGAAAACCGACATTAACATGGCATTTCAAGATCAAAAATGCACGTGATGTTTCCTGGGCTTCATCACCTGCATTTATCATCGACGCGGCAAAAATCAATCTGCCAAGCGGTAAAAAATCGTTAGCTATTTCGGCATATCCGGCAGAATCTTCCGGGCAAAGAGCATGGGGGCGTTCGACAGAATATACAAAAGCCGTGATTGAGCATTATTCAAAAACATGGTTCGAATATCCATATCCGGCGGCAACAAATGTAGCCGGAATTGTAGGCGGAATGGAATATCCGGGTATTGTTTTTTGTGAATGGTCTTCAAAAGGCGAAAGCCTATTTGGAGTTACTGATCACGAATTTGGGCATTGCTGGTTTCCAATGATCGTAGGTTCAAACGAACGATTATTTGCCTGGATGGACGAAGGTTTCAACCAGTTTATCAATTCGTTAAGTACTGCAGCTTTTAATAAAGGAGAATACAATACATCACAAACTGGAATACGAGAAGAAACAGCGATGCAATTGGCAATGACCGATTTAGAGCCGATAATGACCCCGCCAGACGCATTTAAGGAATCCCACATGGGTGTTTTAGCATATTATAAGCCAAGCTCGGGATTGGTGGTGCTACGCGAGCAGATTTTAGGAAAGGAACGTTTTGATCGCGCTTTCCGTACCTATATTGAAAGATGGGCATACAAACATCCGCAGCCCGATGATTTTTTCAGGACAATTGAAAATGTTGCCGGCGAGGACCTAAATTGGTTTTGGAGAAGTTGGTTTGTCAATAACTGGAAACTCGATCAAGCAATCACTAAAGTGAAATATAAAAAGAATGACCCAAAATTAGGCGCAATTATTACCATTGAGAACCTCGAAAAAATGCCAATGCCGGTAGTTTTGGCGATTAAAACGAAAAGCGGCGATGTGGTTCGGATGAAACTTCCGGTTGAAATTTGGCAAAAAAACAAAGAATGGTCGTTTCTCGCGGATACAAAAGAAGAAATTGACGTGATCACGATTGATCCTGACAAAGTATTTCCGGATATAAATCCATCTAATAATGTTTGGCGCTCTAAAGGTGCAACAATCGAAAAAGATTTGATTTTAGATAAGTACCTCGGGAAATTTTCAAATAAAAATGTGCCGGTTAAAATTACATTAACGGAAGATAACAGCAAATTGATGATTGAAATTAATGATGAACCAAAATTTCCAATGAAACCAAACGGAAAGGATAACTTCAACATCCCAAATCAGGATTTTGAAATACAATTTGATGAATCCGGAAAATCGTTTGTATTAAAAACACAAGGACAATCAATACCATACACAAGAGAAAACTAAAATAAAAACTCCGCTATATTGGCGGAGTTTTTTTATAAATTTTTTCAATAAAACCAGTTGTAAAATCTTCATTTGGCTTATTTTTGCAGCGTGAAAGATATCATCTACATTATCTGCTTTATGCTGCTTTTTAAGCCGGTTCTTCCTGTGCTTGATTATGTATTGAACTATGATTTCATCACCAGTGAACTGTGTTTAAACCGCGAAATTCCGGTTAAAGGCTGTAACGGAAAATGTTATCTTATGAGTCAGCTGGCACTTGCATCCGATTTTGACAAACCACTTTCTACCGATAAAAAGCATACTGTTTACGAAACCAACGACCTTTTTTTTGACGATAGGTTGGGTTATACAATTCCGTCGTCTATTGTAACTTTTGAAGATTTCTTATTAAATGTGAAATACTCAAATTTATACCAGCATAATTTACTTTCGGCAATCTTTCATCCGCCGATACTTATTTCTTAAATTTTTCTCTGCATAACCATGCATTTTTTATCAGGTTAATTACTTGATGACACGCTTTTGCGTACAAAAAAATCAATAATTTAAGAAAATCACAATGAAAATCATATATAAAACAATCGCTATTTTAGCGATGGCACTTACATTTATGGCTTGCAGTAACGATGAAAATACTGCTGAAATATCCGGAAACGGAAAACTTACGTTAGAATTTGACAATGCTTTCCGAGACAACGATCTGATATTAAACTCGCAACCAAACACAACTTCAGCAAATGAAGTCTTGAAGATAAGCACGGTAAAATATATCGTAAGCAATATTGTCTTCACTAATGAAAATGGAACGACTTTTACGTATCCGAAAAGCCAGAGCTATTTTATCGTGGATGAAGCTACAACCGCCAGCCAGTTTATAAATCTTGAAAATATTCCGGCTGGAAATTACACCAAAGTAACTTTCGGGATTGGTGTAGATCAGGAACAATTTAATGCCGGAGCTTCAGGCCAAGGCGACTTTCTGGCTTTGGCTCAAGCAGCCGATTTAATGTGGAGCTGGTCAGCGGGATATAAATTCCTTGCTTTCGAAGGTTCGTTTACATCTTCAACCGTAACTGCTGCAACACCGTTTATGGTTCATACGGGAAAGACCGGAACCGACTATAATTACACTACAATAACAGTTGATTTACCAACAAATGCGCTGGTTCGTACAAACATAAAGCCTGTCGTTCACATTGTTGCTGACGTATCGAAAGTAATTGACGGAAACAATAAAATCAGTCTTTCTGCGAATAATATGGGCGGAATGGGAGCAATGATAATGGGCGGTGCAAATTTGCCTTTGATCACATCAAACCTGAGCCAGATGTTCTCTGTAGCACATGTTCATAACGATTAAATTAATTGGAGCTGCGATGTCAAATGGTATCGCAGTTTTCTTTTTATTGTATGAAACTACCAATTTTAATACTGTGTTCTCTGCTGTTCATAAGCTGTTCAGACGAGAAAGATGATTATGTAGATGTTCCGTTGGAGTTTGAAATTCCGTCAAATTTTCCAATATTATCCTACAATACGAACCTGAATCCACTAACACAAAAAGGATTCGAACTGGGCAAAAAGCTCTTTTATGATGGACGCTTATCTTCTGACGGTGTGATTTCCTGTGGATTTTGCCATATTCAGGAAAACGCGTTTACGCATCATGGCCATACTGTTAGTCATGGTGTCAACAATGCTGCGGGAACTCGAAATGCGCAGCCAATCCAGAATTTAGCATTTCAATCAACATTTATGTGGGACGGCGCATCGGATCATCTGGATTTACAACCAATAATTCCACTTACGAGCCCAATTGAAATGGATGGAAATATTTCCGAAATCCTGGCGATGCTTAAAAGCGATAAGGAGTATAAAAATCTATTTGCAAATGCATTTCCTGATGGACAAATCACATCGGAACACATGCTTCAGGCACTTTCGCAATTTATGGTAATGATGGTTTCCTCAAATTCTAAATTTGATAAATTCCGAAGAAATGAGCCTGGCGGAATATTGACTTCCGATGAATCTGCCGGGTTTGCACTATTCAATTTGAAATGCGCTTCCTGCCATGCTACGGATTTAATGACAGATAATTCCTTTCGCAACAACGGACTTGCAATTAATCCTGCGGTCAATGATGTCGGTAGATTTCGGGTTACAGAACTCCCGGAAGATTATTATAAGTTTAAGGTTCCAAGTTTACGAAATGTAGAAAAAACGGCGCCTTATATGCACGATGGCCGATTTGGATCATTGGAATCAGTACTGAATCATTACAACTCAGGCATTGCGGATTCTCCAACTCTGGATCCCATATTGAAGAAAAATGGCAATTTGGGAATTCCGTTATCAACTGCTGAAAAACAGCAACTTATCGCTTTTTTGAAAACACTAACCGATCATCAGTTTCTGACTGATAAACGATTTTCAGAATTTTAATCATGAAAAAAATAATAATTTTAATAGCATTTGGTTTTTTGTTCCAGAATGCAATTGCCGAAAATGGCAACGATAGTATTTCGAAATTTAGTTTTGCGTTCAAATCTTCAGCTTTTAAAAGCCTTAAATGTGATGCTTGCGGCTCAGCAACTGGCGGAAGCATGGGTTTTAGCTCGATGTTGAGCAGCAATTTTATCGGATTGCGATATTTTTATCAACGGTATGAAAGCCGCGACGGAATTTTTGCTAACTCGCCAAAAATCGCAGAGCACTTCAATACAATCCAAATTTGGACCCGAATACCGATTACGGAAAAACTGCAACTTTCAGCGTTTGTGCCGTACCATTCGCATAATCGAAAACTTACTGCCGGAAACCGCGACATTAGTGGAATTGGTGATATTACGATTTTAGGAATGGCAACTGTTTACGAAACAAAATCGGATAGTGCTACATTTTCACATAAGTTACAACTAGGCGGCGGTTTGAAGATCCCGACAGGAGAATATCGAAGCAGTAACAACGAAGGCACTGTTAATCCCGGTTTTCAGCTTGGAAGCGGAAGTCTGGATTATGTTCTTGCCGCCGAATATGTTCTTAAAACTAAGAATATTGGTTTTAACGCAATGCTGAATTACAATCTCAAAACTGAGAATAATAAGGAATATAAATTTGGTAATCAACTCAATTATGGAGGAACTTTCTTCACGCTTTATAAGCTAAAAAAAGTTCGCCTGATGCCGCAATTGGGCTTGGCAGGCGAAGTTTATGAGTCGAATCGGCAACACGATCAGTATCTTCCGGATACATCTGGCGACATTTTATTTAGCAAATTTGGAATAGAAACCGGTTTGGATAATTTTTCGCTTGGACTGAATGCAATGATTCCCATCAGTCAAAATCTCACCGGCGGAAACGTGGATGCGAAATACAGATGGAGCGTAAACCTGAACTATACTTTATAAGAGTAATTAGAACTATTTTAAAACACAGATTTCACTAATTACACGGATTAAAGGCTGTGATAATCTGTGAAATCTGTGTTCTGTTTATGCCATTTTTGGTTTACGTTTTAAAACCAATGCAGCAATCAGACTTACAATAATTCCAAGCGGAAGTATTTCCATTAATGTCCACATTGTAAAATAAACAGGATTTTTATAGTCTTCAGCAGCAGCTTTTATCTCATCAACTTTAGCTTGTAATTCTGCTGCAGGCAAATTTTGAGATTGGTATTGCTCGATCATTTGAGCAGAATATTTTTCCATAAAATCGGGCATGAAATTGTTATAAACCACCGCCCACGTTGCCACATAAAACAAAGATGCTATCAATGCGATAAAAAAACCGATAGCGAAAGCTTTTCCAAAAGATACGATACCATTGTTCATTTTATCTCGATAATTCTTTATTCCGACGAAAATAAAAGCGAAGGCAATCAGCATTCCAAGGAACCCAATAGCCATATTCAATTCCATGTTCTCGTAATCTCCCGAAAAAATAAACATTGATACAGACAACCAAACCGAAACAATTATTCCTGCGGTTAAACCGAAAATAAGTACTGTTTTTTTCATAATATTAGTTTTAGATTAGACCGCAAAATTGGATGATTTACAAATGAAAACAGTCATACTTTTGGGTGGTTTTAATGAAATTCGTACGAAAGCACTATTGGATGAGCTGTAATTTTTTTGCATTCTCAATTGCTTGTGTCCTGCGTTTGGCCTCAAGTTTTTCGAATAAATTTGAAGAATGCGATTTTATGGTATTTAAAGAGACGAACAATTCATCGGCGATTTCCTTATTGCTCAATCCGTTTGCCATTAACTGCAACACCTCAAGTTCGCGATTGCTTATCTTTAGTTGCGATGCGACTTGTTCGTTGCGTTCGAATGCTGCTCGTTTTTCCTTTTCTATTATGATGGTTTCAATTTTCGGATTGGTTAATTTTTTAGCAAGCCAAATTCCGAACGCCATAAAGATAATCGCGATGCAAGCAATATAAATTTCAAAGCTTCGGCTAAAAACAACAAATCGGATTTCCAGCCATTGCAACAAAAGAAACAGCACGGCAAGTGATAATCCGTAAGCTATATTTTCCTTGTTCTTCCTGATTTTATCCGAAATCATACTTCCAAATTTATGAATCCAAATATAACAAAAAAAAACACCAGCCTTTCGACCGGTGTTTTCATAAATCTAAAATTTCCTTAGTCAACAACTACATTATGTGTTACGAATTCTGTAGCTGATTTTTTGAATTTCAGTACATACGTTCCTGCTGTTGCAGCTTTAAACTTGTAAGGCTCGGTTTTAGTTGCTGGAGTTGTTCCGCAATTATTGCCAACATACTTTGCTTCTACAGCAATGGTTTTGGTTTTGTCTGCAGTGGTTTCAACAAATTTATTGAAACTTCCACAACTGTTATCAACGGCAAATGTCACTGTAAGTGAAATTTCCTGGTTAATGTCGGCTGTAGTTGCTCCTGTAACAAGAGAAACAAATGACTGTTTTGTTGTTAATGCTGGCGAACTCGTGTCGTCATCACTACAAGAAGTGAAACCGGCAGCAATAAAAAATACTAAGGCAACTGTGTGTAATCTAAACTTTTTCATAGTTATTAAAAATTAATTTGATTTTACAGAAGATGTGATCCGGAGTAAAGGTTGCTTGGTGATAAATGTTAAAACTGTTGATTCTTGTACGAATTTGCTGTAAATATTTTAACCTTAGAATGTTACTGCTAAAAAAAAGCACAAAAAAAAATACCCGCTTTAAAACGGGTATTTGTGTTATCTGGAAACAGGTTCATGTTTTCCTTCCCTGATTTCTTCAACCATTTTCTTGTTGAAAGCGGGTAAGTCTTCCGGAGTTCTGCTCGTTACCAGGCCTTTATCAGTAACGACTTCGCTATCTTCCCAAATTGCGCCGGCATTGATTAAATCATGCTTGATGTTTTTAACTGATGTCATTTTTCGGCCATTAACCAAATCAGCGTCAATTAGCGTTTGCGGTCCGTGGCAAATCGCGGCAACAGGTTTTCCTGCTGTAAAAAAGTCCTTTACAAATTGGATTGCTTTTTCATTGACACGTAATTGATCCGGATTTATTACTCCGCCCGGTAAAACCAATGCATCATAATCGGATGCAGAAACTTCGTCAAGCGTAAAATCTACATCATATTCTTTTCCCCAGTTTTTTTCTGCCCAAGCCTTGATGGTTCCGGCTTTTGGACTGATAATATGCGCGGTCCAGCCTTGTTGTTCTAAATGTTCTTTAGGCGATTTTAATTCGCTTTCTTCAAATCCGTGTGTTGCCAAAATGGCGATTTTCTTGCTCATAATTATTTATTTTTAAGTGAATTGTCTGTTTATTAAAGTTAAGGCTATTCAAATTCCAAGGCTATTAAGGCATTACTAAACTTTATGTAATGTTTAGTTAATGAAAAAGTTACAAAAAGTGTCCTTGATTTGCAGTAAATATAATTGTTGTGGTATAAGAGGGGTACCACAACCATGCTTTACATAGGGAGTATTTAGGGAGTTGCACTAGAGTAATGGTACATTATTCGCTAAGAATTTGCTGAAGGAATTTTAAGGGTTGGATCTTTGTTGGATTGAGGAGGCTTTTAGTGTATACTTCGTGCGCAGAAACTTAGACGCGTTTATTTACAGAATTTGTATATTTGGGTTATGCCTAAAATTTATAGCAAGAACGGAAAGTTTCCCAAGCGTGTAGATGATTATATTATATACAGGTTGGGCGATGATATGGTATTGCGGGAGGTTAGCGGTTTTACTACCAAGGCATTAAAGAATAGCCCGAGGTATGAAAACAGCCGTAAGAATGCCAGTGAATTTGGGAGGGTATCGGCGTTGTGCAAGCAGATGAGACTATTGTTGGTTGGTGTGCTGCCGAGGAAAAACAATCTGGCTGTCTGCAATTCACTGACTGCGGTCATGCGAAAGGCGATGGTGTTTGATACGGTTTCGGAACGTGGTGAGCGCAATTTGGCGACGGCATTTTTAGATGAACGGGCAAAGCAATTACTTGTGGGATATGATTTTAATCCGGACGTATGTTTGGCGGACGTTATCAGGATGCCGTTTTGTTTTGATGCAGTTCTATCGCAAGTTAGTTTTGGAAAGTTTAGAGCAGGGAAATCTATTGTTTTTCCTGAAGGGGCGAATGCAGTTGGGATGTGGCTGCATCAGTTGGTGTTCAATTTTGAGGACGGGACAGGAGTGCTTGCTTCATCTGATATGGTATTGTTTTCGGATACGGCTACATTGGATGGTTTGGTACTGGAATGTAAGGTGCCGGATGCTGATGGGGTGGTTTTTTCTGTTTTGGAAGTGCAATTTTATGCGTATGCTGATGGAAGTTATTTACCGGTGGAGGGGAAGGTTGTGTGTGTTGTTGGCGTTAGATAGTTTTTTTGAACACTGATTTAGCGGATTTAGCAGATGGACGCGGATTTGATTTGTAGGGAAGTATTTAAATTCTTTGTGGGTATGGAATGTAATTTTACGCATTGGGTGAAAGTATTTGTCGGATTTTGATGATAAGAAAATGATGATGTATAGTAGCGGCTTGTTTTTTTAATTACATTTGGATTTATGAAAGAAAAAATACTTCAGAAAATAAAGCAGGTAGAAGCTGAAAAAGGAGTCAGGGTTTTGTTTGCTTGTGAATCGGGCAGTCGTGCTTGGGGATTTGCGTCGCCTGATAGTGATTATGATATTAGGTTTGTATATAAACACGATCTCGATTATTATTTGTCACTATGGGAAAAGCCCGATGTGATTGAATTCATGACCGAGGACGACCTCGACGGCTCGGGTTGGGATTTGCGCAAAGCATTAAAGCTACTCGCAAAATCAAACGCGCCGCTGCTTGAGTGGCTGCATTCTCCGGTAATGTATTATAAAGATGAAGCGTTTTTGCAACAAATGCAGTTACTTGCAAAAGACTGCTTTTCGCCTGTGGCATGCCTGCACCATTACCTGGGTACGACCAAGAATTTTATAGAAGTCTGTACTGCCGAAAGAATCAAGCTAAAAAGCTATTTCTATGCACTGCGTACCGCACTCGCCGGGAAGTGGATCATTGTAAACGGTACGTTCCCACCCGTAGATTTTATGGAGTTGTTACCGATTGCACCTTTGGAAATACAAGAAAAGACATTGGAGTTACTACGTATTAAAGCCCAACAGCCCGAAGGCTACCTACACCCAAAAGAAGTATTGATCACTGATTTTTTGATGGAAATGATACAGTTTAACCAGGAAGGTGCTGTGGGTTTAAGAGGTGGGAAGAAAGTTGGGGAGGAGTTGGATGGGGTTTTTATTAATTGGGTAAAATAAGAAGAAACACATGTATTTATCAGAATTAAAACTTTGGAATTTTAGAAAGTATGGTTCAGAAACTTTTGAACTTGATAAGCCAAATTTAATTGTTCCATTTAATAGTGGATTAAATGTTTTAATTGGTGAAAATGATTCTGGTAAATCAGCAATAATTGATGCTATTAAATTAGTATTAAAAACTCACGCTTACGAATGGATTAAAGTTGAAGAATCGGATTTTCATTTTGGAACTGATAAATTGAGAATTGAGCTTTTATTTAAAGGTTTTAAATCAGAGGAAGCAAAAAATTTTATTGAATGGTTGGGTTGGGAAATCGAAAATGAAAAAACTGTTCCAGTTTTAAGATTAATCTATCAAGTTGAAATCAGACAAAACAGAATTATCGCTACAGATGTCAAAGCAGGAATGGATGAGACAGGATATCCTTTAAATGCTGAAGCTAGAGAATACTTAAAAGTTACATTCTTGAAAGCATTAAGGGATGCCGATTATGATTTAACAGCAAAAAAAAACTCAAGGCTTTCTCAAATACTTCAAGAGCACGATTTATTTAAAAAGAAAAATAAAACTGACAAACACTCATTTGAAAGTGAATTTGATATATTAAATGACAAGATTGAAAAATGGTTTTTAGAAAAAGATAATGAAAAAATAAAAGCGGTTATAGATGATTTTTTAAGTTCGTTTACTGATAAAAATAAAAAGTCAAACATTTCACTTGGAGAGAGTGATATAAAAAGTATTCTAGAAAAAATTTCCTTAGGAATTTTTGAACAAAAAAATTTAGGATTAGGAACAATGAATCGCTTGTATATGGCGGCGGAATTATTGCACCTTAAGAAAGAGAATCATAACGGTCTACGGTTATGTTTAATAGAAGAATTGGAAGCTCATTTGCATCCTCAAGCTCAAATGAAAATTATTGAAGCATTACAAAAAGAAACGGAAGTACAATTTATATTATCAACGCATAGTCCAAATCTTGCTTCTAAAATTAAGCTACACAATCTAATTCTTTGTGATGGTAAAAAAGTATTTCCCTTAGGAGAAGTTCCGAATGAAGAAAATGAAAAATCGAAAATCGATAAATACACTAAATTATCAAAAGATGATTATCAATTTTTAGAACAATTCCTCGATGTAACAAAAGCAAATTTTTTCTTCTCAAAAGGTGTTATTCTAGTAGAGGGTTGGTCAGAAGAGATTCTACTTCCCGTTTTAGCAAAAAAAATAGGATATGACTTAACGGAAAAAGAGATTTCAATCGTTAATGTTGGATCAACCGCTTATCTAAGATTCGCAAAGATTTTTTTGCGACAAGATGAAAATATTATAAATATACCAGTTGCAATTATTACAGATTTAGATAACAGACCAGAAAAGAAAGATAATTCATTTTGTGATATAAAAAGACAGAAGAAAGACGATACATTGAAGACATTAATTGCTGACTTCAATAAGACGAAAGTTTTAATGAGTTATACTTATAACTGGACTTTAGAATGGTGCTTGTACAAATCTCCTACACTTTCAAAATTATTTAAAGAATCTGTTTCTGAAATTCATTCAGGAACTGATGAATTTAAGAACGACGAATTTGATGAAAATAAATTTATTAGTAAATTAAGAAAAGACAAAGGACATAGCCCTATTGATAAAGTTGCCGTTTCGTCTATTCTTGCAAAAAAAATTGAAAAGGATTGTTCAATTACTTCAGAAAATCTTTGTGGAGATGCAGATTTAAAATATTTAATTGAAGCTTTAAAACATGTTTGCAATGAAAATTGACGCTATTCATATAACAGAGGCTGAGAAGATATTTATTAAGGGAGATCACTTTAATCCAGAGCGTATTCATTTTATAGAAAATCTTGAAACTTGTGATTTGTTAGCTGTTCCAGGAAGTGGAAAAACAACAGCGTTGATGGCTAAACTTTATTGCTTATCAAAACAACTTCCTTTTAAAGATGGCTCTGGGATTTTAGTTCTTGCTCATACAAATGCTACGGTTGAAGAAATCGAGAACAAACTTAAAAAACATTGTCCAAATCTGTTTGAGTATCCAAATTTTATTGGCACTATTCAGAGTTTTGTAAATAAGTTCTTAGCTAATCCTGCAAATTTTATAAAATATGGAGAATATATAAATCTAGTTGATGATGAAATAATAAATAAAAAAATTATTGATTTAATTGTAAAGTTGGAATTTGATAATCCGTTAAAAACATATTTTTTCTTACAAATTTATGGACAGAATACTTTGATTTCTAAAAAGTTATTAAAAGAAGAGTATGGTGTTTCTGAAAAAGAATCTGAAGAATATATAAAAGTATTAAAAGAAAAAAAAATACTCACTAAAAATGGTCTTGCTTACGGAAAAGTTAAAAATCAAATGACGATATCCAATTTGAATATAGAATCTAGTTTGAAAGAAATCCTTAAATCTGTCGATAGCAAGGCTAAGCACATTGTGAATATTGAAAAAAATGATAGGGCACTTCTATACAGGTTAGATTTTATTAATTGTAAATTTTTATATAATAATATTCCTCTTGGATTTGAATCAGCATCTGGTAAGGAATTAATGAAAGTATACGAGAATATATTTAAAAAAGGTTTTGTTCGATACAAAGATTGCTATTCATTAGCTTCTTGGTATTTACATAATTTTCCAAATGTAAAAGAACAATTTCAGCAACGTTTCAAATATGTTTTTGTAGACGAAATGCAAGATCTAGAAAAGTATCAAATTGAAATAATTGATAATATCTTTTTCAGTAAAAAATCTACAACTATAATTCAAAGAATTGGAGACCCGAATCAATCAATCTATAACAAAGTAAAAGATGAGTGTGATTGGAAACCAAGAAATGCAACATATTTAAATGGATCAAATAGACTCACAAATAAAAATGCAGAATTGATCAATTGTTTTACTTTAAATAGTGACGGTGAAAGATTTAAAGTTTTAGGTGAAAGAAAACTAAAAGAAGGCGAGCAAGAAATATTGCCACATTTGGTTTTATTTACAAGCGAGACAAAAGGACATTTAAAAGATAAGTTCGAATCAATTATTAAAATACATAATCTAGATAAAATTGAGAATGAAAAAAAAATATTTAAAATTATTGGATGGACAGGCGAAAGAACAAATGAAGGGGATGGCAATTTATCTCTTAATACAATTTTTGGTTACAGTAAAGCTTCTAAAAGCAGAAAGGAAGATTTCGATACATTAAGTAAATATATTCAATTGTTCGATAAAGAAAAGCAAACTTTGGAGGCTGTAAGAAAATCAATACTTAATGCTTTAATTACTGTATTGAGATTGGAAGATATTAAAATTCAAAAAAAAATCAGAGGTAAAGAAACTGAGCGTTATTACACAAAAAGTGATTTAATAGAGTTTGTCAAAAATCATAAGCATGAAAATGAATACTTGGTAGAGTATGAGAACTTCAAGTCTAAATTGTATAGTTGGTGTTTTGATTTAATATCATTAAATGACTATCAAAAAGTTTTTATTGAAATAAAAACTTTTATCGAAAATGAATTTAAAGGATGGTTCAATTTAGAAATAAATTCTAGAACTAAACTTTTTATTTCTGAGTTTAAAAAAGAAGTTGCTACTATTGACAAAATAATAACAAACAACGAAATCAATATTGAAGTTGGTACTGTTCATTCAGCTAAAGGTCAAACTCATTGCGCAACAATGTATGTAGAAACTGCATATAAAACACCTGTATATGAAACGTTAAAGCTCAAGGAGCCAAGTAAAAATACTTCTGCAAAGAAAAAAGAATCGAAAACTATTCCGCTATTTATGCAGACACATAGTTGCGAAACACCTTCTGGTAAAGAAGCTTTAAAAATAATGTATGTTGGATTCTCAAGACCTACACATTTACTTTGTTTTGCTGTCCTAGAAGAAAATGTAAAAGATGATTTAGGAAAATTCAGAAGTGCAGGTTGGGTAATTAACGATGATTTAATAAAAATAAAATGACCATCCCTCAACTCCACTCCCAAAACCTCCTATTATTCAAAGTAATCTCCGGAAGCAAATCATTCGGGCTTAACACGCCTGCATCCGATACTGATATCAAAGGCGTGTATTATCTGCCAAAGGAAAAGTTTTATGGGTTAGAGTATATTCCGCAGATCAGTAACGAAACCAATGATGAGGTGTATTATGAGCTCGGGCGTTTCGTGGAGTTGCTGATTAAGAACAACCCGAACATTTTAGAGCTATTGGCTACGCCTGAGGATTGTATTTTGTATAAACATCCGCTGATGGAAAAGCTGCGTTTGGAAGATTTCATTTCGAAGCTGTGTAAGGAAACTTTTGCCGGTTATGCTACCACGCAGATACGAAAGGCGAGGGGATTAAAGAAGAAGATCGTGAACCCGATGGAAAAGGAAAAGAAAAGCCTTTTGGACTTCTGCCATATACTTGATGGGTATGCTACGGTTCCGGTGCACGATTGGTTAATGACAAATGGCTTTGAACAGCGACAGTGCGGATTGATAAATGTTCCGCATTCCAGAGACATGTTCTCGGTGTTTTATGATGCCGATGGCTCGCTGGGTTATAAGGGGATTATCCAGAAAGAAAACTCGAATGAGGTGTCGTTGTCTTCCATTCCGAAAGACCAGAAAATGCTGGTATATTTGTCGTGCAACCGGGATGAATATTCCAAATACTGCAAGGAATACACCGAATATTGGGAATGGATCGAGAAGCGCAACGAGGAGCGCTACAATACCAATCAGCAACACGGGAAGAATTATGACAGCAAGAACATGATGCACACCATCAGGCTGTTGCAGACCGCTGAACGGATACTGGCAACGGGTGAACTGAATATACGTGTTCCGAACCGTGAGGAACTTCTTACCATTAAAGCGGGAGACATGGATTATGACGAACTGCTACTAATGGCTGACGGCTTGATTGCCTCTATCGAACAACTATACAGTACCAGTATTTTACCGGAACGACCTGATAACGAAAATGGAGTTAGGACACTTGTTACGATTCGCGAAGAGTTGTATAAATAACTAAGTTAAGATTAGATTTTCCACAAAAAAACCGCAATTGCGGTTTTTACTCTTAATGGATATCTGAAATAAAATTTCCTTAATTAATTATTTATTTAACAAGCGTTCTAAATATTCAACTTTGTCTTTTTCTGCCTGAACTAATCTTTCATAAAGTTCAACAACTTTATCCAAAGGATTAAAGTTAGGTTGGTATTGGAAAAATGAAGCATTGTCGTGGTTGTTGACTGTATTTCCAATAATGTTGAAAACCGCTTCCTCACTAAAATTCCGAATAGCTTCACTCGAAACCCCTAAAGCGTCCGCAATTTCCTTTAATCTTGAATCGTCCAGTTCTTCGCTGTTTTCCATATTGCTGACGGTTTGCTGTGAAACGCCAAGTGCCGTTGCGAGGGCTTCCTGTTTCATGCCGCGGAGTTCGCGGATGCGGGAGATTTTTCGTCCGATGTGGGTTGGGTTTTGTGTGGTCATGGCGTTTGATTATTGTTTAATCAAAAATAGGGAAATAATTTGTATTTGGGTTTTTTGGATGGGAAGAATTTTTGAGAAGAGTTGATTGGGTTCCCGATTGCAATTATTGTAATTAAAAAAAAACGCCGGCTTTTTAAACCGGCGTTTCTCAACTAACCTAAAACAATCATGAAATCGTTATTCCTTTTCCGACTGGTTTCTAAAGACCAGCATTCCGTCAAAACTATCCAGTAGGATGATACTGTCTGTAGTGACTTTTCCGGAAAGGATTTCTTTTGACAGCGCATTTAATACTTCTTTCTGTACCACTCTTTTTACAGGTCTTGCCCCAAAATGTGGATCGTATCCTTTTTGCGCCAAGTAAGCAATCGCTTCAGGAGTCGCATCGAGCGTAATGTTTTGCTGCGCAAGCATTTTTGTAACACTTTTTAACTGAAGTCCAACAATCTCACGTATGTTGTTTTCAGTCAAAGGTGTAAACATTACGATGTCATCGATACGGTTTATGAATTCGGGGCGGACCGTTTGTTTGAGCAGCCCCAGAACTTCTGTTTTTGCAGCTTCGGTAGCGGCTTCGACATTGCCTTTAAGGTTTGTGAATTTATCCTGTATAATCTCACTTCCCATATTCGAGGTCATGATAATAATTGTATTTTTAAAATCGGCTAAACGACCTTTGTTATCAGTAAGTCGGCCTTCATCCAAAACCTGTAATAAAATATTGAACGTATCAGGATGTGCTTTTTCGATCTCATCGAGCAAAATAACCGAATACGGTTTTCGTCTCACGGCTTCGGTCAACTGCCCGCCTTCATCATATCCCACATATCCCGGAGGCGCACCAACCAAACGGCTCACGCTGTGTCGTTCCTGATATTCACTCATGTCTATACGCGTCATTGCATTTTCATCGTCGAACAAATAGGAGGCGAGTGCCTTTGCCAATTCGGTTTTACCAACACCGGTTGTTCCAAGGAATAGGAATGTTCCAACGGGCTTTTTCATGTCCTGTAAACCTGCGCGGCTTCTGCGGACTGCGTCGCTTACGGCTTCAATCGCTTCTTCCTGGCCAACAACGCGTTTGTGTAATTCTTCTTCAAGTCTTAGCAGTTTTTCGCGTTCGCCCTGAAGCATTTTCATCACCGGAATTCCGGTCCATTTTGCCACGACTTCCGCAATATCTTCGCGGGTAACTTCTTCTTTGATTAAAGCAGTACCCGATTGGTTTTCCTGTAATTGAATCAGGAAAGCATCCAATTTTACTTGTGCTTCCTTCATTTTTCCATAGCGTATCTCGGCTACTTTTCCGTAATCACCGTCACGTTCGGCACGTTCGGCTTCGTGTTTTAAATCTTCAATTTCAGTTTTAACCGATTGAATATTATCAACTACATCCTTCTCAGACTTCCATTTGGCAAAGATTTCGTTGCGATCTTCTTTCAGATTCGCCAGTTCCATTCCGAGGATTTTGAGCTTGCTTTCGTCATTTTCACGCTTGATTGCTTCAATCTCGATCTCGAGCTGCATGATTTTGCGGTCAAGGACATCCAATTCTTCCGGCTTCGAGTTGATCTCCATACGAAGTTTTGATGCCGCTTCGTCCATCAAATCGATCGCTTTGTCTGGAAGAAAACGGTTCGTGATGTAACGTTGCGATAATTCAACCGCGGCGATAATTGCATCATCCTTAATCTGAACTTTATGATGTGTTTCGTATTTTTCTTTGATTCCGCGTAAAATCGAAATGGCACTTTCAGTATCCGGTTCGTCAACCAGAACCTTTTGGAAGCGACGCTCCAATGCTTTGTCTTTTTCGAAATACTTTTGGTATTCATCTAAAGTAGTGGCACCAATTGCGCGTAATTCGCCACGGGCTAATGCAGGCTTAAGGATATTTGCCGCATCCATAGCACCTTCACCGCCACCGGCTCCAACTAGCGTGTGGATCTCGTCAATGAAAAGGACAATATCGCCTTCGGCAGCCGTAACTTCTTTTACTACCGATTTTAATCGTTCTTCAAACTCGCCTTTGTATTTTGCCCCGGCAATCAAGGCTCCCATATCTAAAGAGAAAACTACTTTATCTTTTAGGTTTTCGGGAACATCGCCGTCAACGATTCTGTGTGCAAGGCCTTCGGCGATTGCGGTTTTACCCACTCCGGGTTCACCAACGAGCATCGGGTTATTTTTGGTGCGTCGCGTTAATATCTGTAAGACACGTCTGATTTCCTCATCGCGTCCGATCACCGGATCGAGTTTTCCGTTTTTTGCCAGATCGTTGAGGTTTTTCGCGTATTTGTTCAAGGAATTATAGTTTTCTTCAGCAGAAGCTGATGTAACTCTTTCGCCTTTTCGCAATTCCTCAATAGCTGATTTTAATCCTTTTTCAGTAACACCCTGATCTTTCAGGATCTGGGCAACTTTGCTTTTAGATTCAAATATAGCCAGTAATAAATGCTCGATTGAGACAAACTCGTCGTTCATTTTCTGAGCAATAACAGATGCTTGCGTCAAAGCTTTTGATGCTTCGCGTGATAATTGCATGTCGCCGCCCGAGACTTTTGGAAAACTTTGTAACGTACTGTCCAATATTTTTTCAAATAATGGAATATTGACATTTAGCTTTTTCAAAAGAAAAGGCGCTACATTTTCATCAACATCGAAAATAGCCTTTAAAATATGCTCATTTTCTATTTGCTGATGTGTGAAGCCTTGCGCAATCTGCTGCGCTTTTTGGATGGCTTCTTGAGATTTGATTGTAAAATTATTAAAGTTCATATGTTATAATAATGTTGTAGTTGTTTTTATTACGGACTTAAAATCCTAAATTTGAGTGTAGCATTTCAAATTATAGTCCAACTCTAAAAATCAGACAAAGTGGCGTGTTTATTAGGTTTGTATCTGATGATTCCGGTCAAAATGTCTTAAAATCAGACAAAATGAGCTTATTCAATTCTTTCTTCGGAAACTCAGGGAATGGTGATAATTCACAAACGAATATAAATTGGATTAATTTGACAAAATTGAGCCAGCTTGATGAAATTGAGCAGCAATCTTCTCAACATCCAATTTTAATTTTCAAGCACAGTACGCGTTGCAGCATCAGCCGAATGGCGTTAAAAAACTTTGAGCGTGAGTTTGGTTTGCAACATGACATTAAGCCTTATTTTCTCGATCTGCTTGAGCATCGTGATATTTCAAATGAAATTGCCAATCGCTTTCAGGTTCAGCACCAGTCGCCACAATTGCTTTTAATCCAGAACGGAAATGCAGTTTACAATGCTTCACATAGCGATATTGATGCAGAACAGTTGAAAAAATTCGTTTAAATCCAAAAGGTTTTTAGAAATGTTTACTCGAAAAATTGTTATTTTGCCGCAAATCTAATCGACCTTAAAAATGTATCTTAAACTTTTATCATTTACCATAATCCGGCTTTTAATGATTGGTATTGCAGGTTTAGTCATACATTCTTTACAGGATAAAGATTTCATCCTGATGTTGCTTCTTGGTTTTTTGTGCGTTGTAGTTTATCTGAAAAAACGCAAATCACCAAATTCAAAAATTTATTTTATTGGATTCATAATCTCTGCGATTGGAGGTTTTTTTGCCGAACATTGGGGAATTGCAAACGGTTTATGGGAATATCATGAATTACCGGATGGACGTAATTTTCCGTATTGGCTACCTTTTGCTTGGGGACTTGCCTTTTATTTTTTGTACGATTTTGAAAAGCGATATGTTACTACTTTACAGCTTAAAACGCTTCCTGCTAAAATTGCATTAACGATTTTCGCATCGGCACTTTTGCCTACAGTTGGTGAAATTGTTGCTGTTAAAACGGGCGTTTGGACTTATTATGGTTCGTATAAATTATTAGGAATTCCGCTTTATGCAATTGCATTGCTTGTCTTATTTCATACTTGCGTTTTCTTATTGTTGTGTTTGATAAACGCATACTGGAAAATGAATGATCCTGTATTCGTTCTTAAAAAACCGGAAACACGTTGATTTAACGGCTAATCCTGTTTCGCGTTATGATGTCTTTGAGTTTCGCTTTTAGATCTTCACCGGTATCGTAAACCATTTGCTCATTAGTCGGAAACGGAAGAGCGCGTCTGTCAAAATTGGAATAATATTCAGTTTCAACTGCGCGTTTATCGCCTTTGTAAGTAGCAAAAATATTTTCAAAAATAAATTCGCTTGATAGAGGAAATGTTTGCAAAAGCTGGTTTGTTTTGAAATTGATGTAATCCACTTTAGCCGTTACCTGCGTCGATTTGAACTGTCTGAATTCATAAACTGTAACCTTTACAATTTTAAGATTATCAACCATAATTGGTTTTCCGAGGCTGTCATTGACAACATTTCCTTTGCGATCCAGTAATTTTTTGGTGCCGATCTTAATCTGCTTTTCACTTGAAAACTCTTTTTCTTTAATTTGTTCCGGAGAAATCATGATCTTTCTGAAATTTACAATTATACCATAATCGTAGTCAATTCCTTTTTGGCGATTATTGTGATAAACCGTCCATTTTTCATTTAATCCATACGTGCTGAAATCGAGCAAATCATTTTCCAGTCGTACCGGAATTACCATGTTTGTTTCGTTTTTCGTATAAACACTTACGAAATCTGTTCCTTTAAATTGTGCTTCTTCAATGAGTTTTTTGACGTCTTTATAATTTGGAGTCAATTTATCCAGATACACCAAATCGTCATACGCACGACGGATGTTTGCCTTATTTGCAGTTCCGATCAATGCTTTCGTATTCGTGTAAAGATATTTTGTAAGCGCATTTTTGCTGTTTACAATTTCCTCAGAATAATCGTCGAACGGAAATTTTGCATCGCGGCCTTCTTTTAAAAGCTTCAAGGGCAAAAGCGGACGAAGTTTATTCTGTCGGTTATTCAACAAAACATACCGATCATAAACTTGTTCAATGTTCGATGGATTTGCATCTTTCAAAAGTGCGTCAATTTCGCGCAAGTCGCGCTCTTTTGCTTTCGCATACGCTTCTTCCAGTAAATACACATATTCCTGCTTTCCTTTTTTGTCCTTGTTGTTTCTCAGGCTTTGAATGGCGTTGTCAATCGCACCATCATAATCGCCTGAAGTCAGTTTGTTTTTTGTTTGTTTCACGCCGCAACCGGCAACGATTAACAACAATAAAAGAAGCGTAATTTTTTTCATTTTGGAAAATTTTAGCAAATATAATTTTTTACGATTGTATTCCTCTGATAGTCTTAGTTTTTTTATATTGTTGTAAAATAAATCCACTTTGAGGTTTTACTATATACTATATTTTTTCTAAATTAGGAAAATTAAATATATCCAAAGAAAGTGTATTTTTGAAGCGTAAAATATTTCTTACTTTTTATTGCAAAAACGTATGATAAAATTATCCCCAAGTTTTATTTATTTCTTGTTATTTCCGTTGCTTGGATTTTCGCAAATGTCTAAAACGCGAATCGATTCATTGATTTTTCATGAAACTTCGAAACTTAGGAATGAGATGAAATACGATGAAGTGATAGTGTTAAATAAAAAACTAATTAAGGCTGCTGAGAGCATAGATTATACTGACGGTATTGCATGGGGTTATAAATCTATTGGAAATGCGTTGTGTAGTTTAGGTAAATATAAGGAAAGTTTAAATGCCCTGAATAAAGCAAATTCGATTTCTGAAAATACAAACAGTTATAAGCTAAAAGCTGCAATAGCAATCGAAATCGGGAGAAATTATAACGAGCAAAAAGTATCGTTTACCCAAGCGATAAAAGAATTTAAGCGTGGAGAAGCTTTTGCGAGAAAAATCGAGGATGAGTATGATAGAGAAACGTATCTTTTGTATTCTTATCAAAGTCAGTCTTCTGCTTATTTTTGGAATAATATTCCGGATTCTGCAAGGCAATATTTAGTAAAGTCTTTTAAGATTGAGAAAGACGCCTATTCAGCTGCATCAATTACACACTATCATTTAAATTATTCAAAAAATATCGATTCGATTAAATATTATCTCGATTTGTCGGATAGGTTACTGAACAAAGAATCATCAACATTTGAACATGTAATAATTGATAACCAGTGGGGTGATTTTTATAAACTGAAAAAAGAGTATGAAACTGCTATTGAAAAGTATAAAAAAGCATTAATTTTTGCAGAGAAAAGTAGTTCTACCGATGAAAGATTACATTCTCTTTTAAACATGTCTGAATGCTATGAAAAGTTAGGAAATAGTAGAGAGTCCGTAAAATATTTAAAAAAATATGGTTTTTTGCAGGATAGCATCAATAGAGCTTATATGAAAGAGGTTAGCCATTCTGTAAATAACATTGTTAATAGCGAAAATACACACCACGAGGAAAAGATGTCGCAATTGCAATGGATTTTAATGATTGCTATTTTCTGCGCAATTCTAACTGTTGCAATTATCTTGTATTTTTTCAAGAAGAATGATGCAAAGAAGAAAGAATTGATAAGAAAATCCCAAACTTTGTTATCAGAAAAAGATGATGAATTGCATTCTATTCAAAAGAAGATTAATCCTGCGTTTGAAGATCTTATTGAGTTAGCCAAAGAAAATCATCCTAATTTCTACGCTCGTTTTCAGGAAACATACCCGGAAATCCAGCAAAAATTATTAAAGGTAAATCCAAATCTTGAAATATCTGAACTAACTTTATGTGCCTATATCTATCTTGATTTCCAGACAAAAGAAATTGCAGATTACATGTACAAATCCATCAGGACGATCCAAAATAGAAAGAATAGGTTACGAAAAAAGTTACAAATTCCATCATCTGATGACTTCTACATTTGGATAAAAACTATTTAATAAATAAAAAACCGACTCTTTTAAAGTCGGTTATGGTTCAATTAAGTTGAAATTATTTTCTGGTAAAAGGAGGAAGTAATTTACTGCAGACTTCTCCAAAGCCAATTCGCACATCAGTATTTTGGCAATAACCTTTTATTCTCACAGAATCGCCGTCGTTAATAAATTTGCGTTCGGTTCCATCTTTCATCTTGATAGGATTTTTTCCGCCCCAGGTTAATTCGAGCATAGAGCCAAAACTATCCGGAGTTGGTCCTGAAATCGTTCCGGATCCCATCATATCACCAGAATTTACACGGCAACCGTTTGAAGTATGATGTGCCAATTGCTGGCTCATTGACCAATACATATATTTAAAATTCGATTTGCTGACAATTGTTTCTTCGCCATTTTCTGGTTCAATTGAAACTTCCAGATTAATGTCAAACGCATGTTTTCCTTTCTGTTGCAAATAGGGAAGCGGATTCGGATCTTGTTTCGGGCCTTTAGTTCTGAAAGGTTCCAAAGCGTCCATTGTTACAATCCATGGTGAAATTGAAGAAGCGAAGTTCTTCGCTAAAAATGGCCCAAGCGGTACATATTCCCATTTCTGGATATCACGCGCGCTCCAGTCGTTGAGCAAAACCATTCCGAAAATATAATCTTCTGCTTCATGAACGGGAATATTTTCACCCATGATATTAGCGTCAGTTGTGATAAAAGCGGTTTCCAACTCAAAATCAATTAATCTTGACGGACCGAAAACCGGAGTGGTTTCACCATTAGGCAATGTTTGTCCCATTGGTCTGTGAACAGGAATTCCCGACGGAACGATAGTTGAACTTCTTCCGTGGTAACCAACCGGAATATGAAGCCAGTTTGGTAACAGTGCATTTTCAGGATCGCGGAACATTTTTCCAACATTTGTCGCGTGCTCTTTACTCGAGTAAAAATCGGTATAATCGCCAATTAAAACAGGAAGCTGCATTTCAACATCGTCCATTTCAAAAACCACAATTTCGCGGTGTTCTTCATTGTCACGCAATTCGGAATTTTCAATATCGAACAAATCTGCAATCCGGTTACGAACCAATCGCCAGGTTTTTTTTCCGTCAGAAATAAAATCGTTCAGCGTGTCCTGCATAAACATGTCATCTGTAAGCTCAATTCCCTCAAAATAATTGAGTTGCTGCAAAGCACCAAGATCAATGGCAAAATCGCCAATTCTGGTTCCAATCGTAATTACGTCGTCTTTGGTAAGAAATACGCCAAATGGGATGTTTTGAATAGGAAAGTCGCTGTCTTCCGGCACTTCCAACCATGATTTTCTGTTCGGATTATTAGCAGTTATTGGCATGTTTAGTTTAAGTTTGATTGTTGAAAATTCAGTTATCAAATATATCATTATATGTTAATTTAACAAACCATTTTTGTAATTTTGAAAAGTTTTTAACGAAATATTACCAAATGCAACACGACGAACAAATTTTCGACCTTATCCTGGAAGAACAGGACAGACAAATTCACGGACTAGAACTTATTGCATCAGAGAACTTTGTAAGCGACCAGGTAATGGAAGCAGCCGGTTCTTGCTTAACAAATAAATACGCTGAAGGTTATCCCGGCAAAAGATATTATGGCGGTTGCGAAGTCGTTGATGTCGTTGAACAAATTGCTATAGATCGTGCAAAAGCACTTTTTGGAGCAGAATATGCAAACGTTCAGCCGCATTCGGGATCGCAGGCAAATACCGCAGTTTATGCCGCTTGTTTGAAACCGGGCGACAAGATTTTAGGTTTCGACTTATCACATGGCGGACATTTAACCCACGGTTCTCCGGTAAATTTCTCCGGTAAATTATACACTCCGGTTTTTTACGGCGTAGAAAAAGAAACCGGACAGTTCGATTATAATAAAATCCAGGAAATTGCTACAAAGGAACAACCAAAAATGATCATCGCCGGAGCTTCTGCTTACTGCCGTGATATGGATTTTGCACGTTTCCGCGAGATTGCTGACAGCGTAGGCGCGCTTTTATTAGCCGATATATCACATCCAGCAGGTTTAATTGCTAAAGGATTGATGAATGACCCGATTCCGCATTGTCATATCGTAACAACAACAACACACAAGACATTACGCGGACCACGAGGTGGAATGATCCTTATGGGCAAAGATTTTGAAAATCCATGGGGATTGACGACGCCAAAAGGAGAAATCAGAATGATGTCATCGTTATTGGATTTATCTGTTTTTCCTGGAAATCAGGGCGGACCTTTAATGCATATCATCGCTGCGAAAGCTGTAGCTTTTGGTGAAGCTTTAACTGACGAATTCTTTCATTATTCAATGCAGGTTCAGAAAAATGCTAAAGCTATGGCGGAAGCGTTTATCAAAAGAGGTTACAATCTTATTTCTGGCGGAACCGATAATCACATGATGCTTATCGATCTTCGCAATAAAAATATCACCGGAAAAGAAGCGGAAAACGCTTTGGTAAAAGCTGAAATCACCGTAAACAAAAACATGGTTCCGTTTGACGACAAATCGCCATTCACAACATCGGGAATCCGTATCGGAACGCCTGCAATCACTACGCGTGGTTTGGTAGAGTCAGATATGGAGAAAGTAGTCGATATGATTGACCGCGTTTTAATGAATATAAATGACGAAGCGATAATCGAGCAGGTTGGAGAAGAAGTTAATGAAATGATGAGCGAAAGAGCTATTTTCGTTTTTTAATCGCATTTAAAATATTCAAAATGAAACCCACTCAAGTAGTGGGTTTTTTTATTGCTATGAAAAATTTTTAAAATAGTTGCGTAATAATTTGTTCGTACGAAATTTTTCTTACCTTTGAATTGTTCAAAAATAATAGAAAAGGAAATCATGCAAGCGGAGCCAACAAAATCAGAATTGGAAATTTTACAAGTACTATGGAAATCAGGTCCATCAACCGTCAGGTTCGTAAATGACACATTAAACGAAGAAAAACGCAGCGTTCAATATACATCGACTTTAAAACTCATGCAAATCATGTCTGAAAAAGGAATGCTTGTAACAGATAAGTCGAATATGAAACATATATACAGTGCAACGGTAGAAGAACGAAAAACGAAAAGTTTCCTGCTTGAGAAATTTGTTGATAACCTTTACAACGGTTCGAGCTCAAGCTTAATGATGCAGTTGCTAGGCAATAAAAAAACAACCAAACAGGAACTCGATGAAATCAGGTCGATGCTCGATAAACTGGAAAATAAATAGCATTTATGGTAAGCGACACAGTAATTAAAGCAGTTTCATGGACATTGGTTCATTCGCTTTGGCAGGGAATTATACTTGCTTTTTGCGCCGGATTGATTATTACGGCAACAAAAAAATCGAATGCGGCTTTCAGGTATAATCTATTATGTGCATTGTTCGTGATTTTTCTGTTCGTTATCGGCTTGACTTTTCAATATGAGCTTGCATCAGAATTTTCTGAAACTACTTTAATTTCAAACGATTACGTTGTAAATAATTTTACTGATACAATTGCGACCGGTATCATAAATTCAATCATAACTTTTCTGAATAATAATGCTAATGTAATCGCTTCAGTCTGGCTAATTGTTTTTGCATTTAAGCTTTTCGGGATTTTTAATGCCTTTAGTACGATTTACAGAATACGGAATTACAAAACTTTTGCGCCTTCGCACTATTGGAATAACAGGATTTCAGATTTGGCACAACTTATAAATATCAAAAAAACGATTGTTTTATTGGAATCGGCATTGGTGAAAAATCCTTGCGTAACCGGATTTTTCAAACCTGTAATTTTAGTTCCGATTGGGCTGCTTTCAAATTTGCCACAGGATCAGGTGGAAGCAATCCTGCTTCACGAGCTCGCGCATATCCGAAGAAAAGATTATACGGTAAATATTTTACAGCATTTAGCGGAAATGATTTTTTTCTTCAATCCTGCAGTTTTGTGGCTTTCATCATTGATACGCGACGAAAGGGAAAACTGTTGTGATGATATTGCTCTTGAAATTATCGGCAACAAAAAAGATCTGGTTCATGCGCTAATTTCTTTCGAAGAATTCAATAATGAAAATCTTGCTGTTGCTTTTGCCGGAAAGAAAAAACATTTGTTTTGGCGTGTAAAAAGAATAATCCACAATGATAATAAAACATTGAATTCTGTCGAAAAAGTGTTCCTGTCGTTGAGTTTGCTATTGGTATTAATTGTTACGATTGCCTTTACCAAGCCTGAAAAGAGTATTTCAGTTTTCAAGAACGAAAATTCAGCCCAAAAAACTCAAACAATAACCGAAGCAACGACTACTGAAAGTACAGAAGAAACAACTGATTTTCAAGTACAGCAAACCGAGGTGCTAAAAGAGGAAACAACACCAACGACGAACGAATCACTTTATACAGTTCCAAGCGAAAATGAACAAATTCAGGCTTGTGCGCCAGCACCACATATAGCGATTCCGGAAAACATACAATTTTCTAAAACCGACAGTGCAAAATCGAAAAGCGTTACAACCAAAAGCATTTCTACAAATACAAATTATAGTAAGGAAGTTACTGTCAATAACTCCGATAAAATCAATATAAATACAATCGCTAAGACGAAAATTTCAATTGAAAACTTTCAGGACACGCAAATTGCAGATAAACTCACGAGGAATATAATTTCAGACTTGATTAGTGAAAATTTAATCGATTCCACTAAACTACTTTCATACGCGCTTTCTGATAAAAGCCTTGTTGTTAATGGAGTTAAGCAACCTGAAAAGGTTCATGCTAAACTCAAAAATAAATATGTAAAAACAAAAACCGTAACAATTTGTTACAATTATGAATATATAGACGACATATATTAAAATACAATCATCAAATCAGAATGGTAATTCATTCTAATCATCAATCAAAAAACGAACATTATGAACAAAATCTTAGTAGCATTAGTTTGCCTGCTTTGTGGATTAGCATCTGCACAAAACGGAAAAATATCCGGTCAAATCAATAATTCCGATGGACAGCCAATCGATGCGATTTTAATCTCATTGCTTTCCTCAGTCGATAATTCCCTGGTAAAAACTGCAATTTCTGAACCTGACGGAAGTTTTGTCTTCAACGGACTTCAAGACAACAGTTATATACTATTTTTGGATAATGATGGTTTCCAGAAATACCAAAGCGATCCAATAGCAATTAAGCAAAATTCGTATCAGCATCCAACAATTACGATAGCTTCAACAGTAACAAATCTGAATGAAGTTGTTATTGAAAAGAAAAAAGCATTTGTCGAAAACAAAATCGACCGCACGGTTGTAAATGTCGATGCAATGATCTCGGCTGCAGGTTCTGATGCAATGGACGTGCTCGAAAAATCACCCGGAATCTCAATCGATCAAAACGGAGTTATTACTTTTAAAGGTAAAACCGGAGTTGCCGTATTTATAGACGATAAACCAACTTATTTATCAGGTTCTGATCTTGAAGCCTATTTAAAATCACTTCCGGCTTCAACGTTAAATCAAATTGAATTCATGACAAATCCGCCTGCAAAATACGATGCTGCCGGTAGTGCAGGAGTAATCAACATCAAAACTAAAAAGAGCAAGGTTCGCGGGTTTAACGGAAGTGCGAGCGCAAGGGTTTCACGCGGAAAACGTACCGTAACACGCGAAGGAATCAATCTTAATTATACAGATGGAAAAATCCGCGCGTATGGAAATCTGAACTTTGCACGCCAGGAAAGCGTAAATGACCTTAATATTTTCCGTCGTTATAAAAACCCAGATGGAAGCGCGAAAACATTGTTCGACCAGAATACAATGATGGAAAGTGAAAACACTAATTTCAATGCGAGAATGGGTTTGGATTATTATGTTTCCGAGAACACAACTTTGGGAATTGCCGTAACGGGATTGCAACGTAAAGGCGCAAATCAGTCGGATGTCCGCAGCGCGCTTTCAAATCCGGCATTTGTAATCGATTCTACGATTGTTGCCGACAACAGGGAAAACAAAACGTTCAGGAATGGCGGCGTTACGCTGAATTACAGTCGGGAATTTAAAGGCGGAAAAAAACTCACGGCTGATGCCGATTACCTGAATTACTCTGACGAAACCGCGCAACGTTTCAATAATTTCATTTATCAGGCTGACGGTTCTTTGAGTAGCAGTGACGCGATGACAGGCGAACTTCCTTCGAAGATTTCGATTTATACATTCAAGTCGGATTATTTTCATCCGTTAAAAGAAGGTTCTTTTGAAGCCGGTTACAAAATCAGTTATTCGGAAACCGATAATGTAGCGGAATATTTCAATATCATTGGTGGAAATCCGCAGATTAATTATGATATGAGCAATCATTTTAAATACGATGAAATCATTAATGCGGCATATGTCAATTATGCTAAAAACTTCAAACGGTTTTCGTTTCAGGCAGGATTGCGTTTTGAAAATACGAGTTCGAAAGGAAACCAATTAGGAAATGCTCTCAAACCAGGCGAGCGTTTCGACCGCAATTATTCGAATATTTTCCCAACAGCTTATGTGATGTATAAGCTCGATTCAATTGGGAATAATCAGTTGGTTGTAGATTATGGAAAACGTATTAATCGCCCGTATTATCAGGATTTGAATCCTTTTGTGAGTCCGCTTGACAAGTTTACATTTTATGCCGGAAATCCGTTGCTGAATCCGTCTTTTGCACACAATTTGTCACTTTCATATCGCTACAAAGGAATTTACAGTACCACTTTTAGTTATGGACGCGAGCGTGACAACATTGCTGAAACGATTGAGATAAATGATAATGAAATATATTACAGCCGACCTGGAAATATCGGGAAAAGTCAATATCTGAGCTGGAATATGCAATCGGATTTTGATATAACGAAATGGTTCACTACGAGTTTATATTCTGAAGTGACGTATTCTGAATTTGAAAGTGAATTATATACCGAAGGACTGAATTCATCAGGAACATTTTATTTTTTATCGACAAATAATCGCTTTAAACTTAGTAAAAGCTGGAGTGCAGAATTAGGGGCGAGATATACTTCAGAAGTTACTTCTACACAATTTACCCTTGGCCGACGCAGTTCAATAAATATCGGCGTACAGAAAAAAGTGCTGAAAGATCGCGGTTCGATACGTTTGAGCATGAACGATGTTTTCTACGGAAGTATCAACAATGGAGTAATTAACAATATCAAAAATACCGATGCAAATTGGAAAAACAGACCAGACAGCCGTTTTGTTGCCCTTGGGTTTACGTATAGTTTTGGAAAAAGCTTCCAGCCACGTAGCCAGGAACGTTCTTCGTCTGAAAGTGAGCAAGGAAGAGTAAAGGGTTAATTTTATTTTTAATATTTTAAAGCAATTAAAATTACAATAATTCAAACCATTAAGAGATTAAGAATCATTAAGTCTTAATTTTCTTAATCTCTTAATGGTTCAATATATAGTAAAACTCAAATATGGTTTGGGAATTTGAACACAGATTTCACAGATTAACACAGATTTATTTGTGCAAATCTGCGAAATTTGTGTTTAATATTTTAAGGTAATTTAAAATTACTGTATAGATTCAAATCATTAAGTCTTAATTTTCTTAATCTCTTAATGGTTCAAATTCTAATAAACTATAAATTTTAATTTCAATTCCCTTTACATTTATCGTAAATTTGCAGCTTAAATTCATTTATAATGTCAATGTTACGCCTTCAATTGCCAACCGACCCGCGCTGGGTAAATATTGTCGAGAAAAATATCGAGGAAATTTTAACCGATCACGCTTGGTGTGAGCAAAAAGCCGCTTCAAACGCAATTACAATCATCACCATCAATTCAGAATATCCTGATTTGGTTACCGATATGTTAGCATTGGCAAAAGAAGAGATAGAGCACTTTGAAATGGTGCACGAAATCATCAAAAAGCGTGGATACAAACTCGGGCGCGAACGAAAAGACGAATACGTAGGCGAACTCGCGCAATACATGAAACGCAGCAATACAGGAAGCCGCGTATCAGGTTTTGTAGAAAGAATGCTGTTTTCAGCCATGATCGAAGCCCGCAGTTGCGAACGTTTTAAAGTGCTTTCCGAAAACATTAACGACGAAGAGCTTTCAAAATTCTATTGGGATTTAATGGAAAGTGAAGCCGGGCATTACACCACATTCATCACCTACGCCCGAAAATACGGCAACGGAATCGACGTTGAAAAACGCTGGCGTGAATGGCTTGAGTTTGAAGCCTCAGTAATTGCGAATTACGGGAAATCAGAAACAATTCACGGATAATAATTAGAATTTTCGGTTTATTTTACTGGCACTAAATGCTTTGATTTCCTGATCTTTATAATATAAAATGAAATCACCTTCTTTTCTCACTTTTATAGGGAATGACAACTCAAATTTTTTCTTCTTATTTTTCTTAACCGGAATACAAAGCAAATAAAAACGTTGCTTTGAGTTTGTATCTTTTTTAAATGCAGCCGTGTGGTCATAATAAAAATGGTCATAATTTTCAACACCAGTTTGAGTGTATTTTAAAAAATCGTCATTCGCAGCGGGCTCTTCAATATTAAATTTCGTAAGGGCAAAGTAGCGAAATGATACGTAGTGCGGACGATGACGTAAATTGTTTTTTACTTCTACAAGTGAAAAATAATTAAAGTTGATAGGGTTCTTTTCGTCAAACCCATCAATTTTTACAGTAACATAAAGAGTTACTAATTTATCTTTTGGACCGCCATCCGGACCGTAAGAAATAGCACCGCCGCCAATGATAGGGTCTATTAAGGCGCTCGTAACCGAAATATCAAAGTTATCATTTTGTGAGAAAATGAAGTTTGAAAAAGCAAGTAGAGCAAATACGATTATATTCTTCATTTGTTATAAATTGGTATGCCAAATATATTGAAATAACATCAAAGCTTTCACAATGATTACAATTTCCGAAGCACTTCCCAACGAATATAATATCATCCAGGAAATTGCATATAAAACCTGGCCGGATTGTTATGGTAACATTCTTTCAAAAATCCAGCTTGATTATATGCTGGGAAAATTTTATTCGCTTGAAGCATTGCACAATAATACTTTGAATGGACAGCATTTTCTGTTGATTAAAGAAACCGGAATTCCACTTGGTTTTGCTGCTTATGAGCATAATTATACAGGTCGAAATGTTACAAGAATCCATAAAATATATGTATTGCCAACTACTCAGGGAAAAGGTTTAGGGAAATTATTGATTCAAAAAATGCAATCTTTTGCCGAAGAAAATCATTCGGAAGCACTTTCATTAAACGTTAACCGATTCAATCCGGCAAGATCATTTTATGAGAAAATTGGTTTCAAAATCGTTGCAGAAGAAGATATTGAAATCGGAAACGGTTATCTGATGGAAGATTATATTATGGAAAAGCAACTCTGATTATAGTACTATAATTTCATGTCGGTGTAGCAATCCTTTAACTTCATTAAGCGAAAATACTGCCTTTTTTAATTTGGTTTTCGATGGATCGATTGTATAATTGAAACTCGTCAGGAAATTACATTTGTTTGCAATTGCTTGTTCAAATTCCGCTCGATACAAATCACATCGGTCAAAAATAACTTCTGTCAAATCTGTTTTCATAAAATCTACGGCAATTATACTGCAATTGGTAAATGTCGTGCCTTTGATTTTTAAGGTATAAAATTTCGAAAAATCTAGAATGGAATCCTTGAAATGAATTTCGAAAATCAACTTATCACACATTACAAAATTAACTTCCCGAATTGTACAGTTGTTGAAGGATACAGTCCGAAATGCGGCGTAATTTATTTTTGCACCATCGAAATTACAGTCATTAAACACACAATCAATAAATGTTACAGCCACGAAAGTACAGCCGCTAAAATCACAACGGTTAAAAGTACAGCCTTCAAATTCCTTGAAATTGGCATCTTCTTTTTGGTAAATAATCGTATTAAATTCTGTTTCGAAAATATATTCCGACATAGCATTGTTTTGAATGGTAAAGCTAAGCGCAATTCGTCAACGAGGCAAATATTCGATGATTATTTGGACGTAACGGCATTTAATGTCAATAATTAAAAAAGGCTTAACGAGTTTTCATTAAGCCTTTTTCAGTTGTGGAGTTTATATAGATCCTTTTCAGGTAGGTTTTCCGCTTTGAATATTGTAAAATTAAATCCTAACCCGGATAGTTTTTTTATAAAATTCTCAAGTGATTTTGCATAATTTCCAGACTGCATTTCTTGAATGCTAATCTTTCGCCAAAATGGTTTTAGGATGAAATTCAGTTTCGTAATTTTAAGATATAACAACAACACTATTAATTATGAATACGAACAACAATGACATGAGAGATCGGGATGATCGACATGACGACAGCAGAAATGAGAACAATGTAGATGCGGATTTGAGGACTGAAGCGGATGATTTGGGAATTAATAAAACCGTAACAGGCGAGGATAGGAGCGAACTTGGAAGACAAGAACGCCGCCATCATGAGGAACATGGAAACAGAAAATACAAATCATTTTCAAATCATTCTTCTGCAGATGATCAGCCTGCAACAGATACCGGAGCGTAATGTTTTAAATTATGAAGAAACGACTTGTCTTACAGGTCGTTTTTTTATTTGCAGCTTATTTCAGTCGTTCTAAAGCGCCTTTACGCTTTACGATATTTTTATAATCCCACTGAATTGCTTCCGATTTCTTTAGCCAACGTTGTAAATCATCGATATTAACTTGCTCAACGGAAGTATATCTTGCTTCTGCTGCTTTGAATTTCCCTTCATTTGTGAGATTTTCGTCAAATGACTGGCCGCTCCAAAATAATAATCTTACAGAACCTTTTAATTTACTGTATCCAACAATCGGATTCCCGTCTAAAAACCAAACCGGATGCGCGTGCCAGATCTTGTTTTCAGCAAGCGGCAGATTTTGATTAATAATTGTAGAAAGTAAATTACAGATTTTACGGTCTTCATCTGCTTGTAAATCGTTATATGCTTGAATGTCTTTGTTCATTTTTGTGTTTAATGAAAGATGTTTACGGCAACAACAACGATAATCAAACCGATTAACAATGTCATTTTTCCATATTTTTCTGCGGTTTTCAATTCTGCTTCGGCGTTTCCTGTTCTTGCTTTTTTAGATGATCGGTTGATTAAAAGCAACAATATTACTAAGAATATTACTAAAACTAACTTTAAAATAAGAAGCGGAGTTGTTGGTATAATTTTCCAATATGGAATAATTAAGTAAGCTCCCGAAATAATCAGTAATGCAATTCCAATATGTCCCATTTTACTTAAAACAAGCGAATGCAAACGGAATTTTGTTGCTTCATCTGCCGGCATTTTCGAAACGACAATATCTAAAAAAGCATGCGCGAAACTGGTTCCCAAACCCATTGTCAAACCTAGAAAATGAAGAATCAGCATAATATCTCTCATGATTTTTTATTTTAAGTGATTGAAAATAAGAATGGTTAACTGCGTGCTAAGTTAGAAAAAACATGATTTATATTCAAAACATTTTCTACTGTTGAAAGTTATTTGAACCATAATTAATTTTTCGAGGAATACAATTTGAAAAACCGTCAGCTTTAAATGTCGTTAATTTCTATTAAACTTCCACTTTTAGGATTTATCTTTGTAAAATACTCACTTCATTAAACAATTATATGAAAATGCTTCAAAAATCCCGTGGACCAATTTGGTTTCCACTCGGACTGGCGGCGGTTCTGGTTTCGTTCTTATCTGCACTTCTCGCATTGACTTTAAAACATGTGACCGAGCATTATGAATCGGTTTTTCTGTCGAAATCCCTTGATTATAAAGCGTTGTTCCTGATATTGCCATTTATTGGTCTGTCAGTAATTTTTTTCCTTCGAAAATACCTATTTAAGAACAAGCAAAATAAAGGCATCCGAGAAGTATTTGACAGCGTAGAATCCGGAAAACCGCTGCCTATTTACAAAATCCCGTCGCATTTCATTAATGGATTGCTAACCGTAAGTTTTGGAGGATCAACAGGTATTGAGGTTTCAACTGTAGTCTCAACAGCCGCCATCGGTTCGCTTGCATCAACTAAAGAAAGTATTCTGCGACGCTATAAAAAAGAACTTCTTTGCGCCGGAACCGCAGCCGGAATTACAGCATTATTCTTTAGCCCGATTGCTGGATTTTTATTTGTCTATGAAGTTATTTACAAGAAATTCTCAACTGTGTTTTTATTTACGGTTGGAATTGCAGTTGTTTTGGCGACGGCTTTTAGTTTGTTGCTTCACGAAGGCGCGTTATTTGAAGTTCCAATTCAGCCATGGCATTATCATGCACTGCCTTATTTCATTTTACTTGGAATTGTAGCGGGCTTAAATTCGGTCTATCTTACAAAATGTGTTCTTTTTTTTAAGGATCGGTTTTCGCGAATTAAAGTTCCTTTCCATAAAGTTATTATCGGATCAATTGTCATTGGAGGCGCGCTATTCTTTTTCCCGCAATTATTTGGAGACGGATATGCAGCGCTTGAGCATCAGATTCTGATTTCTAAAAGCGCACCGGGTTTGCCATTGCTTTTTACACTTATAGCGATAATGCTGCTAAAACCGATCATTACTTCCATAACGCTTTCGTCAGGCGGCGATGGTGGTGTTTTTGCACCGGGTATTTTTATTGGTGCGATTCTCGGATTGGTCGTTTCTTATATTGCAAATGTTTATTTTGATGCGAATCTTGTCGTATTAAACTTTATGGCAGTCGGAATGGCGGCGGTTTTAAGCGCTAGTATTAATGCGCCATTTACGGCATTATTCCTCGTTTGCGGATTGATTGGCGATTATACTTTACTGGTTCCATTATGTATTGGAAGTTTTGTGTCAAGATATACCGCTCAGCGAATTTTTCCTTTTACTGTTTACAGCTACCGCTAATATGCCGATTAAAAAGATAAAACGGACGTATAGAAAAACGCGTTATGTATTGTATCGCGAAACTCTAGTTGATTTCAGAGAACATTTTTGGGCATTTTTAGGGTCTTTTGTCGGACTTGGGATTATTTCGTATCTTCAATATGAAACGTTTCCAAAAGATGATTTTATATTTTTAATAGGCTCGTTTGGTGCATCCTGCGTTTTGGTTTATGGCGTAATCCAAAGCCCGTTAGCCCAACCGCGTAATCTGATAGGCGGACATTTGGTTTCAGCGATTGTAGGTGTTTCTATTCAAAAACTGTTTCCGGATACGATTTGGATTGCAGCACCATTGGCAGTTTCACTTTCGATAGTAATGATGCAGATAACCAAAACATTGCATCCGCCAGGTGGCGCAACGGCGTTAATTGCAGTTACAGGTTCTGCAGAAATTAAAGCTTTGGGATATGAATATGTGTTTTTACCCGTTTTAAGTGGTGCGATGATATTGCTATTAACAGCTTTAGTATTTAATAACATGACTCAGAAGCGGCAATATCCAAATCATAAACGAATGACTACTTTCCGAAGAAAATATTTATTCAAGCAAACTAAATTGTAAAAAAGAACCCGAGAATAAAAATTCCCGGGTCCAACCAAAACAAATAAGAAAAACTTTACTTTCTAGGTGTCGTACCTGTATTTGGTAACGTACCAGATCCGTTTGGGACTGTCGTTTTTGTTGTATTTCCAGCTTTTGGGCGTCCAGGATTCATTGTTCCGGAAGGCGTGGCAGTAGTATCTGTAGGTTTACGCACTTTATCAGGACTGCCGGTTGTATTATTTCTGATTGCATTAGTGTTTGGCTTATTATTGCCTTCGTACGTTTTTCGCACTTTTTTAGTTCCGTCAGGATTTTTCTTTGTCAATCCATCATTCTTTTGGATTGTTGTCGTATTATCAATTAAAGTTTCTTGTCGTATCGTGTTGATGGTATCAGTTTGTGCTGAAGCTACATTCATTGAAAAGAAACCGGCTATCATAAAACTTATTTTTTTCATAGTGTTGTATTTATTACTTAAAGTTACTTTACACTTGACGTAAACCGTACTAATTTCACTTTTAATTGGCACAGGTTTAACGGGCTTTTGGGATTTCCTATAAAATAATTGACAAATGACTACAAAAGCATTTCGCTTGAACTCAGTACTTAAGATAAAAAGCTATAAAAATATTTGCTTTTTATTCAGATTTGATTTGCAAATTTATTAAAATAGGCTATATTTGCACCCGCATTAAGGCCTCGTGGCGCAACTGAATAGCGCACTTGATTACGGCTCAAGAGGTTACTGGTTTGAATCCAGTCGAGGTCACAAGAAAATCCTCAAATCCTAGTAAAATAGCGGTTTGAGGATTTTTTATTTCTTATTGTAACCGTATAAGTTACCTTCAATTGTTAGTACGAAATATAATCTAGAGTTAGCAGCAAGTTTCTCGGGCATTACGCAGAAAAGATAAGAATGGCGTAAATTCCATAAGGCAACTGCGCAGAGCACAAAAACAATTGCAAAACTCGAGTGTACAGTTGCACACAGCATAAAAACAATTGTAAATGTCGAGTGTACAGCTGTACAGAGCACAAAAACAATTGTAAATGTCCAGGGTACAGTTGTAAGGAGCATAAAAACAATTGTAAATGTTCAGTATACAATTTCCTAATTTTGTTTCGTTCAGTAGAGCGGACTCGCTTCTAATTGCCGTAACAGTCGCAAAGCCACAGGACGATAATCGCTACTCATAAATCGCTATTTCAAAATACAGAAAGCTTGATTTAATTTTAGTATTTTAGCGAAAACATTTTTTATTCTGATGACAGAACCCAACCAGTTGCTTTTCTTTTTTAGTGCACTAGGCGCGTTCAACGGTTTTTTACTTTCTGTATATTTTGCAGTAAATTCTAACAAGAAAATTTTCGCAAACTACTTTCTGGCTTTACTTCTGCTAGTCTTAAGTATCAGAATTATCAAATCGGTATTTTTTTATTTTAATCCGCAGTTATTTAATATTTTTATTCAAATTGGACTTTCAGCGTGCATACTTATTGGGCCATTTTTGTTTTTATACCTTAAATCCTTTTCAAATACCGGGAAAACTAAATGGAAAGTTCACATCTTTCCGTTTATAATTGGGATTACAGTTTTGGGAATATTATATCCATATGTAGAACATCGCACTGTTTGGAGCAATTGGATTGTTTTAGCAATATACTTGCAATGGTTGGTTTACATTTTAGCATCACTAAAATATCTTAACCCAATCTTCAAAAAACTTAAGCAAAAGAAAAAGTTAGAAGATATTGATGTTTGGTTGCTCAGCATTTATCTAGGCGTTGTTTTTATTTGGCTGGCTTATAAATTTGGAACTTACGCATCTTATATCGTAGGAGCATTGTCGTTCTCATTTGTTTTTTACTTAGTTCTGCTACTTGTCATTTTCAGGAAGAGCAGGAAGACAACTTTTTTTGAAGAGAAGGAGAAGTATAAAAACAAGGAAATCGATCAGGAAACGCAGGATTTAATGAATCAAAAACTTTCAATAATCTTAGAAAAAGAGCTATTCCTCGATCCAAATTTTACACTTGAAATTGCCGCTAAAGAATTGAAGGTTACAAAACATCTGCTATCACAATATATTAATGAAACATTAGGAAAATCGTTCTCGAATCTCATTAAAGAATACAGGATTGAAAAAGCAAAAAAGCTATTAGAAGCCCAAAGTAGTTATACGATCGAAGGCTTGGGATATGATAGTGGATTCAGTTCAAAATCCACGTTTTTTACAGCATTTAAAAAAATAACTGGATCTACTCCTGCAGAATATCAAAAATTACATTCAAAATGAGTTCTACTTTATAGAATCAAACTCCAAATTTATAATTCAAAGCCTTTAAAAGCTGCATTTCAAAGATATTTGCCTCATTAATTTTAAATAATTTAAAAATGAGAAAAGTATTTTTATTTATCGGTTTCAGTCTTTTATTTCTGAATGTAAACGCGCAAACTGATAACGCTACAAGCGATTGGCATTTGATCCAAAAAACTTTAAATCTTTACATTGACGGAATTGGCACGAGTGATTCCCTTAAAGTAGCAAACTCCTTTCACGATTCGTGGCAACTGAAATATCTCGAAGATGACAAATTAAATATTATCAAAAAAGCTAAATATTTGGAACGCTTCAACACGGCTCCACACGCAAAATCCAGTAATTGGTCGGGACGAATTGTTTTTATCGATATTACAAATACAGTTGCTGTTGCAAAAGTAGAAATCAGTACGTTGAAACTATTATTTACAGATTATTTTAATCTTATGAAAACGAATGATGGCTGGTTTTTAGTAGATAAAATTTCGACCAGAACTCCGCATAAAACCGTTGAAGTTCCAGCAGTGAAATCAAAGTAATATTAAAAATCAAAACTGATGATCCCCTACACAATCAATAAACTATTCGTATTTATGCTTGTTTTTATAAGCTTTAAAACTAGCATTCACGCACAAAATAAAATCCTATTTGTTACTTCGAACCAGGATTTTTATGGAAATACTAAAATAAGTACTTCCAATCACTTCGAGGAAATTGTTGTTCCTTATGATATTTTTTTAAAAGCCGGCTACCAAGTTGATTTCATTAGTCCGAATGGCGGCGCGATCCCGATCGGTTACATTGATACATCCGATAGTTTGCAGAAGAAATACCTGTATGACGCATGGTTTATGAACAAATTAGAACACACGCTAAAACCAATTGAAATTGTCGCCGATAATTATTCTGCGATTTTTTACAGCGGTGGCGGAGCTGCTATGTTTGGCGTTGCGGAAGATCCAATAATTCAGAGAATCGCCAGATCTATTTACAACAAAAATGGCGTCGTTTCTACTATTTGTCACGGAACAGCCGGAATTGCATATTTAAAAAATGAAGCCGGAAAATCACTTTATGCTGGAAAAAAAATTACCGGTTATCCGGACAAATTTGAAAATACAGAAAGGGAATATTACAAAGCTTTTCCGTTTTCAATAGACCAGGCAATCAAGAAAAATGACGGCAATTTTGTTTATTCAGAAAAAGCAGGTGATGGTTTTTATATAGTTGATGGCAGATTTGTAACAGGGCAGGATCCAAGTTCAGCTTCAAAAGTAGCAAATGAAGTAATTGTGATTCTAAAAGGAAATTCCAAAAATACGAATAAATCACTTCAGAAAAATGATTTGGAGCAAGTCACAGAAACACTTTTACATTATATTGAAGGAACTGCAAATGGGCAGCCAGAACGACTTCGAAAAGTATTCCACCCTAAATTTAATTTATTTACCGTTGCAAAAGATACATTGTGGATACGCTCGGGCGAGCAGTATATTTCGAATGTAAAAGCCGGTGAAAAAGTAAATAGGATAGGCAAGATTATCTCAATTGACATTGAAAAAGATGCTGCAATCGCAAAAGCCGAAATAGTTATTCCCAACTTACGCATTTTTACAGACTATTTTTTATTGCTAAAATATGAAGGTTCTTGGAAAATAGTGCATAAGAGTTATTCTTGGACAGATCTTCCATAAACAATTACAAGAACCGCAGCTCTTTAAAAATATTCAATTTTGCTTGAACTTCAAATTTTTCATAAAAATGAGGCGTTTTATAAATTCGATCCATCGATAGGAAATGCTTGAGCACTTTGCGCCTTCCGGCATTGTAAACCATATCGGGATAAAAGGAATATTCTTTTCTTACATTTTTAGAATATTCGGAATACATTTCCCAATCCTGCCCGAGTATCGATAAATCGGCATCTAGAAAATAATTTGTATCAGAATCCGTCGAAACCAAATGGTTTTTTGTTGCGATAATCTGTGTTTTGCAGTTCAGGATCATTTTCGGAGAAGCGCCAATCTGCTGCATTCGTTTACCGGCAAGCTCGGCACTTTGTTCTTCATTATCACTTTTTAGAGCATTGTAAATTACGTCGTGATAAAATAATGTAAACAGGATCACATCCCAATCAGCAATCTCCGATTTTACTTCATTGAGGATTTGCAGTAATTCCTCAAGATGTTTCAGGGTGTGATAATGCTTTTTCTTTCCGGAATATTGCTCGACGATTTCCGACCATAATTTTGAAGTAACTTCGGTTGGTGTATCGAATTTTTCAAGTAGATTTTTAAAGGTTTGTTCCAGCAAAATATTTTTTTGTTAAAGATAACACTTTGATGCAATATGTTAGATAATATTAAATGTTTAATGAAAATATCAAATTATATAACAATTTTGATTTCTGATATAAGTTTTTTTGCTTAAAATAAACAATCTTTACGAACATGAATTAGTATATAAAATTGTTACCCATGAATACAACCAGTGATGCCAAGGGAATAAACATCCTAATGGCAGATGATGATAGTGATGATCGCCTGTTTTTTAGCACCGCATTAAATGAAATGTTTATTGATAGTAATCTTGCGATGGTTTCCGATGGTGTTGAATTAATGGAATATCTAGATAAAACAACTGATAATTTACCGGATATTATGTTTCTGGATTTGAATATGCCTAGAAAATCAGGTATGGAAACACTCAAAGAAATTCGTTCTAACCGGAATTTTGACACGACTTGCGTCGTAATATATTCTACTTACACTTCTGAAGAACAAGTAGATGAATTGCTATCGCAGGGCGCAAATATTTACTTTAAAAAACCGTCTGAGCTCGAAAAAATAAAAGATATGATTCGGCAAGTAATCCGTATTTACAGGTATTATCCCGATTTAGGAACGAACGAAGACGCGCTGTTTATGAGTGTATGAAAATTTAAGCCTGCCAACGAGCAGGTTTTTTTTGCTTTAAACAAAAAAAGTGGAGCTATTAAACTCCACTTTCAAGATAATTTTGAAGATTTTTACAAACTTCCCATTGCGTCATTATTATCGGATTTTTCTTCAGATTCATCATCGTTAGAATCCGACTCAGTCCAATCATCATTTTCCTGGTTTACTGATGCATAGCGATCACTGTTCGTCCCAGATTCTTCGGCACTGTTGCCTTTGCTGCTCATGTTTTCACCTGAATCATTAGAATCATCTCTTGTTGGTCTGGAAAAAGTAGTGTAAGTATCATCAAGATGTTCTGACGCATAATCTCTCTCTTCCTCATTAGCTGAGTTTTCAGCATCCGTATTGTATTGTTCACGATTACCATTCACATTATTTTGATTCTCATCAGCGTTGTTGTGATGTTCTTCGGCTCTTTCGGAATCATTCCAAGAGTGATCGTTATTGTGTTGAGTATCCATTGTTGTTTAGTTTTTTAGTTGTTGTGACTTGTAGATTTTATGCTTCCGAAGCTTCAAAATTAATGCTGTTATAAGCAGCATCTGTCAAAGTTACATCTGCTTGTTTTTCTTCTTCAAGCGTCAATCTTAGCAATTCGGCTGCATCATCCAGCCCAAGTGTTTTTGCAAAAGCGCATAAAGTACCATAAGTTGCAATCTCATAATGCTCGATTTTTTGCGAAGCAGCAATAATTCCGGCATCACGTACAGCTCCCGGCTGGGTTTCTTCCATAATTCCTTCGCCTTCTTTTATAAGTCCGTCCATCGCATCACATTTTTTCGCTACCGCTTTTTTTCCAACGATTTCAAAAACTTGTTCAAGTCGCGTTACCTGCGTTTCTGTAACTGTTTTGTGTTCATTGATTGCTAAAACCAACGCTTCAGTTGTAGCATTTTTAGCCATTTTAGGCAACGCTTTCAATAATGCTTTTTCTGCCCAATAGATGTCTTTTAGTGAATCGACGAACAATTCTTTTAAATCCTCAGCAGCTGAAGATTTCGCTTTTACAGTTTTTGAAGCAGCTGGTGTTGGAACTGCTTTTTTTACTGTAGTTTTTTTTGCAGCCGCAGAAGATTTTGCAGGAGCCTTTTTAGTTTCTGTTGTTTTCATATTTGATTTTATTAAAATTGTGTGATTGTGTTACACAAATTTCTACAATTACATACGTGCAGGCTTTACACAATTAATCTGAACTATTATATTATTGATAGTCAAATGTTTGGTTGATGTGAGAAAGCAATGATTAATCTTACAAAAAAGAAAACCCTGATAGTTAGTCAGGGTTTCGAGTGGGAAATATAATTATTAGATCTTTACTTGAGTCGAATCTATGTGTGATTGTTTGGATTGGTCTTCATAATTCACACCGTCATCACAATTGCCACATTCAATGAGAAAGATGGATAGTATTGTAATAATGATTGTAATTTTTAAGTAGTTGGTTTTCATGTTTAAAAAGATTGGTTGAAGCCAAAATTCGTAAAAACAGTAATAAACTACTTATATCAGGATTGCAAAATGTTACATAATTACCTATAAGAAAAATCCGTAACTATTAGATAATTACGGATTCTAAGAGTTATTTACATCCGTGCAGATAAATTGAAAATACAGTTCCAACACCTTCACGACTGTCTGCAGTGATAAAACCCTGATGATTTATCATGATTTTTTTACAAATTGCAAGTCCAATTCCGGTTCCGCTATATTCATCTTTTCCATGTAATCGTTTAAAAGGCTCAAAGATTTTGGTATTATATTCGTTTGAAAATCCAATTCCATTATCCGTAACCAGGATTTTGCAATAACCGAGATCAGGATTTCCTTTTAGCGCTAAAATTTCTTCCGACGAAACGCTTTCCAGAGATATTTTTATAGTAGGCGCAATATCTTTCTTTCGATATTTAATTGCGTTGCTTATCAGATTATGGAAAAGTTGCCTGAATTGGGATGGTAATACCAACGCTTCCGGAAGCTTTGCAACTTCAATTATTGCTTCGTTTTCTTCAATTGTTTCTTCAAGATCTTCAAGAACGCGATTGATGAGGTTGTTTAAATCTGTAAATTTTAACTTGATTTCTTCACTATTATTTCTCGAATAACTGATCAAATCATCAATGAGTTGCTGCATTCTGTTTGCTGAAATAATCACTCTCTCCAAATATGATTTTGATTTTTCAGACACATTTGCTTTGTCCGTATCGATAATGAGCTTACTGAACATCTGTATTTTTCTCAGAGGTTCTTTCAGGTCATGGCTCGCGATTGAGCTGAACGATACTAATTCGACGTTACTATGTTCTAATTCCTGATTTTTAGCAATGAGCAATTCATTTACCTTCTTTAAGTCTGTAATATCACCGGAAACTCCAATGTATTGGATTGCCTTTCCGCTGGCATCACGCTTAAAGATTACATCTCTTGATAATTGATATGTCCAGGTGTCGCTGTCATTTTTAAGACGAAATTCGATTGTTGCCACTTTTCCATCGGCAAAACCCACAAGCGATTCTCGGTGTGCCTTAACATTTTGCAAATCCTCAGGATGAATTTGCTCTGTAAATAAATCCCTGTCAGAATTGATAATCTCTTCTGGTGTAAAACTTGTCGATTTTAGCGATTTCTTGTTGATAAAAATGATCTTTTGCTCTTCAAGATCATAAATGTAAATAAGGTTCTGTGTCGTATTTAATACTGATTGCAGGAAGCCTTCAGAATCTTTAAGCTCTTTTGTCCTTTGCGTTACTTTTTCTTCAAGTGAAACCGCAAAATTCTTTTGGTCTTCAATATCCATACATCCGCCAACATAACCTAAAAATTCGCCATCAAAACTAAATCGTGGTACTCCTTTGTCAGAAATCCAGTGATAATGTCCGTCAAATCGCTTTAATCGGTATTCCATGTAAAATGGTTTACGCAGGTCAAAATTTGTGAAATAGATGTCTTTACAACGTTCAAGATCATCAGGATGTACGCCATCAAACCAACCATTTCCTAATTCTTGTTCTGCGGTTCTTCCCGTATAATCAAACCAGGCTTTATTAAAGAAGTTGCAAAGTTTGTCCGTCCCCGACATCCAGATTAATACCGGAGTTGTATCTGCAATATTTCTGAAACGGGCTTCGCTTTCGCGTAGTAATTTTGATATTTTGTTATCTGTAATATCTTCAAAGGCAATTAAAATTAATTGCTCAGAATGTCTTCCGTGAACGATTTGCTTTGCGTTTACCAATATCGACCTGCTTCCTAAATGAGGCAAATTGATTGTCATTTCGAAATCTTCAAGTTTGCTGTTTAACGGTAAAATACCGGCGAGTAGTTCTTTTAATTCGGGATTATTCCAATGTCCGGTGCCGAGTTCAAAGAACAATCGACCTTCCGTATCGAGTTCAGTAGCCCTAAAATATTTGTAAAAAGAACTATTGGCTCTTTTTATACGCATTTCATTATCAATTATTATCAGTGGCTCGCGAATGGTTTCAACGATAGCTTCCGCTTGTTGTCTTGACGCGATTAATTGCTCCTGTCTTTCCATGAGTTCATCATTGACGCTGATCAATTCCTCATTATTGGATTGCAGTTCTTCGGCAGCGCCTTCGAGTTTTTCATTCAGGCTTTGAAGTTCCTCACTGTTGCTCATCAATTCCTCATTGGCACTTTGAAGTTCTTCGTTTACGGCTTCTTGATCTTCCGTCACGCGCTTGATATCTTCCTTGAGTTGTGCCAGTTCAGATTCAAGTTGCTTGATACGTTTTTGATCTGAATTTTTGAGCTGGAGGAATCGTTCTTTTTCCTGTGGCGGAATTTCATTCTTTTTAAAAAGAATTAAGAAATGCCGTTCCCTGTTTACAAGAATTGGAATGATTTCAAAGTTTACGAGGTAGTTTTCGCCTTTTAGCGTAATCTCTTCGCTGGTAATCGTTTCTTCCGTTTTTCTAACCTTTAGAAGTGTATTTCGAAGTTCAAATCCAAGCCCTTCACGCGCCATTTTTAAAACATCGAAATTTGGTTTCCCCGGTGATGGCAGTAGAAATGGGCCAGTATCGCCGTGAAAATGCACGATATCATGATGTTCATTTATAATTACGGATGCCGGAGTATAACGGTTGAATAAAATTTCATGGGTAATTTTATGAAAGTCAGGTTCTGCAACAAGTTTTTTCGGAGCAATAGGACTTCCGTTTTGTACACTGGCATCATCCGCTTCGAAAGTATTCGGAAGAAAACGTATTGGCATTGACTTCCGGACATATATTTTATGATTTTTGATAATGGGTTCGAACAATTCAGGACTGCTTCCCGCAGATTCTGACTTCCCAAGAAATAAAACGCCCTGATCCTTCAATGCATAATGAAACGTTGTCAGTGCTTTTTTCTGGAAAAACGGATCGAGATAAATCATCACATTCCGACATGAAACCAAATCCATTTTTGCGAATGGCGGATCTTTTAAAAAATTGTGGACGGCAAATATGCACATGTCGCGAATTACTTTATTTACATGAAATTCGCCATCGGTTTTAGTGAAATATTTTTTAAGCCTTGTATCAGAAACATTTTGTAATTCCTGGCGACTGTAAATTCCGGTTCTTGCTTTGGTAATTACATTTTCAGAAATATCCGTAGCAAAAATCTGCACTTTAATTCCGGGCGATAATCCGACAAGATGTTCATGAAGACAAATTGCAAGCGAATAGGCTTCTTCGCCGGTTGAACATGCGGCCACCCAAAAACGGATGCTATCGTTAGGTTTCCTGTTTTTTACAAGAAGCGGAAAAACTTCCTTACACAAAGTATCAAATATCTTTGAATCCCTGAAAAAGTAACTTACTGGAATTAATACGTCATTAAAAAGTGCCAGTTTTTCAAGTTTGTTGGTACGCAGGAATTCAAGGTATGAAGCTGGATTTTCGTTTTTTGTCATCGTCATTCTTCTGGCGATCCGGCGCCGCAGTGTTGGCTGCTTGTAATGAGAAAAATCATTGTCGCTGGTTTGCCGTAAGATTCTTAAAATCTGCTTAAAAATATCTTCGTCTTTTTTAGAAATGATTTGTTCATCTGTATAAGCGTGGCTTGCCTTATACGTATGATTTACATAAATAAGGTGTTGCGGAATATCTTCCGGAGGCAATACAAAATCAGCAGTTCCCGACTTAATTGCATTTTGGGGCATACCTTCAAAAGCTGCTGTTTCTGGAGTTTGTGCATAAGTTACGCCACCATATTCTTTTATGTTTTTTAATCCGAGCGCACCGTCAAATCCGGTTCCGGATAGTACAATTCCGACCGCAGAACTTGTATGAGTTTCTGCAAGGGATTTTAAAAATATATCAATCGGGAGGTTTTTCCTGTTTGTTAAGCTGTAAGGTTTTAGTTTTAAAACACCGTCAACACTTTGAAGTACTTTGTTTTCAGGAATTATATAAACATGATTTGGCGCAAGATTAATGTTGTCTTCGATTTCATGAACCGGAAGTTCCGTAAATTTTGATAATATTTCAGGAAGAAGGCTTTCATAAGTAGGAGAGAGATGCTGAACCAAAACATACGCCATTCCGGAATCATGCGGAATAGATTCGAGCAGTCTTTTAAAAGCATCCAAACCGCCGGCTGATGCACCAATGCCAACTACCGGGAAATTTTGTGGAACGTGAGATGGTAATGAATCTGTCTGCGCATTAGTGGACATAGGCAATTTGATAGTGTAAAAATATTGGTTATCCCAAATATAGGTTTTTAAAATATAATATCTAGAACGTAAAAGGATTTTATGATTTGTTAATCGTGTCTAAAGTAGTAATTCTCTAAATTTCATCCAAAAATATAGCAGCATACCATTATATGTTATACAATTGAACTCGGAATAGTACATCATTAATAACTGTCAATTGAAACTATATAAAAATTTATAAAAATTATATAAAAAATGGCGTTAATGAAATTTACAAATTTGTATTAACCTTAAACAACAACAAATATGAAAGCTTCTCAACATAACTCAAAAAATATAACTTTTGCAGATAAGCCAAAAAGCCGTCCGGGTATAAGTACAGCCGCCTTAAAAAGGCTGATATCGGATAAAAAATAATATCGATAGCATGAGAATACTGGTTACGGCCATAATGCGGAAACGTGTACACTTTCGGTTAATTGTTTGAAATTGCCGTGAAAAAGGATTTTGCCGAAAGATAAACCGATAGCAGTATTCCATGTAAGTTATAGAGTGGAGCATTGTAAAACGTGCTCCACTTTTTACTTAAAATCGGATTGATTTAGTATAAATTCGCTGATTTTCTTGTTTCGATTATCTTTTTAAATGTAGATGGCGACATTCCGGTAGTTTTCTTGAATTGACCAGATAAATGCGCAGGGCTGCTGTAATTAAGTTTATATGAAATCTCTGTCATCGTTAAATCCTGAAGCAGCATTTCTTTCGTTTTCTCGATTTTTTGTAGAATGATATAACTCTCGATTGAAATAAAAGTTGTCTCAGAAAATACATTTGAAATATAACTGTAATTCATATTCAGCTTATCTGAAAGATAGTGTGAAACCTTAGAGTTCGGCGGATTATCAAGGTTGATCATTTCAATAATCGTGTTCTTTATTTTCTGGATTAACTGGCTCTTTTGATCGTCAAGGATATCAATTCCAAAATGGCTGAGGTTTTCTCTTAGTTCATTTAATTTTGAATCGTTCAGCGCTTCTTTGACTTCAATTTCGCCAATACTTAAAATGTCATAGGCAACGCCGGCTTTGTCGAATTGTTCTTTTATAATTGCGCGACAAGTCACGTTCATGTCAAATTTAATACTAATTTTCATAAATGTAGTTTGTGTTTAAAAGGCATTTAGATTTGGAAATAGGAGTAAATTGTTTACATTTACATACCCAAATTTACATATTATAATGCAGAATAAGAAATTATGAAAACCCTTTGGTGAATATTTTTTGTATAAAACTGCCTTAAACTTGAATATAAATAATTTTGTAAATAAATTCGGATGAAAATCCATAAAAAAAAGTTACTAATTTCAGCTATGAAGCAATCGGATAAAATTAATATTATACTTACAGACGACGATACCGACGAGTTCGAATTGTTTAAAGATGCGTTTGATAATTTAAAAGTCGAATGTAAATTGAATTATTTCCACAACGGAAAAGAACTTATTGATTACATGAACAGCCCTGATATGGAAATTCCGGATATTCTTTTCCTGGATTTGAATATGCCGATTATGACCGGAATGGAATGTTTGCGTGAGATCCGTGCTGATAAAAGGTTCAAGAATCTTCCGATAGCGATTTATTCAACGTCTTCGTCAGAGAAAGATCAATTGGAGACTTTTACTAACGGTGCGAATATCTACATTAAAAAACCGGATAATTTTGACGAGATGAAGCGAATATTAGGTCACGTAATGAAAGTGAGCTGGCAGTTTCATACATCAAACTTAAACATGGACACTTTTATCCTGACGATTTAATCTATTGATTTATAGCACGTATTGTTACGTAATAGCGCCAGCCAATAAGTGCGAGTTGCCATTTTTTTGCTTTTGAAATGTCGAGTCCGCGCTTAGTGAAACTTGGTAAAATGACTTTGTTTATTGTGGCAAGTACTTGAAACATAATTATGTTTTTAGCAAAAATAAGAAAGACCACCGCATTGGTGGTCTTTTTCGGTGGATTATTTTTTGTCCTTTTTGTAATCTGCTTTAGCCTTTTCTATTTCAGCTTTTGCTTTTTCCATTTCAGCTTTAGCTTTTTGCATTTCAATTTTTGCTTCCTGAAGTTCAATTTTTGCTTTTTTGATTTCTTCTCTGGCTTTCTCGATTTCAGGTTTTGAAAGTTCAATTTCTCTTTTAGAACGTTCAATTTCTGGTTTTGAGCGCTCTATTTCAATACGTGCTTTTTTGATGCTTTCTTCAGCGAGTTTCAGGGCTTCTTTCGTGATTTTCTTAGTATCAATATAAATAACGCCATTCTTGTTTTTAACGCCATTCGAAAAATCGGATTTTATGACCTTTATTTTTTCTATCATATTTGGATCCAATTCTGATAGGATTTTTTCAGCGTCAAGCTCGATTATTTCTCCATCGATAACATAGGTAACATTGCCATTGGTATTATTCGTGTTAAACGCAATTGATTTGGATAATGTTTCTTCCAAATTTCCAAGCGATGTAAGTTTGGCTGGTGCTTCAGGTGTTTCAGGAGCGTTTGGCGTATTTGGCATGTTTGGTACTTTTGGAACTTTTGGTGTTTCCAACTTTTCCCCATTTATATAAGTACGCGATACAGAATTCTCGGAATCATCTGTTGAAATAGCGTAAGCGTGTACGATTGTCGAATTTCCGAATCCAACACTTTCGTCATTTTTAGAGAAACGAAATGGCTTGATTGGTTCATCACTATTTAATTGCGTAGTTCCTGAGTTTCCGTCTTTATCCTTAAATTCGGCTTTTATAGCGGTAATTTCTCCATCTTTATTTCTTTTTATTTTAGAGAATTTAAGATTGATTCCTTCTTTTTTCGCCCTTTCTACTTCGTATTTAAGCTCGGCATCTGTTGAATGTTTGTTTATCATAACTTCAATTTCATCTTGTGAAACTACAGTTACTTTAGGCTCTTGTCTTTCCTGCGCGATCATTTGTACCTGAAAATACAGCATGAATGCGATCAACGCCGGAATTACAATTCCATACTTCCATGAATTCCGTTTTTTTGATTGGTCTTTGTTTAACATAACGATTCGTTTTTTGATTAATGATTGATAAAAGTGATTAGTGATGGCAACACAACAATCGTGCGTTGTTATTTTTAATAATGTGCGCTGGTAGGCTTTAATATCGGATACGTTCTTAGATGCTTCGCTGTCGGCGATGAATTCCAAGTTTTGTAAAATTGCTTTTTTATAAAGCCAGATGAAAGGATTGTACCAGAATATGATGCAAAAAAATCGTGAAATCAGGACATCAATTGTGTGGTTTTGGTTACTGTGGACTTTCTCATGCTCTAAAATGTTTCGTAACTCAGATTCACTATATAAAGACGAATTATAAACGATGTAATTGAAGTAGGAGAAAGGCGAAACGTTATCCGAAACATCCAGAAATTTATAATCTTCCTGCTGTTTTATCGTTTTCCCTTTTAGCAATTTTGCAAGCGAATGAAAATCGAAGAAGAATTTCAGTAGAAAGATTGCCATTCCAATTGCATAAATTCCAATTGTTACAAAAAACCAGTTGATCTCAAAAGTTTCCGGTTGTTCAACAACAGCATACGAAACAGTTTGCGGAATTGTACTCCAGTCAACTTCTTTTTGCGCTTCAACCCAAACGATTTTTTTAAAAGTAACCAGAGGCAACGCAACTGAAATAACTAATCCAAATAAAAGATACCAGCGGCTACTCTTAAAAAAAGTCTCTTTACGCAACAAGAAATGATAAACCAGAAAGAAAACCGACAATAATGCCGACGATTTTGCAAAATATATCAATAGCATTTCCATGGCTTTACTTTTTTTCGATCATTTCTAAAATCTCACGTAATTCGTCTGCGGATATTTTTTCCTCTTTTGCAAAAAAGGATACCATATTTTTGTACGAACTATTAAAATAGGTGTCAATAGCCGAATTCATAAAACGTTTTCTGTAATCTTCCTTTTTGATGATAGGAAAATATTGATGCGTATTTCCATAAGCCGTGTGCGACACATAGCCTTTTTCTTCAAGATTCCGAACTATGGTAGAAAGGGTATTGTAATGCGGCTGATCTGTAGTTTCTGCCATTATATCTTTTACAAACGCTTTTTTGAGCGTCCAGATAATGTGCATTATTTCTTCTTCTTTATTAGTGAGATTTTGCATAGCTGTATGATTATGAAGCAAACCTACAACTATAATTTTAGTTACACAACTATAAAAATAGTTATTTAACTATTTTTTAAGGAAACTGGCTATTGATAAAATTATATTTGTATAGACATATTCCACAAATTTCACGGATTAAATCTGTGAAATTTGTGGAATATGTGTATAAATGAGGTTATTAAAACTTACTCAGTAACTTTAATCTCAAACATTTTCTCCCAGTTTTTACCGGTTACAAAAATGGTTTTGGTTTTAGGATTATAAGCAATTCCGTTTAAGACTTCAGCTTGTGGATGTTTTATAAGTTTGCGCAATGCAGATAAATCCAGAATTCCTTCAACAGCTCCCGTTTCCGGATTTATAACCGCCAAAGCATCCTTTTGCCAAACATTTCCGTAAATTTTCCCGTCAATATATTCCAGTTCGTTTACTTGCTTAATCTTTGTGCTTGCCGTGTAAACATTGATATAATCGATCATTTTTTGCGTATTCGGATCCATTTTCCAGATCTTTTCGGTCCCGTCGCCATGGTAAATATATTTTCCGTCATTTGTCATTCCCCAACCTTCAATTTTCTTATCATAGGTAAATTCTTTTTCCTTTTTCATCGTGTTGGCATCATAGATAAATCCGGTATTTTCCTGCCAGGTCAGCTGAAAAATCTTGTTGTTGATCACAGTAATTCCTTCGCCAAAATATTCCGGACTTAAATCAGTTTGCTTGTATATTTTTCCGGTTTTGTAATCAAATTTCCGGATGTAAGAATTCCCTTTTTGCCCGGTGCTTTCATATAAGGTGTCGCGGTAAAATTCCAATCCTTCGGTAAAAGCATTGACGTCGTGTGGAAATGTATTAACAATTGTATATTTCAATAGCTTCGGCTGAACGTCTGAAACTACTTCAATGCGAACCGATGCTTCCTGAGAAACCGCTTCTCCGTCAAAGTAAACCAGCGCCTTGAAATTCTGATAGCCTAATTTTTTGCCTTTTAAATCGAAAGTCAATTTGCCCGAATCTTTTTTAGAACCAATTTTTTGATCATTCGCAAAATAAACAATGCTGTCAATTTTACGGTTTTCCGGATTTAAAATCATCAAATCAATCGATCCTTGTGCGGTATATTGCTTCTTTAATTTCGAATCATCAAACCGAAATGCGTTTTCTGCCGATTTTTTGCAACCGTTGCAGCTAATGAATACAATGCTTAATAAAATGAATGCGAATAGGTTATGCTTTTTCATACTTGTTATTTGAGTAATGGCAATATACAAACAAAAGGATTATCCCGTTTTGCTCTTGCGAAAATACAAAAAGATTGTATATTTGCAACGGCAAGTCCTACACGACCAGCTCCTGCAGAATCCCCCAGGATGGGAACATAGCAAGGGTACGCGGTTGTAGCGGTGCGATGTAGGTCGCTTGCCATTTTTTAAAAATACAGAACTAATCTTCCTTTTTCGGAAGATTTTTTTGTTTCAGGATGTTTGTAATCAGGAGCTTAATCCTGCTGTCCGCTATATCTTTTTTGTTTTATCACCCTGAGCGCAGTCGAAGAGCGTTTTCTGCAAAAACAAAAAAGGATGCCGCTTCCATCAGGGCTAGGCATTCGCTTAACTTGAACATTCTTTTGTTCATAATTAACTCCAAAAACCTAAATAGTTTCATTTTGATTCCCGAATTTTGAATTCCAGAAACCAATCAATTATGAAAGTTGTCCTAATTACCGGCGGTTCTTCAGGAATCGGAAAATCTATTGGCGAATTCCTGCATCACAAAGGTTTTATCGTTTATGGAACGAGCAGAAATCCGGAGCGAATCACGAATTCTGTTTTCCCGTTAATCGCACTTGATGTTCGCAATACCGAAAGCATCGCGCATGCGGTTGCAAAAGTAATTTCGGTTTCAGGTCGCATTGACGTTGTGATAAATAATGCCGGCGTCGGAATAATTGGTCCGCTTGAGGAAATTCCAACCGAAGAAATCCGCAATAATTTTGAAACCAATCTTTTTGGGCCAATTGAAGTGATGAAAGCGGTCCTTCCAAAAATGCGCGAGCAAAAATCTGGCTTGATAATCAACATTACGTCAATTGCAGGTTATATGGGATTGCCGTATCGTGCGGTTTATTCGGCGTCAAAAGGCGCATTGGAATTTGTTAGTGAAGCCCTGCGAATGGAAGTAAAGCCGTTTGGAATTGAAATTACAAATGTTGCTCCAGGAGAATTCGCAACGAATATCGCGTCACATCGGTATCACGTTCCGGTTTCGCCTGCTTCGGCCTATTCTAATTATTCAAAAACCGTTGAATTGATAAACAGCCAGGTTGGCGGCGGCGATGATCCGGCGATGATGGGCGAAGCGATTTATAAGATCATAAACACTCAAAAACCAAACGTACATTATAAAGTAGGCCCGTTTATGTCGAAATTTTCTATTGTACTTAAACGGATTTTACCCGATAAGCTTTACGAGAAAATGTTGATTAATCATTATAAGCTGAATGAGTAATTATAGTTAATAATTAATTAGTGAATATTTAATATTTAATAATTATTGAGGCGGTAATTAGCTATTCACTATTAATTATTAAATGTAATTTGTAATTTTGCCCGCGTTAGGGATGGAAGCGGAAATCATTTTTGTTTTTTAATGAAAATGACCTTCGACTGTGCTCAGGGTTACAAAACAAAAATATTGGAGCGAACAGCCCGACCCGTTGACAAAAGGCAAATTGGAATACAGATTTAAATAACGGGTAACGCCCAAAGCAAAAAAAAGTAAACACACAATTAATTAGATATGAAATTTTTTATTGACACGGCAAATTTAGCTCAGATTAAAGAGGCGCAAATGTTGGGCGTTTTAGACGGTGTAACGACAAATCCGAGCCTGATGGCGAAAGAAGGAATTACCGGAAAAAACAATATCCTGAAACATTATGTAGACATTTGCAACCTGGTTGAAGGCGATGTAAGTGCTGAAGTAAATGCGCTGGATTATGACGGAATGATTAAGGAAGGCGAGGAATTGGCTGAACTTCATCCGCAGATTGTGGTAAAATTGCCAATGACTAAAGAAGGCGTTATGGCGGCAAAATATTTTTCTGACCGTGAAATTAAGACAAACGTAACGTTGGTTTTTTCGGCAGGACAAGCGCTTTTAGCGGCAAAAGCGGGCGCAACTTATGTTTCCCCATTTATTGGTCGTTTGGATGATATTTCGGTTGACGGTTTGAACCTGATCGAGGAAATCCGTGAGATTTATGACAACTATGGTTATGAAACACAGATTCTTGCAGCTTCAGTTCGACACACGATGCACATTGTTAATTGCGCTAAAATTGGTGCTGATGTTATGACTGGGCCACTTTCTGCAATTACGGGCTTATTGAAACATCCTTTGACAGATATTGGATTGGCGCAGTTTGTAGCTGATTTCGAGAAAGGAAACAAGTAGTTGATAATTACAATGGATAATTTAAAATTATTCGAAACTGCATAAAAAAACGGACTCAATCAGAGTCCGTTTTTTTATACTATAAATTATTAACTATTAATTATTATTTACTAATTGTTACTTTAAATATTTCTCAAACGACACATCAAAAATACTCACAAAAGCATTGTTAACAGTTCCATTTGAATTGATTATCATCGTACGGTGAATTTTATTGATTACCCATTTCTCTTTCAGATCTTCGAAATTTGTCGCTTGCAATTCGGTTACGCCATCAAATTTATATTTTGAAAGTTCTTTTTTCCATTTAGCATGATCTTCATCGACATTTACGGCTACGAAATTATAATCAGGATGTCTTGATTTCATCTCCAGGATTTTTTTGTGAGCGGCGACCAAATGCGATTCGAGGCTTTCTGTCCAGAAAAAGATGACGGTTTTCTTTTTGATCAGCGATTTTACGCTAACTTTTTTGTTGTCTAAATCTACCAATGTTACTTCAGGTAACGGATTTCCGGTTTTTAGCAATTGTATGGAATTCCCGATTTTCAGGATTTCATTATGCTGGCTTTTATCAGTTGACAATAAATGATACCGATCGAGGAATTTTTTGTTATTAACAATATTTTGGTCTTCCAGTAAGTATGTAAAAGCAATATTGTCAAGAATAACGTTCTTTATTTTATCGTTTTTAAACAACGTATCGGCAATATTTAGTTTTTTGATATTGCTGTTTAGCGCCTGATCTGCCGGAGTTTCATTTTCGTTAGCCTTATCTAAAGCAATGTTGTTGAGCATGTAGGTTAAATATCGTACGAATGGCGAAAAATTAGTAAGTTTCGGATCATTGAAATTGATACTTTTCCTGTAGTCATAAAAATCCTTCGGAAGTTTATCCGTTATATCATCTCCGGTTCGCATTTTATGAACAATCGGATAGATTTCCTTTTTTGCATAATAGTTAAAATTGAGTGTTGCTTTGGCATAAACATCAAAATCGTCGCTCCATTTTATCTCCTCTTTTTTCTTGGTATAAAAAGTGTTTTTTGCTTTATACGATGAATCGACATTTTTTGTAAATGCGGCTAAATCATAATCATACACTTCGTAGATTTTTTTCTTGTCGGCTTCATATTTCAGGTACATTTCCATCAGGAAATTATTCTTTTGGTCGCCACGTCCACAAAATACAATTGATTCATCAAAATCCGCGGCGTTAATGCGAACCATCAAACTGTCATTTTTATCAAAATAAACATATTGATATTCGGGCTCGTTTTTGAAAGTATAAAGTCCGGGAGCAAGCGAATCAAATTTAATGAAAAACCTATTGTCTTTTTGCAGCATTATGGTATCCAAAATTTCGGAATCCTTGCAGAATAAGACATAAGGTGCTGTCGGGTTTATGACTTCTCCACCAAAGTAGGCTGTGAAATTATCGTCTTTAAATTCCTTATTACATGAAAAAAAGGAAGCAATGCAACAACAGACCGATAATAACTTTAAAACTTTTAAATCACGCATTTAAGTAAATTAATGTAAACAAAAATATTCAGTTGGCTTTAATTATACTGTTAAGGCATAGTTAAATAAACCTGTCGATATTTATGAGGTTTTCAGGGCTGAAATATGCGGTATTTTTTCTACTTTTGCAAAAATTTTATAAAATACATTTCAATGCTATCAGTAAATAATTTATCGGTTCAGTTTGGTAAAAGAATCTTGTTTGACGAAGTAAATACAACCTTTACGGATGGAAATATTTATGGCGTTATTGGAGCAAACGGTGCCGGAAAATCAACATTCCTAAAAATCCTGGCAGGAGATTTTGATCCGACTTCAGGACATGTTTTCCTAGAGCCTGGAAAAAGAATGTCGGTCTTGAATCAAAACCACAATATGTTCGATGAGCATACGGTTTTAGAAACGGTAATGATGGGAAACAAGGTTTTGTTTACTGTCAAAAAAGAGATGGATGAATTGTATCTTGATTACAACGATAAAAATGCTGACAGGATTGGTGAGTTACAAGTTCAGTTTGAAGAAATGAATGGCTGGAATGCTGATTCTGACGCCGCAGCGATGTTATCAAACTTAGGAATTTCAGAAGACAACCACTATACTTTAATGGGCGATTTGGACGGTAAATTGAAAGTCCGTGTCCTGCTCGCACAAGCCCTTTTTGGAAGCCCGGATGTGTTGATTATGGATGAGCCAACGAATGACCTGGATTTTGAAACCATCGCTTGGCTTGAAAATTTCCTTGCAAATTATGAAAATACTGTTATTGTTGTTTCGCACGACCGTCACTTTCTGGATGCGGTTTGTACGCATATTTCAGATATTGATTTCGGAAAAATAAACCACTTTTCAGGGAACTATACATTCTGGTATGAATCAAGCCAGTTGGCGGCAAAACAGCGTGCGCAACAAAATAAAAAGGCTGAGGAAAAGAAAGCGGAACTTGAAGAATTTATCCGTCGTTTTAGCGCAAACGTTGCAAAGTCAAAACAGGCAACTTCCCGTAAGAAAATGATCAGCAAACTGAATATCAATGAAATTAAGCCGTCAAGTCGTCGTTATCCTGCGATTATTTTTGAACAGGAGCGCGAAGCTGGTGACCAGATTTTAAATGTACAGAATTTAAGCGCTTCAATTGAAGGCGAAACGTTATTTAAAGGTGTCGATTTAAATATGGCTAAAGGCGATAAAATTGTCTTGTTTTCAAAAGATTCGCGTGCCACGACTGCATTTTATGAAATCTTAAACGGAAATCAAAAACCGGATACCGGAACTTTCGATTGGGGAATTACAACAAATCAGGCATATTTGCCGGTTGACAATCATTCATTCTTTGAAAATGACCTGACATTGGTTGATTGGCTTCGTCAGTGGGCAAAAACTGAAGAAGAGCGTGACGAGGTTTTTATCCGTGGATTTCTTGGAAAAATGATTTTCTCTGGAGAGGAAGCTTTAAAAACCAGCCGTGTTTTATCAGGCGGTGAAAAAGTGCGTTGCATGCTTTCGCGGATGATGATGGAGCGCGCTAATATCCTAATGCTTGATGAGCCAACGAATCACTTGGACCTTGAGTCGATTACGGCATTTAACAATTCACTGAAAAATTTCAAAGGATCAGTAATCTTTACAACACATGACCACGAGTTCGCGCAAACTGTCGGGAATAGAGTAGTAGAACTAACACCAAATGGCGCAATCGACCGTTACATGACGTTTGATGATTATCTGGATGATGAAAAAGTTCAGGAATTGAGAAAAAAGATGTACTCTGTATAGATAATGAATTTTTAGACAAAATAAAAAACTCCCATTATTGCGGGAGTTTTTTATTTTAAATGTATTCCGGCAGGAAAAAAGTAAAAACGGCCCCTTCATTTGGATTGCCTTTTGCTTCGATAAATCCGGCGTGATTTTCTACTATTTTTTTACAGATAGCCAAGCCAATTCCGGTTCCGGGAAACTTATCTGTTGTATGCAATCGGTTAAATAAAATGAAAATGGTTTCGGCAAATTGCTGCTCAAACCCCATTCCGTTATCTGAAAAGGTAAATTTAAAGTAGCGTTTTTCAGTATTGAACCGTATGCTTGGATAATCTTTGGCACTTACATTTTCAACTGTAATATCAATTTTTGGAATTATGCCTTCGCGGCTGTATTTTAGGGAATTTCCAATTAAATTGACAAATAACTGCCTAATCTGAAACGGGATTACTTTCATTTCCGGAAACGTATCAGCAGTTATTATAGCTTGCTTGTCTTCAATTGCTGTTGAAAGCTCTTGTTTGGCGTTTTCAAAAAGTACGTTTAGGTTTACCTGTTCAAATATTTCCGCGTTTTTATTCGTACTTGAAAATTGTAGCAAATCGTCAATCAAAGAACGCATTCTTTCTGCAGAAGTTCGGCTTTTGATAATAAATTCACGTCCTTTATCCGACAGTGAATTCCAGTCAGTTTCAGGTATTCGCGACAAAAAAGTTTGTATTTTTCGTAGAGGTTCCTGCAAATCGTGGCTTGCAACGTGATTAAATGATTCGAGTTCACGAATGCTTTGCTCTAATCTGAAATTTTGCTCCTTGAGCGCAATATCGCTCAAATGCTGATCGGTAATGTCGCTGTTAATTCCGACTAATGTTTTTTTGCCGTCACTATTCGTAAGTAATTTTCCGATTGATTTAAAATAGCGAATTTGTCCGTCAGTCCTGATAATCCGGTAAAATTCAGGTGTCAAACGTTTTTCCGAAATTACTTCATTTCCTCCTTTTACAATTACATGACGGTCGTCAGGATGAACAAATTTCAGGAAATTTTCTGTACTGGGTTCAAAAGATTGCGGTTCGGTTCCAAACAAACGAAATTGATTGTCAGAATAGGTAAATTTATTCTTCTCCAAATCCCATTGCCATGTACTGAATTTCCCAATTTTTTCAGCATGATCCATTGACTCATTGGCAACTTGAAGTTTTTCATTCGACTTTTTCAGGAAGAAATAGTCTTTGTTGATTCTTACATACGAAAAGATAAAAACAACCAGCGAAAACGCCAATAATAATGAAGTGAAAAATGGCGTAAACGAAATTTCATTTTTGTAATTATATTGCCGTTGCTCTAAAAATCCTTTCTCGATAGCAATCATTTCATTGATATCAAGCCGTATTCTGTCCATGACAATTTTACCTTTTAACAGGTTGTCGTTGATGATTTCTTTGCTCGAAAGATCAAAGTTTGCCTGGTTCAGCGATTTTTCAAAATACGAAAATCGGGTTTCAATTAAATAATACAGCAATTGGAGTCTTTTTATTTGTTCCGGATTATCCGCCAATAAAGATTTTAACTCTTGGTTTTTGCGGTTAATCTGGATGAAAGCGCCAGTATACGGTTCCAAAAAAGCCTTGTCTTTTGTAACAAGATAGCCGCGCTGTCCGGTTTCGGCATCTTTTATACAGGAAAATAATTGTTCCAGCTTTACCTGAACTTCATACGAATGCATTACAAGTTTTGTGGTATCTGAAAGTACTGACATATGCTGATAAGAAATGTACGAAATGAACATTAATACCGCTAAAGACATCACAAAGATACTTTTAAGAAAATACGAAGATGTGAAAACGGTTTTGGCTTTCATCAAATGGAAAAGTTTGGAAATACTTCAAAAATAAGAAATTTCCTAAACTAAAAAAGCACAATCAGATATAAATATGATTGTGCTTTTTAATTATGTGAGGCAGGATTATTTCCTGAATTTACTGATGATAAAAATGATTATCGCAATTACAGCAACTACAAGGAAAATTCCAACTCCAATTCCTGCCTGAAAAATATCGCCTACGAGTTCACAGCTTGTAAATGAAATCAAAACGATCAATAATACTAGTATTCTTTGTAGATTTTTCATAATAATTGTTTTTGGTTGTTATAGGTTTTCTATTATAAATTTAATAAAAGCAACCGCAAACTGAAAAGCATTTATCATAATATTGGGAAACAGCTGTTGAAATTTCAATTCACTGATTAATAAAAATATCCTATATTTGCACACCAAACACACACTTCAATATGAGTCAGAAAGTATTGCTCACTTCCAAAGAAGTTACTATCATTCTCAATCGTTTGGCCTGTCAGTTAATCGAAAAGCATCTTGATTTTTCCAATACGATTTTAATCGGAATCCAGCCACGCGGTACTTTTCTCGCAGAAAGACTTAAGGTTTTGCTTGAAGACGAATATAAAATTCCGGAAATCGCTCTTGGTTATCTGGATATTACATTTTTCAGGGATGACTTTCGTCGTACGGAAAAACCGCTCGAAGCAAATAAAACACGAATTGATTTTTTAGTCGAAGGAAAAAAGGTAATTTTCATTGACGATGTATTATACACCGGAAGAAGCATTCGATCTGCTCTAACGGCAATCCAATCATTTGGACGTCCGTCAGAAATTGAATTACTGGTTTTAATTGACAGACGTTTCAGCCGTCATTTGCCAATACAGCCCGATTATCGCGGTCGCCAGGTTGATGCGATAAATGGCGAAAAAGTAAAAGTCAGCTGGCTTGAAAATGATGGCGAAGATGTCGTATTCCTCATTCCAACAACAAACACACAAACTACAACAACATAAAAATGACCGAGTTAAGCGTAAATCACCTGTTAGGAATTAAATATATCAATAAAAACGATATTGACCTTATTTTTGAAACCGCCGACCATTTTAAAGAAGTCATTAACCGTCCAATCAAAAAAGTACCTTCACTACGCGACATTACGATAGCCAATATATTTTTTGAAAACAGTACACGTACAAAATTATCTTTTGAACTCGCTCAGAAAAGGCTTTCCGCCGATGTAATCAGTTTTTCTGCCGCACAGTCCTCGGTCAAAAAAGGCGAAACTTTAATAGATACTGTCAATAATATCCTTTCGATGAAAGTTGACATGGTTGTAATGCGGCATTCTTCTCCAGGAGCGGCTCATTTTCTTTCGCAAAATGTAAAAGCAAGTATCATAAATGCTGGCGATGGAGCGCACGAACATCCAACGCAGGGCTTGCTTGACAGTTATTCAATTCGTGAAAAACTTGGTGAAGTAGCGGGAAAAAAAGTCGTAATTGTTGGCGATATTTTGCATTCGCGCGTAGCACTTTCCAATATTTATGCACTACAAATGCAGGGTGCCGAAGTTAAAGTATGCGGCCCAAAAACATTAATCCCAAAATACATCGAAAGTCTTGGCGTAACGGTAGAGCCAAATCTTCGTAAAGCGCTTGAATGGTGTGACGTGGCAAATATGCTTCGGGTACAAAATGAACGAATGGATATCAATTATTTTCCATCTACAAGAGAATACGCACAACAATACGGAGTCGATAAAGCGTTACTTGATTCTTTAAATAAGGAAATCGTAATAATGCACCCAGGCCCAATAAACCGCGGCGTTGAAATTACATCTGATGTCGCTGATTCCGAGCAATCGGTGATTCTAAATCAGGTCGAAAACGGTGTTGCGATCCGAATGGCGGTAATTTATTTACTCGCTTCGAAAATTCAATAATTAAAAAATTCTCGGTAAATTAGCGAAAGCAAATCCGAAATAAAATGAAAGTAGAACAAAAAGGCCATACGACGATCATCAAGGATACGCAAGGCGATCTTACTGCGTTTCTGATGAAAATCACGCACGAACACAAAACATTCCAGAAAAGCAATCTTATAATTGATTTAACGGGCGCCAAAACTATTTCAGTAAAAGAAATGAATGCGTTCCTGCCACTATCCAAAGAACACAAAAAAAACAAAAAATCATTCGTAATCGTTGCCGAAGATTTCGATTTTAATGAAGCTTCAGATAAACTCGTAATAGTTCCAACGCGGCTCGAAGCTTTTGATATGATTGACATGGATGAAATCGAACGCGACTTAGGCTTTTAGTAATTAATAATTAATAGTGAATAATTAATAGTTGACGATTACAACTTGAACCACGTTTAGAATTTCAAAATTATTAAATATTAATTATTCACTATTGATTTATAAATGAATCTCACAATCCTCGGCTGTTATGCCGCAACACCAAGAACCTTTACCAATCCGACTTCACAGGTTTTGGAAATGCGCAACGAACTCTTTTTAATAGACTGCGGCGAAGGAACGCAGGTGCAATTACGCCGCAATAAAATCAAATTCACAAAGATCAATCATATTTTTATTTCGCACTTGCACGGCGATCATTTCTATGGGTTAATCGGGCTGATCTCCACTTTTACGCTGTTAAACCGAACCAGCGATTTACACGTTTACGGGCCAAAAGGAATCAAGGAAATCATTCTGTTGCAGCTTCGTTACGCAAATTCTTTCACAGGCTATAATCTATATTTCCACGAGCTTGATTCTAAAGAAAGCCAGGTAATTTATGAAGACAGCAAGATCATCGTAAAAACAATTCCGCTAAAGCACCGCGTTTACACGAACGGCTATCATTTTCAGGAAAAACCGCGCGAACGAAAACTTAATTCTGATGCAGCTCGCGACTACAAAATCGACGTTTGTTATTTTCAGAATATCAAGAATGGAAAAGACATTACGCTTGACGACGGAACAGTAATCGCAAACGAAAAGCTGTCGTTTGATCCGCTTCCGCCAATGAGTTATGCGTTTTGCTCCGATACGGTTTTCGATGAAACCATTGTGCCGCACATCCAGGATGTAGATGTTTTGTATCACGAATCAACTTTCCTCGATTCCGAAGCGCATTTGTCTGAAAGAACCATGCATTCCACCGCGAAAGAAGCCGCCACGATTGCGTTAAAATCCAATGCAAAGAACTTGGTTTTAGGGCATTATTCAACACGTTACGAAAATATTTCGATGTTCAGGGACGAAGCCGAAACCATTTTTCCAACCATTCATCTTGCTGATGACGGAAAGGTTTTTGAGTTTTAGGAGCAGGAATTTCAAGGTACTATGAACCGACTTTCCCGCTGTCCGTTTCAATCTTTTGCTTTTAAAGAAAAAGCAAAAGGATTTCCACTTCCATCGGGGCTAATTAGTAACGGTTGATTTTCAATTTACCAAAAATCTCCCTAACTTAGCATTTCATATTCCACAGCATGAAAGACCTAAGCAACTACCGCAAATCCTACGAAAAAAGCGAACTTACCGAAGATAATATCCCAAATAATCCAATCGAGCTCTTCAAGAAATGGTTCGAGGAAGTTGACGGAACAAGCGATGAAGAAGCAAACGCCATGACAATTTCAACTTTCGGATTAGATGGTTTTCCAAAAGCCAGGATCGTGCTTTTAAAACGCTTCGACGAACAAGGTTTTGTATTTTACACCAACTACGATTCTGAAAAAGGAAAAGCTATTGCTGCCAATCCACGGGTTTGCCTGTCATTTTTCTGGCCGGCACAGGAACGCCAGGTTATCATAAAGGGAACTGCTGAAAAAACAGCAAAAGAAATGTCTGATGACTATTTCAAAAGCCGTCCTTCCGGAAGTCGTTTAGGCGCGTTAGCTTCCAATCAAAGCGAAGTAATCGAATCACGTGACACACTCGAGGAAAAACTCAAAAATCTCGAAGAAAAGTATGAAGGTAGTGAAATTCCGCGTCCCGAAAACTGGGGCGGTTATATCATAAAACCTTCCGAAATTGAATTCTGGCAAGGCCGTTCAAATCGTCTACATGATCGTATCCGTTATCATTTCGACAATGATTATTCTTGGGGATCTGAGCGATTAGCACCTTAGTGTTATAATTCCGTAATTTTTTCAACACAGATTCCACAGATTATCACAAATAAATCTGCGAGTATCTATGCTTATAATATACACCAAATCTGTGATAATCTGTGGAATCTGTGTTCTATAAAAAATCAATTAAGACTCTCACACAAATCTGTGATAATTTATAACAATCCATAAAATCCGTGCTCCAAAAAATTACCAAACCTGTTAATTCATTCTATCCAAAAACTCATTTTAATGTTAATTTAAATTTTTGGTCATAAAAAAATCCCGATATTGAAATCCGTTTTAAACCTAAAAGTACATGAAAAACCTAATCATAATCCGCCATGCAAAGTCGAGTTGGGCCGCACCATTATTTGATAAAGACCGAACTTTATCCAGCCGTGGCATAAACGACGCGCATCTGGTTTCTTCGAATGTAATTCAATATCTTCCGAAGACATTCATAATTTGGAGCAGTACCGCAAGACGGGCCGCTGAAACCGCGCTTATTTTTACACAAAACTTTTCCTGCCCGGAAGAAAGTATTGTTTTTAAAGACGAATTGTACACTTTCGACGCAGCTAAACTTGAAAAAATTGTTAAATCTTGCAATAATGATTATGATTCTGTTATTCTTTTTGGACATAATGAGGCAATCACGGATTTTGTTAATAAATTTGGAGATGTGTATATTGACAATGTAGCCACGTCTGGTTTTGTTTCGCTGCAGTTCGATGCCAACTCTTGGGAATCGATCCAAAAAGGCAAAACAAAAAGAGTGGTTTTTCCGAAAGATTTAAAATAATAATGATACAAGAAGAAAACAGATATATTGATCGCGAGAAAAGCTGGCTTGCATTTAACGCGCGCGTACTGCAGGAAGCCGGTGATCCGAACGTTCCGTTGCTTGACAGGCTTCGGTTTCTGGGGATTTTTTCCAATAATCTCGATGAGTTTTTCCGGGTTCGTTTTGCCGCAATCCGAAGATTGAATCTGTCCGGTGTTTCGGGCGAAAAAGTGCTTGGCGGTATTTCTGCCGATAAACTCATCAAGGAAATTACCGAAATCGTAATCCGTCAGCAATCAGAAAGCTTACGCATTTTAAGCATTATCGAGAAAGAACTCGAAGCCGAAAATGTTTTCCTGATCAATGAAACTGAGATTTCAAAAGAACAGGAAAATTTCATCAAGGATTTTTTCATTCAGCGTGTAAGTCCCGCTTTGCTCACAATTATCCTCAACGATCTTGCAGAATTTCCGGTTCTTCGCGATACTTCCGGGTACCTTGCGGTTAAGCTCGTAATGAAACCTAAGATGAAATCAACCATCTTAGGAATGGTCAAAGAAAAATCTGAAGTCCGTTATGCTGTAATCGAAATTCCGCGTACAATCAATCGTTTTGTTGTGCTTCCGTCAAATAATGAGAAAAAATACATCATTATGCTTGACGATGTTATACGATATAATTTACATCAGATATTTAATATTTTCGATTATGAGAGCATTTCGGCACACATGATTAAAATTACGCGTGATGCACAATTGGAGATCGACAGCGACTTAAGCAAAAGTATGCTCGAAAAGATCGCTACAAGTGTAAAGGACCGCCGTATTGGTGAGCCGGTGCGCTTTGTTTACGATCAATCGATTGATAAAGATACGCTCAAATTTTTTCTTGAAAAGATGCATATTGATTCGACTGACAGTATCATTCCCGGTGGGCGATACCACAATCGACGCGATTATATGGATTTTCCGAATCTGGGAAGATTTGACCTGTTATATCAGGCCAACACGCCACTTCCGGTTGACGGTTTGAGCCTGGAAGGAAGTATTCTTGATCGCATCCGCAAACGCGATTATTTGGTAAACGCGCCGTATCAGTCGTTTTCATATATTATTAAATTTCTTCGTGAAGCTGCGCTGGATCCGAAAGTTACTTCTATAAAAATAACGTTATACCGGCTTGCTAAAAATTCCCAAGTTATCAGTTCGTTGATAAATGCGGCAAAAAACGGAAAGAAAGTCACCGTTCAGATTGAACTTCAGGCACGTTTTGACGAGGCAAGCAATATTTCGTATGCGGAACAAATGCAAACTGAAGGAATCGAATTGATTTTCGGGATTAAAGGATTGAAAGTCCACAGCAAGATTTGCATGATCGAGCGCATGGAAGATGGAAAAATCAAGCGGTACGGGTTAATATCAACCGGGAATTTCAACGAATCTACCGCAAAGGTCTATACCGATGTAACTTTGTTTACCGCGCATCAGCAGATTTTAAAAGATGTTTCCAAGATTTTCGATTTCTTCGATATCAATTACAGATTACACCGATACAAACATTTGATTGTTTCGCCACATTATACAAGGACACGTTTTTACCGACTTATAGAAAAGGAAATCATGTACGCAAAAATTGGCAAGAACGCCTATATCCATCTCAAAATGAACAGTCTTTCTGATTTTAAGATGATCGATAAGTTGTATGAAGCCAGCCGTGCCGGAGTAAAAATCAAGCTGCTTGTCCGTGGAATTTGCTCATTGATTCCGGGAGTAAAAGGAATGAGCGAAAATATCGAAGCAATAAGCATCGTTGATAATTATCTGGAACATTCCCGTGTTTATATTTTCGGGAACGATGGCAATCCGGAAGTATTCATTTCCTCAGCAGATTTTATGACCCGAAATCTTGATGGCCGCGTTGAAGTAACATGCCCAATTTATGATGAAACGGTTAAAAATGAGCTGATTGACAGCTTTAATGTCGGCTGGAAAGGAAATGTAAAAGCCAGGATTCACTCAGATAAATTGGATAATAAATACAGAGTCCGAGGAGAAGAACCGGTTTTCAGGGCGCAACTCGAAACGTATAATTATTACAGGAATATGCTCGAAGTAATTACTGATAAACTTTAAACATGATTATTGACTTTGGACGTAACCAAAACCTAAAACCCAAAAGCCACACCCATTCAAATGATTAACATAAAAAAATACGCAGCAATTGACATCGGTTCTAACGCGATGCGACTGCTGGTAGCAAACATTATTGAAGAACAAGGTAAAGAAGCGCAGTTTACTAAAAGCGCATTGGTTCGCGTTCCAATCCGTTTGGGACAAGATGCTTTTACGGTTGGCGAAATCAGTGAAGAGAATATTGAGCGAATGGTCGATGCGATGAAGGCGTTCAAGCTATTAATGAAAGTCCACAAGGTTGAAAAATACATGGCATGCGCAACATCGGCGATGCGTGAAGCCTATAATGGAAAAGAAGTCGTGGAGTTAATCAAGAAAAAAGCAGATATCAAAATCGAGATCATAGACGGCAAAAAAGAAGCGGCTATCATAGCGTCAACCGATTTACATCATTTGCTCAAAACCGAGCAAACCTATCTGTATGTAGATGTTGGCGGTGGAAGTACGGAGTTTTCATTGTTTTCGGGCGGAAAAATGGTCATTTCAAAATCATTCAAGTGCGGAACTGTTCGCTTGCTGAACAATATGGTAAACGATGTGGTGTGGAATGAAATCGAGAAATGGATCAAACTGCACACGCAACACCACGATCAGGTGACATTGATTGGTTCGGGCGGAAACATCAATAAATTATTTAAAATGTCAGGGAAATTACAGGATAAACCATTGTCATACATCTATCTAAATTCTCAATATACATTATTGAACTCGTTGTCATACGAGCAAAGAATTTCGGAATTAGCATTAAATCCGGATCGGGCAGACGTTATCATTCCAGCACTTCGGGTGTACTTAAATGCAATGAAATGGAGCGGCGCCCGAAGTATTTATGTTCCTAAAATCGGGCTTTCTGACGGAATCGTAAAAGCACTTTATTATGGACGTGTTTAGTGCGCAGTTCCGTTGATTTTTGTTTCATCCAAATCCAGTTGCATTTCTGCTTTTCGGATTTCGCTGTCGCTGAACAGATTCTGTTGTCGTAGTGAAAATAATACTTTTCGTTGCACCGAATAAATATCCAGAAGAACCTGATGGTAATGATCCATTTCGTGTTTTTCTGTTTCATCACATTCCATCGAAGCGAGTTTTTCAGACAGAATCGTAATATCATTTTCCAAATCTTTTCTTAGAAAACCAACCAATTCATTATCGTTCATTTCTGCTACATACTTTTCATCAAGCAGCACTACGGCGGCTTTGTTAAGATGTAATTGAATTCCGGTTTGCTGTTCGGCTTCGTGAACTTCCGAGTCAATTTCCTTGATATTAATCCATTTGATAATCAGCGGAAGCGTTAATCCCTGAAAAACCAATGTGACAAAAATGACAATAAACGTAATGAAAATGATCAGGTTTCGTTGCGGGAACAAAACGCCATCCGAAATATAAACCGGAATCGATAAGGCTGTTGCCAATGAAACTACACCGCGCATTCCGGCCCAGCTCACGATTAACGGCCCACGCCAACCCGGATTCGGTTCGTTTGCAGTTATTTTTTTACTGATCCATCTCGGAATAAATGTTGACGGATATACCCAAAGAAACCGAAGAATAATAAGTCCCAAGCTAATCAATAAACCATATTTTATTCCGTCTGCAATTGAGTTTTCTCCTAAACCTGCAATAATTTCAGGTAAGGAAAGTCCGATCAGGATGAAAACCAGTGCGTTCATTACGAAAATCATTGTTGTCCAGACACCAAGCATATTTAATCGTGTATGACCGGTCTGGAAAATTTCGTGCGAACGATACGAAATAAATAATCCGCCGCTTACAACTGCCATTACGCCCGAAAAATGAAAATGCTCTGCCCCAAGAAATAAGATATACGGAGCCATTACTGACAATGCCGCGTCAATTGGCGGAGTTGTAGGTAAAAAGCGAACAATTGCATAAATGATATGCGCGATTGCCAATCCAACTACAATTCCCATTCCGGCAACGACAAAAAACTGTCCGGTTGCTTCCTTCATTGAAAATGTCCCGGTGATAATTGCCGCCAGCGCAAATCTAAATACGATTAGCGATGAAGCGTCATTTACCAAGCTTTCACCTTCTAATATTGTAACGATACGCTTCGGGATTTTAACTCCTTTAAGAACTGTTGTTGCAGCAACAGCATCAGGTGGAGAAACGATTCCGCCCAATAAAAACCCCATTGCCAGAGTAAAATGCGGAATGTGCGCCGCAGATAAATACGCCACAATTGTTGAGGTAAAGAATACCAAACCGAATGCGAGTAAGCCAATCGGTCTTTTCCATTTCCAGAAATCTTTCCATGAAGTGTACCAAGCCGCTTCAAATAATAACGGCGGAAGGAAAATCAGGAAAATCAAATCGGGATCGAGCATTATTTTTGGCGTTCCGGGAATCAGGCTAATCGCCAAACCGGCAATTACAAGAAAAATGGGGTAGGCGAGCTTGAATTTCTGCGCAAGCATAACCAATAAGAAAACAGAAAATAATAATCCCAGAATTAAGAGTAACGTGTGGTGCATTGAAAGAGCGTTTTGGCGGGATAAAAATACACAAAAAATAATTTCAAGTACCGATAATCTTACAAGGTGTGTTTCTGTGACTTTTAAATAATAACGACTTATTTAGTTTCGGGGATGAGGCATGCAAGGGTTGCCCATTTGTAAACAGGGTTTTACCTGTAAAGATATGGCTTTGACGGGTGGCAATCAGGGGTTGACTTGTGTCGTGTATAAGTTGGGATGTGTCATGTATGGATTGACTGGTTCCGATCAGGGATTGACTTGTGCCATACAGGGATTGACCTATGTCATGCAAGAGTTGACATGTGCCATGCAAGAGTTGGGATGTGCCATACAGACGTTGACTTTCATTAATGTTAAAATTTTGATTTTAGTAATGGCAGCAAGGCTTTACAGATTGTTTATAGTGAATGTATGATGGTTTTTAGGAGTTGTATTTTAACATTTGATAAATGCGGTTTTTTGGGGTTGGGGTTTGAGTACGCCCGGGTGACATCCATGTTGATAAGGAATGCTCTTTATATATCCAAATCAAAAGTCCTTCTGAGCAAATCCAAGCTCGGGTTTATCTCATTTAGGCGATTGAATTTGTCTTGTGGCGTAAACGCTTTCCGGCTGTCCATCTTTTCATTTACGACAATTTCAATCGTAATGTCATGATTGTGGAGTTTGCCTCTCAGATAACCTAATAAATCATATTTTTCGCCTTCAAAATCGATTTTTGAGCCTTGGTTTGGCAATTCGTGAGTGATAGTCGTGCCGTCTAATTTAGGATCATTGATCAGCAACAGCGATTCCATGATTTTGTGGCCTTTATCACTGAGGCGCTGTGCATATTTATTCCATTGCAGGAGCATATCGGTTTCAGAAAATGGCTCTGTTGGCAATTGCGCGACTTCTTTTACTTGTGAACGCGAGTTTTTCTCCAACTCCTTTTTTGCGCGGATGCTCGAAAGCGAAAGTGCCGAAACTTTTGGTTCTGATGAGATAGTGATATCTACTTCCTTTGAAGTTGGAGTAGTAGTAGTTTCTATTGCGATTTTCGTTTCAGTGATCTGATGATTCGAAACTTCAATAGTATTAATTTTGATTTCTTCGGTAACGGAAAATGCTTCTTTTACGGCTGGAACTTCAAGGATTTCAGGAGATTCGACGGCAATTTCCATTACGCGTCCGTAAAAAATCTTGGCTGGAATTATAAATCCGTCAGCTTTTTTTTTTCTCCATCGAAAGTGATGGAGGCCAATTGCATCAGGCAAAGCTCAACTAAAAGGCGTTGGTTTTGGGATACTTTGTACTTTAAATCACAATCATTTGCAAGGTCGATTCCTTTTAATAAAAAGTCCTGAGATGCTTTTAATGATTGTTGTGAATATAATTTTTGTGCTTGTTCGCCGGCTTCTAGTAAAGTCAGTGTTGCCGGAGTTTTCGCAACCAATAAATCCCTGAAATGCGATGCCAGTCCGGCAATGAAATGATGTCCGTCAAAACCTTTTGAAAGGATTTCATTGTATGCCATGAGCAAATCCGGAATTTTATTTTCCAGAATAAGATCCGTTACATTTACATACGTTTCATAATCAAGAACATTCAGGTTTTCAGTTACGGCTTGCCTTGTCAGGTTATTTCCACAATAGGAAACCACGCGGTCAAATATTGAAAGCGCGTCACGCATCGCACCGTCGGCCTTCATTGCGATAATATGAAGTGCGTCGTCTTCAAACTGTACGCCCTGACTTTTTGCAACTTCCGCCAAATGCTCTTTTGCGTCCTTCACCGTAATTCGCTTGAAATCGAAGATCTGGCAACGCGATAATATGGTTGGAATGATTTTATGTTTTTCGGTCGTAGCCAAAATAAAGATGGCGTGCTTTGGCGGTTCTTCCAAAGTTTTAAGGAAAGCATTAAATGCCGCAGAAGATAACATATGAACCTCGTCAATGATGTACACCTTAAATTGACCGGTTTGTGGCGGAATACGAACCTGATCGATCAGGCTTCGAATGTCATCAACGGAATTGTTTGAAGCAGCATCCAGTTCAAATACATTAAATGCAAAATCTTCGTTCGGATCGTCATAACCCGGCTGGTTGATTTTTCGGGCCAGGATTCGCGCACAAGTGGTTTTTCCGACACCACGCGGACCTGTGAAAAGCAGGGCAGAAGCGAGATGATTCGTTTCTATCGCATTGAGCAATGTGTTGGTAATAGCCTGTTGCCCGACAACATCCTTAAAAGTCTGTGGGCGGTATTTTCTGGCTGATACTACGAATTGTTCCATTGGCGAATTGAATGTCGACAAATATAACTTTAAAATTTAAAGATTGAAATTTTTTTGCTGTCCGAAACCCGAAAGTTATTCACGTTTTTTCAGTTCACGTTCCGGAAGAAACAGTATGTAATCGGTGTTGAGGGTTTTATTTTTCGGATAAACTATTACAGCTGTACATTTTGCATAATCGCCTTCGTAACTTATAAACTCGAACGCAATTCCGGATCCCGGAACGTCATAAATATAAATGTCCTTGTTTATTTCCTGATTTTTGTATTTTGCGAATTCGGTGATCTTGGGGAATTCTTTCTGGATGACTTCGAAGCTCGTTCCGGCTCCGATGCCGCTTTCGGTTTTATATTCGCCGGAATTAATACGGATTTCCGAAATGACTTTCTCTTTCAGTTCATTGTCTTTGTAAGTCGTATAAATCATCCATTTAACTTGTTTTGGGATTTCCTTGATTTGTTTGTACCAAAGAAGCCAGGCTTTTCCCATTGCAGCATCGGAAAAATCGGGTTTTCCAAGTACAGATAAAGTTTCGGTAGAATTTCCTAAAACCGTTTCTCCAACCGAAACGCCGGGAATAATGGTGAAAGTAGTGTCTGCCGGAATAGGCTGCAGAATTTCTACAGGATCTTTGACCGTGGATTTGTCTTCAATTTCCGTTTTCTTCTGATTGCAACCTATAAAGAGAAGTGCAATCAATGCGATTAATTTATATTTCATAACTTATAATTCAAAATTCAATTATCCCAAAACCTCAGCGATTGATTCTTTCTCCAACAATTTTACCAGCGCTTTTTCATCAGGGCTTAAAACGCCATTTCCTTTTTGGGGCTTGTAATTCCACAATGAGCCTTTTTCATACGCTGCGATTACCGTTGGATGTACGTAATACTTTTTGCAAACCGTTCTCGTATTTCCGAGTTTTGAAGAAACGCAATCGAGCACTTCAATGATTTTGTGCTTGGTTTCTGTTTGGGTTGATGGTTTCCCGGCTTCGCGGAAAGCGGTTAATGCATTTACTGTTCCGGCCCAACAGCGAAAATCCTTAGCAGTATAATCTTCATTCGTAATTCCCTTGATATAATTGTTGATGTCAGCGGAGCCAATTGAATGATGATTTCCTTTTCCGTCGTAATACTGGAATAAATCCTGCCCCGGAATTTCCTTGCATTTCTTAACAAGATTTGCGAGTTTTACGCTTGGAAGGCTTATTTTATGCTTAACGCCTTTCTTTCCAACAAATTCAAAATTAATTTTCGATTTGTCGAATTTTACGTGTTTATCCTGAAGCGTTGTTAGGCCAAACGAACCATACAGTTTTTTATACGCGTCGTTTCCAATCCGGATATTTGTCATTTCGATCAATCGGATCACTAATGCGACAACTTTTTCGTAGGGAAGACCTTTGAGGTTTAAATCCTTGTCTACTTCTCTGCGAATGGCGGGTAATGCGTTTGCGAAATTCCGTAGCCTGAAAAACTTTGACTGATTCCTGATTTTATTCCAGTTTGCATGGTAGCGATATTGTTTGCGCCCCATTTTATCGATTCCGGTAACTTGCAGATGCCCATTTTCATAAGGCGAAACCCAAACGTTTTCCCAAGCCGGCGGAATTACGAGTTTTCTGATGCGCTCCAGAATTTCTTTATCTTTTACAATTTTGTTATTTTCATCAGTGTATGTAAAACTCTCACCTTGTTTTTTTCGATAGTAACCCTTATTGAAATTGGCCGCATACCGCAAGCCGACTGCTTTTGCAGTAATCTTGGGGTCGCGGCCAATTTTTTGTAGTTTCGTGAGAAGCCTGTCCATTTTAATGAATGTCCGGCGCTTGTCGGCCTTTAATACTCATTTCGTGAAGAGCCATTGCGGCGCTGTTTTCTGTAAAAGCCGAAAGTCCGGCAACAAAAATTCCTTTCTCGCCGGTACTAGATTTTATCCCGTAAACGGTAGCTTCGTCGCCTGGATCGCTTTCACCTTCATAACGGTAAACGTGAACGATTTCAAAATCATCCGGACTGTTGATGATTCGGTCTTCCTGAATGTTAAAATCTATGGTAAAACCCTTTTGGGATAGTTCTTCCAAAGCTTTGGAAACTGTGGCGTAATGATACATTTGACGATCCATGATAATTTGCTTTATGGTTAGTAATTCTTATTTGTATTATAAATTTACAATTTAATGAAGCGTACTTGTATCAATGGTTTGTTAAAATCGATTATTAAGTTTTCGATTTTCAGAATATTCTAATCATCTAACGGTTGAATTTAATACCAATACAATTACCTTTGCGCCGCAGACCGCCTTATCGTCGTCTTGTTATTCGTAATGAGAAGGAGGAAAGTCCGGACACCATAGAGAAGCATAGCGGGTAACGCCCGTCGGTTTCGTATCGTTTTTCGGAACGAATCGGGATTAGGACAAGTGCAACAGAAAGTATGTACAGGTTAAGCTGTAGTGAAACCAGGTAAACTCTATGCGGTGAAATTTCAAGTATATCGGCATTTAAGGGCTTCTCGTCCGTTGTCGAAGGGTAGAAAGATGGATCTCGTTGGTAACGGCGAGACTAGATAAATGATAAGGGTTTCGATTTATCGGAATACAGAATCCGGCTTACAGGTCTGCTTTTTTTTTTAGACTTCATAGATTGTTAGACAGTTAGATCATTAGACAAATTAGATATACAGACAAGTAGGTTATTAGAGAGTTTTAAAAATCTAACAATCTAAGAAGTCTAACAATCTATCTTAAATTCCAATCCCACATTACGGATACTTTCAATCGAGATATTTGAATCAGCACCAAAGTATTTTCGCAACCGGCTGATAAAAACATCCATGCTTCTTCCCGAAAAGAAATCGTCATTTCCCCAAACTGCCGAAAGGATTTCCTCACGTTTTAGCAACCGGTTTTTATTGTGAAATAGGAACAGTACCAAAGCCGCTTCTTTTTCCGTTAACTGCTGCCTGGATTTGTCGCATTTCAGCTCAAGACGTTTTGTATCGAAAGTATATTTTCCTATCTGTATTTCTTCTGAGGTTGAAATTGTAGAAACCTGTTTTTCGCTGCGCTTCAGGATGTTATTCAGTCGCAAAACCAACTCGTCTGCTTCAAACGGCTTAATGATATAATCGTCTGCGCCAAGCTTTAATCCTTTGATCTTGTCTTCTTTCATCTGCCTTGCAGTAAGGAAAACGAACGGGATTTCTGGATTGAGTTTAATTATTTTTTCGGCTAATGTAAATCCGTCCGTCTTTGGCATCATTACGTCAAAAACGCAAATATTGAATGTTTCTTTCTGGAATAATTCGAAAGCTTCATCACCATCCCTGCACCAAAAAACAGTGTAACCGTAAAGTTCAAGATATTGCTTTAAAACACTTGCAAAATCAATATCATCTTCGGCTAATAGTACTTTTTTCATCGTTAAATTGAAGGAATACTTAGCGTAAACTGTGTGCCTTTTCCGAGTTCACTCGCCACTTTAATGGAACCTTTATGCGCTTTGATAATCTGATCGACATAATACAATCCGAGGCCAAGCCCTTTGGCGTTGTGAAGATTTCCTTCTCCGACACGGTAAAATTTATCAAATAAAAGCGGTTGCTTGTTTTTTGCGATTCCGATGCCGTCATCCTGAATCCCGACCTGGAAATTGCCGTTTTGCAATGAAGTTTTCACGGTAATATTCTGGCATCCGTATTTGACAGCATTTTCCAGAACATTGATGATCGCAGTCGTAAGGTGAAATTTATCCAATACAAGATTGGTTTCTTTCTCATAGAAATCAGTCGCAATTTCAACACCCGGATAGGCAATTCTAAAATCGTCCAAAATGGTTTTCAGAAAAGCATGTACGCTGATAGCTTCCTTTTGCAGTTCTATTTCATTATGGCCAAGCGAATTTGTCATTACCTGGTCAATCAAATGCTGTAAACGGTTATTCTGGCGGCTGATCGTACTAAGGATTGTATTGTAAACGGCCTCATTCTCCTTAGTTTCCTTGCGCTCGAGGATTTTTGTGGAAACCGCCAAAGTTGTCAATGGAGTTTTTAATTCGTGCGTAATATTGTTGATGAAATCGGTTTTCACATCACTAACTTTTTTCTGCTTGATTAAGGCTTTGATCGCAACTACAAAAAGCGTGATCAACGTCAGGATTGAGAACAGCGCGAAAATCAATATTAACGACATCCGCTTCCAGATTATTGATTCCCAATCGGCAACTGAAACATATAAAGTGTCTTCTGTCAGCAGCTTATAATTTTCATTTGCATTCGCGTCACTTGTTGTTCCGACATAATTGCGGACTAAAAAAGCATTGTCTAATGAAGCTAAATCACCGTATAATTTATTGTCGATTTCAGCCTGTTCCGCAAAAATGGTGTCGGCGGCTTTCGTATTGTCATAAAGCACGAATTTGTTCAGGACAATCGCGAAATCAATTTTAAGATCCGGGATTTCCTTTTGGAATTCAAGCTTGAGTTTACGGGTTAATTCGTCCTTGAATTCGTTTTGCAGCAATACATTTTTAATGTGAAAGCGAACTCTTTTGTCCTTAATATAACTCGCTGCCAATTGTTTGTACAGTAAGTCTTTCTTATTGAAAATAGTCGAATCGATATCGCTGTAATCATTCGTGATCTTAGCAATTTTATCTTTTACTTCCGAACGAAACTGATCTACCTTATAATCATAAGTAGTCTTAACGAGATAATATTGCATCGCCGATAAAGCAATCAATACTATTCCCGAAAATGCTATAAGTAAATTTATTTTTTGTTTCATCGCTTAAAATGCCGGCAAACAATCTGTGATAATCGTTTTATCAGTGTTCAAAAATAAAGCTTTTCTTTCAAGAACAGCACATTAACCCTGCATTAACCTACGATTAACCTTCAATATGGAATTTTGAAGCCAAATTTGCAATGTTGTTTCAATCATCGCATGAAAATCAAAATCCTAATCATTATGTTTCTAGTTTCAAAAATTTACGCTCACTCGCAAAAAATCCCCGAAGATTTCGGCTACCGGCATTTGAGTTTTAAATACCAAAATGATCCGGTTGATGTTATCATAATTTCTAAAAAAGGCGAGGAACGCATTGCAAAACCGCTGTTCTTTTTCTGCCAGGGAAGCCTTCCGCAGCCTGTTGTAAAATATGATGAAAAAGGGTTATACGGAACTTTGCCCTTCAATGAAGCGCCATTTCTTGATGAATTTCATATCGTAATTATAGCGAAACCTTTTATTCCGGTAATTGCTAATGTCAATAAGCTCGGACGTGATTTTATGTACTTCCGGGATTATGAAAATGAGATTCCGCCGAAAGGTTACATCGAGCGCAACTATCTTGATTATTATGTTTTTCGCAATAATTTCATATTGAAACAATTATTCAGGGAACGATGGGTTCGCAATTCTAAGTTGCTTGTCGCCGGACATTCAGAAGGAAGCTCTGTCGCTGCGAAAATGGCGTCTTTAAACAAAAAAATCACGCAGTTGATCTATTCTGGCGGAAATCCGTTTGGGAGAATCACGTCGATGCTCGCGCAAAGCAAAGCTGAAAACAACGAAGAAGCTACGTTGGATTACTGGAAAACTGTCGTAGAAAATGCTAATGAAGTAAATTATAGCGGTGGCGATTCGTTCAAGGCAACCTACAGTTTTTCATTACCGCAACGCGAAAATTTACTAGGATTAAAAATCCCGGTATTGATTACCTATGGCGACAAGGATTGGGCCGCGCCTTATAATGATCTGTTCCAGATTGAGATGATCCGGGACAAAAAAGACAATTTTACGTTTGTTGATTATCCCGATCTGGAGCACAATTTCTTTCCGTTAGACGAAAACGGAAAACCGGATTTCGATCAGTATAATTGGGATAAAGTGGCAGGCGATTGGTTAGAATGGATGAAAAATTGATTCTTATAATTTTAGTATTGACCTAGAATAGTGTGTGGAATAAATAAATTGCCCCTCGACTGCGCTCGGGATGACAAGTCGACTGCGCTCCCGGTAACAACTCGACTCTGCTCGGGGTGACAAGTCGACTGCGACAACTCCACCACTCAGGACAAAATAAGTACTTATTTTGCATTCGTTGTCACCCCGAGCGCAGTCGAGGGGCATAGCTAATTGTAATTGTAGGTTACATATTATTCTAGGATAACGCTATAATTTAGATAGAACAACCTATTCTTCTTCACCATCATCCTCGTCCTCATCTTCATCCTCGTCCGATTCAAATTCGAAAAACGAAAAGATGGAACCGCCATAACTCTTCTTGAACGAAAAGTTGATCAGGTGATCCATTTTGGTGTATTTGGAGTGCTCAATAATCATCATTCCGCTTTCGTCGAGCATGTCGCGCTCAAAAACCTTCAGGACGATTTTCTCGAATGTCGCCTGATCCAGACCATATGGCGGATCAGCGAAAATGATATCATAACTCGTATTGTTCTTTTCTAAAAACTGGAACACGTCGCTTTTTATCGCCGCAATATTAAAATCAAATTCGGCTGCGGTTTGCTTAATGAACTTTACGCAGCCAAAATCACCGTCAACGCAGGTAATGTTGTCGCTTCCGCGCGATGCAAACTCATAGCTGATGTTACCGGTTCCGGCGAACAAATCCAGCACTTTTAGGCCGGTAAAATTAAAATGGTTGTTCAGCACGTTAAACAAAGCTTCCTTACTCATATCGGTTGTTGGGCGTACAGGCAGGTTTTTAGGCGGACTGATGCGTCGCCCTTTGTATTTTCCGGAAATGATTCTCATGAATTAAATAGTATAAAATGTTTCCGGTTCTTTTCTTCGGAAAAGTTATTGTTGCGCTGTAAATCCGATACGTCTAATAAAGAAACGTTGCGCACATATTTATAGGCCATTCGGAACAATTCGCTGCCTTCGGAAATATCGCCAAGCAAGTGCAGCTTGAAATGCTCCGGATTCAGGTTCAGTTGTTCGGCAGTAAAAAGCAGGTAATATACAAAATCGGCTGCCGTTGCATATTCAAACGAATTGAACAAAACCAGCTTACGGTTTTGCGCCACGACCAATTCAAAATGAGTTTCCCCGAAATGCGCGAATACTTGTTTTTCCTCAACATTACGCGACATATCCAATAGTTTTGAAACCAAAATACTGTTCACGTGGCGGTAATCAAATGGTCCGAACTGGTCAATCAGGTAATTGTTGATATTCACATACGGAATGTAAACATTGTTCATTTCATAATTATCCATCGCGTCAAACGTAAAGAAATCGGTTTCAAAAACCTTCGTATGATACTGCAGGTAGCTTCCGGCAAGTTCATCATCAAAAAGCGCCTGTGGTACAAAAGTATTAAGGTTGTTGTTGTGAATTACGATTACGTCATCATAGGTTTTCGTGAGCTCACGATTATCTATAAACGCTTTCCAGTAAAGCTCTTCTACCTTATTGGTTTTTGAAAAGTCATTAAAATTCACTTCCTCAACAGCCAGAACCTGATGGTTCAGCGTATCGAAAATCGCATATGAAAACCCGTCCAGCGAAACCTGAACCGTCAGTTTCCTGTACTTTTTTTCCGAAATGTTGGTGTGAATTGACATAAATTGATATTACGGCAAACTTACAATTTTTTTGCCGATTGTTTTTCCAGGCACATAAAAATCATCGAACACATATTTCACCGAGATTCGCTAATGTTTCGCAGAGATTCACTAAGGTTTCGCAGAGATTCGCGAAGATTGAAATTAATGCTTTGCGAGACTTTGTGTTTCCTCTGTGCATCTTTGTGTAATATATCTAGAAGACATATTTTACCGAGATTCGAAGGTGTCGTTCTTGTGTCAAGACAGTGAGTCTAGTAACAGGAACGCTGCGTTCTTATGTAGGAACAGTTAGTCTGGTAACAGGAACGCCCGTTCTTATATAAAGACAGTGAGTTCAATGGCAAGAACGCTCCGTTCTTATGTAGGGACAGTTAGTCTAGTAACAGGAACGCTCCGTTCTTATATAAAGACAGTGAGTTCAATGACAAGAACGCTCCGTTCTTGGATAATAATAATCGTTTTCTTGGAAGGAACGGTTTGTATAGGTTAAAAGATTTAATTTAAATGCTTTGAGAAACTTTGTGTTTCTCTGTGAATTTTTGTGTAATAAAATGTTTTCTTCTGAACGCCGTGTAATAAAACTTTCCGTACTTTGCCCTAAACCAATTCTGATGAGCGCGCGCCAGTTTTATTCCTTTCTAAGCCGTAATTTCCCGTTTCAGCCTACGTATAAGCAGGATATATTTTTCCAGCAAATTGCAGCGTTCCTGACGAATTCAAATTCTAACGAGATATTCGTGCTAAAGGGCTACGCCGGAACCGGTAAAACCACCGTTATCTCAACCATTGTCAATAATCTTGCGGAAATCAACAAAAAGTATGTGTTGCTTGCCCCAACCGGGCGCGCTGCAAAAGTAATTGCTAATTATTCGCAGAAACCCGCCTTTACAATCCACAAGAAGATCTATTTCCCAAAGAAAAGCGGCGGCGGAGTTTCCTTTACGCTACAGCAAAACAAGCACAAGAACACCATATTTATTGTGGATGAAGCTTCGATGATTTCCGATACAAATTCAGAAAGCAAGCTGTATGAAAACGGCTCGCTGCTTGACGACCTGATTTCGTATGTATATTCGGGTACGAATTGCAAGATGATACTTTTGGGCGATACGGCACAGCTTCCGCCGGTAAATCTTGATGTTTCGCCGGCTTTGGATATTAAATCGCTCGACGTTCATTACGACAAGGAAATCCACCACATCGAACTTGATGAGGTAATGCGGCAGGAAGAAAATTCCGGGATATTATATAATGCAACCGAATTGCGCGACATGCTGAACGAAGATTTCTTCGAGGAGTTTAAATTTACATTAAATGGATTCAAGGATATTGTCCGCCTTTCCGATGGATATGACATTCAGGACGCGATCCATTCCGCCTACGGAAGCTACAGTATCGAAGACACGGCGTTTATTGTGCGTTCTAATAAGCGCGCGAATCAATACAACCAGCAAATACGGACCAAAATCCTTGATAAGGAAAGCGAGCTTTCGTCGGGAGATTTCCTGATGGTCGTTAAAAACAATTATTTCTGGCTCAAGGAAACCGACGAAGCAACATTTATTGCAAATGGCGATATCATTGAAGTCCTGGAGATTTTCAGCATAAAGGAACTGTACGGATTTAAATTTGCGAAAGTCAAGATCCGAATGGTCGATTATCCGAGGCAAATCCCGTTTGAAACGGTTTTGCTGCTTGACACCATTACGAGCGAATCGCCGTCACTAACGTATGAAGAATCCAATCGCCTGTATCAGGAAGTCATGCTTGATTATGAAGACGAGCGCACGCAATACAGGAAATTCCAGAAAGTAAAGGAAAACGAATATTTCAATGCGCTGCAGGTCAAGTTTTCGTATGCGATTACGTGCCATAAATCGCAGGGCGGCCAGTGGAATACTGTTTTCATTGAGCAGCCTTATCTTCCGGACGGGATAACGCGGGATTATGTGCGTTGGCTTTATACGGCAATCACGCGCGCAAAAGACAAACTGTATTTGATCGGTTTTAAAGATGAGGATTTTTTAGAGGAAAGTTAGGGAGTTTGAAAGTTTTAGAGTTTTAGAGTTTGAAAGTTGCAGAGTTGCAGAGTTCAAAGCTTAAGCTACTTTCGTGAACTGTCAACTCTGCAACTCAGCAACTCTATTACCAACATAAAAACTTTTCTGCTAACTTTGTAACCCTAACCTATCACAAATGAAAATCATTGCCGTTATTCCAGCACGCTACGCATCGACACGTTTCCCAGCCAAACTCATGCAGGATCTGGGCGGAAAGCCAGTTATCCTGAAAACCTATGAAGCCGCGGTTGCGACGCATTTGTTTGACGATGTGTTTGTAGTAACGGATTCCGTGATTATTTATGATACGATCATTGCCAGCGGCGGAAAAGCGATAATGAGCATCAAGGAACATGAATCGGGAAGCGACAGAATTGCAGAAGCCGTAGAAAACCTTGATGTGGATATTGTGATCAATGTCCAGGGCGACGAGCCGTTCATCAACGCTGAGCCTTTAGCCGAAGTAATTGACATTTTCCGGAATGATGTTTCAAACCAAATTGATTTGGCTTCGTTGATGCGCGAAATCACCAATGAAGACGACATCAATAATCCAAACCACGTAAAAGTTGTCGTAGACCAGAATAGTTTTGCGTTGTATTTTTCGCGTTCGGTAATTCCGTACCCGAGAGAAAGAAATGTTGGGGTGCGCTATTTTCAGCACATCGGGATTTATGCATTTAGAAAACAAGCCTTGCTCGACTTTTATAATCTTCCGATGAAATCACTCGAGGCTTCGGAAAAACTGGAGCAATTGCGATATCTAGAGTTCGGGAAACGCATCAAGATGGTCGAAACTGCACACGTCGGCATCGGCATTGATACTTTAGAAGACCTGGAAAAGGCGAGGATGTTGCTTGCGATTGATCAGGGCTTTTTGTAGGCGATAATAAGTTCGTTGTGCTGTTCAACCCTCGGAATCACGGTTGAATGAAAATTCAGGCTAGCCAATCCTTTGATGTATTCTTCATTACGGATATTGTCTTTAGAGTTAAGCAGCATTGTATTGAAAAGCAATATTCCGTTATCGTTCAATAAAAACCCAACACGCTTTGTAAAAAAACTTTCAAACAGGAAATTAGGCATTGTCGTATCCTGAAAAATGTCAATTATGATGAGATCGTACTTGTTTTTTGTTTTCAGGACAAATTCAAATGCATCGTCAATTATGATGTCAAGATTCTGGATTTCATTCAGCTTAAAATAAGTATTTGCCATTGCTATAACTTCCGCATCAATCTCAACGCCGGTAATTCTTTTGGTATAGCCAATTTCATTAACGATGGTTTTTATAACGCTTCCACCCGCAACTCCAAGAACGAGGATGTGTTCCATGTGTTTTACCTTATCGAAGCCTATTGTTTTAAGGCCTTTTCGTAAGATCCGTTGCAGGCTTCCGTATGAATAATTCGTGTTTTCAGAATCTAAAACCAGTTCACCATTATTCCACGTAACTTCCAGGTTTTTACTCCATTCCGATTTTTTCCGGAATACGTTTACAGGAAGAATATAGCTAAACAGTTTTTTGATCATTTCACAGATTTTTCCCAAAAATAAAGGAATAATATTATTTTTACGCAAATTTCAGCTGAAATGAAACGGATAATTTATAAATGGATATTTAATAACATAATGGGGTGGAAGATTACCGGCATTATGGATCCAAATATCAAAAAGTCAGTTATGATTGTTGTGCCGCATACGAGTTGGCACGATTTCTACATTGGGCTATTTGCCCGTGGCGTTATCAATTTGGAAATGAATTATGTAGCGAAGAAAGAGTTGTTTAGGTTTCCGTTTGGGGCATATTTCAGATGGATGGGCGGCGCGCCACTGGATCGCTCCGGCGGAAAAAATATTGTTGACAGCATAGCTTCGATATTTGATACGCGTGAAACTTTCCGATTGGCAATTGCGCCGGAAGGAACCCGTAAAAAGGTAGATTCATGGAAAACGGGATTTTATTACATTGCCATGAAAGCAAATGTTCCTATAATCCCGATTGTGTTTGATTATGAAAGGAAAGAAGTAACCCTAAAGCCGGCATTTTATCCAACAGGAAATATTGAGAATGATTTTGAGATGCTGGCGGTAAATTTTGCCGGAATCAAAGGCAAAATACCAGAAAACAGTTTCGAGTATAAAAAAACGCACATTTAGAAAATCCAAGTAAAATCTTTTTTCGTAAATGATAACAGAGTAGGTTAGAAACCAGCTCGATTGTTAGACAGGATCACAATGTAATTGTGCTACGATAGATTTTGTGTTTGTTTTATTGGTTAGAAAGCCTCAATTCCCCCGAATTGGGGTTTTCTTTTTTATTCACTTGGATAGAAATCCTTGAAGCTTCCATCGCTGTAAAAAAACACAATTTTGTGGATTGCAATTTTACTATCCGGACGGATTGCATTTTTGGTACTACTTGTTTTATGTTGGATTTCCTCTGTCGGCTGATTTGGTTTTTCATCATTTTCGGGTTCGGAAACAAGGGCAGGAGTGATGTCATTTTTTAAAAACGAACCTTTTCCATTTAGCAGCCAATATAAATTTACATCCGGAAATTCTTCAGAAATCTTCAATACAAAATCCAGGCTCGGCTTATTCCTTCCGGAAAGCAAATGTGAAATTCCCGAACGCTGCACGGTGATTTTATCCGCAAAAGACGACGCAGTAAAATTGTAATATTCCATTAAATACTCCAGTCGCTTGATAAAATCTTCAGTGTTTAACATTGTAATGTTGATTGAGGTTACAAATGTAAATAAAGTAAAATAATTAATAGAGATTACAAATGTAAATTGATGTTAAAGTATGTTTTTAGTGTAATTTATTTGTTTATTTAAATTAATTTAAAATATTGAATTTAAGTTAATTACTATAAAATATTTATAATTCTATTTTCAGAGGCGCAAGCAAAGCTCAAAGTGTTTACATAATTAAACTTTAATTGTTTTTAATAGCATTACAATTGTAATTAATAAGATGTTTACTTTTGTAAATATAAATTTGACGCAATGAATTACGAAGAAATTTTCAGTAAGTACGAGGAGAAAAAAATATCCGGCAGATACATTCACAATGAAAATATAGAGCCGCTGTTGTATCAAGATACAAGACAAGGTAAGGCTGAAATCATCGGGAAATCAGTTTTGGGAAAATCGATTTATTCGTATAAAATCGGAACCGGAACTACAAAAATTTTAGCATGGTCACAAATGCACGGAAATGAAAGTACAACGACCAAAGCACTGTTTGATCTTTTTAATTTTTTCGACGGCCAGTCAAAAGATGCTAGTTCGATATTGAAGCATTTTACATTTTGCTTCATTCCGATCTTAAATCCCGATGGTGCAAAATCCTACACAAGAGTAAATGCAAACGGAATTGATTTAAACCGGGATGCGCAAGATTTATCACAGCCGGAAAGTAAAGTTCTTCGCCAAATTTATGAGGAATTTCAACCGGATTATTGTTACAATCTGCATGACCAACGTACCATTTTTGGGGTGGGTGATAATAGTAAACCTGCAACTGTGTCATTTTTGGCGCCTTCCTATAATGAAGCCTGCGATTGGAATGATACAAGGATAAAAGCTATTTCAGTAATTGTCGGAATGAACAAAGTACTGCAGGAATTCATTCCGGATCAGATTGGGCGTTTTGATGATGCTTTCAATCTTAACTGCGTTGGTGATACATTTCAGTTTCTGGGAACACCGACAATTCTTTTCGAAGCCGGGCATTATCAAAACGATTATCAAAGAGAAAAAACCCGTAAATACATCTTTTTTGCATTATTATCAGGATTCAATACGATTTACGAAAACGTTATAGTTGATAACGATTTTAACTTTTATATGAATATTCCGCAAAATAAATCAACATTTTTTGATTTTGTATATAAAAATGTCAAAATTAATTATGATAGTTCAGAAAAAATCATCAATTTTGCGGCTCAATACAATGAAGAATTAATAGATAATACTATATTTTTTAACGCTTTTATTGTTAAAATTGGTGATTTAAACAATAATCACGGACATGTGGAGATGAATTTCGAAGGCAAATTGTTTTCTGATTCCGTTGAAAATATTCCGAAATTAAATCAGAAAGCCGATTTTTGTCTCGATAAAAGTATTAAAATTGTTAATGGAGCTATTAAATTATAACCTAATTTGTATTTTATCACAAAATAAAACAAAATAAAAGTACTATGAGTAAGTTTCGTTTAGATGAGGTTGATCACCAAATTTTAGATATGTTGATCGATAATACCAGAGTTCCGTTTACGGATATCGCAAAAAAATTGTTGATTTCCGCTGGAACAGTTCACGTGAGAGTAAAGAAAATGGAAGATGCTGGAATTATCATGGGTTCTTCGCTTACACTTGATTATGAAAAACTAGGATATTCATTCATCGCTTATGTTGGTGTGTTTTTGAATAATACATCGCAGACTAAATTCGTTTTAGAGCGAATCAATGAAATCCCTTTCGTTACGGTTGCCCACGTAACAACGGGAAAATTCAATATTTTTTGTAAAATCCGCGCAAAAGATACCAAGCATGCAAAAGATGTAATCTTCATGATTGACGATATTGACGGTGTTTACAGAACTGAAACCATGATTTCCCTTGAGGAAAGTATCAACGACAAAAAACGTTTGATGCATACGATTTTCAAAAATATGTAATCGTTTTCGTAAAAATATTTGAAACCTCAAGTGAAAGCTTGGGGTTTTTTTATTAATTTAAAACAAAATTTACGATTATGTACACGCCTACCAAAATGGAGCGCTTTAACCAAAATGTGCTTTCAAAATACCATATTTATAATAGTGTTTTTATAACACTTCCGTTTGATGCTATTGATAATACAGGAGTTTTACTTCCGTTATTCACTGAAGTTTGTGAAAACGGATTTAAGAATAATCTCGATCCAAAACAGATAATGGAGCAGTTTTCAGATAAATTTCTGGACAGTAAATCTGAAAAGCAAAAATTAGACTTGATGTTTCGATTTATTCAATACATTGAACGCCAGATAGTTTTGTTTGATGCGATTGAAGATGCGGCATTCCCGATTGTAAATAATATGGAAGGCCGCGGTTCGCTTCGTGATATTAAAGAAAAAGCAGAGGCAAAAGATAAGATGGATGAACTCCGGGAGTTTCTAAAAAGTTTCAATGTTCGTACAGTCTTAACCGCGCATCCGACGCAGTTTTATCCTGGTTCGGTACTTGGAATAATTACGGATCTGACCGAAGCTGTTCGAAAAAACAATCTGTTGCAAATCAAAGAACTTTTAGCGCAATTAGGAAAAACGCCTTTCATTAAGAAAGAAAAACCCACGCCATACGATGAAGCAGTAAGTTTGATCTGGTATCTTGAAAACGTGTTTTATCAAACCGCCGGAGATATGGTTCAATATCTTCACAAAAACTTTTTCGACAATTCGGATTCTGAAGATGCAATCATCAATTTTGGTTTTTGGCCCGGCGGTGATCGTGATGGAAATCCATTCGTTACAACGGATATAACCTTAAAAGTCGCTGATCGTTTACGGACATCAATTCTTAAATGTTATTATATCGATATTCGGAATTTAAAGAGAAAGCTAACCTTCTATAATGTAGATACTTTGGTAACTGAAATTGAACTAAAGATTTACCGTTCTGTTTTCTATTCTGATGGTGAGATTTTCATTACTTTAGACGAATTCAAGGATAAATTAAACACGATAAAACAGATAATAATCGATGAACATCAATCGCTTTATCTCGATGAACTTGACTTATTAATTGGAAAAGTAAACCTTTTCGGATTTTATTTTGCAACATTAGATATTCGTCAAAACAGCAAAATCCACGATCAGGTTTTTGCAGATTTTTATGATTTTGATTTGAAAAACCAAACACGGATTTTTCCGGAAAACTATTCTTCTTTCACGGAAAGTGAAAAAATCAATTCAATCGAAACGGTCAAAGCCAAGTTAAATCCAGACGATTTTTCAGATTCGATTACAAAATCTACAATCGAGTCGATTTATGCGATAAAACAAATTCAGGAACAAAACGGCGAATTTGGCGCGAACCGCTACATTATAAGCAATAACGAAAGTGCTTTAAATGTCCTGGAAGCATTAACGCTTTTCCGTCTTTGTGATTGGGAAAATCCAATGGTTGACATTATCCCGCTGTTCGAAGTCATAGATGATTTGAAGCAAGCGGATACAATAATGGAGCAATTATATACAAATGAAAATTATGCAAAACATCTGAAAAACCGCGGAAACAAACAAACTGTAATGCTTGGTTTTTCTGACGGAACAAAAGATGGCGGCTATTTAATGGCAAATTGGAGCATATATAAAGCAAAAGAGGCGATTACAGCAATTTCCAGAAAGTATGGGATAAAAGTCATATTTTTTGACGGACGCGGCGGTCCACCAGCTCGTGGCGGCGGAAAAACACATAAGTTTTACGCTTCACTCGGACCTAAAATTGAAAACGAGGAAATACAAATTACGGTTCAGGGACAAACCATCAGCTCAAATTTTGGGACCATGGATTCCTGTCGTTACAATCTCGAAAATCTTTTGAGCGCTGGCGTGGCGAACCAGATTTTTAGCGACGATGAAAATCTTCTTTCGGAAACTGACAAAACAGTTCTCGATGAATTGGCGCAAAAAGGTTATCAGGCATATGTAGATTTTAAAAAGCATCCTAAATTTATTCCGTATCTGGAAAATATGAGCACGCTGAAATATTTCGCTAAGGCAAATATAGGAAGCCGTCCAGCGAAAAGGAGCAAGTCGGATCAATTGGATTTTGCCGATCTGCGAGCGATTCCATTTGTTGGTTCGTGGAGCCAGCTGAAACAGAATGTTCCTGGATTTTTTGGCGTTGGAACGGCGTTAAAGCATTTTGAAGATTCTGGCAGGTGGAATGAAATCCAGAATTTATATCAAAATTCCTTATTCGTAAAGACTTTACTAGAGAACAGTATGATGTCTTTGGCAAAATCATTTTTTCCGTTAACGGCTTACATGAAGAACGATGTTGAGTTTGGTGAATTTTGGCAAATCATTTTCAGTGAATTCCTGCTTACGAAAGAAATGCTGCTTAAAATTGCCGGACATTCGGAATTAATGGAGAATTATCCTGACGGAAAAGCATCGATACAAATGCGGGAACATATCGTAGTTCCGTTACTTACGATTCAGCAATATGCATTACTTCGGATAAAAGAACTAAATTCGGAAAAAAAACCGGACGAAAAGCTAATCTCGGTTTATGAAAAAATAGTAACACGGTCGCTTTTCGGAAATACAAATGCAAGTAGAAACTCAGCTTAGATATGAAGTTAGATCAATTATCAGAAAATGAATACCGTGGGTACTTCAGCAATTATGTCGGTCTTGTTGGAAACGTGGATTTGATTGAAGATTTAGAAATTTCATTGCACGAATTTATTCGATTCGTACAAAATATACCGATGGATAAATTTGATTATCGCTATTCCGAAGGAAAATGGACAATTAAAGATATTATCCAGCATTTAATGGATTCAGAGCGGATTTTCGCCTATCGCGCTTTACGATTTGCTCGAAATGACAAAACAGAATTGCCGGGTTTCGCCGAAAATGATTACGCCGAAAATACTAATGCTGCCAACAGATCAATTCAGGATTTGCTGTCAGAATATGCGGTTGTTCGCCAGGCTTCGTTGTCTTTGTTTAAAAGTTTTACTGACGACCAAATGAGATTAATGGGAACTGCTTCCGGAAACCAGCTTTCTGTCCGTGCTCTGGCATTTGTGATTAACGGCCATCAGAAACACCACCAAAAGGTTTTTCAGGAAAGGTATTTGTAATTATTTTAAGGCTTCCGACCAACTTTTGAGTTTATTTTCGAATGACATTGTATTCGCCGGACTTGTCGATGGCATTACGTGATAGGTAATTCCGTCAAGTTGTCCGAATTTTTTCATGAAATACCGATGGCTTTCTTTACCGTTGAAAATTAAGGTTTTAATGGCAGGAAATTTTGCAAATAAAGTTTTAAAATCGTTTTCTTTTTTATTTTTGATATTTGTATCAAGGCTGCCTTTGCGTTCGCAGTTTTCCAAAACATCCCATAAACCGATGTTATTTTGCTGTAACACGTTCACTTTTTCCTCAAAAATTTCAGAAACCGGCAACGCATTAAAAATAGTATGGATTATCCTCCAGAAATGATTCTGCTTGTGGGCATAATATTCCTGTTTGTCGAGCGAAGTTGCGCCCGGCATTGTTCCCAGAATCAGGGTTTTAGTGCTTGAATTTACAATGGGTGGAAAGGATGAAATCATAGTAATTAATAATTAGTAATTGATTTGCATTGTGTGTATTCAAAACAACAGTTATTAATTGTTCATTATTAACTATTAATTGAAATAAAAAAGGAACTCATAGAGTTCCTTTTATTTAGTCTTCGTCTTCTTCATCGTCTTCATCAGCAACATCTGCCGGATCACGGTCTTCATCATCATCTTCATCATCAAGTTCTGGCTTGTCAAGATTTTCATCTTCTTCGTCATCATCTGAAGCCGCGTCTTCATCGTCGCCAAGATCAATTCCTTTAATAGCTTCTAAAGGCACGACAACATCATCATCTTCATCAAAATTAATAATTCTATCGGCTAGTTTCGTGCTGATTTTTACCAGGTAAATCGTGTCTTCAGTGCGAACTTCAACAGCTTCAATAGTTTCGTTTTTATGATTTTTAAAACGGATAATATTCGAATCATCATATCCGTCAGGAAATTTTTCAACCAAAAGGTTAAGAATTTCGTTAGTCAGTTTAGAATAGTCAACAATTACTCTTTTCATAGCGTTTTATTATAGATCAAGTAGGTAGGCAAAAATTAACGGAGCAACAATCGTAGCATCCGACTCAATTATAAATTTTGGAGTTGTAATATCCAGTTTTCCCCAAGTGATTTTTTCATTTGGAACTGCACCGGAATACGAACCGTAACTCGTTGTAGAATCGGAAATTTGACAGAAATAACTCCAAAACGGAACATCGTGCATTTCCATATCCTGATACAACATCGGAACAACACAAATTGGGAAATCTCCGGCAATCCCGCCGCCAATCTGGAAGAATCCAACACCGTTTTTACTGTTGTCCGTGTACCATTTTGCAAGGAACGTCATGTATTCAATTCCGGATTTCATTGTAGAAGCTTTTAATTCTCCTTTAATTACATACGATGCGAAGATATTTCCCATTGTACTATCTTCCCAACCCGGAACGATAATTGGCAGGTTTTTTTCTGCGGCAGCGTACATCCAGCTGTCTTTTAAATCAATTTCGTAATATTCTTCCAAAACGCCTGAAAGCAGCATTTTGTACATAAATTCATGTGGAAAATAGCGTTCGCCAGCATCATCTGCATCTTTCCAGATTTTATAAATATGCTTTTGAAGGCGACGAAAAGCTTCATGCTCAGGAATGCAAGTATCGGTAACACGATTCAGGCCTCTTTCCAATAAATCCCATTCTTCCTGTGGCGTCAAATCGCGGTAATGCGGTACTCTTTCATAGTGAGAATGCGCTACAAGATTCATGATGTCTTCTTCAAGATTGGCGCCGGTACACGAAATAATCTGTACTTTGTCCTGACGGATTATTTCCGCGAAAATTTTTCCAATTTCAGCCGTACTCATCGCACCTGCCATTGTTACCATCATTTTCGCGCCGTTTGCCAACTGTTGTTCATAAGCCTTCGCAGCATCTACAAGTGCTGCAGAATTGAAATGCAAATAATGCTTTTCAATAAACTGGCTGATTGGTCCTTTACTCATTGCTTTTTTTAGTTTGTTTGATGCCTTTTGGCAATCGAATTGAATTGGTTAACTCTTCAAAGAAAAACTTTTTTTCTGAAAATTGCAACCAAAAATTAGTAACTTATTTTTTATTGTAACCTAATATTTCCAATACTTGTTCTGATGTTTGCTGCTCAGAGAAAACTTCAGTTGCAAGAATTCCATTCTCATCGCGATCGATCAGGATGTGTTTTGGCTGTGGAATCAGACAGTGGTGCAATCCGCCATAGCCGCCAATGGTTTCCTGATACGCTCCGGTATTAAAAAATCCGATGTACAAAGGTTTTTCCTTATTGTATTTTGGAAGGTAAATGGCATTCATATTCTGTTCGGAATTGTAATAATCATCGCTATCACAGGTCATTCCGCCCAATAAAACACGTTCATATTGTTCGTTCCAACGATTTACGGCAAGCATAATAAAACGCTTGTTGATTGCCCAAGTATCCGGTAATGTAGTAATGAAAGACGAATCGATCATGTTCCATTTTTCCCTGTCATTTTGTTGCTTCTGGTAAAGAATCTGATAAATTGCTCCGCCGCTTTCTCCAACTGTAAACGAGCCAAATTCAGTAAAGATATTAGGCACGTCAACCTCTGCTTCATCACATGCGATCTTGATCTGGTTGATGATTTCATCAATCATATACTGATAATCGTATTCGAAAGTAAGCGAGTTTTTAATTGGAAATCCACCGCCAATGTTCAGTCCGTCAAGTGTTGGGCATTCTTTTTTCAGTGCGACAAAAACCTTTATACATTTTACTAATTCATTCCAATAATACGCATTATCGTTAATTCCGGTATTAATGAAGAAGTGAAGCATTTTCAGCTCAACATTCGGATTTTCCTGAATTTGTTTTTTGTAAAAAGCGACGATGTTTTTATATCCGATTCCAAGTCTGGATGTATAGAACTCAAATTTCGGCTCTTCTTCGGCAGCAATTCGGATCCCGATTTTGAATTTTCCTTTTATTTCTGCCTGAAGCAAGTCGAGTTCTTCATAATTATCAATAATCGGAATGGCGTTTTTGTGACCATTATTTATCAGTCGCGCGATATTCGTAATGTACTGATCCCTTTTGAAACCATTGCAGATTACATAAGTGCTTTTATTGATTTTCCCATTTGCAAGAAGGTTTTCAACAATATTAATGTCAAATGCCGACGATGTTTCGATATGGATATTGTTCTTAAAAGCCTCATTCATGATATATTCAAAGTGAGAACTTTTTGTACAATAGCAATAGTAATATTTCCCTTCGTATTTGTTTTTTTCCATCGCATTTCGAAACCAGTTTTTAGCTTTCTTGATGTTGTTGGAAATCTGAGGCAAATAAGTAAACTTCAGCGGAGTGCCATATTGCTCTACCAATTTCATCAAGTCGATGTTGTGAAACTGAAGGTTATCTTTGTTGAGAGTAAACTCTGCCTGAGGAAAATAATATGTCTGGTTTATTAAATCGGAATATTTCGTATTCATTTATATGTAAGGATTTTTTTTCGCTACGCTCCAACAATTCGGCTACGCCTCGGATGATTAAAATTAGGTAAAATTTATTTTAATCTGTTTTTCAAACCCTAATATTAGCATAAATTATAGCTAATTTTTCATGATAAACTGTAGAAAAGGATGAAATGTCGAATTCCAGAATACGTTTTATCTCGGAAATTTGTCGTCGCGACACGTTGCCAAAGCCGTGATTTTCGCTGCTGCCAAAAGAAAAATGTAGAGTATTTCGGGTTTCGTTCATTAGGGCAAATGTAAAAAATAAAACATCCGAAATGCAACCCTTTTTATTAAAAAAATATTAAGAATTATAATCACTAAATGCGCTGACTATCAATTGGTTTTCTACTTCCTGATCGAATTTTATTTTTCCTATGCCATCAAGGAGCGAAAATCGGATGTTTCCATACTCATTTTTTTTGTCGTGAATGAGTAATTCCAGTATGGGATTAAGGTCATTTGCGTCAAATTGAATCTGCGGAAAAACATTTTGGATCACAGTTTTGATCTGCGCGTATTCTGATTGCTGAATCAGGCCTTTTTTCATCGAAATAAAACTTTCCAAAATCATTCCTGCGGCAATTGCTTCACCGTGCAATAATGTTGTTTTGTGTTCACTTTCCAGAAAATAGCTTTCGATAGCATGACCAAGTGTATGTCCAAAATTTAAGGCTTTCCGGATTCCTTTTTCTTTCGGATCTATGGTTACAATTTCGTTTTTTATAAGAATCGAATCATAAATCAATTGATCGAAATCGGCAAAATCAATTTGAGATAAATCCAGGAAATTTTCCCAGTATTTTTTGTCGTAAATCAATCCGTGCTTTAGCATTTCGGCAAGTCCGGAGCGCATTTCATCCTGCGGAAGCGTTTCCAGATAGTGCGTATCAACCAATAATAATGCAGGTGTGTTTATCACGCCAATCTGGTTTTTTAAATTCCCTAAATCGATACCGTTTTTACCGCCAACTGATGCGTCAACCATTGCCAATAAAGTCGTTGGAACATGAATAAAATCGATGCCGCGCTTGAAGGTTGATGCTACAAATCCGCCAAGATCAGAAACCACGCCGCCGCCAACATTAATAATTAAGCTCTTTCTGTCGGCACCAAGTTCGGTCAGCACATTCCAGATTTGCACGCAGGTTTCTATGTTTTTGTGTTCTTCGCCGTTATCAAATTCAATAATTTCAATCGCAAGATCGGTTTCCAAATTGGGCAAGAAAACCGGAAGGCAAAATTCATTAGAATGTGTGTCAACGATTATAAAAATTTTCGAGTATTGATTTTTTGCAAGATGATTGTTTAAGGCTTTGTAACCTTCATCGTTAAAAAATATCGAATAGCCGTTGGCTTGAACTGCTTGCATTTGGTAAGTTTTCTACAAAATACGGGATTTTTTCTGTGTATGTAAAAAAAATCAAAATCAATCTGTAACAAAAAGTTAAAATTGCCGTCTATTAGCGGAATCAATTACAATCAAAAATCACGAATCAAATGAAAATGAATTTTTTAATCAGACATTTTAAGGTACGAAAAGCCTTTATGATGCTTCCTTTAATCGGAATGTTTTCACTAACGGGCTGCGAAGAATTAATAGATTGCATTGCGAGTGCAACACCGGAATTACAAGAAAAGCAGCTTTTTGAAGGAACAAAAGGAATTCCGTATTCAGAAACAATTTCTGCAGAAGTACGAAATGATCCAAATGACGACGGCTACAAATATTTCTTCAATGTTTATGGCGATCTTCCCGATGGATTAAATTATTCTGTAAATCGTCGGATATTTACTATCAAAGGAACACCAATCAACCCGGGAACATTTACGTTTAAAGTTGTACTTCGTGTTGATCCGCCGGAAAATTATAATGATGACGGAAGTTCGGATGATGGCAACCGGATTTGTTTCGGTGATGACACAACTGAAAGAACCTATTCTATAAAAGTAATTTAAATCGCCCTGAATAGGGCTTTTTTTATGGATTAAAATTCGTACGAGCCAGAATTATTTGCTAAATATTCAGATCATACTGTTTATATTTGCACTTATAACAAAATCTACATGGAAAAGATATTTAATAATACACAGGTCGCATTTTCATTAAAAAGTGATACTGAACTCGATCGAGCCTATTTTCTTTTCAAGCTTATTGATAATCAGCCGTTGGTCAGAATTGGAACAGCAGTTACGAATTTTGCCATAAAAGCGCATCTTCCGGTAGAAGGTTTGATTCGCGCTACTGTTTTCGACCATTTTTGCGGTGGTGTAAATGAAAATGATTGCCTTCCTGTAGTTGATAAAATGTTTACGAAAGGCGTTTCATCTGTTTTAGATTATTCTGTTGAAGGAAAGGAAGAAGAAGAACAGTTTGATGCTGCGCTTGAAATGACACTAAAGACGATTCACTTCGCCGAAGAACGCCAGTCAATACCATTTGCAGTTTTTAAGCCGACAGGTTTTGGGCGTTTTGAATTGTATGAAAAACTGGGTGAAAAAATTCCGTTAAGTGATGAAGAACAATCAGAATGGGATAGAGTAGTGGCTCGTTTTGACATTGTCTGCAAAGCCGCACACGATAAAAATGTAGCGCTTTTAATTGACGGAGAAGAAAGCTGGATGCAAGATGCAGCCGATGAGTTGGTTGCCGAAATGATGAAAAAATATAATAAGGAAAAAGCTATTGTTTTCAATACATTGCAAATGTACCGTTGGGATAGATTGGATTATCTGAAAAAACTTCATGAGCAATCTAAATCTGACGGATTTTTTATCGGAATGAAACTTGTTCGCGGCGCTTATATGGAAAAAGAAATTAAGCGTGCTGAAGAAAAAGGTTATCCGTCGCCAATCTGCGCATCAAAAGAAGCCACAGATATAAATTATGATGCCGCAGTTTTATATATGGTAGAGCATCTTGAAACAATGGCTATTTTTGCAGGAACACATAATGAAGAAAGTTCTTATAAACTAATGGATTTGATGCTTCATAATAAAATCGATAAAAATGACAATCGGATCTGGTTTGGCCAATTATACGGAATGAGCGATAATATCAGTTACAACTTGGCTGAAAATGGTTACAATGTTGCTAAGTATCTTCCGTTTGGGCCCGTTAGAGACGTTATGCCTTATCTGATCCGACGAGCCGAAGAAAATACTTCGGTAGCAGGACAAACCAGCCGTGAGCTTACATTGATTAAAACGGAAAGAGACAGAAGAAAAGGAAAATAAATTTTAAGTGTTTATCTATAACAAAAATGTAATTATGCAAAAAATGTCCGCTATTGAGCGCACATTTTTCTTTAGAAATTTATAGATTTATAATAATCTATTATTCTGAAGCCACAATATTGATAGCATTTAACGCCAAATCATTGAGCAGGCAATCGGCTTCTTTTTCTTCTGCAAGAGTTTGCGTCAGTAATTTCGCAGCGTCATTTTCTCCCAGTGTTTTTGCAAAGGCACATAATGTACCATAAGTTGCAATTTCATAGTGCTCGATTTTTTGGGATGCGGCAATAATTCCGGCGTCGCGTACAGCACCAGGCATTGTTTCTTCAAGAATGCTGTCGCCTTCTTTTATAAGACCCGCCATTGCTTCACATTTCTTTCCTTCAGGTTTTTCTCCAACTAAATCAAAAACTTTATTGAGTCGGACGATTTGGTTTTTTGTAATTGCAAGATGTTCAGTAATTGTTGTAGCAAGGCTCGGTGAAGTGGCATTTGCAATCATTTTTGGTAAAGCGCCAACAAGCGCATTTTCTGCCCAGTAAATGTCTTTTAAGCTGTCAATAAAAAAATCTCTTAATTCTGCAGCAGCATCATTTACTGGCTGCACAATATCGCTTTTAGAGTTTTTTGGAACTTCTGTATGTTCTTTTGTTGGTTTTTCTGAATTTTTCATGATAGTTGTGTGTTGTTAATTGTATAAATTTGCTTCTCTTTCCCAAAATCGATGTTTTCCCATTGCAGCGATAAAATCCTGTGCAAATGTTTCTGAAGCATTATCACTGCTTAAGATTATTCCTTCATCACCATTATTAATTTTGCCGGAAAACGATTGAGCACTAAGCAATGCGGTCGCTTCGCCATCAGCCCCTATAACTTTGCAATGTTTGTAGGCATCATTAAGGAATTCATTTACATCGCCGTCTTCTGCAAGTTCATTTACACTTAATCCATTCGGAATATAAACAGCGTCAAACAATACGGAAGAAGCGGTTAAAAAGCTAAAATCAACAGCAATTTCTCCATCAGCATCTGTGACAATTGATCCAAGATGTGGCGCGATTATAAACCCTTTTGCATCATTTTTCAGAAGTGCATTTTTTATATTCATTACAGATGTTTCAGAAACACCGTCTGCGCAGATTATAGCTACTTTTCGAGAAGCGATAGTTGTAGAATTCGTAGGGTTTTTAAGCATTGTAAGAGCGTCAGAAGAGTCAACCGATTGCTCAACTGTATGCGGTTCATGCTTACCTTCATTTTCCGGAGAAACTCCGTGATTTATCGGTTTTTCCAATACCGGCGGAACTGTTGCGCCTAATCCCTGAGCAACTTTTTCGGCTAATTCTCGGTCAATTTGTGATAATAGTCCAAGCATTCTTACTCTGATTGCCATAGTTTCTACTTTCCCAAGTTCAAAGCGCAAAGCTTTTACAATATGACTTTTCTCTGTTGATGTTTGGCTGTTGAAAAACAATTTCGCCTGTCCGAAATGATCTGAGAAACTTTCGCTTCTTTCTCTAATTTTATGAGCGTCAATTCGTTCGTTGAAACTTGAAAAACCTCCTTCAGCGATTTTTGCCTGATATGGACATCCTCCACCAAGCGAATTCGGATGATAACTTACGCGACCAACGTTGATTTCCTGACGCATGTGTCCGTCTCTTTGGTTATTGTGGACGAGCGCGATACTTCGGTTAATTGGGATTTCATGAAAATTTGGACTGCCAAGGCGGGATAATTGTGTGTCTGTGTACGAAAACAATCTGCCTTGAAGCAGCGGGTCATTTGTAAAATCAATTCCAGGTACAATATGTCCCGGATGAAAGGCAATCTGCTCTGTTTCTGAAAAAAAATTATCCGGGTTTTTATTTAAGACCATTCGACCTACAATTGTTACCGGAACTAATTCTTCGGGTACCAATTTTGTTGGATCGAGCAGGTCGAATTCGTATTTATGCTCATCTTCAGAAGGAATTACCTGAACGCCTAATTCCCATTCCGGGAAATTACCCATTTCAATCGCTTCCCATAAATCTTCTCTGTGGAAATCCGGATTCTTACCGGAAATCTTTTGCGCTTCATCCCAAGCAACAGCGTGCGTACCTAATTTAGGTTTCCAATGAAATTTTACGAAAACCGACTCGTTTGCATCATTAATCAATCTGAAAGTATGAACGCCAAATCCTTCCATCATGCGGTAACTTCGTGGAATTGCACGATCAGACATTAGCCACATAATCATGTGCATCGATTCCGGCATTAATGAAATGAAGTCCCAAAAAGTATCGTGAGCAGATGAAGCTTGCGGTATTTCATTATGAGGTTCGGGTTTTACGGCGTGAACGAGATCGGGAAATTTTGATGCATCCTGTATGAAAAATACCGGCATATTGTTGGCAACAAGATCGTAAATTCCTTCCTGTGTATAAAATTTTACAGAAAATCCACGAACATCGCGTGCTAGATCTGTAGAGCCGCGAGAACCTGCAACGGTAGAAAATCGTGTAAAAACAGGCGTTTTCAGACCAATTTCTTTTAAAAATCCTGCCTTTGTCAATTCAGGTATCGGATTGGTAACTTCGAAAAAGCCATGTGCTCCTGAACCACGTGCGTGTACGATTCTTTCCGGAATTCTTTCATGGTCAAAATGAGTGATTTTCTCTCTAAGAATGAAATCCTCAAGTAATGAAGGTCCGCGTTCGCCAGCTTTCAGCGAATTGTTGTCATCATTGATCCGGACGCCCTGATCTGTAGTCATGAACTTATTCGTTCCGTCGGATTTGTTGGTTGACAAATCCCGCTGCTTTTCATCCTGCAAATTTTTCATATAGTTAAGTCTTATTGGTTATAGAAAAGGTCAGAATTTTTAATTCAACCTGTTCAAAGTTAACCGACTATGCTAGTGAAAGAATTATAAAATTTCGTATAAAGGTTGCAGAATTAACGTTTTTATGGAATGCCTTTGCGTACATTTATTTGTCTGTAATTTCTTTTGTAAGTATCATTTTAAGAAATACAAATCCTATTAATCCGGCAACAAGCGATGAAAGTAAGATGATAAGTTTAGCATTACTGATAATAACAGCATCATTGAAAGCCAGCAACGTAATAAAGATTGACATCGTAAAGCCGATTCCGCCCAAAAAACCAACGCCAATAATTGATTTCCAGGTAAGGTCACCGGGAAGCTTACAAAATCCGAGAGTACAAGCGCCGTAAGTAAGAGCGAATATTCCCAATGGCTTACCAACAATAAGTCCTAAAGCAATGCCAATGCTGTAATTTTCTGTTAGAACAGCACTTATACCTGAACTTAGTACAATTGCTGTATTGGCAAGCGCAAATAATGGGAGAATGATGAATGAAACTGGTTTGTGTAGAAAATGCTGAAGGATGTAAGAAGTAGATTTTTTATCACCATTTCCAAATGGTATCGCAAAAGCCAGCAAAACCCCGGTAATAGTAGCGTGCACGCCGGAATGTAACATAAAATACCACATTCCGACTCCGCCAATTAAATACGGAATCAGATTTCTGACTTTTAATCTGTTCATAATTAGAAGTATCACAAAAATACCCAGCGAAATGAAAAGGTTTATAAATGCGATAGTTTTTGTATAAAAGAATGCGATTACTAAAATTGCTCCCAAATCATCAATTACGGCGAGTGCAGTAAGGAAAATTTTTAACGAAGTAGGAACTCTGTTTCCCAGAAGTGCAAGAATTGCTAATGCAAAAGCAATGTCGGTTGCCATCGGAATTCCGGCTCCAGATTGTGTAGCCGTGCCAAAATTAAAAACCAGAAATATTCCCGCGGGGATAATCATACCGCCAATAGCTCCAAAAATAGGCAGCATTGCATCTTTTATGTTGGAAAGTTCGCCATGATATATTTCGCGTTCCAGTTCTAAACCAATCAGCAAAAAGAAAATTACCATTAATCCGTCGTTAATCCAATATTCTATTGTTTGACCGGCAAGAGCGCTGTGCCAAAAATGCGGATAATCTTGTGTAAAACTACAGTTTGATAATACCAAAGAAACGACTGTACAAATAATCAGTAGAATCCCAGCTGTTTTTTCATTTTTAAAAAAGTCTTTGAAGAGTGTGGTTAATTTCATACGGATAAAAATTGTACTGAATTTCCTGTTGTAAGTAACAGCGAATAAATTTAATTATCGACAATTAATAAATGTACGATAAAGCAAAAAAGCCTGCAATTTTAATTACAGGCTTTAGATATTTCGTGGGGAGAGCAGGATTCGAACCTGCGAAGTTTTCACAGCAGATTTACAGTCTGCCCTCGTTGGCCGCTTGAGTATCTCCCCGTTCGGCTAACCGGTTGCAAATATAGAAACTGTTTTGGTGTTTGCAAACTAAAATATCAGATAATTAATTAATATTTTTTAAATTGTTGGTTCTGAAATAAATAAAAAAATCTCCAATGAGGAGATTTTTAAATATTCATAACTTAAAAAGATTACTTATTCAAAAGTGATGCAATTTTTGCCCTAAGTTGTTCGCCACGTAAGTCACGAGCAATGATTTTTCCGTTTTCATCAACGATAAAAGTCGCAGGAATACTTTTTATATTATACAATTCTGCAATTGGATCCTGCCAGAATTTTAAATTTGAAACGTGATTCCAAACCAAACCATCTTTTGCAATTGCTTCTTTCCATTTCGCATCATCTTTATCTAAGGATACGCCGATTATGTTTAGTCCTTTTGAATGAAACTCGTTATACAGCGCTACAACATCCGGATTGTCTTTTCGGCAAGGACCGCACCATGATGCCCAAAAATCGATAATCGTTATTTTTCCCAAAGACTCTTTTAATGTGAGCATTTTACCCTCTGGGTTTGGTGCTGAAAATTCTGGTGCCGGATTTCCAACTTCTAAAGATTTATAATTATCAATCTTTGTTTTGATGGTTTTACCGGTTTTGGTATTCTTTAAACTTTGGTCTAATGCATTGTAATTCTTCCTGATTTTCTCAATTTCTATTTTTGGATTATTGAACATATTGTCAATAAAAAGGATTGATAAATAGGATTTTGGATTTTTCTCAGGAAAAGCAGCCGATAAGTTCATCAACTCATCCTGAAATTTACTGAAATTTTTTATAATCTGATTGGTTGTAGCCGTATCTTGTTTTGCCTGAGCTTCGTTGAATTTCGTCATATTAGATGCTTGAAAATCCTGCATTTTCTTTTGGATTTTCATCGCAGTAACATTGAAATTATACAAATCCTCATTGTTTTTTGTACCGCCAAGCTTGCTTTTTCCAATACTATCTTTATAAAGAATGAAATTGATTTTTCCTTCTTCAAGTATAAAAGCGACTTTTCCCTGAACTCCGTTTACCTGAATGAAATAAATTCCAGGTTCTGGCGTATTTCCTTTAAAAGAAAATTTCCCATCAATAACTTTCGCACTGTCAAGAATCGTAATGCCTTTTTCGTCTTGTCTTTCAAGCGTAATTTTTTTACCATTGTCAATTCCAGTAATGGTTCCTGTTAAGGTATAATCACCTTTGGCAATAATTGTGAAAGATGCAAGAAAAATAGCGACAAGCAGCAGTAATATTGATTTTTTCATCAGATTAATTTAGAATTATGCGCCAAGAAGTGAAGCAACTTTCGCTTTTAGCTCTTCTCCACGAAGATCTTTTGCGATAATTTTTCCGTTGGCATCAAGCAAATACGTTGCCGGAATACTCTGAACTCCATATAAAGTTGCAATTGGGTCTTGCCAGTGTTTTAGATTTGAAACCTGCGTCCATGTTAAACCATCTTTTGCAATCGCTTCTTTCCACTTTGCAGCTTCGCCAGTTTTGTCAAATGAAACACCAATAATGTTTAGACCTTTTGGATGAAATTCGTTGTAAAGTGCCACAACATTCGGATTTTCAGCTCGGCATGGTCCACACCAAGATGCCCAGAAATCAATGATTGTAACTTTTCCTAAAGATTCTTTTAGAGAAACCATTTTTCCATCAGGATTTGGTGCTGTGAAATCAGGAGCAACACTTCCAATTGCGGTTGAAGAAAGTCCGTCGATAGACTTTTTAACTTTTTTACCTTCTTTGGTGTTTTTTAGTTTTTCATCAAGTGCCTCATAATATTTTTTCAATTTTGCAGGATCTTGCCCCGGCTGATTTACCATTTGCCCAACAAACAATAGCGATAAATAAGATTTTGGATGTTTTTCAATTTCATTGACCATTAATTTCATGAATTCATCCTCATAGATTTTATTGCCTTTTATAAGAGCATTTCGGGTTACGGTATCATTTGTAGCCGCTGCTTCTTGCCATTTTGCCATATTAGCTTCTTGGTAAGCGCGCATTCTTTTGCTAACTTTATCATATTCAGTTGAATACGTCATTAGCTGATCATTGCTGTATGTTCCCTTGATTTTACTTTTAGCGATTGTATCTTTATTAACGGAAATTTCGATTTCACCGTTTTCTAATACGAATGGAAAACCGCCTTGAACATCCTTAACTTGTAAAAAGTGAATTCTTGGTTCTGTAACGTTTCCTTCAAATTCAAATTTTCCACCTTGAACTTTTACAGTATCAATATTAACTAGTCCGGTTGAATCCTGTTTTTTGATGTAAACTTCTGTGCCATCTTTCAATCCATCGGCTTTACCTGTGATGATAAACTCATTTTCACCTGTTTTGTTACATGATGCTGACAGCGTGATTAATGAAATGGATAACAGCATTTTAGCGCCCCATTGAGCATAGTTTTTTTTGTATTCGTGGATCTTCATTTTAATAAATTTGTTTGATTTTAGAGTGCAAAAGTATTTTAATTTTGTAAGTAGAGCGCATAATTTAACCTAAAATTTAAGATTTACGCCAAGTTTTTTAGTTAATGGTTGTTGGACAAATAAAATTAGACAATTTGATATCGGTTTTACGAATCCCGCTAATTCCTTTTTCAACATTGATGATATTATGAAAACCTCTCGATTTTAATAGTGAAGCCATGATTACAGAGCGGTAACCACCGGCACAATGTAGATAAAAATCATCGTTATCAGGAATCTCGCTTAAGTGATTATTTACAAAATCCAACGGAATGTTTTTTGCTCCCGGAATGTGTTCTGCTTCAAATTCACCTGGTTTTCTTGCATCGACAACTGTAATTTGCGGGGTAAACTCTGATGCAAATTGTTCCGGGCTAATCGATGTAATCGAATCTGTTTCGAAAGCCGCATTTTTCCAGGCAGTGATTCCGCCGTCCAAATAACCTAAAACAGAATCAAAGCCAACTCGCGAAAGTCGGGTAATTGTTTCTTCTTCGCGTCCTTCCGGCGTAACAATAAGCAATTGCTGCTTTACATCCATAATCAACGCGCCAACCCACGGGGCAAAATTTCCCTGAATGCCAATAAATATTGAACCCGGAATATGATCTTTTACAAAATCATCTTCATGGCGAACATCTAAAATAATGGCTTCAGTCAGCGATGCAACGTTTTTAAACTCAGATGGAGTCAAGGCTTTGAAACTTTTTTCGATGACAGAATCAAGGCTTTCATAACCTTCAATATTCAGCATTACATTTTGCGGAAAATAGGCCGGAGGCAAAGCAAGTCCATCCAATAATTCGGTGATAAATTCATCCCGTGACATATCGGCACGCAATGCATAATTTGTTCTTTTCTGATTTCCTAGGCTATCTGTTGTTTCTTTACTCATATTCTTTCCGCACGCGCTTCCGGCGCCATGGCTTGGGAAAACTATCAGATCGTCCGAAAGAGGAAGAATTTTATTTCGAAGTGAATCGTATAAATAGGAAGCCAGCTTTTCCTGTGTCAGTTCAGAAGCCATTTCTTGTGCAAGATCCGGACGGCCAACATCACCAATGAATAAAGTATCTCCGGTAATTATTCCGTAAGGATTTTCGTTTTCATCAATCAGCAGGTAACAGGTGCTTTCCATGGTATGGCCGGGCGTATGAATCGCTTTTACAGTATATTTTCCAACCTTGAATTCCTGATTGTCTTCGGCAATTACAGCATCAAATTTCGGAGAAGCCGTTGGGCCGTAAACAATTTTACCGCCGGTTTTTTTTGCCAAATCCAAATGTCCCGAAACAAAATCTGCATGAAAATGGGTTTCGAATATGTATTTTATTTTTGAGTTGTCCTTGTTTGCCCTATCGATATAAGGCTGAACTTCACGCAACGGATCAAAGATTGCCGCTTCGCCATCGCTTTCCAGGTAATAGGCCGCCTGAGCAATACAGCCTGTATAAATTTGCTCAATTTTCATAAATGAATATTTTGTCTGTGCAAATTTAGTCAGAAAAGTGTTTTGTTTGTAAACCATTGCGATTCAATTAACATTTTTATTCTGACGCAGCCCGATATTAATTTAACTAAAAATTAGTACTGAAACTATATTCGGGAACTTGAATTAATAGTAATTTTAAAAACATGGAAAACAATATCAAAAAAGGTTTTTTATTTAAGTCTTATGAAGCTCCGAATGTTTCGCCTTTTGAAAAACTTTTTGGCATTTTTAAGGAACTGATTACGCATACTTCCGGTGATTTTGATGAAGCAATTGACTGGCTTCGTGAACTCGACAAAGAATACAAGCTAACGGACAAAAATTATACTATCGATGATTTCATTGAAGACCTGAAAAAGAAAGGTTATATTAAGGATGAAATTAAAGATGACGGCACTTCCGGAATTGGAATTACCGCAAAAACCGAACGCGAAATCCGGCAACAGGCTTTAGACCAGATTTTTGGTAATCTGAAACGAAGTGGCGCCGGAAACCACAAAACAAAACATTCCGGAAACGGTGACGAGCAAACCGGTGAATATCGTGATTTTAATTTCGGCGACAGCCTGGAAAGGATTTCATTGACAGAAAGCCTTCGAAACGCGCAAATCAATAACGGCGTTGAGGATTTTAGGATAACTGAAAATGATCTGGTGGTCGAAGAAACGATGTTCAAGGCGCAAATGAGCACGGTTTTGATGATCGACATTAGCCACAGCATGATTCTTTACGGAGAAGACCGAATAACTCCGGCAAAAAAGGTAGCAATGGCTTTGGCAGAACTCATTACGACACGATATCCAAAAGATACGCTTGATATTTTGGTCTTCGGGAATGATGCCTGGACAATCGCGATCAAGGATTTACCGTATTTAAAAGTCGGTCCGTACCACACAAATACCGTTGCCGGATTACAACTTGCAATGGATTTACTTCGGCGAAAGCGAAATACCAACAAGCAGATTTTTATGATTACCGATGGAAAACCGAGTTGCGTTCGCGAACGCGACGGTTCCTATTATATGAATAGTAATGGACTGGACGAATATATCGTTGACAAATGCTACAATCAGGCGCAGCAAGCGAGAAAGCTTCATATTCCGATTACGACATTTATGATTGCACAAGATCCGTATTTGCAGAAATTCGTGAATCATTTTACCGAAGCCAATCAGGGAAAAGCATTTTATACCGGACTGAAAGGTCTTGGCGAGATGATTTTTGAAGACTATGAAACCAACAGAAAAAAGAGAATTAAATAATATTGACATGAATCCAAAAGTTCCGATAAACATTACTATTCCAAAAGAAAAACAGCACGAAACATTACTAACGCTAGGTGCGCTCAAGGCATTCGGATACAAAAGCAAATCGATAAAAGATGAGCTTAGGGATAATCTGCGTGAAAAGATCAAATCAGGGCAACCCGTTTTTGAAGGGGTTCACGGTTATGAAGATTCTGTAATTCCGGAATTAGAGCGAGCTATTTTATCGCGCCATAACATCAATTTACTCGGGCTTCGCGGTCAGGCAAAAACACGTTTGGCGCGCCTGATGCTGAATTTGCTCGATGAATACATTCCGTTTGTTTCCGGTTCCGAAATCAATGATGATCCACTTCAGCCGGTTTCCCGATTTGCAAAAGACATAATCGCTGAAAAAGGTGATGAAACTCCGATTTCATGGTTGCACAGAAGCGAGCGTTTCTTTGAAAAGCTGGCAACGCCGGATGTTACTGTTGCGGATTTAATTGGCGACATTGATCCGATAAAAGCCGCGAATCTAAAATTGTCCTACGCGGATGACCGCGTGATACATTTTGGAATGATTCCGAGAGCTAACCGCTGTATTTTTGTAATTAATGAACTTCCTGATCTGCAGGCGAGAATTCAGGTAGCGTTATTCAATATTTTGCAGGAAGGCGATATTCAGATCCGTGGATTTAAGATCAGGTTGCTTCTCGACATGCAATTTATTTTTACTGCAAATCCTGAAGATTATACGAATCGCGGAAGCATTATCACGCCTTTAAAAGACAGAATCGGTTCGCAAATCCTGACGCATTATCCTGAAACAATCGCGATTTCCAGAACGATAACGGAGCAGGAAGCAAAACTAGATTCTCGCCAAAATGAGCTTGTCCACATTCCTTCATTGGCAAAAGATCTTTTAGAGCAAATTAGTTTTGAAGCGCGTGAAAGTGAATTTGTAGATCATAAAAGCGGCGTCAGCGCAAGGATGAGCATTACTGCGTTTGAAAATTTGCTTAGTACTGCCGAACGCCGAGCATTAAAATCCGGTGATGAAAAAACAACAGTTCGGTTGTCTGATTTTATGGGGATAATTCCGGCAATTACCGGTAAAGTCGAATTGGTTTATGAAGGCGAACAGGAAGGCGCAGCGATTGTCGCGCAACATTTAATCGGCAATGCTATCAAAACATTTTTTCCGGGTTATTTTCCGAAAATCGAAAAACTCGAACGTCCCGATGATCCGAGTGCTTACAAGGAAATTGTAGAATGGTTTTTTACAGAATCAGGTTTTGAATTGCTTGATGACGCAACGGATTCGGAATACAAAAAACAGCTTGATGAGATTGAGCCTTTAGACAAGCTTATTAAAAAATTCCAGCCTGAAATCAGTTCAGAAGATAGTTATTTCCTGAAAGAATTTGTCCTTTGGGGATTGGTTGAATACAACAAATTGAGTAAAGACCGATTTACAAAAGGCTATCAATTCAAGGATTTATTTGGGAGTTATATCAGTAAATTGTAATAAAAAAGGGTTCAGCATATGTTGAACCCTTTTCATTTTCTAAATCAGGATTAATCCTGGTTGATCGCTTTTCTCCAAGGAAAAGAATTCAGGATATGTCTTTTTGCAAAACGCGCAGGAGAATCTGCGTTGACCATTTTTACATAAGTAGCTTTTGGCACGCTGATGTATTCATAAACGCTTCCGTTTGAAAAATCAATAATCAAGCGGCCTTCAACGAATTTATAATCTGTAATAGTAGCTGTTGCAACAGTTTCGTTGAATTCCGGAGTTAATTGTTTAATCGTTTCCGGATTGATGCTTACCAAAAAGTGATACGCTTCAATAATCAATTTACTTCTTTCTTCAGCAGCTTTTAAACCTTCATCATCACCTTGAAATTTATCTGGATGCGCATCTTTCATTGCATTACGATAAATGGTTTTCAATTCCTTAAGTTCAACAGTTTTTTCTACATTCAGTAGTTTTCTGTACTCGACTATTCTTTTCATAAATATGTATAACTTATTGTATATTAGATAGAACGGTGTTTTTTCAATTACGAAAAATCACAAATTTTTTGCAAAGGTACACTTTTAAATACAAGTTGCAATTCTTTTTTTAAAAGTTAAATCTCACAGCTATACTGGTTTATTGACTTCCATTTGCCAGTTAATGAATTATTTATGCCTAATTTTGCTGGATAATTAATTTCAGTGGCATGAAAAAAATACTACTCACAATCTCGATGATTTTGTGTCTTCTAAGCGCGCATTCTCAAATCGTAATTAATGAAATCGATACCGATACTCCAAGTACCGATTTATTGGAATTCGTTGAAATAAAATCACAAACCCCGTTTTTTTCTTTAAATGGTTATGTTATGGTATGTTTTAACGGCGGCTCAGGCGCCGGAAATTCGGCTTATTATTCCTTAAGTTTAAACGGGCTTACGACTGATGTAAACGGAATCGCGACAATTGGAAACAATTTAGTTGCTCCGGTTCCGGATAAGTTTTTACCAAACAGCACGCTTCAGAATGGTCCTGATGCAATTGCGATTTACACCGGAAATGTAACCGATTTTCCAATTGGATTTACGGCAACGACGACAAATCTGGTAGATGCGATTGTATATAATACGATCACGAATCCAAATGGCGCAAATCCTACAATTGGTATCGCTACGCAATTGATGACCGATTTGGGAATTACTGTTGGAGCATTTGAAAACATCAACAATCAGATTACAACACAATCAATCCAAAGAAAAAACGACGGAACCTATGAAGTAAAATTGCCGACTCCGGGTGCGAATAATGATGGAAGCGGAGTGCAGTTTAACGGAATAACGATTAGTGTTTTAGCTACAGAATATCCTGAAGGCGCTACTTTTCCAATAACTTTTACAACTCAAAATCCGGTTGCTGGTAGTGCTTTAAACTTTACTTTTTCGCTTAACAGCGGAACTTTCAATACTGCAGATTACACCGGAAATACTTCAGTAACGATTCCTGTCGGTGCAACGACTTTCACTACGAATATCACTTTAATTGATGATTTGTTAGATGAAGGAGATGAATTGTTGAAAATTAATGTTGGTACGGTTCCGAATGGTTACAAACGGATGAATGATAATGTCGAGGTTCGCGTTATCGACAACGATTTTACAACCGCTGAATGGGGAACTCCAGTGAATCCAAGCTATGGCAATGCTCCAAAAAATATTCCTGCCGGCTATTATGATGCTCTCGAAGGAAAAACCGGAGCAGTTTTAAAGCAGGCAATTCAGGATATTATCGCAAATCCAAATGTTGTTCGTGCTCAGAATTATGGCGACGTTACCGACATTTTGAAGCAGGCAGACCAAAATCCGGCGAATAGTAATGAAGTATGGCTAATGTATGTTGAGCAAGGACGCTCGAAATATAAATTCCAAAGTACGGCAAGCAATGTTGGTTCATGGAACCGCGAACATATTTATCCGCAGTCGCGTGGTGGATTTGCTGAAGGAACTGAGTCAACTCCTGACGGAATTAACAATTGGCTTCCAACAAATGCCGACGATATTTTAGCCGGCCATGGCGACGCACACCATATTCGCGCCGAAGACGGTCCGGAAAACTCCGCAAGAAGCAATCGCGATTACGGGGTTGATTATAACGGTCCTGCCGGAAATCAGGGAAGCTGGCGTGGCGATGTTGCCAGATCGTTGTTTTACATGGCTTGCCGTTACAACGCATTGAGTTTGGTTAATGGAAATCCGCCAGATACTGGTGACGCAAGTAAATTTGTCTTAGGAGATTTAGCAACTTTGCTGGTTTGGAATACAGCTGATCAATCGGATGATTTTGAGATGAACAGAAATAATGTCGTGTACACATGGCAGCAAAACAGGAATCCATTTATTGATTATCCGAGTCTTGCGGACCACATTTGGGGCAATAAGGTCGGGCAGCCTTGGTCAGTACTTTCAACCGTAGAAAATATGCAATTGCAAGTTGCGCTTTATCCAAATCCGGCAAATGATTTTATCAGAATTTCCGGAATTAAAGAATCGGGAACCGTTATTATTTACAATTTATCGGGAGTAGAATTGTTTAAAACGGATTTCTCAAACGATACGCCAATCAAATTAAATTTATCTTCCGGAATGTATCTCGCGAAGGTTTCTTCTGGAAATAAAAGCACGATCAAGAAAGTACTTGTAAAATAATAATCAGTATAGAAATGAAAGCCGGATCCGTAGATGTTTCCGGCTTTTTTATGCTACAAAATCTTCAAATAATCGTTGTAAGGTATTTTCTGCATCAAGGCACAATCCAGGATGTGGGCGCGAAGTCTGAATTATAGAACTCCGAACCGCGGTCAGCCATCTAAAACGCGAAGGAACATCCATTTGCGCAATCATTCCGCCGTCTTTAGAACCGCTCGCAATTTTTTGAAAAGCTTCGAGATAGGATTTGATTTCATCAATGTCCAGATCTTTTGAAAATGCTTTTAATCGCTCTTCATCAATCTTGAAAACCGTTTTAATAAATCTCGGATTTTTACAAAACAATATGATCCCGACATTCAGGAATTCCTCTCGCTCAACCTTTGGAAGTACGCGGATTACAGCATATTCATATAAGTGTCTTTCTTGCATTTTGAGCTTCTTTTATGAATAAATCGGCGTTGCCTTTTCTTGTTAAAAGGAATTTAAAATAAATTTCACGGATTTGCTCCGGAGTTTCATCGGTATCTTCCCATTCGAGCCAGTTTTCCGGGATCAGATTAACGATTTCCTTAAGTTTTTCTTCGGATAAAATCTGCTGGAATTGTTCATTAACCGCATCTAATTCCGTGGCTTGTTTCAGTAAAACATGGTCTTTAATCAGGGAAAACGGACTTTTAGCATGTTCTTCCCATTTTGTCCACGAATGATGAAAATAGAACGCGGCGCCATTATCAATGAGCCATAATTCTTTGTTCCAGATCAGCATATTGGTATTTTTGTAAGTGCGGTCAACATTTGTAATGAATGCATCGAGCCAAACAATCTGAGACGCCAATTTCGAATCCACGGTTGTAACTACCGGATCAAAAGTCAAAGCGCCGGAAAGAAAATGCAGTGCAAGATTCAAACCTTGGCTTCCCTGCAATAAATCCTGAATTTCTTCGTCGGCTTCAGTGCGCCCAAACGCTTCGTCGAGGTTTGCAAACACGAGTTCAGGCATTCGCAATCCTAAAGCCCGTGCAATTTCACCGCCCAAAAGTTCAGCAATTAGTGCTTTTATTCCGTGTCCGGCGCCGCGAAATTTCAAAACATATTTAAAATCATCATCGGCTTCAGCCAAAGCAGGCAAGGAGCCGCCTTCGCGTAAAGCTGTAATGTAACGCGTAACATTTACGGTTCGCAGTTGAAGGTTGTTTTGCATAAGCAATCGTATTTTTATCCTTTCGGATGTAAATTTAGCATTACTAAGTGAATTTCAGACATAAAAAAACCTCCAAATTTATCGGAGGTAATTTTATTGCAACAGTTGAAATTACAAAGTTTCGTCTGTTGTGTTCGTATCGGGAGCGTCATCTGCAGAAATCGAGTTTGACTGGTCTTCATCAAGATCGATGTTGTCTCTCAAAATGTAATCATCCTGGCTGAAAGCATCTGAATTCCGGCTATTTTGACTGTGAAGTTTGAATTTATCGGAACCGTCTTCATCATTTCCATATTCAAGAAAATCGGAATTGCTGGTATGATTTTTTTCTTCTGTAAAAGTAACTCCGGGCTGATCGTTTGCAAGATATTTATCCGGCGAAGCATATTTTGTATCATCTTCGCTGTAGTCGTTTTTGTGATTTTCTTTCGAAGAATTTCCCTGATTTAAATGCTCATTTGGGGCATTATCTTTATTCGTTTCCATAGCTTAAAATTTAGTTGATTGTTGTTATTCTCAAATTTACCATTTAAAATTGCGGCCTGCTGTTATAGTTCAGTTAAAATAAAATGGATTTCCAACTGCTGTTTTTTATTTTAAACTTGTCAAATTATTAAAAAACAATCAATTTCATTATCAAATCCATAGAAAATAGTATATTTGAAATCTAAATTCGATGATATGACAACCGTTGATTCAAAAGCTATCCAAACTTCACTTGAGCAGTATTTTTCAAAGTTCCGCGAGAATATTATTGGTGTAAATCAAAAATTTGTTTCCCCGTTCGGAGAAAAGAAAATTATTTATACGGATTGGACAGCGAGCGGTCGTTTGTATCGTCCGATTGAAGAAAAGATAATGAATGAATTTGGCCCATTTGTTGCTAATACGCATACCGAAACTACGGTTTCCGGAACTGCAATGACAATGGCCTATCACCACGCGCGAAAGATCATAAAAAAACATGTAAACGCAGGAAACGATGATGTTCTAATTACCGACGGAACCGGAATGACAGGCGTTGTAAATAAATTCCAGCGGATTTTAGGGCTTCGAATTCTTGAAAACCTGCGACAGTTTACCTCAATTCCAAATGAAAATCGCCCGGTTGTTTTTATTTCGCACATGGAGCATCATTCGAATCAGACTTCATGGCTAGAAACTATTGCTGATGTCGTCGTAATTCCAGCTTGTGAAAAAGGACTTTTTTGTCTGGATAATTTCCGTGCCGTGATTGAAAAATACAAAGACCGTTCTGTGAAAATTGCGTCGATTACATCTTGTTCAAATGTCACGGGAATCAAAACTCCATATTACGAAGCGTCTAAAATCATGCATCAGAATAACGGATTGTGTTTTGTGGATTTTGCGTGCTCGGGACCTTACGTAAAAATTGACATGCACCCTGATGGCGATCCGGAAATGTATCTTGACGCTATTTTCTTTTCGCCGCATAAATTCCTTGGCGGCCCGGGAACTTCAGGCGTTTTGGTGTTCAACAAAAAGTTATACAGTAATTCTGTTCCTGATAATTCCGGTGGCGGAACCGTTTCGTGGACAAATCCGTGGGGCGAACATAAATACATCGAAAATATTGAAGATAGGGAAGATGGCGGAACTCCTGGATTTCTGCAGGTGATAAAAACAGCTTTGGCAATCCAGCTTAAGGAAGAAATGAGCATCGAAAATATTCTGGATCGCGAGCATGAAATTACTAAATACATTTTCTCTGAGCTTGAGAATATCAGCAATATCAATATTTTAGCCGGACAGCATAAAAATCGCTTGGGCGTAATTTCGTTTTATATTGACGATCTGCATTTTAATCTTGGCGTAAAAATGCTCAACGACCGTTTTGGGATTCAAACCCGCGGCGGATGCAGTTGCGCAGGAACTTACGGTCATTATCTTTTGCATGTTGATCAGGAAAAATCGCATAATCTTACCTGTAAAATCGATTCTGGTGATTTGATGGAAAAACCAGGCTGGATCAGGATGTCAATTCATCCAACGACTACAAATGAAGAAATTGCGTTTGTTTGCAACAGTATAAAAGATCTTGCGCAAAATCATAAAACCTGGTCAGAAGATTATGTTTATGATAAAAATAATAATGAGTTTGCACACAAGAATTCCGTTTCATTCGAGAAAGAAATCGTAGAAAACTGGTTCAGGAAGTAATTATTTTTTATTGCGGTGTTTCCAGCGTTTATGTGTCCAGAAATAATATTCCGGCGCTTCATAAATCTGTTTTTCAACTTCACGGAGATATGTACTTGTAATATCGTAGTTCGGGATTTCCCTCGGATTATCCGACAAAGGAAAAATTGTTGCCTGATAATAACCTCGTTTTAGCTTCGTAACTTTTACGAAAAGCATATTAAAATCGAGGCGTTTTGCCAGCATTTCAGCACCGGTATAAACAGGTACCATCTGACCCATAAAATAATCCCAATATTTAGCTTTGTTTAATTGCGGCGATTGATCGCTTGCGAAACCATAAACAGCCATTACGTTGTTTTTATTGTTGTTTTCGATTAAATCGATTGACTTTTTTGCTTCTATAAGTTCCGCATTCAGGCGTGAACGAATATCACGGACCAGCTTATCGAAATATTTATTTCCGATCTTTTTGTAGATGGCAACACTTTTGAAATCGATGTATTTTGCCATTACAACCAGCCATTCCCAGCTTGCATAATGGGCGCACATTAACACAATGCTTTTGCCCTTTGCTTCATATTCCTTAATAAGCTCGATATTCGTAAATGTAAAGCGCTTTTTGATTTGCCTGTCGGAAATTGTCATTGTTTTGACCATTTCAAGGAACATATCGCACATGTGTTTGTAGAATTTCTTCTCTATTGCCAAACGCTCTTTATCAGAAAGATGCGGCAATGTAAGTGCGAGATTTTTTCGTACGGTTTTTTTCCTGTAACCAAAAACTGTATAAACGAAGAAGCGGATGAAATCAGAAAAAATATATAGAATTCTAAAAGGTAATATCGAAATGAACCACAAAATCGGGTAAATCAATAAAAAAGCAACTAGCTGCATAGCCAAATAATTTTTTTGCAAATATACTTTTATTATCCGGATTAGATTAATTTATGAAAAGTGTTAACATTCATTTCCTTAAATTTGCAGAACCAAAATATATAAAATGAATATCGTCCTCATAATCCTGATTCTAGTCAATGTAATTATAAGTTATAGAGGTTTTCAGGATACGAATTTTTTCAGAAAGTACGAATTCCATATCGGAAGCATCCGGGCCGGCGAGCAGATTAGAATGTTTTCATCTGCGTTTCTTCATGCTGACATGATGCATTTGGCGTTTAATATGCTGACATTGTATTTCTTCGCACCGGTAGTTTTGAATTACCTGGGAAGTTTTTTCTTTCTCGTGATCTATATCGGAAGTCTGCTGTTTGGCAATTTGCTGACGCTTTTTTTCCACAAAGACGATTACAGCTACCGTGCAATTGGAGCTTCAGGAGCAGTAACGGGCGTTTTATATTCAGCAATTTTATTCGAACCGGATATGTCGGTAAACTTCATTCCGGCTTATATTTTCGGAATTATTTATTTACTTTTTTCGATATACGGAATGCGGGCTAAAAGTGACAACATTGGACATACAGCACATTTTGGCGGAGCCATTGGAGGTTACGTAATTACGATCGCTAGAGTGCCCGAAATGCTTACTGAAAACACAAACGTCGTGATAATTCTGGCCATTCCAATTGTCATTCTTTTCGTTATGGCGAGGCTCGGGAAAATATAATTGGCACAGCTTTTGAATCCGCAGAAATCAAATCAACTTAAAATAAAATAACTATGAAAAAAGTACTTTTAATGCTCGTAACTGTTTTTACAATTACAGCTCAGGCACAGGAATTTAAGCAGCCATCATTGGTAAACGTTAACGGAGAAGGAAAGATTAAAGTAGTTCCGGATCAGGCGCAAATTACCGTTTCAGTTGAATCAAAAGGTTCAAAAGCCGCCGATGTCAAAAAAGAAAATGATACAAAAATTGATGCTGTTTTAAAGTACGTTAAGAAAATGGGTATTGCCGCACAAGATTTCCAAACCCAACGTGTTTATCTGAACGATGAATACGATTACCAGAAAAAGAAACACAATTATGTAGCGACACAAACTATCAGAATCTTAATGAAAGACCTTGCTAAATATGATGAAATGATGGAAGGTTTGGTAGAAACCGGAATCAACAATATCTCTAACGTAGAATTTAAAACATCAAGATTAGAAGAATTAAAAGCCGGAGCCAGAAGATTAGCCGTACAAAATGCAAGAACAAAAGCAAATGATCTTGTGTCAGCTTTAGAACAGAAAATCGGAACTGCATTTTCTATCACAGACAATACAGCAGTTGAGTATCCACAGCCAAGATACGAAATGAAGATGATGAATATGGCAGCGGATGCATTTGGTGGAAATCAGACATTAGCAGTTGGTGAAATTGAAATTACCGCAAATGTAGCTGTTAGCTTTTACCTTTTTCCATAAGAGATTTCAGATAATAAAAAAGCCGTTTCGTTAATTCGAAACGGCTTTTTCTTTTTTTATTTACCTTATTCTTTGCTTCTCGGCAGTCAATTACTTAAAATCAACCGAAAGCGAATTCACGCAATACCGCTGTCCGGTTTTTGTTGGCCCGTCATCAAAAACATGCCCAAGATGGCTTCCGCAATTGGCGCAGACAATTTCCGTACGGATCATTCCGTGGGTTTTATCACTGATATATTCAACTTTTCCCGGAATTGATTCATCAAAAGACGGCCATCCGCAATGCGCATCAAATTTCGAATTGCTTTCAAATAATGGCTCTCCGCAAGCGCCGCAGCAATATGTTCCTTTTTCATAATGAAGGTTGTATTTGCCGGAATGTGGGAATTCAGTTCCTTTTTGGCGTAGGATTTTATAGCGCTCTAAACCCAGTTCTTCTTTCCACTGGTCTTCGGTTTTTTCTATTGGATATTTCATTAGACAGTTAGATTTTTAGATTGTTAGACAATTAGATTGTTAGATTTTTAGATAGTTAGGTTATTGGACAGTTAGATAAAAAGACTAAGAATATAGACAAATAAATAATAGATGAGAACACAATTATAGATCTTCCATATCTTCTCTAAATAATCTAAAGGTCTAAACGTCTAACTATCTAACAATCTAACTCTCTTTCTTAGGAACAAATTTCACAGAAACAGAATTCGTGCAAAAGCGTTTTCCTGTTGTTTCTTCAGGGCCGTCATCAAAAACATGACCCAGATGCCCGCCGCAATTGGCGCACATGACTTCAGTTCGGGACATCCCGAAACTAGTATCGTTCTTATAAATTACCGAGCCTTTTACCGCTTTGTCAAATGAAGGCCAGCCGCAATCAGAACGAAATTTAGCATCCGAATTGAACAAAATGCTACCGCAAGCAGCGCAGACGTAGTTGCCTTTATCAAATGTATTCGTGTATTCTCCCGTAAAAGCGCGCTCAGTACCTTTGTTTCGAAGTACTTCATATTGCTCCGGAGTAAGTTCTTTCTTCCATTCAGCATCGGTTTTTACGACGTTGAATTTAGTTTCGGTTTTGGCAGCACCGGTTTTCTTTTTTTCCTGGCTTTGGCAGGATGTCAGTGATAAAACGACCAACAATGTTATAAATATCTTTTTCATTTGGATGTTAGTTTTTGATGAATTGAAGTACTTTGTCAATCACGGCCTTATCGCCCAAAATCTTTCTGTGACCCATGCCTTTGGTAATCATCAGTTCGCCGTTCTTTAAATGTTTATGGATGTGAATCCCGCATTTTACCGGAACTTCATCATCGTCATTGTCGTGAACGACCAAAACCGGAATGTCAATTTCCTTTGCTGAAAGATACGCAGAAAAGCTGTCCATGGTTTTGCCATTTTCTTTCTCAAAATGGAGACGCATCTTATCGCTGATTTTTGGATTCAGTTCGAGCTTGGCTACAAAATCATCGATAATATCCTGAACAATGTCGCCGCTTCCAATCGTTGCGAGCCGTTTTAGCGTAAGACCTTGTCGCGATGCATTCAATAGAGACATTCCGCCCAGCGAATGCCCAATTGCCGCGTCAAACGGGCCATAAAGGTTTTGGATATGTAAGATCGTAGCGATAAATTCAGGCATCAGCGTTGTTTTTCCAGGCGATTTTCCGTGTGCCGGAGCATCAAAACTGATTGTAGAATATCCGGCTTTCAAAAGTTCATCGGCAAATTTAACCAATTGCGTCCCGCGTCCCGACCAGCCATGCACAAGAAGTACCTTTTTTGGACTTTCGCCAAGATGATACACCACTACTGCTTTTTGTATCGCCGGGATAAAAAGGTTTTCCTGACGGCTTTTCGCATCCATTTCGTGCTCACGCTTCGGAATCTTATATTTTATCGGAGTTGTAAATAATTTAGCGGCAAATAGTGTCACTAATTTCGATGAAATTATGGATAAAACTTTACCGGTTATCAGGATTATTTTGGGAATTTTCAAAGATGAAGCGGGTTTTCTGGGTTTCTTTGACATTTCTGTAAATTTTACCGCAAGTTAAGATATTATATATTTTTTGCTAAATTTAGCAGTCATAAATTTTAGATAAAAAGACACTCTTAGTGCAAAGCCAGGCGCGGCTAACTAATAATGCAGGCGCTTGTAATTGCCTTCAGGTCATGCAAAGAATACATCAGGTCACGCAAAGAATACGTCAGGTCATGCAAAGAATGCGTCAGGTCACGCAAAGTATACGTCAGGTCACGCAAAGAATACGTCAGGTCAAGCAAAGAATGCGTCAGGTCATGCAAAGAGTGCATCAGGTCACGCAAAGAGTACGTCAGGTCAGGCAAAGAATGCATCAGGTCACGCAAAGAATGCGTCAGGTCACGCAAATCAGAGTATAATTTAATAACAGCTAAAAAAACAGATAGAAACATCGTTGACAATTGATCCCCACCCCCTCAAAATTGTCTGAAAATAAGCCGCAAAGGGTTTGCGGAATTTTAACTAAATACTTTATATTATGACTATTAAAAGAGAAGAGTACACAGCACTCGGGGATTTTATTAAAACAAGTTTTGAGCGCGATCATGCCGCAATTATGGTACGCTATCCGAAGCTAAACGCAGGGTTTTTTACAACATTTAAAGCAAAGCTACAGCAATTAAAGACCGTCGAAACCGCAGATGTGGTAACAGCAGAGCAGCGTAAGGCAACAGCTGCATTGTACAAAGAAGCTACTGAGTTAAACGAGGAACTGACATTTCTTTCTGATTACTTTGAAAGCGCGGGAATAGACAATGCAATAATCAGCCGTCTTAAAAAAGACTTGCGGACTTATAACGTAGAGGGCGCAATTGCCAAAATTGAGTCGGTATTGCAATTGATTACTCCAAATGCCGAAGCACTCATAGAAGAAGGAATGGCAGCAAACTTTCATGATACCCTGACACAACATAAAGTTAGTCTTGCGGCGTTGAACAGCCAGCAAAACCAGCACATGAACAGCAAGAAAGGGGTATTTGAAGCCAGCGGTGCCGTTTATGAAGAGCTGTATGAGTATATCGCCACGATTGCCGATGCTGGTAAAAAGGTTTTCAAGGGCAAAGCTGCCGCTGATGAATATACGATACGGCAGATCATTCAAAGAATGCGCGCCGCAAATTAAAAAGATGCGCAATTAGATAGCGATTATAAAAATAAATAACTAGTTTTAACAACCCCGGCGGTAAACTGTCGGGGTTTTGCCCCTCGACTGCGCTCGGGATGACAAAGTGTGCAAGTTATGAGCTATGTTGTTATTAGCACGATCTGTCATCCCGAGCGCAGTCGAGGGACAACCACCACATTTAAATAATTATAAACGCCATACAGATGAAATTTTATTATGTTTACATCCTAAGATGTAGGGATAACTCCCTTTACACAGGAATCACAAGCAATTTAGAAAGAAGAATAGATGAACACAACGCTGGGAAATATAGAGATGCCTACACCTTTTCACGAAGACCGGTAACGTTGGCTTTCTATCAGGATTTTATTGAACCTAATAGGCAATTTATTTTGAGAAGAAATTAAAGACATGGTCAAAATCGAAAAAGGAAGCGTTGATAAAAGGCGATTTTGATATGATTCAAACATTAGCGGAGTGCCGTAATGCAACACATTCTGATTACAAGCCTTGATTTAGTATGAGATGCCCCTCGACTGCGCTCGGGGTGACAATGGTACAAGTTATTAGCTATGTTGTTATTAGCACGGTCTGTCATCCCGAGCGCAGTCGAGGGACAAAGCGCAGGAGGGACAGAGTGTAGTCAATAAACACATATTTTAAAGATTGCCCCTCGACTGCGCTCGGGGTGACAAAGTGTACAAGTTATGAGCTATGTTGTTATTAGCACGGTCTGTCATCCCGAGCGCAGTCGAGGGATAGAGCGCAGTCGAGGGAAGAGCGTTGAATGATTGAGTGTAATTGAGAAACACAGATTTTAAAGGCTGCCCCTCGACTGCGCTCGGGGTGACAACTACGATAATTATAAAAGCCAAAGATTAAAGTTTAAAACATACTAATACATGAGCAAAATCCAAAACCATTCTCTCTTCACAGATTTTGATATTTCACTGTTCCAGGCCGGGAAGCACTTTCGCCTATACGAAAAACTTGGCGCGCATCCCATTGAAGTTGATGGTGTTAAAGGCGTATATTTCGCCGTTTGGGCACCGTCTGCAAAAACGGTTTCCGTGATCGGCGATTTCAATAATTGGAATGGAAGCGAACACGAGCTCAATGTCCGCTGGGATTCATCCGGAATTTGGGAAGGTTTTATTCCCGAAGTGGAAAAAGGCGCTACATACAAATACAGGATACACTCTAACAACAGCACTGCCCGGATCATTACCGAGAAAGCCGATCCGTTTGCATTATACTGCGAGCATCCGCCACAAACGGCGTCTATTGTATGGGATCTCGACTATAAATGGAAAGACAAAAACTGGATGGAATCGCGTAAAGACAAGAATGGTCTCGACAAGCCTTATTCTGTTTATGAAGTACATTTGGGCTCCTGGAAGCGCAACGCCGAAGGGAAATTCCTGACCTATCTTGAGCTCGCCGAAGAACTGGTTCGCTATGTAAAAGAAACCGGTTTTACACACGTTGAATTCATGCCGATTATGGAATATCCGTATGATCCGTCATGGGGATATCAGTTGGTAGGCTATTTCGCGCCAACATCGCGTTTTGGAAAACCACAGGATTTCATGGTCTTGGTCGATAAACTGCACCAAGCCGGAATTGGAGTGATATTAGATTGGGTTCCGTCGCACTTTCCTGACGACGCACACGGATTAGGGTATTTTGATGGGTCGAACTTATACGAACATCCAGACAGAAGAAAAGGCTACCATCCGGATTGGAAAAGCCTTGTATTCAATTACGGCCGGAACGAAGTGCGCTCGTTTTTGATAAGCAATGCACTGTTTTGGCTTCAGTATTATCATGCTGACGGACTGCGCGTTGACGCAGTTGCCTCAATGCTGTACCTTGATTATTCAAGAAATCATGGAGAGTGGGAACCAAATATCTATGGCGGCCGCGAAAACCTTGACACGATAAGTTTCCTGAAAGAATTCAACGAAGCGGTATACACCAACTTTGAAGGCGTACAAACAATCGCTGAGGAAAGCACGTCATTTCCAATGGTTTCAAGACCTGTTTATAATGGCGGTCTTGGTTTCGGAATGAAATGGATGATGGGCTGGATGCACGACACATTGCAATACTTTAAACGAGAAACGATTTACAGGAAATACCACCAGAATGACCTGACATTTTCAATGACGTATGCGTTTTCAGAAAATTTCATGCTGCCACTATCACATGATGAGGTGGTGCACGGAAAATATTCCATTTTAGGAAGAATGCCTGGCGACGAATGGCAGAAATTTGCAAATCTGAGATTATTATACGGGTATATGTTTACGCATCCCGGATCAAAATTACTATTCATGGGATCAGAATTCGGTCAAAGCCGCGAATGGAATTTTGAAGGAAGCCTTGACTGGCATTTACTGGAATTCGGGTATCACGAAGGCATCAAAAAAACAATTACCGATTTAAACGCTTTGTATAAAAACTTTCCGGCATTGCACGAAAAGCAATTCAATCCGGAAAGTTTTGAATGGATTAATTATTCTGACCATCAGAACGCTGTCATTGCCTATATCCGAAAGGGAAATAATCCAAAACAAGATCTTGTGGTGGTTTGCAACTTTACGCCGGTTGTACGAACGAATTACCGCATCGGGCTTCCAAAAAAAGGAAAGCTTACAGAAATATTCAATTCTGATAATACCAAGTACGGCGGAAGCGGCATAAGTAACACCAAACCAATCAAAATTGAGAAAGAAGCCTGGAACGGAAGGGATTTTTCAGCCGAAATTTCCTTAGCACCTTTGAGTGTAACTGTATTTAAGATATAGTTATTCGATAAGAATTTTACTACGTATTCCATTTTCTGGTAAGATAATGGCGTTTTCGTTATTAATTTGTTATTTATCTGTCAAAAGATTAAATTGCATATACAATAAAAAGAACCACCTTTACAACCCCAAATTGAAATGAAATGGATCTACGTGCAACGCCTACCGACTTATCGTTGGAAGAGGCGAATGAAAGACTGAGAATGAGCGAAAGCAGGTTTCATACCTTGCTGGGTTTAGGAAATGAAGGTATCGTGATCATTGCCGCCGACGGTAAACCAGCTTTTGTGTCATCATCCATAAAAAGAGTCATGGGCTATACCGACGGAGAGCTGATGCAGTTGAGCCTTGGCGCATTAGTTCATCCTGACGATCTTGAGTCAATCGTAGCGACACAATCACTCGCAATTGCCAATCCGGGCATACCGTATGAGTATCCGACTTCACGCAGGAAACACAAAGACGGCAGTTACAGATGGGTTGAAGCTACCATTATCAATTTACTGGATGATCCGTCAATAAACGGGATCGTTACACATTTCCGGGATATCACACAACGAAAAATCGCACAGGATAAGGTCATTGAAAACGGCTATAAATTCCGCACGCTAATCGAGCGAAGCAGCGACGGCATCGCCATTCTTACGGCTGAGGGAACCCCGGTTTATTTATCTCCCGCCATAGAAAAATTAGGTTACACGCAGGAAGAAGCAATGCAGATGGGAATGCTGACTTTGGTAAACCCTGATGATCTGCCGCCTGTCTGGGGATTGATTGGCGACGTTTTATCCAGTCCTGGAAAGACATCACCTCCGGTAACCGTGCGTATCAAGCATAAAGATGGTACGTGGCGCTGGATAGAAAGTACACTCACAAACATGCTCCACGATCCATTAATTGGCGGCATTGTAAACAACTACCGCGACATTACCGCTCGTAAAGAAGATGAGCAGCGATTGATTTATACGAGCCGATTGTACAATTTTATCAGCCAGATTAACCAAACCATTGTGCACGTTCCCGATGAACAGCATTTATTTGACGCGGTATGCCAGATTGCAGTCAAATATGGGAATTTCGAATTTGCATGGATTGGAATCGCAACCCCGGGAAACCGAAAAATAACCATGCAGGCCAGCGCCGGGACAACGAAAGCCGATATTAATTATTTTAAAGATTATCAATATGATAGTGGCGGTCCGATTGACATAGTTTTAAGCGGAGAAGATTATTTTGTAGTTTCTGAAATCAATAAAAGAAAGAATGCTGCTTTTAATAAATATGCGGCTGGACGCGGCTTTAAATCGGCGGTGTTTTTTGCAATCAGAAAAGCCGGAAAAATCATTGGCACCTTCAATCTTTATTCAAGTGAAAAGAACTTTTTCAACGAAAAGGAAACCGCGCTACTTCGGGAAGCATCCATTGATATTTCATTTGCGCTGGATGTATTCGAAAAAGACTTTCGTCGTACAGTAGCCGAAAAGGCACTGCAACACAAAGAGCTAAGGCTAAGTCAGGCACAGGCAATTGCGCATTTGGGAAGTTGGGAACTGAATATTAAAACTGGTGATGCGGTTTGGACAGAAGAGGCATTACGCATTTACGGATTATCAGAAGATCAAAAAATCCAGTCGTATGAAATATGGCTGTCCTATGTGCATCCCGAAGACCTTAAACGCGTCATGAAAATCACAAAAAAGGCAAAAGCAAACCATGAAAATGCCTCGTTTTACCATAGAATTATCAGGAATGACGGTTCAATACGATATGTTTACACACAATCGCAGCATGAATATGATAATGATGGCAGTGTTATCGGCATTACCGGAGTTGTCCATGACATAACTGATCTCACAATGGCTCAAGAAACTGCACTGAAAGCTGCTAAAGAAAAAATAACCATTCTTGAGAGTATCCGGGATGCCTTTTTTGCAGTTGACAGAGATTGGATAGTAACGTATTGGAATAAAGAAGCAGCAAGTATTCTATATACTGCAAAAGAAGAAATTCTAGGCAAAAACCTCTGGGAAGTATTTAACGAAAGCATCGGAACGGTGGCGTATGTTAAGTATCATGAAGCGTTTGCATCAGGCGAGGTCTCTCATTTTGAGCATTACCATGAACCATTGGATATTTGGTTTGCAGTTAGTGCTTATCCGTCCGGCAATGGACTTTCAGTATATTTTAAAGACATATCAGCCAAGAAACACGCTGATGCCGAACGCCAGAAAATAGTAGAGGAACTCGTTCAGCATAATAAAGGCCTGGAACAGTTTTCATACATTGTATCCCATAATCTACGCGCGCCGGTTGCCAATATTAAAGGTCTTGCAACAGAACTTAGTGAAGGATCGCATTCGAATGAAATGGAAGCAATGCTCAAAAAAGAGATGATTTCTTCCGTAAAACGCCTTGATGAAGTTATTGTCGACCTGAACGGAATCCTTCAAATGAAACGTGAGGTTATTGAGAAAAACGAATATGTGGATTTATCAGAAATGGTCAATAATGTAAGGCTTGGAATAATAAATCTTATTGATAGGGAACAAGTACGCATCGAAACTGATTTTAATTCGGCGCCAGGATTGATGACTATAAAAAGTTACCTGTACAGCATCTTATTCAACCTCATTTCGAACAGTATCAAATACCGAAACCCCAATCATCTTCCTCATATTTTTATTCGCACTGAAAAAACGCCAAGCGGCATTATGATTGAGTTTCGAGACAATGGCGTTGGAATTGACATAAAGAGAAAGGATCAGGTTTTCAGGCTTTACAAGAGATTTCACAATCATGTTGAAGGTAAAGGTATGGGATTATTCATGGTCAAAACCCAGGTCGAGATGCTCGGCGGAAATATTGCAATTGACTGTACGATCAATCAGGGAACGCTTTTCCGTATTGAATTGCCGCTATAATTGCAACTCTTAAATAGCGAAACTGCCGTCAAATCAAATACGAGAACGTTTGCGTGAAAAAGTTGTGAAAACGTTTTCAGAAACCTCAGGATTTTGTATGTTTGAATTCGTTGCGTTTACGCAATTTCCTAATTGAATTCAGAAATATGATTATCAACACCGAATTAGAATATAAAGGCGATTTATTCCCTTCCAAAATAGTAAATGTAATCCAGGAGGCGGATTCGATATTTTTTCATACCGATAATAGTGTCATCCTTAAGATTACGGTTTTGCGCGACAGCCTGATCCGTTTTCGCTATACGACCAAAGGTTATTTTAGCAATGATTTTTCGTATGCTATCGATAAAACGCAATCGCACGGCTATAATTTTCTTGAAATGTCCGAATTCAAGAGCCATTACGAAATCAGGACAAATAAGTTAATCTGCCGCATTATGAAAGCAGACATGCGGATCTCACTCTTTGACCTAGAAGGATATTGTATTCTTGAAGATGAAAAAGGTTTTCACTGGGAAGAAAATTACAATTTCGGAGGAAACATCGTCAAAATGAGCAAGACAACGCGTGATGGCGAATCTTTTTACGGACTTGGCGATAAAGCGTCGCATTCAAACCTAAGAGGAAAACGCGTTGAAAATTGGGCAATGGACCAGTATGCTTTCCACAAAGACCAGGAACCGTTGTACAAGGTTGTCCCGTTTTACATCGGGTTGCACAACAAGCAAGCTTACGGGATTTTCTTCGATAATACATTCCGCACTTCATTCGATTTTTCAAGCGAAAGACGAAGCGTTACAAGCTTTTGGGCTGAAGGTGGCGAAATGAATTATTATTTCATCTACGGTCCACAAATGTCAGATGTAGTAACAACTTATACGCATTTGACAGGAAAACCGGAATTACCGCCACTTTGGACCTTAGGTTACCATCAATGTAAATGGAGCTATTATCCGGAAAGCAAGGTAAAAGAAGTAACTTCTAAATTCCGCGAACTGAAGATTCCATGCGATGCGATTTATCTCGATATAGATTATATGGACGGTTTTCGCTGTTTTACATGGAATAAGGATTATTTCCCGGATCCGAAGAAAATGGTTGCCGAGCTTGCAGAAGACGGATTTAAAACCGTGGTAATTATTGATCCCGGAATCAAAATCGATAAAGAATATTCAGTTTACAGTGAAGCTTTAGCCAACGATTATTTCTGTAAACGCGCCGACGGTCCATATATGAAAGGAAAAGTCTGGCCGGGAGAATGTAATTTTCCAGATTATACAAATCCTGTTGTACGCGAATGGTGGGCAGGATTGTTCAAAGAATTGATTTCTGACATTGGCGTAAAAGGGGTGTGGAATGACATGAACGAACCTGCAGTAATGGAAGTTCCAGGAAAAACGTTCCCAATGGACGTTCGCCACGATTATGACGGAAATCCGTGCAGCCACAGAAAAGCACATAATATTTATGGAACACAAATGGCTCGCGCGACCTATGAAGGCGTTAAGCGATTTGCCTATCCGAAACGACCATTTATCATCACGCGCTCAGCGTATTCTGGAGCGCAGCGCTATACTTCATCATGGACAGGCGATAATGTGGCATCCTGGGAACATTTATGGATTGCAAACATCCAAATGCAAAGAATGTCCATTTCCGGAATGGGCTTTACAGGTTCGGATATTGGCGGTTTTGCTGAACAGCCTTCAGGCGAATTATACGCAAGATGGATTCAGCTTGGCGTTTTCCATCCGTTTTGCCGAACGCATTCTTCTGGAGATCATGGCGATCAGGAACCTTGGTCGTTTGATCAGGAAGTTATTGATATTACCAGAAAATTTGTCGAGCTTCGTTACCAATTGCTGCCTTATTTATATACGATGTTTTGGGAATATATCAATGAAGGTACGCCAATGCTAAAACCATTAGTGTATTTTGATCAGGAAGATCCGCAAACGCATTATCGTACTGATGAGTTTATTTTCGGAAACCAAATATTAGTTTGCCCGATTCTGGAGCCAAATGCACAAGGCAGAAGAATGTATCTTCCGATTGGGAATTGGTACAATTACTGGACTGGCGAAGTAATTTCCGGGCGAAAAGAGCTTTGGGTAAAAACCGATTATGATCAGATTCCGATTTTTATAAAAGAAGGTGCTATTATTCCGAAATATCCAGTGCAGCAATATGTTGGTGAATTGGAATTTGATGAAATTACGCTTGACGTATATTACAAATTAGGCAAAGAAAAATCATTTCTGTATGAAGATGCGCAGGATGGATATGATTATAATAAAGGACGCTACAGTTTTTCTACTTTCAGCCTTCGCGGAAAGGAAAAAGAACTGATTATTCAACAGCATAAAGAAGGAAAATTTAATACGCAGTATAAGAATTTCAGAATAAACTTACACGGATTACCTTTCAAGATCACTAAAATCGAAGTTGATAATGAAGCTTTTTCACTAGAAAGCGCATCATTTGACGGAAAAAACACCTTAATATTTGATAAGGATTTTACAGAATTACATATAACAGGCGAGTAAATATTTTATATTTTTGTTGTAACCAAAAATTAACAATTATGAAAAAGTGTTTATATTTACTTATGACCGCGTCTGCCGCTATGGTAATTTCGTGCGCGACAAATCCGTTAACCGGAAAAAAAACATTGAACTTCGTTTCAAATAGTCAATTATTCCCAACAGCTTTTGCACAATACAGCGAGTTTTTAAAAGAGAACAAGGTTGTGTCCGGTACTGCCGATGCTAAAAAAGTAGAAAATGTTGGAATAAAAATAAAGAACGCTGCTGAAAAATACCTTGCATCTTTAGGTCAAACTGAATATTTAAAAGATTATCGCTGGGAATACAAGCTTGTTCAGGATCCGGCTGTAAATGCATGGTGTATGCCAGGAGGAAAAATTGTGGTTTACACCGGAATTCTTCCAATTACAAAAACAGATGATGGTTTAGCAACAGTAATGGGACATGAAGTTTCACACGCTTTGGCAAACCACGGAGCACAACGAATGAGTGCTTCGCAGTTACAATCCTTTGGTGCTGCCGGAGTAGCATTGGCAACCAGCAGTCAAAGTGCTGAAAAACAGGCGATTTTTCAACAAGCGTATGGAGTAACTTCAAACGTTGCGGGAATGTTGCCGTTTAGCAGAGCTCATGAAACCGAAGCGGATAAAATCGGATTAATTTTGATGGCAATTGCAGGATATAACCCGGATGAAGCCGTTACATTTTGGTCAAGAATGTCAGCAGCTTCCGGAGGCGCAGCTCCAATGGAATTTTTGAGTACGCACCCATCAGACGCAACAAGAATCGCAAACCTGAAAAAACTTATCCCTGAAGCAAAAGCAACAGCGTCAAAATTCGGAGTTAAGTTTAAATAGTCGAAAGATAATTGCATAAGAAGTTAAGAAAAGACCGCTTCGCTGAAAGAGAAAAGATTACGTTATAAAAAACGGACTTCTTCTTTTAGCGAAGCGGTCTTTCTTTTTTGCTCTTTCTTCTAAATATAGTACATTCGTAACAAAAACAAAACAATGGCAGAACTCGAAAAAGGAAATAAGAAATTATTAAATGCCTGGGCGTTTTATGATTGGGCAAATTCTGTATATACATTGGTAATTGCGTCTGCGATTTTTCCAATATTTTATGAAAAGCTATTTGTTGGCAGAAGCAATTATATTGATGTATTCGGTACAAGCCTGAAGAATTCGGCATTAATCAGTTTTATTACTGCTGCCGCATTTTTGGTTGTGGCATTCATCTCGCCATTGCTTTCTGGAATTGCGGATTATGTCGGAAATAAAAAAGCTTTTATGCGTTTTTTTTCATACATTGGAGCAGCTTCATGTATGGGTTTATACTGGTTTGAACTCGAAAATATTTATACAGGTTTGCTATTTTATTTTTTAGGCTTGATTGGATATTGGGGAAGCCTGGTTTTTTATAATTCGTATTTGCCAGACATCGCATTCACTGAGCAACAGGACAAAATCAGTGCAAAAGGGTATTCAATGGGATACATCGGAAGTGTAATATTGCTCGTCATAAACCTTGCGATGGTCATGAAGCCCGAAGTATTTCACATAACCGGAGAACCGCTGGAAGCAGCGATCAAAGCAATGCGATATTCATTTATCAGCGTCGGAATTTGGTGGATAGTTTTCAGTCAATATACTTTTATTTATCTTCCAAAAGGAAACAAGCAAACTGCAAAAGTTACCAAAGCGGTTATTTTTAACGGTTTCAAAGAACTTAAAAAAGTATGGAAATTACTGAATCAAAATGTTCCGTTAAAAAGATATCTTGGTAGTTTCTTTGTATATAGTATGGGTGTTCAGACTGTAGTTCTCGTCGCTACATATTTTGGCGCACAGGAAATCGAGTGGGAAAGCGAGGAGCAAGGAACTATCGGATTGATAACCTGCATACTTCTGATACAATTGGTTGCAATTTTAGGCGCATTTTTGACATCAAGAGCGTCCGGGAAATTCGGAAATATAAAAGTGCTGATTTTTATCAATTGCATTTGGTTGGTATTTTGTATCGGGGCTTATTTCATTTGGCTTCCAATGCACTTTTACGTAATGGCAACAATCGCCGGACTCATAATGGGCGGAATACAAGCTTTGTCGCGTTCAACCTATTCCAAGCTATTGCCGGAATCAGATGATACAGCATCTTTTTTTAGCTTTTATGATGTTTCCGAAAAAATCGGGATCGTAATCGGAATGTGTGTTTACGGAATTATCGATCAGATTACGGGAAGTCCGAGATTTGCAATTGTATTTTTAGCATTGTTTTTCCTTTGCGGAATACTATTACTGAATCGCGTCCCGAAAAAAATATTGCCCAACGAATAAATAAAAATTATATTTGGGCGTTTTAAAACATTGACATTCAAAATTTATAACATGATGATTAAATCAAAATTTTTAACCATTTTTCTGCCATTATTTGCTCTTTTCGTATTCAATTCTTGTAGTGAAGAAACAGAACTTATCGATCCGTGTGTTTTAAATCCATGTAACGGAAGTTCGTTTCAGGTTGATTTTAACGCACAAACATATACTGCGACAACAACTCAAGCAGCTTTTACGGCTGATGGAATTGTCATTTCAGGTGCAAGAAGCAACGGGCAAAATTTCGAGCTTTTAATTGACGGAACGACTACCGGAACGTATTCTGCCGATAAAGTTTTGATATCATATGTAGAAAATATTGCGGCTGAGTTTGATTATGTAAACGAAGACAGCGCAATGGTAACTAATGGTACGATTACGATTTCTGAAATAAATTCAACTACGAATTTAATAACAGGAACTTTCTCATTTACCGGACATTATTCAGATTATGATGATACAACACGCAAGCCAATCGTATTCACTAACGGAAAATTTACAATTCCATATACAGGTGTAAATCCGAATCCGAATCCGAACCCAACGACAAGTTTCTTTAAAGCTGATTTCAGTGGACAGACATTTAATGCAACTACGACTCAGGCACTGATTGCCGGCGGAAGTATCTTACTCCAGGGAGCTAAAGCAAATGGTGAAAATTTTAGTTTTATTATCGAAGGAACAACTGCTAAAACCTACAGTGCAGATGACGTACTTTTGACATACACACCAAACGCAACATCTGAATATGGATATTGGAATATGAATGAAACGTTAGAATCGAACGGTTCTGTTGTAATAACAGAGATCAATACAACAAATAAAACCATTTCCGGAACGTTTCAGTATACTGGTCACTGGTCAGATTCTGATGATCCGAAAAGTCCAATTGTTTTTACGAATGGAAGCTTTACAGTCGCATATACAGAAAGCAGTACATCAGAAGATACATTTTTTGCCAAAGTTGACGGAGTTGAATTTGAAGATGATTTGATAGCCGTAGCTGTTGCAAGTGGCGGCACAGCGGCTGACGAAATTATCACAGTAAATGCTATTGATGCTGATCAGAATAAAATTGTAGTGAGTTTTAGAGAAGATTTTACTGTTGGACAAACCTATTCAATCAGTAATGCACCGCAATCCCTTTTCAGAGCAGAATATACTTTAGATGACACAGAATATCCGGCTACTGCAGGAACGATCAAAATAACAAGTAAAACGGATATTCGGGTTGCCGGAACATTCCAGATTACCGTTTTGGATCCTGTTTCCAATACCGGATTTACAATTACAGAAGGTGCTTTCGACGTTGAATATTAAGAACTAGCTTGTAAAATAACATAATCCCGCCCAATCCGCGGGATTTTTTATGGCACAAAGATTGACTTTAACAGGAAAGATATGCCAATTATAAAAGTTTTATAATTGATTTTCAACTAAATAAACAGCGAAACAATTAACTTTGTGAAACTGCTGTTTTATGTTTAATGACAAAATGACTTAAATTTATATATGTCAAATCCAAAATTAACAACGTTAGACAATCTGTCACTTCAGGAACTGGATTCAGAAGCAGAATTGATCCCGCTTTTGACTCCTGAGGATGAAGAAGAAATGAATAACGAAGAGCTTCCGGACACACTTCCAATACTTCCATTACGAAATACGGTTTTATTTCCGGGCGTAGTTATTCCGATAACCGCCGGAAGGGACAAATCCATAAAGCTCATAAATGATGCTAATGCCGGAGATAAAATTATCGGCGTGGTTTCGCAAATTAATGAGCATGATGAAGATCCAGCCCAAAATGACATCCATAAAATTGGTACTGTCGCAAGGATTCTTCGTGTTTTAAAAATGCCTGACGGAAATGTAACCGTTATTCTTCAAGGGAAAAAGCGTTTTGAAATTGATGCGATAACTTCCGAAGTCCCTTACATCAAAGCAACAATCAAAGAAGTTCCCGAAAATCGTCCTAAAAAAGGTGAAAAGGAGTTTTCTGCAATCATCGATTCGCTCAAGGAACTGGCAACGCAAATCATACAGGAAAGCCCAAACATTCCGTCGGAAGCAACTTTTGCAATAAAAAACATTGAAAGCCAGTCGTTTCTGGTGAATTTTGTTTCGTCAAATATGAACCTTTCGGTTAAGGAAAAGCAGGACTTGCTTAACATAAACGACCTGAAAGAACGCGCTCTTGAAACATTGCGTTTTATGAATGTAGAATTGCAGAAACTGGAACTGAAAAATGACATTCAGTCAAAAGTGCGATTCGATCTTGATCAGCAGCAACGCGAATATTTCCTTCATCAGCAGATGAAAACCATTCAGGAAGAACTCGGTGGCGTTTCACACGATGAAGAAATCGAGGACATGCGAATCAAAGCCAAAACTAAAAAATGGGATGAAAAAACCCAGAAGCATTTCGAAAAAGAATTGTCGAAAATGCAGCGAATGAATCCGCAGGCGCCTGATTTTGGAATCCAGAGAAATTACCTCGAATTGTTCCTCGAATTGCCATGGAACGAGTATTCGAAAGACAGTTTTGATTTGAAACGCGCGCAGAAAGTCCTTGATCGCGACCACTTCGGGCTGGAAGATGTCAAAAAAAGAATGATCGAGCACCTTGCGGTTCTAAAACTTCGCAACGATATGAAATCGCCAATTCTTTGCTTAACAGGACCTCCGGGAGTTGGTAAAACGTCTATCGGAAAATCGGTTGCAGAAGCTTTGGGAAGAGAATACGTAAGGATTTCACTTGGCGGATTACGCGATGAAGCAGAAATTCGCGGTCATAGAAAAACATACATAGGCGCAATGCCGGGAAGAATTATCCAAAGTCTGAAAAAAGCCGGAACGTCAAATCCTGTTTTCGTATTAGATGAAATTGATAAACTTTCCAGTAGCCATAACGGTGATCCGTCGTCGGCATTGCTCGAAGTTTTAGATCCGGAGCAAAATGGCGACTTTTACGACAATTTCCTTGAAATGGGTTATGATTTATCAAAAGTGATGTTTATTGCAACTTCCAATACAATGTCAACTATTCAGCCGGCTTTGAAAGATCGTATGGAAGTAATCAAAATGTCTGGTTATACGATCGAGGAAAAAGTTGAAATAGCCAAACAGCATTTGTTTCCGAAGCAATTGGCAGCTCATGGATTGAATTCAAAGCAGCTTACAATCGGTAAAAAACAATTGGAAAAAATTGTTGAAGGTTATACGCGTGAATCTGGAGTTCGCGGACTTGAAAATAAAATTGCCCAAGTTATCCGAAATGCGGCCAAATCGGTTGCAATGGAAGAAGAATACAACCTGAAAGTTACCGACGAAGATATTGTAAAAGTTTTAGGCGCACCAAGATTAGAGCGTTCTAAAGCCGAAAGCAATGATGTTGCCGGAGTTGTCACCGGACTTGCCTGGACAAGTGTTGGCGGTGATATTTTATTCATCGAGTCCTTGATTTCAAAAGGTAAAGGAAACATGACAATGACCGGAAATCTCGGAACTGTCATGAAAGAATCGGCTACAATCGCGCTCGAATACATCAAGGCAAATGCAGAAATGTTCGGATTAAATGCTGATCTGATCGCACAATATCACATTCACATTCACGTTCCGGAAGGCGCAACGCCAAAAGATGGGCCAAGTGCCGGAATTGCAATGCTTACCTCGTTAGTTTCGGTGCTTACGCAGAAAAGAATCCGGAAAAATCTAGCCATGACAGGCGAAATTACCTTAAGAGGAAAAGTGCTTCCGGTTGGCGGAATCAAAGAAAAAATCCTTGCTGCCAAAAGAGCAAATATCAAGGAAATTATTCTCTGTCAGGAAAACCAAAGTGATATCAACGAAATAAAAGCCGAATATCTTGAAGGTCTGACATTTCATTATGTAAAAGAAATGAGCGAAGTCCTAAAGATTGCCATCACGGATCAACCCGTAAAAAACGCTAAAAAACTTTAAGATATTTTCATAAACACAAAGGCAAAAGTCGATAATTCAACAGGATTAAACTTTTGCCTTTTTGCTTTTATCTTTTCTCCCAAAAAATAATATCTTCGCATCTGCGTTATACTATGCAGAAATTGCGATTGCTACTCATGTTTAAAAAACTATTTCTTTCATTTTTACTTCTCATTTGTACCGTTTCTTTTGGTCAGATTGGCGGTAAATCGGTATATCAGTTTTTGAGTTTGGTAACATCGCCGCGCCAGGCAGCACTTGGCGGAAAAACGCTCACGATCCACGATTATGATGTTAATCAGGGATTGTTCAATCCGGCTACGATTAATGCGGAAATGGACAATCATCTTTCAGTCAATTACGGAAATTATTTTGGTGAAGTTACATATGGTACAGCTGCTTACGCCTATACATATGATCGCCATCTGCAGACTTTTCACGCCGGAGTTAATTATGTTAACTACGGAAATTTCGAAGGAACTGACGAACAGGGAAATTCTACGGCTGATTTTACAGGAAGTGAAATGGCGCTCTCATTCGGATATGCCTACAATATTCCGTACTCGGATTTTTATATTGGCGCAAATGCAAAACTGATTTCTTCTACTTTAGAAAGTTATCATTCTTTTGGCGGTGCAATTGATATTGGCGGACTTTTTATTGATGAAAGGAATGATGTAAATTGGGCATTGGTCATACGAAATGTCGGAATGCAATTTTCAACTTACGCCGGAACACAGGAAAAATTACCTTTGGAAGTCATGATCGGCGTTTCTCAGGAAATGGAAAATGTCCCGATTCGCTGGCACTTGACGTTGGAAAATTTACAGCAATGGCAAATCGCATTCTCGAATCCGGCACGTGCCGAAGGTTCAATTGACGGCGGTTCAACTCCCGAAAAGGTGTCTTTTTTTAATAATGCTTTGCGTCATGTAATTGTGGGCGCCGAATTATTTCCAAAGAAGGGATTCAATATCCGTGTTGGTTATAATTTCAGAAGAGCTGAAGAACTTCGTATTTTGGAGCAACGGAATTTCTCCGGAATTTCAGTCGGTTTCGGACTTCGCATGAATAAATTGAAGTTTGATTATTCGTATTCACGATACACTTTAGCGGCGAATACCAGTTTGTTCGGATTGACGATTAATTTCGGAGACTGACAAATAATTGATAATTTACAGTTGAAAATTGACAATTACTCTGCAACTTTGCAACTCTGACTTTGAAACTTTAAAATGAAAAAAATCACCATTGCCATCGACGGATTTTCATCCACCGGAAAAAGTACAATTGCAAAACAACTCGCAAATCATTTAGGTTACGTTTATGTTGATACAGGAGCGATGTACCGTGCAGTTGCTTACTTCGCAATGCAAAATGGCTATATTGATAAGGAATTTTTTGATAAAGAAACATTGATAGCAAGCTTGCCATACATTCATCTTCGCTTTCAGTTTAATCCCAATTTGGGTTTTGCTGAAATGTACTTGAATGAAACCAATGTAGAAAAGGAAATCCGAACTATTGAAGTTTCTGGTTTTGTAAGCAAAGTAGCCGAAGTTTCTGAAGTGCGCGCCAAACTCGTCGAGCAACAACAGGAAATGGGCAAGGACAAAGGAATCGTTATGGACGGCCGTGATATTGGAACAGTCGTTTTTCCGGATGCCGAGCTTAAAATATTCATGACCGCAAGTTCACATACGCGTGCGCAGCGCCGTTTTGACGAATTACAGGCAAAAGACGATAACGTTTCTTATGAAGAAGTTTTAAAGAATGTCGAAGAGCGCGATTATATAGATACACATCGTGATGATTCTCCATTGATAAAAGCTGATGATGCTGTTGAAATCGATAATTCCCATCTTACAAGAGAAGAACAGTTCAAGTTTGTTTTGGAATTGGTTGATTCGATGGTTCGATAGTTCAATGTTCAATGTTCAATGTTCAATAAATAATCTATTAAGATACGAAAACCGAATAATTCAAAATACGAATAATCGAAAAATCCGCTGCTCTAATTTGCCAATCTCATTTTTAATATTAGATTTACGGGCTGTTTAACTAACAACCAAAAAAACTATTTAATATGAGTATAAAAAACCGCCTCATTTCAATGAGCTTTCTCCAATTTTTTGTTTGGGGAGCTTGGCTAATCACAATCGCAAATTATTGGTTTGGAACCAAGCAGTGGGACGGGACGCAATTTGGTCTTGTATTCGGTACAATGGGAATCGCTTCACTTTTTATGCCAACGTTAACCGGGATAATAGCGGATCGCTGGGTAAATGCCGAAAAATTATACGGAATACTTCATTTATTATATGCCGGAGTTTTATTCTACATTCCGCAAGTAACAACGCCCGAAAACTTCATTTATGTTATGCTTGCTGCAATGTGCTTTTATATGCCGACAATCGCGTTGAGTAACTCAATTTCATACACTGCATTAAAGCAAAACGGTAATGATATCGTAAAAGATTTTCCGCCGATTCGCGTTTGGGGAACAATTGGTTTTATCGCAGCAATGTGGATTACGAATTTGACAGGAAATAAAGCAACTGATTATCAGTTTTATATCGCCGGAATTGCTGCTGTTTTACTCGGGCTGTATTCCTTTACATTACCAAAATGTACGCCGCAACGACTTACAAAAGAAAACGCATCGTTGACAGAAACGCTTGGTTTAGAATCATTTAAATTATTCGGAACGTATAAAATGGCATTGTTCTTCGTGTTTTCTATGTTTCTTGGCGGAGCGTTGCAATTGACAAATGCTTACGGCGATGTGTATTTGGATGAATTCAAGCACTTTCCAAAATATGCCGATTCATTCGTGGTAGAGTATTCTACGATAATTATGTCAATTTCACAGATTTCAGAAACGTTATTCATTCTTGCAATTCCGTTTTTCTTAAAGAGATTTGGAATCAAACGCGTCATGCTGATCAGTATGTTCGCATGGGTTTTACGATTCGGATTATTCTCTTTCGGAAATCCAACCGACGGGCTTTGGATGATCGTTTTGTCGTGTATTGTTTACGGAATGGCATTCGATTTCTTCAATATTTCAGGTTCTTTATTTGTAGAATCCAATACAGATGCAAAAATCCGTTCGTCAGCGCAGGGATTATTCATGATGATGACAAATGGAGTAGGAGCAATCTTGGGAAGTTTTACTTCAGGCTGGGTAATTGATCGTTACTTCATGAAAACATTCACGTCGACTTCTGAATTGTCAACGTATTTACAAACAGAACCAAGTAACGAGTTATTATCAGGATTTATTCAGCAAAACGGTGTAACGGTTTCACCTGACGGAATTTTCAGTTCGGCAATTTTAATGAAAGACTGGCCGACAATCTGGCTATCATTTGCCGCTTATGCATTGATTATTGCAATAGCATTCGGATTGATGTTTAAACATAAGCACGATCCTAAAGATGTCGAGCAAATAAGCCATTAAAATAATTTAAAGCTTGAATCTTATTTTATAATATGAAAAAAAATCTACTGTTAGCGCTATTTAGTTTTCTCTGGATGGGCTGCAAAAAGCCAAACTATTAATTTTCCTGATCCAGCTTTTAAGAACAAAATCAAGCAATGGTTAACAGTACGGGATATCGACGGTTATCCTTTTGTATTAGACGAGAATGGTGATGGTGACATACAGGTTTCAGAGGCATTAAACGTTTACGAAATTTATACAGATGGTACAACCGGAAATATTTATTCAAGTGCACAAGGTCTCGAATATTTTACAAACGTTAAAAAACTGACTCTAAAGCAAAATTATCTTACTACACTAGATGTGTCGATGCTTAGCCATCTGGTAAGTCTAAACTGTTCAGAGGATCAACTTTCAAGCCTAAATGTTTCAGGATTAGTCAATTTAAAAACTTTAAACTGTAGTAGTAATGCGATTACTCATCTGTCAGTGAATGACTTAACTGCTTTGGAAACATTAGACTGTTCTTCTAATTCTATAGCAAATTTGAATATTTCCGGGTTGCCGAATTTAAAGTCGCTAATTGCCCAAGGCTTATCTTATGGAGCTTCAGCGCCTAAAACACTAACATTGTCAAATTTGCCGGCACTGCTGAGCGTGACTTGTAACGCCAGTGCTTTAAATGAACTTAATATGTCCGGGCTCGACAATTTGGCTACACTCGATTGTCGGTTAAATAAATTTACGGTTTTAGACGCGTCTATGCTATACAATATTGTGAAAATTGAGGCGCAGAACAACTATAATCTGGAATATTTATTCATCAAAAACGGAAAATCAGAAGACATACAGTTCGGAAATAATTTGTTTGTTAATGTCATGAAATATATTTGCGCTGACGAAGGACAGCTCAACGCGATTCAATCAGCTATTGCATCCAATGGCTATACGTTTTGTCATACGAGTTCTTATTGTTCGTTTACGCCGGGAGGAATCAACTATAATACAATCACTGGTACGAATACTTATGATATTAACAATAATGGTTGTGATAGCACTGATGGTTCGTATCCGAATTTTAAATTGAATTTGTCCAAAATCAACGAATCGAGTATTTATATAGCTGATGCGTCAGGAAATTACAGCTATTATCCTCAAAATGGCAGTTATACATTGACGCCAATTATTGAGCATCCCGAATATTTTAATGTTACGCCGGCTTCTGTTAACATCAATTTTCCGGCGCAGATAAGTCCGTTGACACAAAATTTTTGTGTATCACCCAACGGTATCCGTAATGATTTGGAAGTTGTGATATTTGGTTTGACGGGTGCACGTCCGGGGTTTGACGCCCAATATAAAATTGTCTATCAAAATAAGGGTAATCAGTTGCAATCGGGTACTGTTAATTTGTCATTCAATGACGCGATACTTGATTTTGTTAGTGCATTCCCGGCTTCAAACGGACAAACAAGTGGTAATCACACTTGGAATTTCGCTAATTTGAAACCTTTTGAAACCCGTGAAATCATACTGACTTTTAACCTAAACTCACCAGTAGAAACACCACCGGTTAATTCGGATTATGTCTTAAATTATACGACCTCGATTGGATCGTCCTCAACAGATGAAACTCCGGCAAATAATGTTTTTAACTTGAACCAAATTGTTGTAAATTCAATGGATCCAAATGACAAAACTTGTCTGGAAGGAACTTCAATTACTCTGCAAATGGTTGGTAAAGAAGTACATTACTTAATTCGTTTTGAAAACACAGGCACAGCCAATGCTCAGAATGTTATAGTAAGGGATATGATTGATACTGCAAAATTTGACGTTAATTCATTAGTTCCAATAAATGGGAGCCATCCATTTGTAACGCGAATCAATACTAACAAAGTTGAATTTATTTTTGAAGATATTGATCTTCCGTTTGACGATGAAAATAATGATGGTTATGTTGCTTTTAAAATAAAAACCAAACCAAATTTAGTTTTAGGAAATACATTTAGTAATACTGCAAGTATCTACTTTGACTATAACTTTCCTATAATTACTAATAATTATACTACTACAGTAGCTGCTTTGTCAGTACAGGATTTTGAATTTGAAAATTATTTTATTTTATCGCCAAATCCGGCAAAGGATCGGTTGGATATAAGCAATTCAGAAAACATTGAAGTTTCATCAATAAGTGTTTACAATGTATTGGGCCAATTGGTTTTAGTAAAGCCGAATGCGCAGGAAACTAAGTATATTGATGTTTCTAACTTGAGTGTTGGTAATTATTTTCTTAAGATTACTTCCGAAAAAGGAAGTGCTACTGGCAGATTTATCAAAAAATAATTTTTTACGCTTGAATAATTTAAACCCGGTATGTGAAAATGTATCGGGTTCTGTTTTATGCTAAAGCTTTATGGTTTCTTTATTAGTAGAAAAAAAACATTAAGTATTTGCAAATCAGAAATTATATTGTACTTTTGCACACCTTTTGGAAGAGAAGCGTTTCCCTTTAGGTATCAACAAATTATATAAAAACAACTTCTGGATTTTTATCTTTCAGAAACGCGAAGAAAACAGAATACAAATTTTTATCAGAACACATGTCTGAACAAACAAAAACACAAGCGGAATTTTTAGCGGATTTTAACTGGCATAACTTCCAGGAAGGAATTGATGCAGTTGACGAAAAAAACCTGCAAGAGTTTGAAGAATTAGTTGCAAAAACATTCATCAACACAGATCAGGAAGAAGTAGTAGAAGGTGTAGTAGTAAGAATTACTGACCGTGACGCTATCGTTGATATCAACGCTAAATCTGAAGGAGTTATTTCTTTGAATGAATTCCGTTACAATCCAGGATTGAAAGTAGGTGACAAAGTAGAAGTTTTAATTGACATCCGTGAGGATAAAACAGGTCAATTGGTTCTTTCTCACAGAAAAGCACGTACTATCAAAGCTTGGGACAGAGTTATCAATGCAAACGAAACAGGTGAAATCGTTAATGGTTTTGTAAAATGCAGAACTAAAGGTGGTATGATCGTTGACGTTTTCGGTATTGAGGCTTTCTTGCCAGGTTCACAAATTGACGTAAAACCAATCCGTGATTACGATCAGTATGTTAACAAAATGATGGAATTCAAAGTTGTGAAAATTAACCACGAATTCAAAAACGTAGTTGTATCTCACAAAGCGCTTATCGAAGCGGATATTGAAGTACAGAAGAAAGAAATCATCGGTCAATTACAAAAAGGACAAGTACTTGAAGGAGTTGTTAAAAACATCACTTCTTACGGAGTATTTATTGACCTTGGAGGTGTTGACGGATTGATCCACATTACTGACCTTTCTTGGTCAAGAATCAATCACCCAAGTGAAGTTCTTGAATTAGACCAAAAATTGAACGTTGTAATCCTTGATTTCGATGATGAGAAAACAAGAATCCAACTTGGTCTTAAGCAATTGAACGCTCACCCATGGGATGCACTTGATGCAAACCTTAAAGTTGGTGACAAAGTAAAAGGTAAAGTAGTTGTAATCGCTGATTACGGTGCATTTATCGAAGTTGCTGAAGGTGTTGAAGGTTTGATCCACGTTTCTGAAATGTCATGGTCTACGCACTTGCGTTCAGCTCAGGACTTCGTAAAAGTTGGAGATTCTGTTGAAGCAGTTATCTTGACTTTAGATCGTGATGACCGTAAGATGTCTTTAGGTATCAAACAATTGACTCAAGATCCTTGGACAGATATCACTTCTAAATATCCTGTTGGTTCTAAACATACCGGAATCGTTAGAAACTTTACAAACTTCGGAATTTTCGTAGAATTAGAAGAAGGAATCGATGGTTTGATCTACATCTCTGACTTGTCATGGACTAAGAAAATCAAGCACCCATCTGAATTCGTAAATGTTGGTGAAAAACTTGACGTTGTAGTATTAGAATTAGATGTTGACGGACGTAAATTATCTTTAGGCCACAAACAAACTACTGCTAATCCTTGGGATAAATATGAAGATTCTTTCGCTGTTGGAACTGTTCACACAGGAGAGATTTCTGAAATCGTTGACAAAGGAGCTACAGTAGAATTCGGAGATGATATAGTTGCTTTCATTCCAACTCGTCACCTTGAAAAAGAAGACGGTAAGAAATTGAAAAAAGGCGAATCAGCTGAATTCAAAGTAATCGAGTTCAATAAAGAATTCAAAAGAGTAGTTGCTTCTCACACTGCTATTTTCCGTGAGGAAGAAGAGAAAAACGTGAAAGCAAACAATGATAACAACAGTTCATCTTCAAACAATAACAATGCACCAGCTGCAACGTTAGGAGATAACAATGATATCCTTGCTGAATTGAAAGCTAAAATGGAAAAAGGAGAGAAATAATCTTTTTCATTTTTGAATATAGAAAGCCTTGCAGAAATGTGAGGCTTTTTTTATTAAATCAGTTATTTTCATATATTTACTAGACCAAAAACAAAAACATGAGAAAACACTACATAATTACCGTTTGCATATTCTATTCGGTTATGGCAAAAGCACAGGTTATAAATTTTCCAGATGACAATTTTAAAGCAAAATTATTAGCCGCGAACGCTTCTAATACAATTGCAAAGAATCAATCAGGAAACTACTTTAAAATTGATGCTAATTCAGATAACGAAATTGAAGTTGCTGAAGCTTTACAGGTAAAAGAGTTGTATTTAGAGCACTTTGGGAACACTATTACAAGAATAGGGGATCTTACCGGAATCAGTAATTTCGAAAATCTATATTCATTAAATTGCGTTAATAATAAACTCGTTTCGCTAAATGTTTCCATGTTGGAAAATCTCGTTAAACTATACGCTAATAAAAATCTACTTTCCAGCATCAATGTAAATGGTTTGGCAAATCTTGAGATAATGGACTTAAGTGCCAATAAGTTCACAAGTTTTAATTTTACTTCCTCCGGTTTAATAAATCTAAAAGAGTTTGATTGTGGCGATAATCTCTTAACAAGCCTGAATGTAACGGGCCTTGATAATTTAGAAAAATTTAGTTGCAACCGCAATAATTTGCTTAATGCATTGAATATTTCAAATTTAACAAATCTTTATCTTCTTGAAGTAACTTCGTGTAATTTAACAACTCTTGATCTTACAGGCATTACCCAACTCACACATTTGCATGCTTTCAACAATAATATAGCATCTCTTGATGTAAGCCAATTATTGAATTTAAAATATTTGTATGTTAGCTCAAACAACCTTACATCATTGCATGTTGATAATTTAATCAATCTTATTCATTTAGAATTCGAGCGAAATAATATAAATGATTTTACTTATACGACACTTCCAAATGTTGAGCGTATTTATTGTTTTGATAATAATTTAACAAACATCAATCTTACAGGTCTTCCAAAGTTGAGAACGTTTTGGTGTTTTAACAATCTTTTTACAACATTGAATATCTCTGCTCTTCCGTTGTTAAACGAATTTCATTATGGAAATCCTGGGCTTTCTCCTGTTACTTTCGGATACCGGCCATTAATGAAATCATATTTGTTTCATGGATTTAATGAGACACAACAGTCGGTTTTTGATTTTTCTCAAATGCCTAATTTAACTGCCATTTCTATCAACACATCAGTCGCTGAAACTCTCGATCTTTCACCATGTAAAAAGCTGCAAACTTTCTATGCTAGAAATAACTTAAATTTACAAAGGCTGAATATAAAAACTGGTTTACCACTTGAAGGAGGATCTACTACAAATTGTCCTAATTTAAAATACATTTGCGCCAATGAAATGGATGTGCAAAGACATTTTACGACTGATAATTTTTTTTCAAACCATCAAGGTTATAGCTATAGCTCGGATATGGAATTTAATTCTTACTGCTCATTTACTCCTGGAGGAAATTACAATACAATCAAAGGACAGGTTACATTTGATTTAGATAATAATGGTTGTGATACTAATGATTCGTCCTTTGGTAATTTTAGGATAGGTATAAATGATGGTACTACCGAAGGCGCAACCTATACCAATAATACAGGAAATTATTCTTTTTATGTGCAAAAACCCAATATTGCGCTAACAGCTTCGGTTGAGCATCCACAGTATTTTATTTTAACACCAGCAACTACTAGTTTGAATTTTCCTACTAATAATAATAGTGTCCAGACCCGAAACTTTTGTATTAAGCCTAACGGAATCCGACCTGACCTTGAAGTAATGCTGATGCCATTAGATAATCCGATACCTGGATTTGAAGCAACTTACAGATTGATCTATAAAAACAAGGGAAATCAAGTGCAATCGGGAGCAGTTAGTTTGACATTTAATGATGATGTGCTTGATTTTACAAATTCAACTATTACGCCAACTGTTGTACTGAATACTCTTTCATGGAATTTTGTTGATCTCGCTCCGTTTGAGAAAAGAATAATTGACGTTTCTTTTATTCTTAATTCGCCTGTAGTAAATCCTCCACTTCAGGCAAATGATATATTGACATATATAACTTCTATTACATCTCCCCAAACCGACGAAACTCCAGCCGATAACATATTTACATTAAATGAAACGGTAGTAAATTCGTTTGATCCAAATGATAAGACTTGTCTTGAAGGAACGGTAATTTCTCCTGAAATGGTTGGAAATTACGTGCATTACCGAATTCGTTTCGAAAACACCGGAACTTTTGCCGCACAAAATGTTGTGGTAAAAGACGTTATAGATGCTACAAAATTTAACTTAGCTTCATTGGTTCCACTTGATGGTAGCCATCCATTTACAACAAGGGTAACCAGTACTAACAATGTTGAATTTATTTTTGAAAATATCCAGCTTCCATTTGATGATGCAAACAATGATGGTTATGTATTATTTAAGATAAAAACAAAAGCTATGGTTGCAGGAGATTCATTTAGTAATACTGCCAGTATTTATTTTGATTATAATGCGCCAATCGTTACTGAACCCGCGGTGACAATGGTACAGGTTTTAGGGATTGAAGATTTTGCTTTTGAAAATTATTTTGTTTTACATCCAAATCCTGTTTCAGATATCTTATATATTACTACAAAACAGAACGTAAATGTTAATACCTTTAGTGTTTATAATATCTTAGGGCAATTGATCATGACAATTCCAAACGCAACCAATATCAAAAAAATAGATGTTTCAAATCTATCTTCAGGAAATTACTTTCTAAAAATTATTTCAGATAGAGGTACAACATCGGTCAAATTTATAAAGAAATAGAAAATAATTTTTTTCATAAAATCCTGATTCGTCGGGATTTTTTATTTTAAACTCCTGTTAAAAATAAGCGTGATGAATGATATCTGTTGTAACTTTCTGTAATCTAAAAAAAGAGTATGTTATGAAAAATATCAAAATACAATTTATCGCTCTGTGTCTTTCAGGATTTTCCGTCGTGGCACAGGATACAGGCAAAACCCTTACGCAAAACATTTCGGCATCAGAAAGCCACAAATTTTTAGCTGCTAACATTAATGCTTCCGGATTATCCCAAACATTTTCAGGAAAAGGTCCATTTACAGTCTTTGCGCCAACCGATAAGGCATTTGAAAAATCTTCGGCGATTAATGTCGAAAAAACAATATCCGCTGGTGAAAAATCTAATTTGCAAGGTTTAATAACATATCATGTTGTTGCCGGAAGAATGGACAGTAAAGCGATTGGCGCAGCGATAAAAGCCGGAAACGGTAAAGCGGTTTTAACGACATTAGAAGGAAGTAAGCTTGTTGCAACTTCCGATGGTTCTAAGATTACAATATCTGATGAAAAAGGAAATAAAGCTGCTATTACATCCGCCGATCTTTACCAGTCAAACGGTGTGATTCATGTGATTGATAAAGTGCTATCAAGGAAATAAAAATAAAAAACCTGATTCGTTAAAATCAGGTTTTTTTATGTTGTAACTATCGTAATACTGCTCCAAGTTCCGTTTCAAAGCTTTTCTGTAGTTTTCCCATGATCTTATCAATTTGAACATCGGTCAGGGTTTTTGCAGAATCCTGTATGATAAAGCTTACGGCATAGGATTTTTTTCCATCAGGTAAATTCTTTCCGGTATAAACATCAAAAAGATTAATGCTTTTCAATAATGATTTTTCCGATTGCATTGCAAGGTTGTAGACAGCGTCGAATTGCACGTTTTCATCAACAAGCAAAGCTAAATCCCTTCTGACTTCCGGATATTTCGGAATATCGGTAAACCTGATTTTCGTTGAAATAGACTTCAATATCAGGCTCCAGTTAAAATCGGCAAATAAAACTTCCTGCTTAATGTCGAAATGCTTTGCAACAGATTTTTTTACGGTTCCAAATTCCACCAAAATACCATTTCCGTTTACGATTGCCATTCCTTCAGCAAAAACGTCTGAAGTTACTGGCTGATGCTGTGTTTTTGAAATTCCTAATCGCGCTAAAATCGTATTCACGTATCCGGCGAATAAAAAGAAATCGGACGCCTTTTCCGGAGTTGTCCAGCTTTCCATTAAGCGGTTTCCGGTCACAAAAAGCGTAAGATGTTTTTGTTCTTCGTTCCCTGAAGGTAATTTATGATAGGTTTTTCCAAATTCAAATAATTTCAAATCAGAATTCCTGCGGTTAATATTATACGAAACCGCTTCGAGTCCTGAAAATAATAACGATTGACGCATCGCCGATAAATCTTTGCTCAACGGATTCAGAATCATGACATTGAATTCTTCTTTGAGCATTTCCGATAGATTCACATAATCCGGAGTTGTCAGCGAATTTGCCATCATTTCATTAAATCCCAATGATGTCAGCTGATTTGCAATGATATTCTGGATTTTATAATCTTCAGTTCGCGGCGCATTCGAAACCGTTGCATTGAGTTTCTTTGTAAAATTGATATTGTTATAGCCATAAACACGCAGAATTTCCTCTATCACGTCTATTTCTCTTTGAACATCAACACGATAAGCCGGAATTATCAAGCCTAAACCTGCATCTGAAACACTATTAACTTTAATATCTAATGAAACCAGGATTTTCTTGATAGTTTCTTTTGGAAGTTCCTGCCCGATGATTTTTCGTGCTTTTTCAAAATTCAGGAAAACCGGGAAATCTTCGATTTTCTTTTGGTAGATATCAATAATATCGGATGTGATTTCACCACCGGCAACTTCTAAAATCAATATTGCCGCACGTTTCAACGCATATTCGGTGATTGTTGGATCAATTCCTCTTTCAAATCTGAAAGAAGCATCGGTGCTCAGGCTATGTCTTTTTGCTGTTTTTCGAATTGTAACCGGATTAAAATAAGCACTTTCCAGGAAAATAGAACTTGTACTGTCACTCACTCCCGAATTTTTTCCTCCGAAAACACCAGCAAAACACATCGGGCCATTTTCATCGCAAATCATTAAATCTTCTTCGTGCAAAGTTCGTTCAACATCATCAAGTGTCGTGAATTTTGTTCCGGCAACAGCTGTTTTCACAATTACTTTATTGCCTTTTATTTTGGATGCGTCAAAAGCATGTAAGGGTTGCCCAAGCTCGTGAAGCACATAATTCGTAACGTCAACAATATTATTTTTCGGAGTTAATCCAATAGATTTTAACCTGTTTTGAAGCCAATCCGGCGAAGGCTTGACCGTAATTCCAGAAATGGTAACGCCGCAATAACGTGGCGCCAATTTTTGATCATCAACTTTCACATCAATTTTCAAGGTTCTTTTATCAATCCTGAAATTACTAACTGATGGTGTTTTTAATTCAGTTGCAATATTTCGCTGTAATAATCCGGCGCGCAAATCACGAGCAACTCCCATATGACTCATTGCATCGGCACGATTTGGCGTCAGTCCGATTTCAAATACTTCGTCATTTTCAATGTTAAAAACGGTTGAAGCCGGAGTACCGGGTTTTAGCTTTTCATCCAAAACCATAATTCCGTCGTGGCTTGTCCCGAATCCAAGTTCGTCCTCAGCACAAATCATCCCATGGCTTTCCTGATCGCGGATTTTTCCTTTTTTGATAACAAATGACTGGCCTTCTTTATCATATAATGTTGTTCCAATTGTAGCAACAGGTACTTTTTGACCAGCAGCAACATTACTTGCGCCACATACAATCTGCACCGGAATTCCATCGCCCAAGTCAACTGTTGTAACTTTCAATCGATCAGCATTCGGATGTTGTACGCAGGTTAAAACGTGGCCGACAACGATTCCTTCGAGTCCGCCTTTTACAGACTGGTATTTTTCTACGACTTCCACTTCGAGACCTAAATCGGTAAGTAAAGCAGCAGTTTCGTCAGAATTCCAATCTATTTTAATGAATTGTTTTAACCAGTTATAAGATATTTTCATTTCGCTTCAGTTATTCAAATAAGGTTGCAAATATAAGGATTGCCGATTGGAGTAGGAAACAAAATCGGGCTTTTTTAGATAGGTTTGAGTAAGAAATCTAGATTAGTTCTTCTACGTGTTTCTTAATGTTTTCTGCAATTTTTCCTGTTGGAAGATCATTGTCATCATCGCCAAACGGATCTTCAATTTCCTCAGCAATAAGTTCAAGGCTCGCAAGTACATAAAAAATAAAAACCACTACTGGCGCTACGTAATAGCCAAGGCTGAAAGCATATCCAAACGGTAGCGTCATTACATAAAAGAATATGAATTTTTTTATGAAAGCGCTGTAAGAATAGGGAATTGGAGTGTTTTTTATTCTTTCGCAAGCGCCGCAAATATCTGTAAATGATTGAAGTTCGGCATTAATTACAATCAACTGATCGCCGGTTATTTTTTTGGAAACATACAAATCATTGATCTTTTGAATCATTATTTTTGCAACATGATTTGGCTTGTGATTATGATGATCAATTTCTAAATCGAGATCTTCGAATAATTGTTTCCCCGTATCAGAATTACTCAAATGGCGATGCAATACCGAAGCATAAGCAGGAATCATCTTTTGAAAGTAATTTCGATCCTTTTCATCCGATAACATTACCGACAATTTTATTGCTAGATTGCGACTGTTGTTGACCAGCGCGCCCCATAATTTACGTCCTTCCCACCAGCGGTCATAAGCAGTATTGGTCCGGAATACAAGTAATAACGAAATCACGAAACCCAGCATTCCATGCATTATCGTAATGTTTTTTACATAGCTTTTGTCTGTCAGTTGCCAATATTCAACCTCAAGATAACCGATTGCTCCGGCATAAATTCCTATCGCACCCATTATTGGCAACAGTGTTCTGAATGTGTCAGCTTTGTGAAAGCGGAAAATAAAAGTAAACCAGTCCTTGGTGTTGTATGAAACCATTTAGCTGTAAAGTTTCTTCAAATGTAAATTAAAAATTCAAATTTCCTGCAAGTTCTTTTAACGCAATTTCTGACAATTTTGCCTGAAATTGTGCATTGCTGTTTCGCACTTTTGCGTTGATGTAATTGAGTTGCGCCGTACGGAATTCCAACGTTGTTATTGTTCCGATCCTGAATTTCTCAAACGTAATGTCCATGTTTTGTTTTGCGATTGTTTCATTTTTGGCTTCAAGTTCTGAAAGTTCAAGATTTGTTTGATAGGTTTGAAAAGCGGTAACCAGTTGTGTATTTAGAGATTGCTTTTGCTGATCAATTAATAGTTGCGAATTTTCTACCTGGATTTTTGCAATTTTTTCGTTACGATTCTGCAATCCGCCATTAAAAATATTCATTGTAGCTCCAATCCCATAAACCAAACCTCTTCCAGAAGATTGAGTGATAAATCCCAACGACGATTCTGAGCGCGTAAAGTTATAACCCGTATTGATATTTACAACCGGATAACGATCGCCCTTAATTTGTTTCAGTTCAAGTTCAGAAATGCGTTTGCTTATAATTTGCGCTTGCAATTGCGGATTCTGTTTTTCGGCAAGTGCCATTAAATCGGGTAGAAGCAGGCTTTGGTCTATTTCAACAATCTCAATTACCCGGAATTCCGTTTTCGGGTCACGTGCCAGAATTTCATTTAAAAGCGTTTTGGTATTTGCATACAATTCTCTTTGGCGAAGCAATAAAGTAGTGTCAGTATTTAAATCGACCTGTGCATTCAGGACTTCAAGTTTAGAAGCTTTCCCGATTGTATAACGATTGTCAGCCAAGTTCAGGCGCATGTTTGATATCGTAATGGTCGTATCCATTGCTTTTAACTGCTGTTGCTGCTGAACGACATCATAATAAGTTGTAATAACATCGCTGATTTTTGTTAGAATTGTCAGCTTCAATTCGGCTTCTCCAAGTTTTTCCAACTCTTTCAGCTGATCGTGTCGTGCAAACATCCTGAAACCATTAAAGACGGTCCAGTTTAGCGCAACTCCATACGTTAAGTTAAGGTTTTTTGCTCCGTCGAGTTCGCGTTCTGATCCGTCGCTTTGGGTTTGCTTGGTGTCTAAATCGCTGTTGTTATTTGTTACATTAGCTGATACATTTGGTAAAATTCCAGCATTTGCAAGACTTACATTTTGTTTATCGATACGTAAATCGTTTTTTGAAATCCTGATATCATAATTGTTTTCCAATGCGATGCGAACTGCATCTTCAACAGTCAGGATTTCCTGTGCGTTCATTTTCACAACACAAAGCAATAGCAAAATCGGCAGAAATAGTGGTTTTAGATTCATCGCGATTTTATTTTGATTCTTTTTCATATTCTTCGATATGGTCAAATTCAGGGTAATGTTTTCGGGCTCTTGACCACATTAGATACATCGCCGGAATTACGAATAAGGTTAGTATCAGCGAAAAAATAGTTCCGCCAACAATTACAACTCCCATTCCGATTCGGCTGGTAGATGCTGCTCCAAGCGACATTGCAATTGGCAAAGCCCCAAGTGAAATCGCTAAACTCGTCATTAAGATTGGGCGTAAACGTGCTTCAGATGCTTCCAGAATTGCTTCGAGTTTTGGTTTTCCCTGTTCACGCAACTGGTTTGCAAATTCGACGATCAGGATTCCGTTTTTCGTTACGAGACCAATGAGCATTACGGTTCCAATTTGGCTAAAAATATTCCATGTCTGGTCAAAAAGCCATAACGAAAATAACGCTCCGGCAACTGCCATTGGAACTGTCAGGATAATAATCAGCGGATCGATGAAACTTTCAAATTGTGCTGCCAAGATCAAAAAAATGAGCAACAATGCCAATCCGAAAGCGAACGAAGTATTCGAGCTACTCTCAACGAAATCACGCGATTCGCCTCCCAAATCTGTTGTAAAAGTGTCATCAAGAATTTTCCCTTTGATTTCGTCCATTGCGTTAATTCCGTCGCTGATACTTTTCCCAGGTGCTAAACCTGCAGAAATGGTAGCCGACATATAACGATTGTTGTGATACAATTGCGGCGGACTGCTTTGCTCAGTAACCGATACTACATTGTCAAGCTGAATCATTTGTCCTTGCGTATTTTTGACGAAGATTGATGTCAGGTCTAATGGCGCAGCCCGATCTTTTTGATCAAATTGCCCGATTACCTGATATTGTTTTCCATTCATCATAAAATACCCGAATCGCTGTCCACTTAGGGAAAGTTGCAACGTTTGCGCAACATCCAACACTGAAATTCCAAGGCTTTCGGCTTTTTCACGATCAATGGTTATATTGATTTCGGGTTTGTTGAATTTCAGGTTTACATCTACGTTTGAAAAGGTTTCGTTCTGACTTGCCGCATCTAAAAAAAGCGGAATCTTTTCCTGTAATTTCTCAAATGTCGGAGCCTGGATGATGTACTGAATCGGCATTCCGCCACGACGGTTAACCGCAATTGTAGGTTGCTCTGAAATATTGGTTTTAGCTTCAGAATATCGTTTCGTCCATTTGGTCAGTTTTTCTGCGATTTCTTTTTGCGAACGCTCACGATCTTCGGGTTCCACAAGCGCGATACGAATCCTTCCGCTATTTACGGATGCCGCGCCAAATCCCGGAGCAGTAATTACAAGGCTGACTTTCTTTTCCGGAATCGAATCATTTATCAGTTGTGTAAGTTCCTGCATAAAACGGTCGGTGTATTCGTAAGTTGCACCTTCAGGAGCAGTGACGTTGACTCCGATGAAACTTCGGTCATCATACGGGGCAGTTTCTTTTTGTAAGATGCTGAAAAACAAAACTATTAGTCCAATACAAATGATTAGAATCGGAAAGCTGAGCCATTTACGTTTGATAAAATTACTAAGTGAATTAGCGTAACCGGAATTTAATTTTTCAAAATAAGGCTCGGTAAAATTGTAGAATTTTGATTTTTTCTGCTCGCCGCCTTTCATCAGATACGCGTTCAGCATTGGCGTTAACGTTAACGATACAAATGCCGAGATTAAAACCGCCGCGCCAATGACGACGCCAAATTCCCTAAACAATCGACCGACGAATCCTTCCAGAAATATAATCGGAAGAAATACTGCTGCAAGCGTAATCGATATGGATATTACGGCAAAAAATATTTCATTGGAGCCTTTTATTGCCGCTTCGATAGGCGACATTCCTTCTTCAACTTTCTTGAAAATATTCTCTGTAACTACGATTCCGTCATCTACTACAAGTCCGGTTGCGAGAACAATTGCGAGCAATGTCAATACATTTACAGAAAAACCGCATAAATACATGATGAAAAATGTCGCGATCAACGAAACCGGAATGTCAATCAGCGGACGAAATGCAATCGACCAGTTCCTGAAAAACAAATAAATGATAAGTACAACGAGAATGATTGAAATAGCTAATGTTTCCGCTACTTCGACCACTGATTTTTTAATGAAAACCGTATTGTCAATAGCGATATTAAGTTTTAAATCGGAGGGAAGCTCTTTCTTTAACTGATCGTATTGCGTATAAAACGAATCGGCAATATCAATATAATTAGTTCCGGGTTGTGGAATAATCGCAAGCCCGACCATCGGCAAACCCGATTCTGACATTTTTGTTTCCAGATTTTCAGGTCCGAGTTCGGCAGTTCCAACATCGCTCAAACGAACAATTTTATCTCCTTCGGCAAGGATAATAATATTGTTAAACTGATTTGCATCCGATAAGTTACCAAGCGTTTTAACCGTTAATTCGGTATTTGCACCGGTAAGTTTTCCGGACGGAAGCTCAACATTCTGACTTTCAAGTGCATTGCGAACATCGGAAACGGTAACTCCATACGAATTCAGTTTGACCGGATCAATCCACAAACGCATCGCATACCGTTTTTGTCCCCAGATTTGTACGCTGCTGACACCCGGAATGGTTTGCAGTCTTTCCGCAATTACGTTTTCGGCATAATCACTGAGTTCGAGTGCGTTTTTCGTGTCACTTTGAACCGTCATTGTGATAATTGGTTCGGAATCAGCATCGGCTTTTGATACAACAGGCGGCGCATCAATGTCTTGCGGCAAACTCCTGATTGCTTGCGAAACCTTGTCACGAACGTCATTTGCGGCTTCTTCGAGATTCTTTTCAAGCTTAAATTCAATCGTAATATTACTCGATCCCTGATTACTGGAAGATGTAATATTCCGTATTCCGTCAATGGAATTTATTGCTTTTTCAAGTGGTTCTGTAATTTGAGATTCAATGATATCGGCATTAGCACCGGTATATGTAGTTCGTACCGAAATCTGAGCCGGGTCAATCGAAGGGAATTCCCGTACGCCCAGAAAGGTATAGCCAATAATCCCGAAAAGTATAATTACCAAATTAATGACAATTGTAAAAACGGGTCTTTTAATGCTTAAGGTTGATAAACTCATCAGATTATTGTTTTTGAGCTACTCTGACTTTTACCGGAGTGTCTTTTTTTAATGCCATTACGCCGGATGTCAAAACGGTATCGCCCGCTTTCAATCCTGATAAAACGAGTACATCTTTTGCGGTTCGAGTTTCCGTTTGAACTACGATTTCTTTTGCTTTTCCGTTTTCCGTTATGAATACTTTTTTTCCGTTTTGGATTGGAATTATCGCTTCTGAAGGAATAATAATCGCGTCATTAATACTGCTCAATGGCAATTCAACATTTGCAAAAGTTCCCGGTAAAAGTTTTCCGTCTTTATTTTCTGCAATTGCGCGAATCTGTAGAGTTCTGGTTGTTACCGCTATTTCGGGTTCGAGCGCATAAACTTTTGCAGTGTATTTTTCCTGCGAACCGGCTACTTTAAACGATAGTTCAGATCCTGTTTTTATTTGTGCGGCATATTTTTCGGGGATTGAAAAGGTGATTTTGAGTTTTCCGATGTTGACTAATTTTGCAACTAAAATTTCCGGTGTGATATAAGTGCCGGGTGAAATGGAACGCAATCCTATTTTTCCCGAGAATGGTGCGCGAACTGATGTTTTACCGATTTGTGCCCTAATCAATTGGCTTTGTGCTTGTGCTGTTTTAAAATCTGCAGATGCGATATCGTATTCTTCCTGGCTGATCGCTTCTTTCTGCAATAAAAGTTTGGCTCTTCGCTCATTTTCCGATGCTAGTTTTTCGCGGGTAATAACTTGTTGAAGCTGTGCTTTCAGTTCGATGTCATTTACTTTTAAAAGCACTTGGCCTTTGGTAACATTCTTTCCTTCTTCAAAATAAATTCCTTCGACAATTCCGGAAACTTCGCTGCGAATTTCAACCTGCTCATTGGCTTCAATTGATCCTGATAGCGAAAGATTATTGTCGAATGTTTGCGGCTGCACTACAATTCCGCTTACAGTTGTAACTTTATTTTGCGGGCCTTTGCCTTTTTGTTCTTCTTTTTCAGACTTGTTTTCGATGATCCGATAGGCGATAAAAGCTCCTAATCCAAGTATTAGCACGGAATAAACAACGTATTTTATTTTCATAATTATAAAGTGCAGACGCGCGGAAACGCCAATTTTAGTTTACTAACAAATGTAGTTTTTAGAACTCAAACCTCGCAAAAGTTAATTTTTATTTAACAACTATCAAAGTAACCTGATTTCGTGGGGCTAACTAATATAATTCCAGATGTTTTTTTTCTTTGAAAGCTCCAAAAAAATAGTACGAAGAATTGCATTTTCCGGTTTTTGCATCGGAGCATCGTCTTTTAGGATTTTAACCGCGTGATGCCTTGCCAACTGTAGGATTTCCTTATCGCGGACAATGTCGGCAATCTGAAGATTCAATACGCCGCTTTGCTGTGTTCCCATTAAATCTCCGGGACCACGAAGTTTCAGGTCAACTTCTGCTATTTCAAAGCCATCATTTGTACGAACCATCGTTTCCATTCGGGTTTTACTGTCGTTGGATAATTTGTGCGAAGTCATCAGGATGCAATAACTTTGTTCAGCACCGCGTCCGACACGCCCGCGCAATTGATGCAACTGTGAAAGCCCGAAACGCTCGGCACTTTCGATGATCATAACACTTGCATTGGGAATGTTTACGCCGACTTCAATAACGGTTGTTGCGACCATGATATTTGTTTTTCCTTCTGAGAATCGCTTCATTTCCGAATCTTTATCTGCAGGTTTCATCTTTCCGTGAACAATAGAAATGGAATACTGCGGCAACGGAAAGTCACGTGAAATACTTTCATATCCATCCATCAAATCTTTAAAATCCATTTTTTCAGATTCCTGTATCAGCGGATAAACAATGTAAATTTGGCGACCTTTTGCGATTTCGTCTTTTATGAATTTCCAGACCTTTAGCCGATTGGAATCAGAGCGATGAACAGTTTGTATCGGTTTTCTTCCGGGTGGTAATTCATCGATGACCGAAATATCCAGATCACCATATAAACTCATGGCTAATGTGCGCGGAATTGGCGTTGCGGTCATGACTAAAACGTGCGGTGGAATTTCGTTTTTCTTCCATAATTTAGAACGCTGCTCGACACCAAAACGATGCTGTTCATCAATAACGGCTAAACCAAGATTACTGAATTTTACTTTATCTTCCAGTAACGCGTGCGTTCCGATTATAATGTGCAAACTCCCGTTTTCAAGTTCTTCATGAATGATTTTTCTGTCGGCGGTTTTAGTAGAACCGGTGAGTATTTTTATATTGATATTAAGGTCTTTAGCCAATTCGGTCAATCCATGAAAATGCTGGTTCGCAAGAATTTCTGTAGGTGCCATCAAGCATGCCTGAAAGCCATTATCCAAAGCTAAAAGCATGCTCATCAATGCCACAATAGTTTTGCCCGAGCCAACATCACCCTGAAGCAAACGGTTCATTTGTGCCGGATTTCCCATGTCATTCCGAATTTCCTTCAATACTCGTTTTTGCGCGTTTGTAAGGGCAAATGGCAAATGGTTATTGAAAAAATCAGTAAAGTATTCGCCAACTTTTGTAAATGGATGTCCTTTTATTTTTTGTTTCCGAATCAGGTTTTTGGTAATCAACTGCAGTTGAATGTAAAACAACTCTTCAAACTTTAACCGAAATTGTGCTTTCGCAAGAATATCGGCACTTTTTGGAAAATGTATGTTAAAAAGCGCGGCATTTTTCGGAATCAGTTTCAGTTCATCGATCAGATATACCGGAAGTGTTTCAGTAAAAAGAGCCTGTGTTTCCAGGAACAATTGCTGCATCAACTTGTTTATGGCACGATTTGAAATTCCGCGATTGACAAGCGTTTCTGTAGAAGGATAAACCGGCTGCATCGCCGAGCGCAGGCTTTTTTCATGATCTTTGAGCAACTCAATTTCGGGGTGCGCCATGTTGAAAATCCCGCTAAATGAGGTGCATTTCCCAAAAATCACTACCGGAACATTAATTTGCAAACTCTCTCGAATCCATTTATGACCCTGAAACCAAACGAGTTCCATTTGGCCTGTATCATCAATAAAAGTCGCAACAAGACGTTTTTTTCCTTTAGCAGGCTCAACAGTTTTTACGTTAATTATCTTTCCGACAATTTGTACTTCTGCCGAATTTTGTTGCAATTGATTGATTTTATAGTAACGCGTACGGTCAATGTATCGGTTCGGATAAAAATTCAGTAAATCTTCATACTTGTGGATGCCAATTTCCTTTCGAAGCAATTCGCCACGCTGCGGGCCAACGCCTTTAAGGTATTCGATTGGTGTTTGAAGAAGATTATTCATTTAGCTGCGGATAGTTCAGCGAAGATAAATAAATGAGAGGAAAATTAATAGTTAATAATTTACAATGAATAATAAATAGTTACTTAATATTTGGCGAAACATCTTTAACTTTCCTGATTTGATTAAAAAACAATAGCTTTGTAGTGGCGTATGTAAGCGCTGAAAAGTAAATATGAAAGCCCGGTTTTATAAGCCTAAAAATAATAAGTTAGCGGAATATATTGACGGATACTATTTTATGTCCGAAGACGAATCGCAGCCATCCGACCAATATTGGAGTTTTCCCAGTAATTTTTGTATCGCAACCGTAATCAAAAATGCAAAAGTGATCAATACCGGAAGCTGTATTTCTATTTTGCCTGCTGGGGATAATAAGATTGCCTCCGATTTTTACTACAATAATTCATTTCCCGTAAAAATAGATTATCAAAAACCACGCAACGAAGTAACGATTTACTTTAAGCCAACTGCGGTAATTCGGTTTGTGCCGGATCTGAAATTTGAATCCGGTAAAGACACTATAAGCGATTTTTCGCCGTATTCCGATTATCTGGAAACCATGTATCAAATCCTGAGCATAGAAGATCGGGACAAGCAGATTGAACTATTCGAAAAGTATTGGCTTTCTAAATTGGTTCCCGCATCGCTTTCGGTCGTACAATCTATTTTGACCGACCTTGAGAACAATGAAAAAGTTAGTGATATTGCGGGTAAACTCGGAATATCACGCCAATACCTGCACAAAATGTTTTTTAAGCATATTGGAAAATCCCCTTCAGAATACCAAAAAACACATCGGTTTAAAAGTGTGGTAGACGAATACAAAACCCAGAAAAAGCTAACTGAACTTTCCTACAACAACCAGTTTTTCGATCAGGCACATTTTAATAAGCACTTTAAAGAACTCACCGGCGTAAGTCCAACTTCATTTTTTAAAAATGTTGATATAACCGACAGTAATTTCTGGCTTTTCGTATAATGGTTTACATTATTACAATTTCGGTAGCATGTTGGCTGTTATATTTGCCGACATAAATCCCAATCAAATGAAAAAATATTTCTTCTTACTTACGTTAGCATTCTTAAACTTTACCAATGTTGTTGCCCAATCAAACAAAGTGGCACGACTAGATTCCTTATACACCGCTCTTTACAATTCCGGCATTTTTAACGGAAATGTACTGATAGCCGAATCAGGAAAAACCATTTTCCAGAAAAGTTATGGCCTCGCAAATGAGAAAACTAAAGTAAAACTCGATTCGAAAACGGCATTTGAACTCGCTTCCGTTTCAAAGCAATTCACTGCAATGGCGATAGTTTTTCTTAATAATCAGGGTAAGCTTTCGTATAGCGACGATATCGCAAAACATCTTCCTGAATTATCGGCCTATAAAGGAATAACCATACAAAATTTATTGGTGCACACCGGCGGATTACCGGATTACATGCAATTTGCCGGAAAACACCTCGATATGGCAAAGATTGCTACCAATCAGGACATCCTGAATATCATGAAAGAATTTACACCGAAGCCTGTTTTTGAACCCGGCGAAAAATGGCAGTACAGCAATACAGGTTACTTAATTTTAGGATCATTAATTGAGAAAGTCAGCGGAAAATCATTTGGTGTATTTCTAAAGGAGAATATTTTTAAACCACTTAAAATGGATCGAACTTTCGTTTACAGAAGGCGATTCAATCCGGAGAAAATCAAAAAATATGCAGACGGTTACATATATTCCGACAGCCTGAAACGCAAAATCCTGCCTGATGAATTGGGTAAAGATTATTATGTGGTTGTGCTTGATGGAATTGTCGGCGACGGAATGGTAAATTCGACAACAGAAGATTTACTGAAATGGGACAGGGCTTTGTATGCAAACAAATTTATATCGGATACTGACAGACAAATGATTTTCAGTTCCTATAAGACAAATGCAGGCAAAGAAACGGATTATGGCTTTGGATGGAACATCAAAAACTCGAAGGAATTCGGTAAAACCGCATCACATTCAGGCGGATGGGGCGGATATATTACCTACATAGAAAGAGATCTGGATCACGACAAAACGATCATTATTTTACAGAATAACGATACAGAAAAGACTAAAATACCGGCTAAAGACACCCGACAAATACTTTATAATTTGCCAATCGAAAAGCAGATTACCGTTAGCGAGGACATTCTTAAAAAATATGCTGGAATATACGTTACAAGCGATGGTAAGGAAAGTACTCTCATTTTCGAAGAAGGTAAATTATTCATTCCGTTTAATCCTGAAGTAAAACTCGAGCTTATCCCGGTTAGCGCTACCAAGTTTATTGTTGACGGATTTTCACCAGAAGTTACTTATACATTTATTCTCAACGAACACGGTGAAGTAGCGAAATACAGGGTGCAGCAAATTGAACAAGGTGTAGACAAAGAATCTGTGCGTAAGAAAAGTGAATAGTCCTACAATGGTTTTACCGTTTTTGTATATTTTAGTACGGTAAAACCATATTTGTTAAAACACTATAATTTATCACATGAAACACATCTTATTTATACTTTTTCTTTTTTTAGGACAAGGGTCAAATCACCAGGAAACTCAGGTAGATATAAGTGAAAAGATACTCGGGCAATGGATTATTAGCCGTGCCAAAGTAACCGAAAAAGCTGCTAACGGCGAACCAGTTGACCGTCAGTTGGATGTGTCTCAAAGAGTTACAATATATTTCAAGTCTGATAATACGGGTAACTTTAATTTCCTTGATAAAGATTCTGAAAACTTTAGCTGGAAAGTCATTAAAAACAAAGTTGTAATTGTATATACCGGCAATAATGAATTTTGCAAATCGTTCAACGGCGACCTAAGACCTATTATTAGAGATCGTAAAGGCGAGCAAAAATTAGAAATATCTAAAGTCAATTTTTCTGCTTCACTTTCCAGATAGTTTAAAGATATTAAACTACTTTTTTATAATAATAATAATGATTGTTATTAGCTATAGATAATCCAATTTATATATGCGATTCGATCAGTTATTATTTGTGTAAGTCCATAGTGAGTCCATAGTGAGAGTATAGTGAATGCATATTTTTAATGATTGTATGGACTCACTATGTATTTATTCCTTATTTAATTAGTCAGTAATATAAACAAGTGCAAACTAATCTTAAAGTGTGTTAATATTGACTTTACAATTTAATATCCGTGTAGATTTTATTATATTCGTCAGATTGCCTGACGGTTTTTATATAATCAGATGATGGTCATTAATTCAATTATATGCGCTACTTAATTCTTCTTCTTTTTCCACTGCTATCCTTTGCACAGCAAACTTCAAAGATCGATTTTACAACACTAAATGCTGACATTTCTGTCGATTTTGAAAGTCGTAAAGTAACCGGAAAAATAGTATATGATTTTACCGTTAAATCAAAAATTGACACGATTCGATTGGATGCCAAATCGATGGTTTTTACGAATCTGAAAATTAACAACAAATCAGTTGATTTTACGTCTAATGCTACACATCTCAAACTTTTCAAAGGGTTTAAGAAAGGAAAAAATAAGCTGACGTTTGATTATGAGGCAACTCCAAAACAAACCATGTATTTCGTTGGCAGTGCTGATAATATTCAGATTTGGACACAAGGCCAGGGCAAATATACCAGTCATTGGCTACCGAGTTTCGACGATGTAAATGAAAAAGTGGTATTTAATTTTACTATCGCATACGATAAGAATTATGAGGTTATCTCAAATGGGATTTTAAGTGGCAAAACCGAATCAGGAAACAAATTTTCATGGAACTACAAGATGCAAAAGCCAATGAGTTCCTATTTGGCGATGCTTGCAATCGGAAAGTTTGATAAACAGATAATTACTGCGGCTTCAGGAACGCAAAGTTATTTGTATTATCAACCGGAAGATGCTGCAAAATACGAATCGACCTATCGCTATTCAAAGCAGATTTTCGATTTTCTTGAGAAAGAGATCGGTGTTGCTTATCCATGGGAAATTTACAAGCAAATTCCGGTGCGTGATTTTCTTTATGGCGGAATGGAAAACACTACAGCAACAATTTTTACTCAGGATTATGTTGTGGATGCAATTGGATTCAACGACCGAAATTACGTTAATGTAAATGCCCACGAGCTTGCACATCAATGGTTCGGCGATTTAATCACGGCAAAATCAGGGAAAGATCATTGGCTTCAGGAAGGTTTTGCAACGTATTATGCAGTTTTGGCTGAACAGGAAGTTTTTGGCGAAGACCATTTTAATTGGGAATTGTATCAAATGGCCGAGCGTTTGCAACATGCAGCAAAAACGGATAAAACACCAATATTGAATGAAAAGGCGAGTACGCTAACTTTTTACCAAAAAGGCGCCTGGGCGTTACATGTTTTACGGGAAAATGTCGGCAGGGAAAAATTCAATAAAGCACTAAAAACCTATTTGGAAAAGTATTCGTTCCAGAATGTAGAAACCGATCAATTTCTTGCAGAAATCAGGAAAGTTTCCAATTATAATGTAGCGGATTTCAAAAAGCGATGGCTTGAAACGCCCGGTTTTGAAGTTGACGAGGCAATCGGAATACTGAAGAAAAATGCTTTTATGAAATCATATTTCGACTTGCTGATTTTGCAGGATACGCCATTTGAAGATAAAAAGAAGGCTTTGGAAGACGTTCTGAAATCAGATTCCTTTTATCCGATGAAGGAAGAAGTAGTTTTTCAGATGAAAGAAGTTCCGTTTGAAGATAAAAAAGCATTGTTGCAAGTGGCGCTTCAAACCAATGAAGTCCATGTTCGCCAAGCGGTTGCGAATATGCTGAGTAAAATCCCAATTGACTTTTACACGGAATATGCAACGTTACTGGATGATCCGTCTTACATTACAAAAGAAATCGTGCTGAGCCGACTTTGGTCACAATATCCTGAAAAGCAAATTGAATTACTCGAAAAGTCTAAAGATTATATCGGACTAAACGATAAGAACTTACGGATACAATGGCTGACACTAGCGCTTCTTACAAAGGAATACCAAACGGAAAATAAAGTGAAACTGTACGAAGAATTGTTAGGTTATACGGCGACAAATTTTGAAAGCAGCATACGCCAAAATGCAATCGTAAATCTATTATATCTTGATCCAAACGATACAAATGTATTGCAGGCGTTGGTAAAAGCTACGATTCATCACAAGTGGCAATTCACGAAATATGCACGAGATAAAATCCGGTCTTTACTAAAGAAAGAAAAGTACAAAACATATTACACGGAATTACTGTCAAAACTGACAGAAAACGAACAAGTGCAACTCGACAAATTACTCAAGGAATTATGAGAGCGCTAGTAATTTCCGGCGGTGGAAGCAAGGGAGCTTTTGCTGGCGGCGTAGCGCAATACCTGCTTCAGGAAAAAGGACATACATATGATTTATTGCTCGGAACATCAACCGGAAGCTTGCTGATTCCGCATCTGGCTCTGGGAAACGTAGATAAAATTTACAACATCTATACAAATGTCAACGCGAAGAAAATATTCAATATAAATCCGTTCGTAATCAAGAAACGGAAAGGTGTTGATATTGTAACCATTAACCACTTCAATGTTTTAATGCAGTTTTTAAAGAAAAAACGCACTTTTGGAGAAAGCCTGAAGCTCAAAAACTACATTAGGAAGAATTTATCCCTGTCAGAATTTAACCAGCTCAAAGCTTCCGGATGCAATATTGTCGTGACGGTTACGAATCTTTCCAAAAATGACGTCGAATACAAATCAATTAAGGATTTTGATTATGAGGAATTCTGCGACTGGATTTGGATTTCCTGCAATTACATTCCGTTTATGAGCCTTGTAACGAAAAACGATTGCGAATATGGTGATGGCGGATTCTCGAATCTTGTCCCGATAAAAGAGGCAATTGACCGCGGTGCTACCGAAATTGATGTTGTAATCCTGGAAACAGAATTGCAATTAGCTCCGAGAGTCATCGGGAAAAATCCATTTTCGTTAATGGTCGATTTGTTTGCGACGCTTCTCGACCAGGTTGAAAAACACGATATTGCCATCGGGAAAATGGCGGCAAACAATAATAACGTCAAGCTCAATTTGTATTATACTCCAACGCAATTAACCGATAACGCACTAATTTTCGACAAGGAAAAAATGAAAGAATGGTGGCACGAAGGTTATGAATATGCGAAGAACAAAAGCGAATTAATGAGCGATAATAAGGTTGGGTAGTAGACCGCTTCGCTGAAAGAATAGAGAAATAAAAAACAAAGAATGGAACTCAATATGGGCTCCATTCTTTGTATATAAGTTATTAATCTTTGCTCTCAAAGGAAGTATTTTTGACCAAGTAAGCCTTTTTTCTAGGAGCGAAGCGGTCTTGATTCTTGTAGCGAAGCGGTCTAAAGAAACGACTGCACTTCATCCTTAATAAAAGCAAGAGCCGCATTACTTGGCGATTGTTTTTCCAACAGATCATTTAAAATTGACTGGCGCAAAGAATCAGCATCAGTAACATCTTCCTTTCTTGCCGTAACACGTATGATTTGCGTTGTCGCATTTTTTGCAGTTGTAATGATTGTCCAGCATTCATCCGACATGTAAATTTGCTGTGTCAGGTTGTGCTCAAATTCCTGATCGATATGTCCAATCAGCAGGTTTGCGTAATCATTTTTGTCAGATGAAATAGGAGTAATACGGATTAAAAGCTTTGTCAGGCTGATGCGCTCCATGTACAACGTCATTCTTTCATAAGCTTGTAAGCGCAATGGCAAAGCCGATTTTTGACTCGAACGGCGCAATAAAAAAGTTCTTTTGCTTTCTTCGTTTCTAGTAAATGTCAGGAAAAAATAATAAGCAACTCCGCCTGTTATCAGTGCCGGAAGCGTATAAAACAATAATTCAACGATTTTGTCAGTATTCATTTAAGGATAATTTATGTGTATTTAGATTTTTCGCAAATCAAAAACAAATAAACGAATAATCAAATAGAATTGTTATACTACATTTGACAAAATTTTCATAATGATCGTCGACTACGTTTTGATCCTACTTTGCGTTGCCGCTTTTGCTGCCGGATTTATTGACGCGGTTGTTGGCGGCGGCGGATTGATACAAACTCCGGCCGGATTGATATTATTGCCAAATCTTCCTGTTTCAACGGTAATCGGAACGTTGAAATTCCCATCTTTTAGCGGAACGTTTTTCGCAGCAATCCAGTATCTGAAGGAAATCAAGATGAACTGGAAACTGCTGATTGTAATGATGGTACTTGCGATTCCTTCAGCATTTCTTGGGTCGGAATTACTGACACATGTGAGCAATAGTTTTATGAAACCACTATTATTAGTACTACTTTCAATTTTGGCAGTGTATACGTATGCGAAGAAAAACTTCGGGCAACACGCGGATAAATCACATTCGAATGCACAGCAATTGCTTTATGCCGTAATAATTAGCGTCGTAATCGGATTTTACGACGGATTTATCGGTCCCGGAACCGGAAGTTTCTTTGTAGTGGCTTTCGTGACTTTATTAGGTTTCGATTTTCTTCAGGCTTCTGCAAACGCGAAAATGGTTAACCTCGCTACAAACGTTGGCGCGATTACATTATTTGTAATCAAAGGAAAAATAATCTGGAGCATTGCGATCCCGATGGCAGTTTGCAACGCGCTCGGCGGATATATCGGAGCAAAAACCGCAATCAGAAAAGGAAATAAATTCGTAAGGATATTCTTTCTGCTTGTAATAATTGGTACACTAATCCGTTTTGCATACGACGTATTCTAATCCCCAATCCCCAGAACCCAACACCCAAATGAAACCCAACAAATATTATCTCTCAGCATTTACCGCATTTGTAATCTGGGGATTTTTTAGCCTGGCGTTAAAGCCGCTTCACGATTATCCATCGCTTGATATCTTATTTTACCGGGTTTTTTATGCCACCGTCCTTTTACTGGTCATCAATTTGTTTTTCAGGAAAGAAGCGGTAAAGAGCGATTGGAATTCACTCAAATCAATGACAAAAAAGCAACGCTTAAAAGTAATTCTGTTAACGGTAACCGGCGGATTTTTACTGATCGTAAACTGGTATCTGTTCATATTTGCAATGAATCACATCAGCCTGAAATCGGCATCGTTTGCTTATTTAATTTGCCCGATCTTGACAACCATTCTGGCCTATTTAATATTGAAAGAGAAGTTGAGCAAATGGCAGTGGTTCGCCGTTAGCCTCAGTTTGATTAGCTGCTTAATTCTATCTTTCGGTGATTTGACCGAACTGATTTACAGCTTGATCATAGCGCTTACATTTGCATTTTATCTGATTACACAACGAAAAAACAACCAGTTTGACCGATTCGTCATTTTGACCGTACAGTTGGTAATAGCTGCAATCATAATCCTTCCGTTTTTCCCGAAGTACAGCGGTGACGTTCCGCAGGAATCGCTATTTTACATTTTACTCACATTTATCGTAGTGCTGTTTACGATCATTCCGTTATTTCTGAATTTATATGCGTTAAAGGGAATGAACTCTTCGGCGGTCGGGATTTTAATGTATGTAAATCCGCTGATTAATTTCCTGTTAGCAGTGTTGTATTTTAAGGAAGAAATCGATTTGATCCAAATAATTTCCTATTCATTGATATTGATTTCAGTGGTGGTATTTAATGAGAAGATAGTATTCGGAAAGAAGCCCCTCGACTGCGCTCGGGGTGACAAATCCTAAATTCAAACACCAATCATAATAAGGAAAACAAAACTGACAAAACTTCTAAATGTCATCTTGTCATATCATTTTCAGCCAAAACTGACAATTTCTTTTATTTACTGTCTTGGCACAAAGATTGTCTTAAGGAGCGAGTTATCAATTTGAAATACAACAATAAAAATTAAAATAAACAAAAATGGGTAAAATAATTGGAATTGACTTAGGCACAACCAACTCATGTGTTTCTGTAATGGAAGGCAGCGAGGCAGTAGTAATCCCTAATTCAGAAGGAAAAAGAACAACGCCATCTATCATCGCTTTTGTTGAAGGCGGCGAAATTAAAGTAGGTGATCCTGCCAAAAGACAGGCGGTAACTAATCCTACCAAAACTATTGCTTCTATCAAGCGTTTCATGGGACACACGTTCTCTGAAACTCAGGAAGAGGCAAAAAGAGTTCCTTATACTGTTGCTAAAGGTGACAACAATACGCCACGTGTGGATATTGACGGTCGTTTGTATACAGCTCAGGAATTGTCAGCAATGACATTACAAAAAATGAAAAAAACTGCCGAAGATTATTTAGGGCAGACAGTTACTGAAGCGGTTATTACCGTTCCGGCTTACTTTAACGATGCGCAGCGCCAGGCTACAAAAGAAGCTGGTGAGATTGCAGGTCTTAAAGTAATGCGTATCATCAACGAGCCAACTGCTGCGGCTTTGGCTTATGGTCTAGACAAAAAAGGTGTTGACCAGAAAATTGCAGTTTATGATTTAGGTGGTGGTACTTTTGATATCTCAATCCTTGAATTAGGAGATGGTGTTTTCGAAGTATTGTCAACAAATGGAGATACTCACTTAGGTGGAGACGATTTTGACCAGGTTATCATTGACTGGCTGGCAGACGAATTCAAATCGGAAGAAGGAATTGACCTGCGCCTTGACCCAATGTCATTGCAACGTATCAAAGAAGCGGCTGAAAAAGCCAAGATTGAACTTTCTTCATCTGGAGAAACTGAAATCAACCTTCCTTATGTTACCGCTACGGCGTCAGGACCAAAACACTTGGTTAAAAAATTATCAAGAGCTAAATTCGAGCAATTGTCAGCTACATTGGTAAAACGTTCTATGGAACCGGTTGCAAAAGCGTTGAAAGATGCTGGTTTGTCAACTTCAGATATTGACGAGGTTATCCTTGTTGGAGGTTCTACACGTATGCCGAAAATTGTTGAGGAAGTAGAGAAATTCTTCGGTAAAAAAGCTTCTAAAGGGGTTAATCCTGATGAAGTTGTAGCTATCGGAGCTGCTATTCAAGGTGGTGTACTTTCTGGAGATGTAAAAGATGTATTGTTACTTGACGTTACGCCTTTATCTCTTGGAATCGAAACTATGGGTGGTGTTTTGACGAAGTTGATCGAGTCGAATACTACAATTCCAACTAAAAAATCACAAGTGTTCTCAACTGCTGCTGACTCTCAGCCAAGTGTTGAAATCCACGTGTTGCAAGGTGACAGAGCGATGGCTGTTGATAACAAAACTATCGGTCGTTTCCACTTAGACGGAATTCCACCAGCACCAAGAGGGGTTCCTCAAATCGAGGTTACTTTCGACATCGATGCGAATGGTATCATCAAAGTTTCTGCAACTGATAAAGGAACAGGAAAATCACACGATATCCGTATCGAAGCTTCTTCAGGCTTAAGCGCAGAAGAAATCGAGAAAATGAAAAAAGATGCTGAGGCTAACGCTGAATCAGATAAAATTGCAAGAGAAAGAGTAGAAAAAATCAACGAAGCTGACAGCTTGATTTTCCAAACGGAAAGCCAGTTGAAAGAGCTTGGTGATAAAATCTCTGACGAGCACAAAACCGGAATCGAATATGCATTGACAGAATTGAGAATGGCGCACCAAGCACAAGATTTGGACGCTATCCAAAAAGGTCTTGACAATGTAAACGCTGCCTGGAAAACCGCTACTGAAGCAATGTATGCTCAGGGTGAGCAAGCTCAGCCACAAGGTGATGCGCCGCAAGGACAGCCTCAGGGTGACAATGTTCAGGACGTTGATTACGAAGAAGTAAAGTAATTTGAATATTAGATCTTTCGATTGTTAGATTGTTAGATTTGAAAATAGAAAGCGGACAGATGATGTCCGCTTTTTTTATTGGATTGAAGTTTCCGAGACGGATGAAAATGACTTCAGGTCAAGCAAAAAGTACGTCAGGTCACGCAAAAAGTACGTCAGGTCAAGCAAAAAGTACATCAGGTCAAGCAAAGAATACGTCAGGTCAAGCAAAAAGTACATCAGGTCACGCAAAGAATACGTCAGGTCACGCAAAGAATGCATCAGGTCAAGCAAAAAGTACATCAGGTCATGCAAAGAATGGCCTGAATGCTAAAGAGTGGTCACGAAAGGTGAACAGGCATTTAAAAGATTAGATGTAGCCAGACACAAAGTAACATTCAGAAAGGCAATTGTTAATTATTCAGTATTAACTATTAATTAATCAAAGGTTTTTGTATTTTCGGTTTTCTTAAAACAGAAAAATTCATGAAAAAAGTACTCCTGATCCTCGTTGCTTCCTTATTTTGTACGTTCGGCTACAGCCAAAAAAAGAAGCCTGTTGCCAAGAAAGGCCCTGTAGCTGCAAACATTGTTGTAGCAAAAATTGATAATGTTTCGGCAGAAGTAGCCAAGGATAATTTCTATCTGTTTTTTACAGTTAAGACCAGGAAAGATACAATACGGATTAAAAATGTTGATCCGAAAAAACTACCGGCAAATGGAAAGATCATTCCGTTTACCGCAAAAGGAACTCCGCTTTACGCCGTATCATGGACGGAAACCAGCGTGACCGAAACCAAGCTGAAAAAGGAAGAAGCAGTTACCACTTTTACCGATGTCTATGATATTCACTCGAAGGCAAGAATCCTTGAAAACGCTCAAACCACTACAAGCATTTCTGAAATTGTGTATCTTGATGCCAAGCAGACGGTTTCAGAAACACAGCAAAAACTGCGTAAGGAAGGTTTTGAATTCTCGCTTGCGCCAACAGGCGATATTGTCCTCAAAAACAAAGCCCAGGAAAACAAGCTTACCTATGATGCGGCCGAAAAGAAATTTGTAAATGCCGCACCGGTTAAGGCAGCAGCTAAGAAAAAATAAAAAAACGCCCGATGTATGTCGGGCGTTTTTGTGTTATTTAAGTTTCAATACGAGCTGAACTGTTTTCTTGTCTTTTTCATCCCAATTTTCATTGATGTGAACGGATTTGACACGATCAAGATCCATATTTTCCAGTGTTTCTTTTGCGTTAGGATATTTTTTCCCGTCGATGATAAGCTCAGCACCTTTGTCTAATGTAATGGTGGCAATCCCCGGAATTTTTACTTTACCGCCTTTCATGAAAACTACTTCGTCTCCGTTTTCAAGCGTAACTATTTTTGATATTTGACCGTCGGCTAATGTCGCAGCTCGTCCTTCGGCAGCATCTTTAGCAAACTCACCCGACTTTACCAACTGATAATCGCCTGAAATGATTAGCGCGCCATCTTTAGCTTTGCCTCCATATTTCTTGACAGCATCTTCGGATGAAAGTGAAGTTATGTAACCATCTACAATTAGGTCATATTCGTTTCGGTCAAATACGATCTCTTTACCATTTTTATCAATGATTAATGGTTTTTTAGAAGACTTTTCTGCTTTCGGACTGTCATTATCTACCCAATGGATTGATTCTCCTTCAATCTTGTAGCTTTGTCCTGTTTCTTTATACTTGTCATACGAAATAACCTTTAAGATATCTTTTCCGGATTTGTCTTTTTTGATTTCAATCAGGAAAAATAGGTTCTCAGGTTTCTCTTTTGAAACATTCAGGGTTTGCGGTTTATTGACTTTGTCATCAAACCAGAAATCAAAACGCAGGATTTCTTTTTTCTTGTTGCGTATAATGTTAGAGAATTTCATCTCCATACTATACTGTTTTTTGAGGATTTTCTCATACGATTTCAGTTCAGCGTCAGTAGTTGACGGCATGATAGCAAATGCATTGATCTTTGCATTGCTGTCTTCTGAATAGGTCGCAGATGCCACATGAGTTTCTGTGCTTGGAACTTGTTTTTCTTGTGCTACAATTTCCACCTGATAGTACAACATAAAGGCTGCTACTGCCGGAAGTACAATTCCGTACTTTAATACATTTCTTCTTCTTGATTGATTTTTGTTTAGCATAATAATTCGTTTTTTGATTAATGATTGATAAAAATGATTAGTAATTGCAACGCAGTTCTCGTGCGCTGTTACTTTTAATAAGGTGATTTGATAGCTGAGCCTATCGGATATTTTTTGCTGTGCCTCACTGTCGGCAATGAATTCGAGGTTTTGGATGATCGTTTTTTTGTACAGCCAGGCAAATGGATTGAACCAGAAAACGATGCAATATATGCGCGAAACTAGAACGTCAACCGAATGTAGCTGTCGGCAATGCACCTTTTCGTGTTCAAGGATATTGGCGAGTTCGATGCGATCATACAAATCCGGATTGTAAACGATATAATTAAAATAGGAGAAAGGCGAAATGTTTTCTGAAGTTTCAATGAGCTTGAACGCATTTGCCTGGATGATTTTTTTTCCTTTAAGCGTTTTCCTGAGATCGGCATAATCGATGATAAACTGCGCTACGAAGAATAAAAGTCCGGCGCCATATACAATTCCAGCAACAAGCAACCAATTGATTTCAGGCGTTTCCGGATTTGTAGCAGCTGATTTTGCAATGGCAACTTCAAATTGATTTAAGTCTATTTCATGCGATGTAGTCTCAACCCATTGAATTTTCGTAAATGTTACAAGCGGCAATAGCAATGATAACAATAACCCGAAGAGCAAAAACCAGCGATTTCCGTTAAAGAATGTTTCTTTTCGCAGCAGGAAATAATAAGTTAGGAATAGAAAAATCAAAATTCCAGCCGATTTTATGACATACGTTGATATGGCTTCCATGATATTACTTTTTTTTGTTTTGAGCTTCGATCATTTCAAGGACTTCGCGTAATTCTTCCGCGGTAATTTTCTTTTCACTGGCAAAAAATGAAACCATATTCTTGTAAGAGCTGTTGAAATAATTATTGATCGTTACATCAATCTGGCTCTTTTTGTAGTTCTCTTTGCTTACCAGAGGATAGTATTGATGGCTGTTACCGAACGAATTGTGCGCCACGAAACCTTTGTCTTCCAGAATTCTGACAAATGTAGAAAGGGTGTTATAATGCTGGTCGCCGGGAAGATTTGCCATGATTTCTTTTATGAAAGCTTTTTCGAGCGTCCATAAAACCTGCATAATATCTTCTTCTTTTGCTGTGAGTTTTTGCATGTGATATTTATTTACGACAAAGTAAAACTAATTAATTAGTTATTGAACTAAAAACTTAGTTAAAGTTTTAAATAAATATTCAGAAGAAAACTAATGAATTGATTTTCAGTGTATTTTTAGAAGTTAAATTGCAGATTGTTTTAGAAGTTTCTTCAAATATAAGGCAACAAAAACGGCAATGACTCCGAAAGTTCCCATAAAAATCCAGTTAACCTGATAGCCAAATCGATCAACGATTTCCATTCCGGTTTTGGAACTTCCGATGTGTGCAAGGCTGAAACTCATCGTAAATAAGGCCATATATCTTCCTTCATGGCCTTTTGGAGCGCGGCTCAATGCGAAAGAATTCGAAAATGGAAACAGGAACATTTCTGCAAATGACAGCATAATCATATTAATGATCAAGATTCCGGCCCAAATATCCAATAATAAAACATACCAAGCGAGCGCCATGGCAATTGATCCTGCAATGATGAGATTGATTTTTGGGACATTTTTACGTTCAAAATAACCAACAATCGGCATTTCGAATAAGAAAACCATGAACCCGTTGAAAGCCATCAGCAATCCGGTTTGAAACTCGGTAATTCCGTAATGCTCGTGATGGTAAAGTGGCAATGTTGAAAATATCTGGAAGAAAATCATCGCGGTGGCAAAACTGACAAATAGAAATATCCAGAATAATTTATCAGTAAACACGGAAACATGCGTTTGAGACAGCTGTTCGTGCGGTATAACTTCTTTATTTTTTTCTTTGACCATCAGCGCAAAAATTGAAATGGCGAGAATGCATGAAGTTCCGTCAATCCAGAAAAGTCCTCGGTAGCCAATGTTCATGATAATCAATCCGCCTAAAGCCGGGCCAGCCGCAAAACCAAGATTAATGGCAAGGCGAACTAATGTAAAGGCGCGCGCACGATTTTCAGGTTTTGCATAGGTTCCGAGAGAAACGAACATTGCCGGGCGAAACATATCTGCAATAGTCATTATAGCGAACATTCCAAGACACAATCCCCAAAAAGTCGTAATCTGCTCAATCACAAAAAATAACAATCCACTGGTAAATAAGCTAAAGATCATTATCCTGTAGAAACCAATTTTATCAGAAAGTTTTCCGCCAAGGTAAGAACCAAGCATTGATCCGAGTCCAAAGCTAACCATTATCCAGCCAACTTGACTATAGCTAAATTCAAGGTTTTCTTTTAAATATTTGGATAAAAAAGGCAGCACCATCGTTCCGGCGCGGTTGATAAACGTAATGACGGTAAGGATCCAGACTTCGCGTGAAAATCCTCTGAAATTATTGATATAGCGTTGAAAAGCAGTTTGTAACATGTGTGATTGATGAGTGGTAAAGTTACAAATCTTAATTAATGCGTAAGATAAATTTATGTGTTTTGGTTTCGTTATTTTTGCAATAAAAATACTCAATGCGCTACATTAATCTTCACACGCACCAGTTTACGAACAGCTCAGATGTGCTCGAACTGGTAAATCAATATCCGGATGAATTTGATGAAACAGTTTCATCGTATTCAATCGGCATTCATCCGTGGTATATTAAAGGAGCAAAAATTGAAGATAACCTGAAGTTCATCAAAAGTAAAGTCAACCAGCACAACTGCCTTGCAATTGGAGAATGTGGCTTGGATAAGCGAATCGAGATTCCATTTGAATTGCAGGTTTCGGTGTTTGAAAAGCAATTGCTTTTAGCGAAAGAATGCAATAAACCGGTAATTATTCATTGTGTTGCCGCGTTTCAGGAAGTAATTGAAATGAAGAAAAAACTGAAAATTTCCGTTCCGATGATCATTCATGGATTTTCCAAAAATAGCCAAGTTGCGGAAAGCCTGATACAAAACGGATTTTATCTTTCATTCGGAAAATATTTATTGCGAAATCCTGAACTGGAATCAGTCTTTAAAAGTATTCCCAACGACAGGTTTTTTCTGGAAACCGATACGCTCGACAATGGAATCGAAGAAATTTATAACGTAGCAGCAAAATATAAAGGAATAAATCTTTCGGAATTGGCAGATGTTATCCAAACAAATTTTAATTTTGCGTTTCATAAAAAATAAGGAATAATGGCCGAATGGACTGAAAGAGCCGAGCTTTTGTTTAAGAGTGAAGGTTTGGAAAAATTACGCAATTCGAATGTATTGGTTGTAGGGCTTGGCGGCGTAGGATCGTTTTCTGCCGAATTCCTAGCAAGAGCCGGAGTCGGAAAAATGACGATTGTTGATGGCGATGTGGTCGATATTACAAATATTAACCGTCAGCTTCCTGCATTGCATTCGACTGTCGGACAGCCAAAAATCACAATTGTTGGAGATCGCCTGATGGACATAAATCCGGAATTGCAGTTAACGAGAATACAGGAGTTTCTTTCGCCCGAGCGTGCATTTGAAATAGTTTCTGATGAATTTGATTTTGTTCTGGATTGCATCGACAGTGTTACTCCAAAACTCAACCTGATTATTGCTTCAAAGCGTAAAAAAGTAAAAATCATCAGCAGTATGGGAGCAGGAGGTAAGATGATCGCATCAAAAGTAAAAGTTGCCGACATCAGTAATACCGAGAATTGTTTCCTTGCCAAGACCATCAAAAAACGCTTGAAGGAAGTCAAGATCGATAAAGGAATTAAGGTGGTTTATTCATCTGAAATACAAGATGATTCGAGCTTGAAGAAAACAGATGGCAAGAACTACAAAAAATCGTTCTACGGAACCAATAGTTACATGCCAGGATTATTCGGATTGTATGCTGCTGAAACTGTAATCAGGCATTTATTGAAATAAATTTATTGAGTAATAATTGGTTCTGAAACCTGCGCCGGCGGTGTCACAATAACTGGTGAAGCGGCAGTTTTGACAGGAATCATGAGTTCAGTTACCCATTTCGACGGATAACGAACATCTGAAGCACTTTTTACGTAAACGTCAATTCGCTTTAGCGTTGTATATTCAAGGATATTATTTTGCGTCATATACTCAACGGCTTTTTTCCTAGCCTCGCTTCTATGCGAATAATCGCCGGTTAATGTTGTTTTCAGTGCAGAGTAAGGTTCGAGTTTCCCAACCGTAATATCACTTTCAGGAGAAAGAAAAATCTCTTCACGCAATGGTCCGCAAACAGAAAATGTAACCGTATTATTAACAGGATCGTTACTTTCATAAATCACAAACGGACTGCCATTCATCGTTATTTTATTCTTTTCGAAAAAGCGTACTATTTTAGGAAGCATTATTAATAAACGGTTTTGCATGTCAACAGTTTGGCAAGTCGTAGATTGCTTCACGTAAAAAGTTCCTGGATTGTTTACGATTCCGTTTACTTTTACATTGAATGTATTGATTTCACGTGTAATGACTTTGTTCAGATTATTAAGGCTTCTAACAAAACGGGTTTCGAGCATGTTGTTTACGCCGCCACTAAAGGTCGCTTTAACTTTTGCGATAAATCCTACATTGCCTTTAGAACTCCATGTTACTTTGGTTTTTCCGAGCGTATCCTTAAAAGTTATGTAAGCATCGGCTTCATTATCGCCATAAACCACTTTTTGGGCAATGCTGTCATTTTCTTTAACGAAAGTGGTGATGATTTTCCCATTTCCGTTTGTTCCTGACCATGAATATGCCGCTCCTTTTCCAACGGTGTTTTCGGGATAGACGAATTTCATTCCGCCATCATCTTCTTTCCATGAATCCCAGTCTTCCCAGTTTTTGTAATCATTCATATAATTAAACAATACAGATTTAGGGACATTTATGATGGTCGAATGAGTTACGTCAAAATCGCCTTTTTGTGTGGCAACATAAACTGAAACCGCAATTATGGCAAGCAACACTAACAAGAAAATATATTTGATAATTCTCATGGTAACAAGGGACATTTAGGAGATTGTAAAGTTAGAAATTTAATTTGTATAGATACTGATTTTTGTCAGAATTGCACGCTAAGATGCAGATTGTATATATTTTGTGGCGGTTAATTACTACATTTGTTAGATAGTAATCAAAAACTAACTAAAAATAATTAAAATGAAATTAAACACTTTAGCCGGGCTTTTCGTTGCTTCTGCTATTTTCATTTCGTGTAAAAAAGATACCGTTGAAAATACTGACAACCAAAAATCCGAAACAAAATTTGAAGTTGTAGCGGAAACATTTGCAGACATTAAGGTTTTACGCTATCAAATTCCGGGTTGGGAGAAACTTACGCTTAAGGAACAACAATTGGTTTATTATTTAACGCAAGCCGGAACAGCCGGACGCGATATTCTATGGGATCAGAATTACAAGCATAACCTTAAGATCCGTGCGGCTTTAGAGCACATTTATCAAAATTACAACGGTGATAAGAATGCTGAAGATTGGAAAAACTTCGAGATTTATTTGAAGCGAGTTTGGTTTTCAAACGGAATCCACCATCATTATTCAATGGATAAAATCAAACCTGATTTTTCTAAAGAGTACTTCAACGGATTATTGACCGAAACTAAAGCAACACTTGCTCCTGAAGTTGTTGAAATTCTTTTCAATAATGTCGATGCCAAAAAAGTAAACCTTGATGAAACAAAGGGACTTTTGGCTGGTTCAGCAGTAAATTTCTACGAAAAAGGAATCACGGAAAAAGATGTTGAAGAGTATTATAAAACTAAAAAAAGCCCTGATGCGTCAAAACCATATTCCTTCGGACTTAACTCGAAATTAGTTCGTAACGCAAGCGGACAATTAGAAGAAAAAGTATATAAAAGTGGCGGAATGTATGGTGCTGCAATCGATAAAATTGTTTTCTGGCTCGAAAAGGCAAAAAGTGTAGCCGAGAATAAAAAACAGGCTGACGCTTTAGGTTTGTTAATTCAATATTACAAAACCGGCGATCTGAAAACTTGGGATGATTATAACATCGCGTGGCTTCAGGCAACTGAAGGAAACATTGATTACATCAACGGTTTTATCGAAGTTTATAATGATCCGCTGGGACATCGCGGTTCGTATGAAGGTGTCGTTCAGATCAAAGATTTTGACATGTCGGCTAAAATGGAAAAAATTTCTCAAAACGCACAATGGTTTGAGGATAACTCACCGTTATTGCCAGAACACAAAAAGAAAAATGTGGTTGGCGTTTCCTACAAAACTGTTACTGTTGCAGGTGAGGCCGGAGATTCTTCTCCAAGTACGCCTATCGGTGTAAATCTTCCAAATGCTGATTGGATCCGTGCGGCTCATGGTTCAAAATCAGTTTCTTTAGGTAATATCGAAGATGCTTATAACAATGCGGGCGGTTCTGAAATCCTGAATGAATTTGCTAACGATAAAGAGGAAATTGAGCTAGAGCATAAATATGGAGAAATTGGCGACAAATTGCACACTGCGTTGCACGAAGTTGTTGGACATGCTTCGGGACAAATCAACAAAGGTGTTGGAACTCCGGGACAAACGCTTAAAAATTACGCTTCAACTTTAGAAGAAGGCCGTGCGGATTTAGTTGGTTTGTATTATTTGTACAATCCTAAAATTCAGGAACTTGGATTTGTTGACGATTGGAAAAAAACAGGAATGGCTGCGTATGACGGTTATATCAGAAACGGACTTTTAACGCAAGTTGTTCGTCTTGAACTTGGAAAAGACATCGAGGAAGCACACATGAGAAACCGCCAATGGGTAAGTGCTTGGGTATATGAAAAAGGAAAAAAAGACAACGTAATCGAGAAAATAACACGTGATGGAAAAACATTTTATAACATTACGAATTATGAAAAACTTCACGAATTATTCGGGCAATTGCTAAAAGAAACGCAGCGAATCAAATCAGAAGGTGATTTCAAGGCCGGAAAAGCATTAGTTGAAACCTATGGCGTAAAAGTTGACCAAAAACTACACAAAGAAGTTCTTGATCGCAGCGCAAAATTCAAATTGACTCCGTATAGCGGATTTATAAATCCAGTTCTTGTTCCGAAAACTGATGATAAAGGAAACATCATTTCAATCGAAGTGACAAATCCAAAATCGTTTACTGAACAGATGCTATACTACTCCAAGAATTTTGGTTTTCTTCCTTTAGAAAACTAGATTTTAAACTGAGAAAGCCTGCTTCATCGCAGGCTTTTTTTATTAAGGTAATTGGAAGTTATTTCAAGGAAAGCAAATTCTGGTTTGTATATATTTCCTTAAGACTTTGATGCATTTCCCTGATTTCAGTACTCAGATATTCAGACTGGACCGTTTTCATTAACTGCAGATTCGTTTCTGCCAGAATAATTAAATCATTTTTAAGACAACTAATTTGATATCGGATGGTTTTTTTGATAATTTCTTTATGATGTACTTTTTTCAGATTTTGAACAACTGTTTCGCCAAGGATTTTTCGTAACGACTGATAGCGTTTCTGAATGATTTTGATACTTGTAAAATGGCTTGAAAGCAAATACGTTTTCTTGTTTTCAAGCGATGAAATCTCCAATGATGATCGATACAATTTCTGCGGAATTTTCGCGCCAAAGCAAAAAAGCATATCATCTTTTAAATAATTTTCTATCATGTCAAGGCTTTGGATTGCCAGGATGCAATTGTTAAAACCTTTCATAATAGTATTCGAAAGATGTTTTTTTCTGGTTTTACGTTCGATGTATTTCGTATATAAATTAGTCATTCCTGCCATTTCATAAGCAGACGACATCAATGTTGAAATAGTAAATGTGTTCGTGTTAACAGTAATATTTTCCATGGAGCTTGATTTGAGGTTACAGTTTCAAAGCTCCATATTCCGGATCAAAAAAAAATCCCCATTAGTAGGGATTTTTCAATGATTATCAGAAGTGCTAAAAATCATATTTCCGATCCATCGCAACGCGGATAAGATCGGTTTTTCCGTGAATGTTTAGTTTCTTGATAAGGTTTTTTCGATGCGAATCTACGGTGCTTTTTCCGATAAATAATAAATCTGCAATTTCTAGTGACGATTTGCCTTCGCCAATAAGTTTCAGGATTTCTTTTTCACGATTGCTCAGATTTTCACTGTCTTTGATTGCGGTTTTAAAAGAATCGTCAAAATAGGATTCACCTTCTTCAATAACGGTTCGGATTGCTTCAACAACTGACTGCATCGGAAGATTTTTCATAATATAACCCGATGCTCCGGCAGCTTTCATTTGGTCAATCGCATCTTCCTGTTCAAACATACTAAAAGCGATTACCTTGATTTCTGGGAACACTTTCTTGATGACGCGGGTGGCGCTTATTCCGTCCATTTTTGGCATTCGGATGTCGGTCAGGACTACGTTTGGCACTTTTTTACGTACGATTTCCAAAAGGCTTTCGCCATCGTTTGCTTCACCTACGATTTTCATGTCGTTTTCATTTTCTATGAAGATTTTCATTCCGTCAATCAGCGCCTGATGATCTTCGGCTATAACAATTGTAATCATACTGATAGATCTATTATAATGGTTGTTCCGTTTCCTGGTTTAGTATCGATGGTAAAAGTTCCGCCAAATTGCTCTGTCTTTTTTCCCATGCTTTGCAATCCCATTCCGTCTTGCAAACTTATCGCATTTAAATCGAAGCCTTTTCCATTGTCTTCAATCATGATATTGATCCAATTCGAATTGTGTCGCGTAAGGTAAATATTTACCTGACTTGCCTGCGAATGCTTGATTATATTGGTAATTAACTCTCTGATCATCCTGAAAATATCGATTTCCATTTTATTGTCGAGCCGTTCTTCCATACCATCGCAAAACATATCAATTTGAAGTCCTTTGATGATCGAAATTTTTTCAGTCATTTTTTGAATTGCCGGAATCAGACCTTCATTTGCAATTACGCCTGAATTTTGAATGTGCGCAATTCCGCGTACTTTCTGATAAGCTTCTTCAATGAGTTCATCGGTATGATCGTATATTTTTTGCTCGGTTTCGGGATTATTGACTTTCTTGAGTTTTAAATTCTGGAAATTGAGCTTGATAGTTGTCAGCATACTTCCCAAATCATCGTGCAATTCATTTGCTATTTGCTGCCGCTCTTTTTCCTGTCCGGCTAACATTGAATCAATGATTTGTAATTCCTGCTGGCTCAAAAGCGTAAGTAATTTTTGTTCGCCTAATTGGGTTTGCTGAATGGCAAGTTGCCTGCTTCTGCTGGAATTCTTAAGTAAAAGCCAGGCAATTACTACGCTGGCCAGAAATAATCCGATGAACGCTATCATAATATTTTGATTGTTTTTTCTTCTGTTGTCCAATAATTTGTTTTCAGATTTCAGAAATTTATTTTCAAATTCTTTTTTTTCAGTTTCATATTTGGTCAGCAATTCGGATATGGCAATATTCTGGTTTTCCTGATTGATGCTGTCTTTGTATGTGTTGTAGAGATTTAGGTATTTGAAAGCATTTTGATAGTCGCCAATGCGGGAATAATTTTCCGAAAGGAAGCTATAAATATAACTTTTAGTGTTTTTTTTAAATTCTCTGATCGGGGCTTTTTCGGCTTTTTTTAAAAATTCAATTGCCTTTTTATTGTTTCCTAAATGCAAATAAGAAGAAGCATGATTAATATAATTATAGCAAATACTGTTGCCTTTGTCCATGACAATGTCATATTTTAAAGCATTTCCAAGATAATAAAGTCCGGAATCAGGTTTGTTTAATTGTTCATTATACAATACGCCAAGGTTATTGTAAATGGCAGAATGTAATGTCGAATCTTTTGCAATAGCATTGTAATACAGTGCTTTTTTAAAATTGAAAAGGCTTTCCTTTGGATGCTCATCTAGTTTCATTGTTGCAACCTGCTTGTATGCTTTGGTTAATTTTAACGGATCATTGGATTGGACGGCATAATCGAAATATTCGTTAACATATTTCCATGGATCATTAATGTTATTTTCCTGTGAATTCAGTAACCTTGAAAGATCGAGATTTATTTCCTGCGCAGCATCTGTTTTTCCAGCTTTTAAATATAATTGCTTTGCTTTTGCATAATGCCTAAAAGCTAAGTCGGCATTGTTTTCTTTAGCGTCGGCCACTGCGTTATAGTAGTAATAATCGGCTTTTTCAGTAGTTGTAAATGAAGAAATATTGGTTTTGTGAAGTTTTTGTAATGCTTGTTTAAAGTTCCCCGAATCGATACTTTGCTTAATCTGCAATAGCGATTTATTTTGGGCAAAACTTGTATCCGCAAACAAAATGAATGCGGATACTAGAATTAACAAGCATTTTACTTTATTCATTCTTCAGCAAAAGTTAAAACGCCGGTACCACATTTTTTAGGTTCTGTCATTCCGCTACATCCTTTTCTATAAACTTTTTGTGCCTGTTCGAGAGTTAATGGCGCGCCATTTTCATAATAAAGGAAAACAGAAATATTTTTTTTCGTATTAAATTCTAATGGCTGGATGTTTTCCCGTAGCGTATAAAGTATTATGTTGCTTAATGGTTCAGCAGTAGTGTTTTGCATTTGCATGAAGAGCACATTGTTTCCTAAATTATAAAATTTCACGAAACTATAAGAACTTTTCTGAAGTTCGGGCATTAATATATTATAATTCATTTTTCCACTTTTTGAAACAATTCCAACACCATCATAAAGCCCATGTGTTTCATAGAAATTTGCGGGTACTATTGCGTTTGGATTTGGTATTGCATCAACAGGTGTTACAACTTCTCCCTGTACAGGATTTTCTTTTTTGCATGCGGTCAGGCTAATCATAATTGCGATTACAAGAGTAATTTTTTTCATAATAGGATTGTTAAGTTTATTTGTCAAATTTGAGAAAAGTAAAATAAAAAAAAATCCCCATCAATGGGGATTTTTTTAAAATATTTTTCAGAAAATTCTTAATGTTTCAAATAAATCTTTACCAGAAATAAAAACCCAATGAATACTAGGAATCCGATGAGTATTTTATAGTTTCCACTGTAAAATTTACGATGCAGCGCAACGTCTTTTCTATACGCATATACCATTGCGATAATAAACGCAACTAAAAAACAACCGGCAAAAATCAATTGTCCCTGACTAAACATAGTTATATAATTTTTTGCAAAAATAGTCTTTTGTTATCAAAAGTTAGTATTTTGCAGTGTCATTTAATACAATAAATCATGCAAAAGAAACTAAATGCCGTTAAAGAATTCCATACGGCTTTTGAAATCGGTTATAGTGAAATTCCGCGGGCAAGTCTCGGAGAAAATAAAAATCTTCTTCGCTTCAATCTGATGAAAGAGGAAAATGAGGAATATCTGGAAGCAGCAAATAATAATGATATTGTTGAAATTGCCGATGCTTTGGGCGATATGATGTACATTCTTTGCGGAACGATCATTGAACACGGGTTGCATGACATTATTGAAGATGTATTTGATGAAATTCAGCGTAGTAACATGAGTAAACTCGGTGAAGATGGAAAACCAATTTACCGCGAAGACGGAAAAGTTTTGAAAGGGCCAAATTATTTTAAGCCAGACTTTTCTAAAATTATCAAATAATAAAAAAAGCCGAAAACTAATAATTTCGGCTTTTTGATTTGAATTAAATAACTAAACTTTCACTGTCCAGCCAAATGTATCATCGGCAAGCTTATACTGAATATTGGTAAGTTTCTCTTTTAATTGGAGCGCGATTGAATTCTCAAGTTTTGGTAATTCATAATAATTATCCTGATAAGAAAATCCTACAATCGGATTTACAACAGCTGCAGTTCCGGCGCCAAAAACTTCTTTTAATGTCCCATTTTTTGCAGCTTCGATAACTTCTTCAACCAAAACCGGGCGTACATCGACTTTAATTCCGTCTCTTTCCGCGATTGAAATAAGGCTTTTTCGGGTTACACCATCAAGAATCCGTTCACTGGTTGGCGCTGTAAATAATGTGTCGTTGATCCTGAAGAAAACGTTCATTGTTCCGGCTTCTTCTAGTTTTGTATGCGTCGCATCATCAGTCCAGATAATCTGTTGGAAACCTTTTTCATTGGCTAATTTCGTTGGATAAAATTGCGCAGAGTAATTTCCGGCAGCTTTAGCAGCTCCAATTCCGCCATTTGCCGCACGGCTGAAATGCTCGGCAATAATGACTTTTACTTCTCCTGAATAATACGATTTTGCAGGAGAAAGAATAATCATGAATCGATATTGTGTTGATGGAGCAGCAATAACACCACTTCCAACAGCAATCATAAATGGCCGTATGTATAAGGTATTTCCTAGACCGAATTTTACCCAATCCCTTTCAAGATCAATAAGTTGTTTAAGGCCATCCATAAAAATCCACTCTTCAACTTCCGGCATAGCCATTCTTTTGGCTGATTTGTTGAAACGAATAAAATTTTCATCCGGACGAAAAAGCCAAACCTGATCTTCTTTGTCTTTATAAGCTTTCATCCCTTCAAAAATGGCTTGCCCATAATGGAAAACTTTAGCTGAAGGATCCAATAAAAAAGGTTCGTATGGCTTAATCTGTGGTTTTTGCCAAGCACCTTCCTTAAAATCGCAAACAAGCATGTGATCTGTAAAGGTTGTGCCGAAGGTTAGCGTTTCAAAATCAACGGTATTAATTTTTGAAGCAGGAACGGTAACTATATCGATTTCGTGAGTAGAACTTGAACTCATTCAGGTAATGGTTTTAAATGAAATTATCATTTATCTAATTGATAATCAAATAGTAATGAAGTTATTTCAAAAATTAATATTGAGTCGAAATATTTTTTGCTAAAATAACAAAAATTAATGCTTTTTACTGTTGGCTGTAAAATAATTTCATACTTTTTTGATTTTGATTTACACGGACTTAAATTTTTAACGAATCGTCAGCATTATGAGAAAATAAGTAAAATATTAATTTGTTGTTTCAATAAACTGCCTATTTTTGCTGTTAGGAAAACAATTTTCAAATAAATTTTTTATAAAAATGAAAAAAATAATTTTTTTAGCCTGTTCAATAATGGTTTTTGCGGCGTGTAAAAAATCAGATGAAGTAAAAATCGACCATACAAATTCTGAAACTCCAGCTGATACAATTGTTCAAAAAGATACCGTTGTTTCAACTGAAGTAATTTCTGAAGAAGCTCCAATTGCAGAAGTTAAATCGGAAGCGAAGCAAGAAGAAAAAGTTACGAATCCAAAAGAAATTAAAGCAGAAATCCCAAAAGATGTAAAAGTAGAATATGCTTCTTTTGGCGATAAAATTGCATCAGATAAAGCATTGACAAAAGAGCAAATGCTGAAAAAGTACGCAAGTCTTAAAAAAGGCGACACTGTCGCGGTTAAATTCAAATCAAGAATTAAAGATGTTTGCAAGAAAAAAGGGTGTTGGATGAAAATGGATCTTGCAGAAAGCAAAGAATCTTTTGTACGATTTAAGGATTATGGTTTTTTCGTTCCATTAAATGCGGATAATTCTGAGGCAATTGTTAGCGGTCGTGCTTTTCTTGACGTAATTTCTGTTGATGAATTGAAGCATTATGCAAAAGACGGCGGAAAATCAGAAGAAGAAATCGCTAAAATAAAAGAGCCGAAAGTGACGTATGCGTTTCAAGCGGACGGGGTTTTAATCCAGAAATAATGAAAAAACACATTTTTCTTTTAGCCGTAACAGTTTTGTTTTCAGCATGCAATTCTAAATCTGAAAAGAATGAAAATGCGGATAAAGACAATTTGGTAGTTGACACCACCAAAACAAGTTCGAAAGGCGAAAAGAAATTCGAAATGTATGAAATGTCTGAAATGTCAGCTTTGATGGAGCAAATGTATGTTGACAACCAGCGATTAAAAGAGCGCATAAAAAAAGGTGACACGATTGGTAAATTCCCAAATCATTTTTTGAGAATCCACAAAGCCGTTATGACTGACGATAAGGAAAACGACGATTTTTTTAAGCAGCAGGCAGAGGCTTTCATTAAAGCGCAGGAATTAATTTACAAAGATCCCGAAAACGCAAAACAACATTTTAATAACGGCGTAAATGCCTGTATTTCCTGTCATCAGGTAAAATGCGGTGGCCCGATTCCCCGGATTAAAAAACTTTATATCGACTAATTTGCGTAGAGAAATCATACAAACTTCCGACGGTTCTACAACCATTCATTTACCCGATTGGGATGAAAATTACCATTCCAAGCACGGTGCAATCCAGGAAGCGCAACATGTATTCATTAAAAATGGGCTTTCCTTATTTCAGGGCAAGACCGTTTCTATTATGGAGATTGGCTTCGGAACGGGTTTGAATGCGTTTATCACTTTTCTGGAAGCAACCAAATCTGACCAAAATATTGATTACACCGGAATTGAAGCTTATCCTGTTTTAGAGGAAGAATTAAAGCTAATGAATTATGTTTCGGAATTAAATGCGGAACAATATTCAGAAATTTTCAATCAGCTGCATAAATCCGAATGGGAAACCAAGAATCCGATTTCTGAGAATTTTACATTAATTAAAAGAAAGCAGTTTTTTGATACGATTGAAGATATCGAAAAATTTGACTTGATTTATTTTGATGCTTTTGGTTATCGCGTACAGCCAGAATTATGGAGTACTGAAATTTTCCAGAAGATGTACAATTCGCTTAAGCCGAAAGGTATTCTTGTTACTTATGCAGCGCGTGGAGTTGTAAAAAGAAGCATGCAAGAAGTTGGCTTTACGGTCGAAAAACTTGCCGGGCCGCCAGGAAAAAGGGAAATGTTCCGAGCTGCAAAGGGCTGATCAGCAATGCTTGCAATCTGATTTAAGAAAATAAAAGGATTTAATTAACATAAGAAAACGTTTTCGTAAATTTTAATTATCTAAATTTGGTTAAACAATTTACCCTATTTATAATTCTTAAAAGATTACATCGTTCATGAAGAAAACCATGTTTGCTTACACGAAAACGATACTTGAAAGAGTAAGTTTTGATCCTCTACTGTTTTGTAAGGAATTAGAAAAAGCACTAAAAATCTTATTACCTTACGAAATAGAACAATTAACAGAATGGCTTTTGCGTTATACAAATGAAAAGCCGGAATTGAAACATTGTCAGATTTTGTTAAACACATAAAACTAAAGGAGCCTAAACAGCTCCTTTTTTTATTTCTTGTTCAGCGGACTGACAATTTGCACATTTTGAAACACGATTGCTCCTTTTATGACGCCGGCAATTGTATTGCGCAGCGCATCAATAATGTGTATTTTTAGTTCTGTTTTTGGAAAAACCAAACTGACTTCTCTGGCGGGTTTCGGTTCTTTGAAATGGCGTAATTTACTTTTGTCTTTTTCATGTAAATCAAGCGTATGTAAATAGGGAAGAAGTGTCGTTCCTAAACCTTCGTCGGCCAATTTAATGAGTGTTTCAAAGCTTCCGCTTTCAATTTGGAAATGCACGTTATCCGTCTTTGGATTGTTCTTGCAAAGGTTTAAAATTCCGTCACGGAAGCAGTGCCCGTCCTGTAATAGTAAAATTTCATCAACATTTAAATCATCAATTACAATTTCTGATTTTTGTGCAACGTGATGATTTTCTGGAACATAAGCTACAAATGGCTCAAAATACAATACGATTTCCTTTAATTTTTCTTCTTCTAATGGAGTTGCCGCAATTGCCGCATCAAGGTGACCATTTTTGAGGCGCGTAATGATTTCATCAGTATTTAATTCCTCTATTATCAATTTGATTTTTGGATATTTCTTAATAAAATTATTCAGGAACATCGGAAGTAAAGTTGGCATAATAGTAGGAATGATTCCCAAACGGAATTCGCCGCCTATAAATCCTTTTTGCTGATCGACAATATCTTTAATTCTGCCAGATTCGTTGACAATGTTCTTTGCCTGATTAACGATTTTTTGCCCAATATCAGTAAGTTGAATCGGTTTTTTACTTCTGTCAAAAATTAAAATTCCAAGCTCATCTTCTATTTTTTGGATTTGCATGCTTAATGTTGGCTGTGTAACAAAACATTTTTCTGCAGCAAGTGTAAAATTTTTGTATTCGGCAACCGCCAAAACATATTGAAGCTGTGTAATAGTCATTGTATCATTTTTTCTGATGCAAAGATAAAAAAATGATAAAGTAAAACTATGGATATTTTTTGCATTATTCCGTAAATTTGAGAAAATCAAAAATCAAAATTATGAAAACAAATATTTTAGGATTGCCTGTAAAAGAATCAGAATTGATTGTAAACGACTTAAATGTTTTATTATCAAGCTTTCAGGTTTATTATCAAAACCTGCGAGGGATTCACTGGAATATTCGTGGAAAGCGCTTTTTCGATCTGCATGTGAAATTTGAAGAATTATACAATGATGCACAGTTAAAAATCGATTTGATTGCAGAAAGAGTCTTAACAATCGGCGGAACTCCGTTGCATACATTTGAAGATTATATTAAAAATAATCAAATCGGAATTGGCAAGAATATTTCCGTAGATGAAAAAGCGGTACATTTAATTGTTAATTCTTTATCCGGGTTACTGAAAATTGAGCGTGAAATTTTGACCAAATCCGGAGATATAAATGATGAAGGCACAAATTCTATGATGAGTGATTTTATTGCAGAGCAGGAAAAGACAATCTGGATGATGAATGCCTGGCTTGAAGAAAGCCTATAATACCTTTATTAAAAATAATCCCGGCTATTTTTTTGATTGTCGGGATTAAGTTTAAGATGTTAAATTTGGATTAATTTTCAATCCATACTCTTTGAATACTGACTTGAAATGCTATTTTTGCCAAATGAAACTTGCAGTAAAATTCGTACTTATAATGTTTATAACGTTTTTGTCAACTCCGACTATCGTGAGTTTGATTAAAAATGGTTGCGATACTACGATTTTTTACAGCATGTCTGAAGAAGAGCAGGTTCATAAAGAAGTTAAGGAAGTAAAAGCGGAATTAAAATTCAATAATTTTGATTTTGCTGCTATTTCGAAAATGACCTCAAGTCTTATCATTTCTGATAATTTGTTGAAGCATGACAATGTTTCAGCTTCTATTTTTTCTCCACCTCCTAATATTTAATACGGTTTTTCTGTTTTTTAATTAACAATCCGGTTCAAAATGAACTTTGGATGAAATTCTTTGTATTCAATTTTAGTAAGGTATTATGACAAAAAAAATCAATCTTTTTGCTAACCTTAAATCAGATTTTGCGTCTGGTTTAGTGGTCTTTTTAGTGGCGCTTCCGTTATGTTTGGGTATTGCCCTGGCTTCTGGCGCTCCACCTTTATCCGGGATTATTGCCGGAATAGTTGGCGGTATAGTCGTGGGATATTTAAGTAAATCTCATTTGAGTGTTTCTGGTCCGGCTGCGGGTTTAACAGCGATTGTTTTGACAGCCGTTACTGAATTGGGTGCATTTGACATTTTTCTGACGGCCGTTTTTATAGCCGGATTGATGCAATTGGTCTTAGGTTTTATCAAGGCCGGAACAATTTCAAATTATTTCCCAAATAACGTAATTGAAGGAATGCTTGCCGGAATTGGTGTCATCATTATCCTTAAACAAATTCCACACGCTTTTGGTTACGATAAGAATTTTGAAGGTGATGAAGCATTTGTTCAAACTGACGGACAAAACACATTCACTGAACTACTGTCGTTATTCGATCATGTACAATTGGGATCAATTATCATTACATTAGTTTCGCTTACGATCCTGATAATGTGGGATAAAGTTCCGTTTTTGAAAAACTTGAAGTTAGTTCCGGCAGCACTTATTGCTGTAATTTGCGGAATACTAATCAACGAAATTTTTATTGTGACAGGAAGCCCGTACGCAATTCTCAGCGAACATTTAGTGACATTGCCGGTTCCGACATCGCTGGAAGAATTCAAGAATATTTTTGTTAGCCCGGATTTCTCCGGATTTGCAAATGAAAAAGTTTGGATTACCGGAGCAACGATTGCAATTGTTGCATCAATCGAGACGCTTTTATGTATTGAAGCTGCTGACAGGATGGATGCGCAAAAACGCTACACAGATACAAATGTCGAATTGAAAGCGCAAGGACTTGGTAATGTTTTAAGTGCATTATTAGGTGGTTTGCCGATGACATCTGTCGTAGTACGTACATCTGCAAATAACGCAGCTGGTGCGAAATCTAAAATGTCTGCAATCATTCATGGAATTTTATTACTTATAAGTGTAATTTCTATTCCGGTAATTTTAAATAAAATCCCATTGGCAACTTTAGCGGCGATTTTATTATTAGTAGGATATAAATTAGCTAAACCGTCAATGTTCAAGCATTTCTGGGAAAAAGGAAAGTATCAGTTTGTCCCGTTTATTGCAACATTTGTTGGAGTAGTGTTTATGGATTTACTAAAAGGAGTTGCGTTAGGAATCGTAATAAGCATTTTATTCGTATTAAGAGGTAATCTAAAAAGAGCTTACAGTTTTAGAAAAGAAGAATACGCTGATGGTGATGTCATTCACATTGATTTGGCTCAAGAAGTTTCTTTTCTGAATAAAGCCGCAATCAAAGCCACATTAGCTGAAATTCCGGAGAATTCAAAAGTGGTAATAACCGCGCATGACACGGTTTATATAGCGCATGACGTACTAGATTTAATTAATGAATTTAAGTCCATTCGCGCTAAAGATGAAAATATTAAAGTCAAACTAAAAGGGTTTAAAAAGGCCTACCAACTTGAAAACAGCGACGGATTTAAAAATACCGTTACTGTAGAACATAAAAACAAGGAAGGTAAAATCACAAACGTTTAAAAATTGAAAATACTAGAATATAACATGAAAACATTAAATAAAGAATTACAGGCTTCAATCACACCAAGAAAAGCATTAGAAATATTAAAGGCAGGAAACAAGCGTTTTGTAAGTAATCTACAGGCGCACCGAGATCTGCTTGAACAGGTAAATGACACGCGTGATGGACAATGGCCCTTCGCGATTATCCTTAGCTGTATTGACAGCAGAACTTCAGCAGAGCTTATTTTCGATCAGGGATTAGGCGATGTTTTTTCTGTACGAATTGCAGGAAACATAGTAAACACAGACATATTAGGAAGTATGGAATTCGCGTGTAAAGTCGCCGGTTCTAAACTGATTGTCGTTTTGGGACATACGAAATGCGGAGCTGTAAAAGGAGCATGCGACCATGTAGAAATGGGAAATTTAACCGAATTACTTTCAAAAATACAGCCGGCTGTTTATGCTGAAAAAGATACAAAGGAGAACCGCACAGCGTCGAATCCGACTTTTGTTGAAAATGTATCAGAAATCAATGTTAAACGCAACGTTAACAGTATCATCGAGCGCAGTTTTATTCTGGAGCAGATGATTGAAAAAGGTGAAATTGCAATCGTTGGCGGCATGCATAACATCGAAACTGGCGAAGTAACGTTTTATAACGAAAACCAATACATTAACGATGCTGAAAATCCTGAATTTTCATTGGCAGAGCTGAAGCATTAATAGCTCACATAATATTTACAAACCATCAGTCGTTATTCGGCTGGTGGTTTTTTATTCTTATATTTGATAGCAAACTGACAACATGAGTGATTTTTACAAAAAAATATTAGACAATAATAAAGCCTGGGTTGAAACGTCCTTATCAAAAGATCCCAATTATTTTGAAGATCTGGCAAAAGGACAAACGCCGCCTTTATTATGGATCGGATGCTCTGACAGCCGCGTTCCCGCAAATGAAATTATCGGAGCAAAACCGGGCGAGGTTTTCGTTCACAGAAACATTGCCAACATGGTAGTTCACACCGATATGAATATGCTGAGCGTACTCGATTATGCAGTAAATGTGCTGAAAGTAAAGCACATTATTGTATGTGGTCATTATGGTTGTGGCGGTGTAAAGGCGGCAATGGGAAACCAATCTATCGGAATTATCGATAACTGGATTCGGCATATTAAAGATGTTTACCGGCTTCATCACGTTTACCTTGATTCGATTACAGATCCAGAAGCGCGATTTAATGCATTCGTGGAATTAAATGTAAAAGAACAGGTTTTTGATCTTGCAAAAACATCAATTGTCCAGAATGCATGGAGAAAAAACCAGGATTTAACAGTACACGGTTGGGCGTATGGACTAAATTCCGGGTTTGTTACGGATCTTGACGTAAATATTGATTCTGAAAAAGATCTTGATACTGTTTACCAGTTGAAATTTAATAAACCAAGCGCTTAATAGGTTCTATTCTTCCAAATTTTCATTAAATGCTGATGGAAGCATTTTCGGAATAAATTTAATTAATATTGGAAGCAGTAAACTTCCGCCCGGTAAAAGGAAAATTGTCAATGACGGAACGGTTTTGCAAATTTCCAGCAATTGTTTCTTGACCTTTTTCTTTTCCTTGTCTTCCAAATGGCGATGTGTCGAATGTGTCAAAAGAAGCATCAATTCCGCGTTGTTTGATAATTCTTTTATCAATCGGTTTTTATTTCTGGAAATCAATACAACAACAGTTTGCGTCGCCTGATCGTAAAAGTGCTTTACCGGATTCGAGTAATTAAAGTACGGAATTTCCTTTTTATATTTTCGAATAAAGTCATCTGTGGCAGTAATGCTGTTATCAACAAAATTTGCCGGAATCTGCATCAATTCACCAAGCTGATATAAAAATGAAGCTTCTTTTTTCTCTATAATTCCATCGTTCCATAGCGCAAGTCCCGCCATGTCAATCAGGTAATATTTTTCCAGATCTGAATTGAAATAATCCAGTTCCAAAACTTCAAGATTTTGAACATTGACTTTAGAAAATTTCGTAAACCGAACCGATGCTTCAAAAAGCTTAATCAATAAATCATCGTAATTTGACTTCTTTGATTTCGTGTTCAATGCCAGCGAAACAATGCTGACAATAGTTTCTTCAAGCTTTTTCAGGTAATTGTTCGGAATTTCACCGTTGATCAAATATTGGCGAAAAGCTAAAACATCTTCAAATAAAAGTGCATTGGTCAAAATATGCGAGAAATTTTTGCTAATGATATTTTCATTCGTCTGAACGCGTTCATCGATTATTTTCTCTAAATCTACGGTAATGGAATTATCAGGCAAGACCTTTTTTAACAAGCTAAATCCTTCCGGATTCATTTGCTTGTAAAAAGTAACTGCTTTTGCGATAAAAATTTCAGGATTGCTTTCGTGTGTAATAAGCCCGAAAACATTATACAAAGTGTTTAAAAGCGCGACTTTCGAAATTTCTTCCGACGTCCAGCCTTTAAGAGAAATTGGCTTGATCGTGTCAAACGAAACAATATGGCCATAAGTAAATCCAGTTTCCCGGATTTTGGTGTAAAATTCTTCAGGATAAACCAAAACCGGAAGCTGCAACGGCTTTTGCTCTGCAAAAAATTTGTCTATCCAACCAATTGCCGAAGGGTTTATCATTGCACCGATTTATTGTGCAAAGCTATTCTTTTTTATGCATTTACAGAAATAAATTACGGTTTCCCTGCTCGATTTCCCTTGTATTGTTTCAGGAGTTTTCTATTGAAATCATCTTCAGCTTTTTTAAGGCGCAATATTTTGGTTGCAGGCAGGATTGCTCTAAGATTTTGAACCAGTTTCTTCCGGTTTTGATGTAAATCTTCTTCTACATTTTCAAATTGCGACAGTAACGATTGTGCTTCTTTTTCATCAATGGCTTCGATGGTTTCAAGCTTTGATTTTATGCTTCGCATTTTATGTGACCGATTTTCGAATTGCTTGTCTTCAAAAGCATTGTAGATCGGCCAGAATTTCTCGGCTTCTGTAGTCGTAAGCGAAAGTTCGGTAGTAAAAAAAGCAACTTTCATCGCCTTTATTTTTTCTTTTTCTTCTTTTTTATCTCTTTTTTCTCCTTGTGCATAAAAATTCACGGAAACTAAAAGTAATAAGACAGTAATTATTTTTGATGTTTTCATAGCTTAATCAATTATGTAATTTTCAAAATTGTTGTTTGAAATCAGAATGTCTTCAATGGTTTTATCTTCAATATTGATATCAGTTTCTAATTTTTCAAGATCGTTTTTATCGAGTAGATTTGCCAATTCATATTGAGATATATTTGTGTTGTAGCTTAGATAATTTTCAATTGCGGTACTATCTAATTGTGGTTCTTCAACTGTTGAAGGATTAAAAAACGGAATCATAAGCGCCAGAATTAAAACTGCGGCAGCACTCGTAATCCAGACTTTTTTATTACGGAAAATTGAAATCACTTTCGATTCTTTTTCAGGTAATTGCATCATGACTTTATCCGGAAACGAATCAAAATAACTATCCGGGACTTGAAAGCCACTGTTTATTTTTGGATGATTATCTAATTTAAAATCTTTCATATCGTATAGACTTTATGTTTTTTGAATGGTTTAATTTCGGGTAACATATTCTTCAATTTTTTTTACCGCGTGAAAATAGGAAGCTTTTAATCCGCCAACAGAAGTACCCAGAATTTCTGAAATTTCTTCGTATTTCAATTCCTGAAAATATTTCATCTTAAATACTAATTGCTGCTTTTCCGGCAAAAGCGCGACCGCTTTTTGTAATTTTAACTGAATTTCATCGCCTTCAAAATAGCTGTCAGCCTTAATGTTTTCAATCTGTTTCTGCTGAAATGCCTCACTCGTCATTCCGTTTCTTTTCGCTTTACTGGTAATAAACGAAATAGCTTCGTTGGTCGCAATCCGATACATCCACGAAAATAATTTGCTCTCGCGTTTAAAATTCTGAAGATTCCGGAAAACTTTTATAAATGTATTTTGTAAAACATCATCGGTATCATCGTGGTTCAAAACGATAGTACGAATATGCGAATACAAAGGTCTTTGGTACTGTCGCAAGAGTTTTTGAAACGCATCATTCTGCGTTTTTGGATTTAATAATTCCTTTATGAAATCTTGTTCTTCTTGCAAAAGATAAAATTTGGGTGTTTGACTAAAGGTAAGCCAAATGGTTTAAAACTAAATGGAATTTAATTTTTCTTAAACACTAGCTGTCGTGCAAACTTTGTAACTTTGAACCTAGATTTTTTTAATATGATTCAGACAGTGATTTTTGATATGGACGGCGTAATTGTAGATACCGAACCCGTTCATCATTTTGCCTATCATCAGCATTTTTCAGATTTGAACATTGATGTTTCAGATGAAATGTATGCTTCTTTTACAGGTTTTTCCACCAAAAATACGTACGAAAAATTGAAGCAGGATTTTGGATTAAAACATGAAATTGAGTTTCTAGTAAATAAGAAACGCGAATTGTTTAACGATGCTTTTGATAAAAAGGAGGATTTATTTTTGCTGGAAGGCGTTGAGGATTTAATCAGGGATTTGCACGGAAACGGAATGCAATTAGTGTTGGCATCTTCATCTGCGAAAGTTACTATCGAAAGGATTTTTACGCGATTCAAGCTACATCAGTTTTTCACGCATATTGTTTCAGGTGAAGATTTTCCGAAATCAAAACCGGATCCTGCAATTTTTGTTCACGCTGCTTCTTTATCCGGAACGTCAAAAGAAAACTGCATCGTGATCGAAGACAGCACAAATGGTATCAAAGCGGCTAATGCTGCCGGAATTTATTGCATTGGTTACAACAGCATCAACTCTAAATTGCAGGATTTATCGATAGCGGATAAAGTTATACAGCGTTTCGACGAACTTAATTTTGGGATTGTAATAAACCTCAAATAATCATCCGACAGCTTCTTTATACGTTTTAAGACAGCGTTCACGGGCAAATTTGTGTTCAACAATGGGTTCTGGATATGCGTCGGTTCCAAATTCCGGAATCCATTTTTTGATGTATTTTAAATCCTTGTCGAACTTTTTTAGTTGCTCTGTAGGATTAAATATCCGAAAATACGGCGCTGCATCAACGCCGCTTCCAGCCGCCCATTGCCAGTTTCCGATATTGCTGGATTGTTCATAATCAAGTAGTTTTTGTGCAAAATACGTTTCGCCCCAGCGCCAGTCAATCAATAAATGTTTGCAAAGAAAACTCGCCACGATCATTCGTACGCGATTATGCATTTGCCCGGTTTTATTTAGCTGACGCATTCCGGCATCAACAAACGGGTAACCGGTTTTTCCTTCGCACCATTTCTCGAAATCTTTTTCGTCATGCCGCCATTTGACTGCATCATATTTTTCACGGAAACTTCTGTTTTTCGTATGTGGAAAATGCCATAAAATCTGCATGAAGAATTCCCGCCAAATCAATTCATTCCAAAAAACTTCATTGGTTTCGGCAATTGCTTTCCTGAGCATTTTGCGAATGCTCACAGCTCCAAATCTTAAATACGGACCCAAATGCGATGTTTCATCTAATGCCGGAAAATTGCGTGTTTCTTCATAGTTAACAATTAATTTTCTGGAAATATCATACTCAGGAACTTTGATTTTTGAAGTTTCAAAGCCTATTTCTCCAAGCGCTAAAAACGGATAGCAATGTGGGGTGATTTTCTCAAGATAATCTTCAGAATTGTATTCTTCTAATGCAATTTTCTTAAAATTCTCTTTCCATTTTTTCATAAACGGCGTGTAAACTACATACGGCGTTCCGTCATCTTTTTCGACTTCATTTTTTTCAAAAATTACCTGATCCTTAAAGGTTTTAAATCCGATACCGTACTTTTTAAAAACCTGAAAAACCTGTAAATCACGTTGTCTCGCATACGGTTCATAATCATGATTCGTAAAAACCGTTTTTATTTGATCGTGTTCGGCTAACTGCTCAAAAATCATTACAGGCTCACCATAAAATACTGCAAGGGATTTGTGATGCCGCTTTAATTCCGAATTCATTTTTGAAAGCAAATCATGGATTAATGTTACCCGTGCGTCATCTTTAGGAAGTTCGCTAAGGATTATCGGATCAAAAATAAAAATGGGCAATACCGACTCATCGCTATTCAAAGCTTCATAAAAACCATTGTTATCATCCAAGCGCAAATCACGCCGAAACCAAAATACATTCATAACTTAGTTTTTAAATTCGCCAAAAAGCTCGATTAGTTTCTTACGTCGGAATTCAAATATTTCTTCAATTTTTGGTTTCACCAGAAAAGGATGTGCCAATTGTCCTAAAAATCCCAGAGGCAATTTATAATCAAGACTATCTTCCATTTCTATACCGCCAGGAATTTCCTTAAAAAAATGCTTATGATGCCAAAGTGCATAAGGTCCATAAAGTTGTTCATCGACAAAATGTTTTTTGGGATCAACATGTGTAATCTCGGTAACCCATTTCATCTTAATTCCGAGTATCGGAGTAACAGTATATTGAATGATTTGTCCCGAAAACATTGGTTTATCGGCTCCGGATTTAATTACAAATCCCATATAATCGGGTGTGATTATTTTTAAATTCCCAGGATTTGAAAAGAATTCCCAAGCCTTATCCAAACTAATCGGAAGTTTTTGAATGGTTTGCAGATGATAAATTTTCATTTGTTGATTTTTGTAAAGATACTAAATGTTTAATGTTACGACAAATTGATTAAACATTTCAATTTTAGGAATTAAGGAAATATTAACATTTGCAACGTGTTGAATTTGTAATTTTGGCAGATAACTTAATTCACCAAAATATGAAAAAAATTATCATGGCTTTAGCAATTATGGTTGCTACTCAAGTCTCTACGGCTCAGGTTAAGACACCTGCTCCAAGTCCAAAATCTATTATTGACCAAATGGTTGGGCTTACAGATGTTACAGTTGAATATTCTCGTCCAAGTGCAAAAGGAAGAACAATTTTTGGCGATTTGGTTCCTTTCGGGAAATTATGGAGAACCGGTGCTAACCAAAATTCAATGATTTCTTTTACGGAAGATGTCGTAATTGACGGAAAGACTTTGAAAAAAGGAAAATATGCAATTTTCACAACTCCAAAAGCAGATAACTGGGAAATCGTTTTTTATACTGATACAGAAAATTGGGGAAATCCTGAAGAATGGAGCGATGCTAAAGTTGCCTTAAAAACTAATGCAAAACCAGAAATGTTAAACCGTAATGTTGAAAGTTTTACGATTGCTATCAATAATCTGGACAACAATTTCGCGCATTTGGAAATATCTTGGGAAAAAACACTTGTTGCTGTTAAGTTCGAGGTTCCGACACAAAAAACGGCTATGGCAAGTATTGAAAAAACGTTAAACGGTCCAGGTGCCGGAGATTATTTTTCATCAGCACAATATTTTTATCAATCTGGTGGCGATTTGAACAAAGCATTGACTTACGTTAACAAAGCATTAGAATTAAATGCTGATAAACCTTTTTGGTACAACAGATTGAAATCGTTGATTCAGGCAAAACTTGGTGATAAAAAAGGTGCTATTGAAACGGCAAAAGCTTCATTGGCATCTGCGGAAGCTGCAAAAAATGCAGATTACGTAAAAATGAATAAAGACAGTATTGCAGAGTGGAGTAAAAAATAATTTTTACTGATTCCAATATATAATTAGAAAGCCGCTCAATTTGAGTGGCTTTTTGTTTACAATAATTAAACACAAATTTTACAGATTACCATAAATTCATCTTGCTGATCTGTGAAATCTTTGTTTAAAACCTGTCAATTTATAAGTTATTATTCCTCAATTGTAACGTTTTTATCTCGGATTAACATCTGAATAATTGACGAAATTACCACTGTTAATACAGCTCCAATAAAATTCAGCCATAAATAGCCCAATTTTTCCTGACCACTCGGATAAATATGAATGAAGAAATAATAGATGAAAAATATTGTTGTCTGGCTAATTGTTGCACCCCAAAAAATCGCTTTTGCTTTTACATATTTTACATAAAAACCAACAAGGAAAATTCCTAAAACCGTTCCGTAGAAAATAGATCCGATAATATTTACTAGTTGGATAAGATTTTCAAATAAGGTTCCGATGCAGGCAAAAAGGATGGCCACAATTCCCCACATAAGTGTGAAAAGCTTGGATGCATTGACGAAATGTTTATCTGAATTTCCTTCGCTGACATTTCGTTTATAAATATCAATAACTGTTGTGGACGCCAGAGCATTTAATCCTGATGCGGTTGAAGACATTGCTGCACAAAGGATTACGGCTAATAAAAGCCCGATGAAACCTTTCGGTAGATAATTCATTATAAAGTGAATGAAAATATAATCTGCGTCGTTAGTCTTGTTTTTCTGATCGGCTTTACTGATTAAATCTTTAGCCTGATCGCGCAGATTTTTCTCTTTTTCGCCCAATGCAACGATTCTGGTTTTGAGCACCTTATTTTCTACATCGATATTGAGTTGACTTACATAATCAACAGTAACCTGTCTTTTTTCAGTTAAAACTTCTCCAAGCTTTTTTTCGAGATTTTTATAATCTTGGTTGTAGGCCGAATTCTCGATGATCGTTTTGCTATTCGGGTTGAAGTTGATAGGAAGCGTTTGAAATTGAAAAAACACATAGACCATAACGCCTGTCAACAGAATAAAAAACTGCATTGGAACTTTCAGAATTCCGTTGAAAATTAATCCCATTTGGCTTTCACGAATTGATTTTCCTGATAAATAGCGCTGTACCTGTGATTGATCTGTTCCGAAATAAGAAAGCATCAGGAACAATCCACCGGTAATTCCACTCCAAAAAGTATAACGATTTTTTGGATCTACAGAAAAATCTATAATATTCATTTTGTCATTCGCGCCGGCAATTTGTAGTGCGTTTGTAAACGAAATATCATCCGGAAGTCCGTCAACAATAAGATAAAACGCTACAAACATTCCAAACATGATAATAAACATTTGCTGTTTGTGCGTTACATTTACTGCTTTGGTTCCACCGACGAAAGTGTAAATAATGACCAATGTTCCGATGATGATATTCATTTGCGTCAAATCCCAGCCCAAAATAGAAGACAAAATAATTGATGGCGCATAAATCGTCAAACCAGTTCCTAATCCACGCTGAATCAAGAATAAAACAGCCGCAAGCGACCGTGTTTTCTGGTCGAATCTTTTTTCTAGGTATTCATAAGCGGTATAAACCTTAAGCTTGTGGTAAATCGGAATAAATGTAAAACAGATGATAACCATGGCAATCGGCAACCCGAAATAAAACTGCACGAAACCCATTCCGTCATTAAACGCTTGTCCGGGAGTTGAAAGAAAAGTAATTGCACTTGCCTGTGTAGCCATTACCGAAATACCAACTGTATACCAAGGTGTTTCGTTATTTCCGAGGATATAATCGTTTACATTTTTGCTTTTGCCCCTTGTTTTCCATACGCCGTAAAAAACGATAAAGAAAATGGTAAGAACGAGAACAATCCAGTCAATTTGCTGCATATATTAGGAGAATAAACGCATTAAAAAATAGAAAATAAATATATATATCGCATTGGCTATCAATACCCAATTGTAGCTTTTTTTCCACGATCTTGTTTTCTTTTCCAACATATATTATTTTTTTCCGACAGAAATTAGGTTAGCCATCAGGCGGAAAGCTCCGGCAACACCTTCCGGCAATTCCCTGAAAAAGCTTAATCCCGTATAAATGTAATGCCCTTTTCCGTAATTCGCAACCAGTAGCGCACCATTTTTTGGTTTTTCGCCTTTATCATTGGCCGAAAAAATAGGAGTGAAGGCAGCATCCCATTCGCTTGGATAGTATAAGCCGCGTTCCTGTTTCCAGCCTTCGAAATCTTTGGCTGTGATTTTATTTGGTGTATTTAAAACTGATGCTTCCGGCTGCAAGAATCGCATTTCAGCATTTTCTTCTGTTACGCGGTCACGTGAAATCTTAAGCGAAAACGGCCCGATATTTGGCGTAACTAAGTCATCCAGAGTGTTATATTGAACAATCATTGTTTTGCCTTCTTTTACAAAATCAAACAATATTTCCTGTTTGAAAGCCAAACCCTGAACAACGTTGTAAGCTCGAATCCCAGTTATTACGACATCAAAGGCGGCAAGTTTTTCTTTAAGGATTTCTTCGGGTTTTAAAATGGTAACGTCATAACCCATTTGCGCCAAGCTTTTCGGAACTTCATCGCCCGCGCCCATTATGTAGGCGATTTTTTCTGAATTGGTTTTAATGTCAAGTCGTATAAATTTCGCTTCCGCGGATTTTAAAACCTGCTGTTTGGAAATATGTTCATAATTCAACTCGATCTTTTCTTTGTCAAAACGTTTTCCGCTGACGGTTACAATGCTTTTTGCAACAATTTCGCTCGCTTCATTTGGCGGTGTAACTTCAAAATAAACAATTTGTTCTGCGTTTTTTCTATCCAATGAAAAAGTGAATTCCAAAGGTGTTGCTTTCCAGTTTTTTGGAAGCTCCAGTGCAACTTTTCCCTGAATATTGTCCTTTCCTGATTTAACTTTTACGCCAATAGACTGCGATTTTCCGTTATTGAAAATTACGACTTTATTCAAAACAGAACTTGTAACTTCCGGTACAATGTCAAACGGTCGATACACTTCGCCTTTTACATCATCAGTATATTTGAATATTATATTTCTCTCAAATGGAATTACGACACCATTAATTTCTATGTTGAAACTTGTTTTTAATTCGCGGATAACATCAGGGATTCCGATATTTAACTGGTTGTCCACACGATACATTCCCAAACTTCCCGGTTCGTTTAACCAATACGGTTGTGTGTAAGCGAGGTTCTGTGGCAAGCCAATCTCCGAATCAATCGTTATTTTGATGTTGTTTTTGAGTTCTAAATTCTGCGTAATTAATTTATTATCAGGAAGATAATTTACAGAAGCAAGTTTCATCGGAATTGCACTTCGATTGATTGCTTCAAGTTTTAATTTAACTTTGCTTCCCGGCGTTGCGTCCTGACTAACCGCTACGGCTTCAATGTATAATCCGGCGCAGCCTGCAATAATTTTTTTTAGCTCTTCAGTTTTAATGAATTTCCAATGGTTTTCATCAAGTAACTGAAGCAATGAATATGCTTTTACTAGTTCCGGAATGCTTGCTGACGGATTCTTGAAATCGAAATCTTTTTCCACTTTTGCCAGAATTTCGCCAATTGCCTTTCCACCTTTAATCCGATTCCAAGAGGTATCAATTCCTTCAAAAAGATTTTGTTTGTTTGAAGGCATTGTTCCTTTAATCAATTCCAGATATTCAGTTTCTTCGCCGCGAACGCCGGTGCTTCCAAATCCTTGTGACTGATGGCGGCTTCTGCTCAAAGCGGCAATTTCCTGATTTGACTTGCCCAGAGTTTCATAATAAACGCCGGTTTGCAAGGCAATTAAATTGGTTTTATCAGCATTGTCAAACTTTTCCTGGCTTCCATAAAACCACCATGAAGTATTGAAAAACATGCGCTTGGGTTGCCAGGGCTGTACAAATTTTAATTGTTCAGGAAACAATTTTGGATTATTACTTTTATCAAAACTCTCTACGCTCAACATTGCTGATGCTGTATGATGGCCGTGCGTAGTTCCTGGCGAACGGTGATCAAAACGATTTACGATAACGTCTGGCTGGAATTTCCGGATTTGCCAAATTACGTCGCTTAAAACTTTATCCTTTTCCCAGAATTCTAATGTTTCATCAGGATTTTTTGAGTAACCAAAGTCATTTGCGCGGGAAAAAAACTGCTCACCGCCGTCAATTTTTCTGGCTTCAAGTAATTCCTGTGTACGAATTGTCCCGAGCAATTCGCGCAGTTCCGGACCAATTAAATTTTGCCCGCCGTCGCCACGAGTTAATGATAAATAGCCGGTTCGATAGTTTTTTTCGTTTGCGAAATAGGAAATCATCCGCGTATTTTCATCGTCCGGATGAGCGGCAATGTACAGAACGGAACCTAAAAAATTCAGTTTCTGGATCTGATTGTAAAGATCGACCGCTGTAGGTTTAAAAGGCTGTTGCGCACTTGCCGAAGTTGAAAATAAGATAGAGATCGAAAATATAAAAACGTAAAGCTTGTGCATTATGAAGGTTTTGATTTGCAGAAGCTTCAAATATAGGAATTAAATAAAAGTCAGTTTGGTTTTTGGATTTGTTTAACAAGTGAAAAAAACACATTAAAAAAGCAGCACTTGGGGGAGTGCTGCCGAGTTTTGTTCTGGATTGGATTCTTATAATAGCAAAATCAATAAAAGAATAATGATGATGATAGCTCCAACAGAAAGATAAACGCCATTTCCGCTTGATCTTAAATCACCTTTTAAAGTTTTTACTTCTTTGCGAAGTTCTCTTTTTTCAACACGTGTTAAATTCGATTTGTCCATATTCTTGATTTCCTCAAGGCGGTCAAGTTTTGCTCTAACTTCGGCGGGCATTTCTTTTTTTACCGGTTCACCGGTTACCGGTTCTGAAGCATTTCCATTAAATGGAAAACAAACTAATGCTGCCAGCAACATCATTGCATAAAAAGTTGATTTTTTCATAATTCTTATTTTTTTTGGTTATTGATTATAACGCATTTTTTACGTCACTCTAATTTAGTGAATTAATGAAAATACCTGCGTTAATTTAACTTTGTTTTATAACAGAATTAAATAGCAACTGTGATGAAAACTAATTATTTGTATATGATTGTGCGTGGTTTTCCTAATTCAAAATCCTGTAAACCGAAATCGCTGGTTTCAAAACTGTTTGTTTTCAGGATATTTTCTCCGCTTCCCGGAATTGTAGGGAAATATGCTATCGATAACTGGAAAGAACTGAATACCAAATAATCATTGCTTATAATAAGGCCAACGCCGATTTTATGATAAATCTGACTGCTCGTAATGCCGGTTTCTTCATTTCCTAGAACTGCCGCGGTATAATTAAAATAGGGGTTAAATCGGAAGCCAATCCAATTCCAAGGTGAATAAAACTGTGTTTGAAGCGTCATTACGAACTTTTTTGTTCCATACATCTGACTATTGAAACCTCGTATTCCGGCACTATTGCTTCCTTGAAAACCCGCGCCATAATTGCCATAAAATCCGCTTCGTTCATTAATTGTCAGATAATCTCCGGTAGTTGGCAATCTGTTCGATCCCAGTATTAACTGAGGTTTTATGAATTGCCGCATTTTCCATTTTCCAACTTCTAAAAGGTTCGTGAAATAATTTGCCTGAAATGAGAATGCTGTTTGCTGTGCTTTTCCGTTATTGAAAAACGTTCCATATTCAAAATTTGTACTTAAATATCCCCATTTGAAATAATTTCCGAATGCCGCTCGTGCGCCAAGGTATAAGCGTCCAAGATTATCCTTGATTTGATAACCGCCAGTAATTCCGTAGATTTTACCAACAGGTACATCCTCGATAATTCCGTTATTGAACAAATATTTATCCTCAACGAACTGTCGGGACGAGATACCAATTCCACCCATGAAAAACTTTTCGCCTGTGTAAAAATTGATGCTGTCATATTCTACTGTCGGGCTTTCTTTAAATTGTGTGCTTAAAAGCCGGCCGGATAAAATGAGGTTCGTAGTTCGGTCATCTTCAGAATTTCCCCTAAAAATACGAACTGCGCGTCCGGCCCAAACATCAAGAGAATTATACTTAAAATTTTGATGCTCATAATCGAGTCCGGCGTTTTGCAATGAATCCCGCCTGAATTGCTGGTCAAGATAAATTCCGCCCGCATACTTAGTAAAAGGCGAGTAGAACGCACGCTCGATGTTTACGCTTTTCCCATAATAATTGTCAAGGTCAATTTGATAAGACAGATCTGTTTTTATGAAAGTATTCATGATATTTGGAACTGTATAACGTGTTGAATACGCATTTTTTCCATCTTCAAGCCTTGTAGAAATGCGGTTGCTAAACTCATGGCCCGATCCGAGAAAATTACGCTCGGTTAATGAAAAGCTTGTTCTGCTACTGGATGCTGATGCATTCGGAATTAAGCTCCATGAATCCAGTACAAATACGGTAACATCAATAGAATCAGATTTTTGTGTTACCGGCTCAACACTTATTCGAACACTGTTTACATATCGTTGTGTACGGATTAGACGTTCGGATTCCCTGATAAGCAACGTGTCTAGAGGTTTATTTCGCTTTAGGAGTAAAATATTTTTGATGTTCAGTTTACTGGATTTTATATGGATGCGATTTCCGACTTTTTCTCCCCAGCTTCTTGGTTTTCTAGTAGTGTCATTCACGTTAAATCCGAACGGATCGAAAGTAACGATATTGATATTACGGATAATTTTTCCTTCGTAGTTTTGGTATTTCTTTTTTGGCTTCCTTATCGGATTGGATTGCTTTTTTTCGACAGGCTCAAATACAAATTTATGCATGAGTTTTCCAAACTTGCTTCGCTTGGAATACCTTTCAATATTGCGATATAATTTAGCCGTATCCTTTTTGGTTTCTTGAGGTTTTACCTGTGCGTGCGATGTCTTGCAACTGAAAAATATCAGCAGCAGCAAGATGATCCAATGTAGGGCGGTTTTCAATATTTTATGCTTAAAGGCTATCAAATGTAGCATATTAAAGTTAGTTACATTTCATACAGATAACTTAAGCGTTGTATTTTAATTAACAAATGTGGTTTTATTGCGTAAGTTGCTCACATAGAGCATCAAATCTAGGTTTCGAACAAAAAAACAGGCAACAATAGGATCTACTGTTGCCTGCATACATATTAGGTTGACATTAATTAGATGTTTCGCTCATCACTTTATTGTTTTGCGCGATATCTTTCTGTTGATCAAAAAATCGCATTCCTTCATTTTTGACGGATTCTATTTTTGAAGTAATTCCCTCGACAATTTCCTGGTATTTTCCTTTAAGACCGTCAACTGTGTCCTGACCTTTGGTCTTGATTTTTTTTCGCGTGTTTGCACCAGAATCAGGCGCGAATAATGTAGCTGCAATTGCTCCGACGGCAACACCGACTAAAGCTCCGATGATAATTTTTGAAGTACTCATAATTTCTAGGTTTTAAGTTGTTTGTAAAATGTTGGCAAAGGTTAGCGGCCTTTGCCGGTTTTCTTTTTCAATAGCAAAATTTCCCGTTAGTCGTTCTTTTCTGCGTTTAGCTCATCAAACTCTTTTTGGAGATTATCAGAACTTTTTTCTACCTCTGTTTTAAAAGATTCCCAGGTAGCGGAATCATATTTTGAATATCCCGCCAGTTTGGCTTTCAATTCATTATTTTTTTCTTCAAGATTTTTAATTCTTTTTGCGATTCGCTCTTTGCCATCTTTACCTTTATCTACAGCTTTTACGCGTAGATCGGCAATTTTCAATTCGTTGCTCGTGACTTTTTCATTAATTTTCATTTTAAAAGCTTCGTAATCAGCTAATGAATCCGTTTCGGCTTCAACCAAATCTTGTCTGGCTTCTAAGACATCTTCCTTTGCATCTTCTATTTTCGTTTCGTTATTTTTGCAACTTGAAAAAGTCATTACTAATCCGAAAGCGAGTAATGCGAGTTTTTTTGTGTTTTTCATAATCGTGAGATTTTTGTGTGTAAACTGTGTACAGTTCTCGATGTTGTGGGTAAATGTTACCCGTTTTTTCAATGAGCTTAAAGATTTTTTTAATTCTGATACCTTTATTTAAAAGGGTTTCAAAGAACTTAGAAAATCTTGTATAAGGTATAAGACCAATATTGTGCCATAAAAAATCCGATGCTTTTGACACCGGATCTGATAGATTATTTTTTAGCTTTTGCAGCTTTTTCTTTTTCTTTTTTAGCTTTTTCAGCAGCTTCTTCTGCTTTTTCCTCTTTTTCTTTTTTAGCTTTTGCCGCAGCTTTTTCTTTTTTCTTGAAATAGCCTCTTAAGAGGAAATTGCTTTTTGCAGCCTCCATATTTTCATTTAAGCCTTTACTGCTCTTTTTAAGATTGACAATAGTCTGGTCGATATTTTCAGCCATTTTTTCATCTTTCATTAATCGGCCAAGAGTTCCTTCTCCGTTATTGATACTCATTAATAAAGCGGCCATTTCATCGGTAACAATCGCGGCGTTATCGGCTGTAACCTGGATACTTTTCATAATCGCATCGGTTTCAACAGGTTCGACTGAGGCGATTCTCTGGCCGTTTTTTACCACTTTTGAGGATGAATTTCCTTGTGAAAGAACAATAACTTTATCGCCAATAATTCCTTCGGAGCTAATTCCGGCATAACTATCGGATTTAATAAATTGTTGTACTTCTTCCTTAAGATTCATTTCAACCTTTACGGTAGAATCGTTGATGATTACTATATTATCAACTGTTCCGATATTAATTCCGGAAAAACGAACCATATTTCCAACTTGTAATCCGCTGACATTTTGAAAATTTGCCGAAAGTTTAAATACGGGATCGAAGAGGTTTTTTTGTTTACCGATAATGAATATCCCTAAAACAAATAATACGACTCCTACGATAATGAATAATCCTAAACGGACTTTGTAATTGCTGCTATGTGCTTCCATGTTTTTTATTTCTTTTAGGTTTTACTTTTTTGTGTTTCAAAATAGGAGGCGATGAGTTCATCGTCGGTGTTTTCAAATTCGTTGAGATTTCCTTCTCTGTAAACTTCACCTTCCTTTAGCATTATAATCCTGTCGGCTACGGTTCGCGCACATTCTATATCGTGTGTGATGATAAGCGACGAGGTTTTGTATTTTTTTTGTATTTCATTAATTAAAAGACTTATTTCATGGGATGTAACTGGATCAAGTCCGGTTGTTGGCTCATCGTAAAGCATGATTTTTGGATCTACGATAATTGTGCGAGCCAGGCTTATCCGTTTCCGCATACCGCCGGAAAGTTCTGAGGGCATTTTATGTTCAGCATCAGGAAGTCCGACGTTCTCAAGCACTTCTTTTACTTTAGCATCGATTTCTTCATCGGAAATTCCTTTCTTTATTCTCTTTAAAGGAAATATAAGGTTTTCTCTGACGGTCATCGAATCATATAATGCGCCACTTTGAAAAAGGAAGCCAACCTTTTTGCGAAGTTCGTCAAGTTCTTGGCTTTTCAGGCTGTTGACTTCTTCTCCCAAAACGTCAATTGTACCGGAATCAGCATTCAGAAGCCGAACAATACATTTTATTAGTACTGATTTCCCGGTTCCGGATTTTCCGAGTACGACAAGATTTTCACCTTTATAAAGCTGCATTGAAATATCTTTGAGAACTTCCATTTCGCCAAAACGTTTCTTGATATTTTTTATATCAATAACCGCTTCCTTGTTTTTATTTTCTGAATCTATCATAATAAATCGGTTATTTGAACGGCTATTAAATCGACAATAATTAAGAATAATGAAGAAAGTACAACTGCTGAATTTGCTGCAATTCCGACACTTTCTGTTCCGCGGCCGGCATTATATCCTTTGTAGCATCCCACAAATCCAATTACGGCTCCGAAGAAGAATGTTTTTATTGTAGCCGGAATCAAATCCATAAACTCAACATTGCTGAAAGCTTGTGTTACGAAAAGCGTAAAGCTCACATCGCCTTTTATATTCGCGCCTGCCCAGCTTCCGAAAATCCCAAGCGCATCGGCATATAGCGTCAATATCGGAATCATTAATGTCGCCGCAAGAATTCTTGGGACAATAAGGAATTTCACCGGATTAATAGATGAAACTTCCATAGCGTCAATTTGTTCTGTGACGCGCATAGAGCCTAATTCGGCACCCATGCTTGATCCGATTTTACCAGCGCAAATCAATGCTGTAATAACAGGTCCCATTTCGCGAATGATCGAAATGGCAACCATTCCGGGAAGCATTGATTCTGCTCCAAAGTCGACTAAAACCGGGCGCGACTGAATTGTTAAAACCAATCCGATGATAACTCCGGTAATGGAAATCAATCCAAGCGATTTGTTTCCGATTTGAAAACACTGCTTCATGAATTCTGAGAATTCAAATCCTCTGGAAAAAGTCTGCTTGAAAACGTCGAGGATAAACAGTACGACATCTGCCACTTTTTTCAGGAAAGCCCTTGTTTTATTCTTCGTCTGAATGCTGGTGTCGCTGACCTCGATGGTTTTTTTCTTAGCGTAGTTTTTAATATTTGATATGGGTACTTTTTTCATTTTGAAAATTTAAAAACCGGTTATAGTAAATTAGCATCGTCATTGTTAGTATTAGTTTCTGTAAAAGTTGGAGTAGGAACTTCCACTTTAATATTCATGGTTTTGTTAGAGTTGCCATAGTCATAAAGTGGCAGTTTGATTCTGCGCCATTCGTAGGTTTTGGGTAAATCGTCGCCCATCAGATAACCCCAAGGCTCAAGATGCTCAACCCTGTCGAAGATTACTTTCAGGATTGCTATTATAGGAATTGCGAGGAACATTCCGGCGACACCGGCAATGCTTCCGCCAATTATGATCCCAACAATGGAAACGAATGCATTGATTTCTACTTTAGAACTTACGATCATAGGGACTAGAATATTATTATCTATAAATTGTACGATTATATTTACGATAATTACACCAATAACGATTGAAACCTCTGTTGAACTTGTTAGCGACGCGACGATACTCAAAATTCCCGCAAACAGAATTCCGACGTATGGGATTAAATTAAGGATACCGGTAATAATTCCGAGAAGAATCGCATATTCAACGCCAATTATCATGAATCCGATTGTCGTCAATACCGAAACGGCTATCATTTCAATTATTAATCCAACGATATAACTTTTAATTGCGACCTTAATCTGGCATAAAATATCCTGAAGTTTTTCGTGATGTTCTTTTTTGAATAATTTCGATAAAAACATCATGAAATGCGTGCGATACAACAAAATCAAAAACGTATAAATCGGAACTAAAATCAGGTTCATCAATGTATCTGTGAAAGAAATTAACGTCGTTCCGAGCAGTTCTTTACCTTTTTTCATCGAATCTTCTGTAGCACCATCAATATATTCCTTTTGTTCTCGGGAGCTAAGATTGAAATTATCGCGTACAAATTCCTGTAAATGCTTAATGTGATAGGTAATATTCTGTTCAATTTTACCAAAATCGCTCGCCATGTCTGTGACCTGGAAAGAAATAAAAGTGAAAACTCCAAGAATCAACAATACGAAGAAAATCACAGCGGTAATTGCTGCTAATACATGTGGAAACCGCAATTTAATAGTCAGGAACATTACAACCGGACGCAAAAGAATCGCAAATAAGAACGCCATTATCACCGGGACTAAGATTCCCTGGGCAACATAAAGCACATAAAAAATTCCGATAAGAGCTATTAAAACGAATGCCAGCCTAGCATAAAAAGGGAATTTGAGCGTTCCTTCCATAATTGTTTTTGGTTGTAAAGTTGAATCAATATCACACTAATTTTACTCTAAGGTACAACCGCAATTATCGAAAAAATGTTAAATATTTTATATTTTTTCAAAGCTCTAACAGAATATGATGTTTTGCTTGCGAAAAATATATAGAAATAGGAATTAACTGACTTTTAGTAAAGCTTAATCGGTGAATTCCCGATCCTCAAACGTATGGTGCTTAATAATTGAAATTCCTTTTTGGAGAAGTAATGTATTTGGATACGTAATCATTTCGCCTTCACTCGTTTTTAAATAAGTGTGAAATGCACGAATATCTTCGATTTCAGCTTCAATCGGAAAATCCTTGTCATGAATTCGGATGATATCGCCAATTTTGAAAGGAAAGGAAAATAATAAAATTATTCCGGAAGTAATATTGCTCAAAATAGACCATTGCGCAAATAAAGCAACGCCAATTACGGTCAATACAGAAGAAACTGTTGTAAATAAATCGTTGCTATTGACGCTCCAAATGATGAACAGCGCAATAAAAAACAAAATCATTATGAAAATGTTGTTGTACCGAATGACAAGATTTGTCCTATGCTCAAGGATTTCACTGGTTTTCGCATATCGTTTTACGATTTTTGCGGCAAGCATACGAAGAAAAATTGCGATGAAAAGCACAATTATCGTACTGATGATTTCCTGAAAATGAATGCGAATTATTTCCATATTGAAGTTTATTTTCCAAAGTTACTTAAATATTCATAGACTTTGTGCACGGGCAATCCCATTACGTTTGCATATGAGCCGTTTACTTTTGAAACTGCGATAAATCCGATCCATTCCTGGATTCCGTAGGAACCGGCTTTGTCAAATGGCTTGTAATTTGTGAGATAATATGAAATTTCGTCATCCGTTAAGTCGTTGAATGTAACTTCGGTACTATCATGAATTAAATCTGTTTTTTCCTGCGTTTTAAAACATACCGATGTAATGACCTGATGCGTTTTTCCCGAAAGCGAGCGCAACATTTCAAAAGCATCTTTTTCATCTTTCGGTTTTCCCAGCGCTTTGTTTTCGTGCCAGACAATGGTATCGCTTGTAACAAGAATTTCATTTGAAGCCAGATTGTCAAAAGGCGTGCTTTTCAAAACAGCCAGAAAATCGGTAATGGCAGATTTAGTTAAATATTCCGGGTAAATTTCCTCAACCTCCTTAATTCGGATTTCAAAATCGATGTCCATATCCTTAAAGAATTGCTGTCTTCGCGGTGAACCTGAAGCAAGTATGACTTTGTAGTTTTTTAAATTTTCTTTAAGCATTATAGGCAATATTTAAGCTTAAAACTAAAACTGAAATAATTCCGAAAAGCAATACTAATTTTAAAACCATGCTTAAATGATTAAAATCTTTCTGCTTTTTCGCGCTCCATAATTTTATAGAAAAATATAGCAATGGAGCTATAATTAAGAATAAACAATATCCCGCAGTAATGAATAAATCGTTCGAGATATAATATTCATTGATATAATAGGTGATGTAAATAATAGGGATCAAGCTCAGAATCAAAAGAACTTTAACAGTCCGAGAAACGCCCAAAATGATTGGTAAAGTGCGCATTCCGAGATTATAATCGCCGTCAACGTCTTCAAGATCTTTGACCAATTCCCGGATAAAATTAATTATAAAGCAAAATAAAGCGTAATCTAAAAGCACTTCAAAAGTAACTGCCATGAGAGCGCTGTTTTCGGGGGTTATGATTGGAAACAAATCGAAAATTCCAATAATAATAATGCTTAATGACGTTATGATCGCTACAATGATATTTCCAATTAGCAAAGTTTGTTTCAAGCTCGATGCATACAAATATAAAGTTCCGGAAGTGAGTATTAAAATCGCAGAAAATCCGGGTTTTCCTATAAAATTAGATAAGTAAAATCCAATTCCGACACCAATGATATTAAGTGCCACATAAATATTGTAGGCTGTAGTTTCTGAAATTGTCTTTCCTACGACCACGTCCTGAGGTTTGTTAATTTCGTCTGTTTCCTGATCAAAAATATTATTGATCAGATAACCGCCGCCGGCAATTGCAATTGTTGCCAGAATCAATAATGCATATTGCCAGTCATTCAGAGCTAACGGAGTCGATTTTAATTCAAGGAATCCGTATCTGAAAATGATTTGCATAAGCGCGATCATTGCTAAATTCTGGAATCTGATAAGTTTTAGAAACGCTTTCATTGTAATGTAAAATGTTGTTTTAAAGTGTTTTATGTAATTTAGGATGATATTGTAATGGTTTCTAAAGATAATTTGTTTTTTGTTTCTGTTGCTAATTTTGTTGCATAAAAAAACCTGAACAAATCGCTCAGGTTTTTATGTATTATTAAATTTAGGGTATTAATTTCTTCGTGTAGATTGAATTCCGCCAGATGATTGCTGTCTGTTTCCTGCAGGAGCCGAACTTTGTTGTGTTCTGACAGTGGTATTTCTAGGTGTCTGAACCTGCTGTGTCGGTGCCGGACTTGGCGTAACGCGTGGAACTTGTCTTTCTGTTCGAGTAACATTTGGTGTTGGAGTATTGACTCTTGGCGGAGCAGTTCTCGTTGGCGTTTGTATGGTCGTTGGTGCCTGTCTTGTTGTTGGCGTTGTAATTTTATCTGTTGTTCCTCTGGTCGTTCTAACAGTAGTATTCGAATTTGAAGTATTGTTTGGAGTTCTGACTGTTGCAGAATTGGGTTCCTTTACAGTATTAGAGCTTGTACGAGTAGTATTTCTGGTCGTTCCGTTTGTAGTATTACGGGTTGTTCCATTTGTTATCTGACTGTTATTTCGCTCAGTTCTAGTCGTTGGATTTATATTTCTCGTCGTTCTATCCAATTCATAACGGTTAGTTGCGCTGGTTCTCTGAACAAATGAACGATTAGGATTCATTCTTTCATAACCATTTGCCCGTCGTCCTGAATACAAAGCTACGGCTCTGTCACTTCTTCTTGTGTTTACATAGTTGTAATGATGATGAACGTTTATGTGTGAATGAATATGTCTTCTGTAACGAAACACAGGATATGGACTCCAGTAGGTATAATATGTTGGGTAATAATTCCAATACCACGGAGAGTAATAAGGTTGGTATGAACCAATCCAAAAGTTGCTGTAAATTAATGGCGTGCTTACGTAAACCGGCTCATAAATGTAATTCTGACCATACATATAGGTGTTTCCAACAACTTGAACCTGTACCTGATTATTCGTATCTTTCTCAACTTCAACGGTTGCAACATCCTGAAAAACATCTTTTTCCAAAACTGACTGAATGATAATTAAGTGTGTGTTTCCTTCTACAGATTCGATAACTCTTAAATAATCAACTTTTCCGTCATTATTTAAGTCAAGGTTAGAAATTTGATCTTTCGGATTATTTAATCGTGCTTCAAAATCTTCAAGATCTTTCGAGTCTCCGAAGATTGAAGCAACGGCTCTCAAATCTAAATTATCGCTAATATCACTGCTTTTTGCATTTACAGTAGTAACATCTTGCGCCTGAAGTGTGGCAACAAAAAGAAAAGCGAGTAGGCTACGGGTAAAAAGTTGCGTTTTCATGACTTTCAATTTTAATTATTGTTGGTTTAATAATTTCTTGATTTGCACGAACCAATTTTTATGCCACTAAAAAATATTAATATTTATTTAACTACAACGATTGATAGGATTTCAAAAACTCTGATGGCGTTTCATTGTATTTATTTTTATAGAGCCTTGAAAAATAAGCATAATCATCGTAACCGAGATCTGATGCGATTTGGGTAAAGCTTTGTTTAGAATGAATGATTTTCCTCTTAGCTTCCAATAAAACACGGTCTGAAATAACTTCGGAGGTGGTTTTTCCCGTTATGGATTTTACGATTCTGTTCAAATGTTTGGATGTAATGTTCATTAATTGTGCATATTTGGCTGCAGATTTTTCCGAAAGAAAATACGTTTCAATAAGTTTTTCGAGTTGTTGGAATTTCTGAAAATAGGAACCGGAATTTACAAGTTGGCTGGTATTGCTCTTCTGGAATTCCCGCGATGTTTCTATGTAAATCAGGTCACAAAGGCTAATGATTTTTTGGTATTTAAAATCATTTGCTGCTTCATATTCTGTAAGAACAGTTTTAGCAAGCGATACGATCTCAAGTAATGAATTTGTATTAAAATTTACAAATGGCAAATTGTGAACCGATTGAAAAAACGGAAATTGCTGCATCCGATTGTGAATATAATGCAAGTCGTAAAAATCTCTCGAATGCGTCAAAATATAACCATCACAATCTTCGGATAGTTTCCAGTGATGCGTTTGTCCCGGAGCAATCATGAAACAGCTTCCGGGTTTTACATCATATGTATTAAAGTCAATTTCGTGCTTTCCAAATCCTTTAGTGAAAAGGATATACAAGTAAGAATTGTGTTTATGCGGCTTCGTAATAAGACTTTTATTATCACGAATATGCGCCGAAAGCGAGTTGGCATAAAAACCCTGCTCAATATTTTTTGATTGAAATTGGCTGATGTCTAAAATATTGATTGAATTCATTCGTAAGTTGTAAATGTCCAATAAATGCAAATGTACCAATAATTTAAAATACAAAAGCACCGCGTTGGCAGTGCTTTGAATTTTATTCGGTTCGTTTCATGCAAATCCTTTCCGGTGGATGTAAAACCATTGGGAATTTTTCGATTTTTACGGAACTGCTATCGAGTCCGAATGCTTTTTCCTCGGATAAGCTCAACTTCTTAATCAGGAAATAAGTATTCATGATTATTTTTTCATCCCATTTCAATTCACTATCGTTAGAAAGGAATTTTTCAGATAATACGAATTTGAAATCACCAAGAATGTTGTTTTTATTTAGCGATTCATAACGGCTTGTAACGTCAACTTCGCCGTTTTTAACCATATCACGAACAACTTCGCGGAACATCAAATTGATTTTTGTTGGCTCACGGAAACCAAGATTAAAGTCGACCCGAATTAAGTCATCTTTAATGATCTCAGTCACTTTATAATCGGTTCGATAAGGTTCGTTAAGAATATTTACGTGGATAAACCAGTATATATCAGCTCTTTTTGGTCTCTTTTGCAATATCGAATACATTACTTTTTCTTCAATTTCATCCACACGGCTCGCATTTGTCATATAGACAAGGTGTGTCGCATATTTCGGAATCGTAAGATCTGAACTGAGTTCGCCAAGTACTTTTTTGTAATCGTCAATTTTGACAATTTTTGTATAGCTTTTGCTGATTTTTTTGGCTCTGTACCAAGTTGCCATTAATACGATTAATACAAAAGTAACAGCAATGGTAAAATTACCACCATCGTGGAATTTCTTCATATTCGCAATAAGGAAACTAATTTCGATTGACAAATAAAGCAAGATGATGCCTATGATTGCAAAACCCATTACGCGTTTTATCAGGAAATAATAGGTAAGGAGCAAAGTTGTCATAATCATACACAAAATGATCGCCAAACCGTATGCAGCTTCCATTCTGGTTGAAACTTCAAAGTGCCAAACAACAAGGACACAGCCTAAGAACAGTAACCAGTTTACAGATGGAATGTAAATCTGTCCTTTTAATTCTGTTGGATATTTTATTTTCACTTTCGGCCAGAAATTCAATCGCATCGCTTCATTAATCATTGTAAACGAACCGCTAATTACGGCCTGTGAAGCAATAACTGCCGCCATTGTCGCGATTGCAATTCCGAATGGACGAAACCACGGTGCCATAATCAGGTAAAACGGATTTCCAAATTCTCCGCCCAATTGCGTGATTGTTTTTCCTTCCTGCAAAATCAGGTAAGCCGCCTGGCCTAAATAATTAAGAAGTAACATCGATTTTACAAAGATCCAGCTTACGCGAATATTTTTTCTTCCGCAATGTCCCATATCCGAATATAATGCTTCGGCTCCTGTTGTACAAAGGAATACGGCGCCAAGAACGAAAAATCCTTCCGGGTGCAACGATAATAAATGATACGCATAATAAGGATTTATGGCTTTGAAAACTTCCGGATGATCGATAATTTGCAAGGTTCCTAAAATCCCAAGCATACTAAACCAGATCAGCATCATTGGCGCGAAAAATTTACCAACGAGTTCTGTTCCGAATTGCTGAATGTAAAACAAAACGAACAAAATACCGACAACTATCGGAACAGTATTTAAATCCGGGTAAAACGTTCGCAATCCTTCAACGGCTGATGAAACCGAAATTGGCGGCGTAATAATTCCGTCGGCCAACAACGCGCTTCCACCAATGACGGCGGGAACAATAAGCCACTTGACTTTTGTTCGCTTGACGAGCGCATACAGCGCAAAAATTCCGCCTTCGCCATGATTGTCGGCATTTAAGGTAATGTAAACGTATTTGATTGTGGTTTGTAAAGTCAGTGTCCAAAATATGCAGGAAACGCCTCCTAAAACAATGTTGGCATCAATTGCATATTCTCCGATAATGGCTTTCATTACATACAATGGGGAAGTTCCGATATCACCGTAAATAATTCCCAGTGTAATCAACAGGCCACCTAAGGTAAGTTTACTTAAGTGACTTTTATGTGAAGCGCTCATAAATAAAATTTAAAGGAACAAAATTACTTAATTTTTACATTGCTTTAACTTTTTAGGACAAAGGATTTAAAGCCATTACGCTTTTTTAATCGCGTTCAAAAACTTAGATTTGTTAAACTAAAATTTGCTAAAATGAAAAGATGGATTTTATTGTTCTTAAGTTTCTCATTGATAACATCTTGCAAGAAAGAACCGAAATTAAAAACTGAACATGGAGCCGTTTTTCAGGGAATTTCTATTGATACTCTTTTAACGGACAGTATTTCTATACGGGCAATTTTAGTTGCTTCTGATACAGTTTGGTATGCGGCTAACGATGGTAAGTACGGTTATTTGAATTTAAATTCTAAAAAAGCATTTAGCGGACACGTGGCAAAAGATACTTTGGCGTTAGAATTCAGGAGTATTGCCTCGACAAAAAAACATGTTTTTATCCTAAATGTTGCAAACCCGGCTTTACTGTATCGAATTTCAAAAGACGGTTCTAAAATCGATCTGGTTTATGGGGAAAAACATGACAAAGTGTTTTATGACAGCATGCAATTCTGGAAAGATAACGAAGGAATAGCGATGGGTGATCCGACTGAAAATTGCCTTTCAGTAATTATAACGCGCGACGGCGGTAAAACATGGAAAAAAATTCCGTGTGAAAATTTGCCAAAAGTAATCGAAGGTGAAGCTGCTTTTGCGGCAAGTAATACCAATTTAATTGTAAGAGGAAATAATGCCTGGATGGTTTCCGGAGGAAAAAAAGCAAGAATATTTCATTCATCAGATAAAGGGAATTCCTGGAAAGTATATGAAACACCGATTATTCAAGGCAAAACAATGACGGGAATATTTACCGCAGCGTTCTATGATGCCGATAACGGATTTATAGCAGGCGGCGATTATGAAGTGCAAGGACAAAATTTCCAGAACAAAGCAATTACTTCCGATGGTGGAAAAACATGGAAATTAATTGCAGAAAAACAAGGTTTTGGTTATGCTTCCTGCGTGCAATATGTTCCGGAAAGCGATGGAAAACAACTTGTTTGCGTTGGCGGAACCGGATTATTTTATTCATCTGATTCAGGGAATAGCTGGACTCAGTTTTCAAAAGACAGTTCGCTTTATACGATTCGTTTCCAGAATGATTCGACCGCAATCGCCGCAGGAAAAAATAAGATTATCAGGATTCATTTCAACAAATAAAAAAGCCCGAAATAGATTCAGGCTTCTATATTGTTTATCACAAATCAATTAATACCAACGCTTTTTATTCTGTTTTGCATTAGCTGATTTTCGTGATTTGTGGGCTCCGCCGCTTCGGTTTGAGTTTTTTGGTTTTGCTTCCGGCGCAGCGTCAGGCGAGCCTTCGTGCCAAGGCCAAGCGTGGTCTGTTACGGTTTGCACGTCAACTTTAATAAGTTTCATGATGTCTTTCCAATAACCGTGTTCGTCTTTTCCGCAGAAAGAAATTGCAATTCCGCCATTTCCGGCACGACCTGTTCGTCCAATTCGGTGAACGTAAGTTTCCGGAATATTGGGTAAATCAAAGTTAATTACGAATGGCAATTGATCGATGTCAATTCCACGTGCGGCAATATCGGTTGCAACCAGAACGCCAACTTCCTTATTTTTAAACGCATCCAAAACCCGTTGTCTTGCATTTTGTGATTTGTCACCATGAATCGCTTCGGCTGCGACACCGCGTTTGCGCAACGCTTTTACAACATTATCGGCACCGTGCTTGGTTCGTGAAAAAACAAGAACATCGGACATATTTTCATTCGTAATCAAATGATGGAGTAAATTTCTTTTTTCAGTTTTATCGACAAAATATACGCGTTGTTCTACTTTTTCAGCTGTTGACGAAACCGGAGAAACGGAAACCGTTGACGGATCTTTCAGGAACATTTCAGCAAGTTCCCGAATCGCAACCGGCATTGTAGCCGAGAATAATAATGTCTGGCGATTATTCGGCGTAAGCTTTACGATTTTCTTTACGTCGTTTATAAAACCCATGTCGAGCATCTGATCGGCTTCATCCAAAACCAATGTATGCAGATGATCAAAATCGATAAATCCTTGCTTGTGCAAATCGAGTAATCGTCCCGGAGTTGCGATCAATACGTCAACGCCTTTTCGTAAAATATCAACTTGCGGCACTTGCGAAACGCCTCCAAAAATTGTCAGTTGCGTTAAGTTTGTATATTTTCCGTAGTCATCGAAATTCTGCCCGATCTGAACGGCAAGCTCGCGCGTTGGCGTAACCACGAGCGCTCTGATTTGCTTCGCTTTTTTGCTCGAACCTACAATTCGGTGCAATTGATGAATGATCGGAATGGCGAATGCAGCTGTTTTTCCGGTTCCGGTTTGAGCGCAGCCAATTAAGTCATTTCCTGCTAAAACCAATGGAATCGCTTGTTCTTGTATTGGCGTTGGCTCAAGATAGCCTATTTCAAAAATTGCTTTTTGTATACTGTTGGATAATTTTAAATCTTCAAATAACATATAAATATTTATGTAAATACCCTGAATTGGGTACAAAATCTGCGCAAAGATAAGGTATTATTCGGCTAATTGATTTAACAGTTCCGATTTGATTTGCTGCAGTGTTTTGGATGTATGGATTAAACCATGAATAATTTTCTTTCGCAAAATATTGATTTCCAAATCGTAATGTTTCGACCAGTTTTCTGTTGTAAGGAGAATTCGAATTTGCTTAATGATTTTTTCAGTTTCAGCGGCAGTGCGAAAGATTGTGTTTTCATTCGATGAATTCGATTTATGCTGGTAATTGACAGTATTTGAAGCATAATCCACTTCGATGAAATACAGTTTTTCAGTATCATTATCGGGGTGAAATTCACTCCATTTTGCAAAACCTAATTTTGTTCTCTGAGCCGAAACCGCGGAGTTTTGAAGTCGCCATTTGCAGTTTGCGGCTCTTCCCCAATGATTTGACAATCGGTAAACGCCATCTTCCATAAAAAAATAGGAGCTTCCGGATTTGCTGATATAATTGGGTTTTACATCTGAAATTGCATCAAATGAAACTTCCGTGAAAACGCAAAATGTATGCTTGTGAAAATTATACCGATTATAAATCTTATTCATCCTGCAAATATAAATAACTATTACGACGTATATTTGCAAAAAAATTAAGTAGCCATGACAAAGCAAAACGAACAAAAAATGATGAATAAGGGCGTTTATACCGGAAATATCGAAAAGGATGAACACGGGAATTTCTTTTGCGGAGAATATCTTCTGGATTATAAAATGGTGGCCGATTCTTTTTCCGTTGGCGATTTGATTACAATAAAAACCGTTATTGTCAATCCAAGCGATAAGTCGTATAACTTATATCCAAAAAAGAGCCGCAACTTCGCGAAAGCCAATCAAAAGCCGGAAAACAATTAATAATTTCTGAATTAATAATTTTATAATAAAAAAACCTGCCGTTTCCGACAGGTTTTTTATTTAATTTTGTTTGATGAATTGAAGCTCTATCGCCAGACGAACTTCTTCGCTGACTAAAACGCCGCCGGTTTCAAGAGCCGCGTTCCAATTCAATCCCCAATCTTTCCGGTTAATTTTTCCGGTTAACGAAAACCCGGCTTTGGTATTTCCCCATGGATCTTTCATCAATCCGCCAAATTCTGTTTGCAGCTTCACCGATTTTGTAACGCCGTGAAGTGTTAAATCACCGGTTAATTCATAATCGCTCCCGTCTTTTTGCGTAAAAGAAGTGGCTTCGAAAGTAATCTTCGGAAATTGCTCCGCATCAAAGAAATCAGCACTTTTCAAATGCGTATCACGATCTGGATTTCCTGTTGAAATAGAAACGATATCGCCGCTAAAACTGATTTTTGCGTTTTCAAAATTGTCGCCGTCTGTTTCGATTGTTGCGTCAAAAGCTTCGAATTTCCCGGATACGTTGGTAAACATCATGTGTTTTACTTTAAATCCGATTTCTGAATGTGTTGGGTCAATTGCCCATTTTGTTGTTGACATATTTATTTAATTTTATTTGTTGATAATTGTGAAAGATTCTTCGATATCCTATTATTTGACAATTCGAATCTAAGAATCGAAAAATCTAATTTACATTGCCATCGGAACTTCCATTAATAATATTTCGGCTTCGGCAGAATTTGCAACGATATCAATAGTGTTGGTATCCCAGATTCCGAGGCCATCACGTTCATTTAATGCTATATTTCCAATTGTAAAATCGCCTTTAAGGACAAATGCATAAATTCCGTTTCCTGATTTTTTAAGATCGTAGGAAGTTATAAAATCCTTATCGAATTTCCCAATGTGAAACCACGCATCCTGATGTATCCAAACTCCGGCATCGTCTGCGTTTGGTGATAAAATTTGCTGTAAATTATTGTGGCGGTCGTTCATATCCAACGTAATCTGGTCGTAACGTGGCGTAACGTTTTTCTTGTTCGGATAGATCCAGATCTGCAGGAATTTCGTCAGCTTATCTTTATTTTTATTGTACTCGCTGTGAAAAATCCCGGTTCCGGCGCTCATTGCCTGAATGTCACCTTTTTTGATTACGGTCGTATTTCCCATTGAATCCTGATGTTCTAAATCGCCTTCAAGCGGAATGGAAATGATTTCCATATTATCGTGCGGATGTTTCCCGAATCCCATTCCGGCATCAACGCGATCATCGTTCAATACGCGAAGAACACCAAAGTGCATTCTGTCTGGATTATGATAATTTGCAAAACTAAAAGTGTGATGTGAATCGAGCCAGCCATGGTTTGCATGACCTCTGGTAGCGGCTTTGTGTAAAATGGTGTTGTTCATGATCTTTGTTTCTGAATTTGGTAAATGATTAAATCCTACTGGTTCTAAAGGCGTAATCTCATCGATGTCATTTTTCATAATGTCACCAATGGCGGCAGTTGTTACGAACATTCCTGTTCCTAAAATGCCTTTTTTTATAAAATCTTTTCTGTTCATGATTAGTGGTTGTTTAATTACATGACAAAGTTGCGATAGAAAAAATGGGCTGGCATTGAACTAGGACAAGAAAAAATAATGAATAATGAATAATGAATAATGAATAATGAGGTGCTTACTTCACACCAAATACTATTACAATTGAAATTCATTTGACTGACAAACCAAAGCTGCGGCTGGAATCATAAAGGCAAAACAATCAAACGAATCTGTCTTGCCTCTTGATTCTTGATTCTTTCCTCTCTTTAACTTTTCGCTAACCGGGTTCTGATTTTACTCAGGAATTCTGCGGAAATTCCCAAGTATGAAGCAATATAATGCTGTGCAACACGTTGCGGGATCGTAGGATAATGCTCAATAAATTCAAGGTACTTTTCGGTTGCGGTTTTGGAAATTGTATTAAAAAGCCGGTTTTGGGTAACCGACAGATTGCGTTGCATCAATATACGAAACGCGCGCTCAAATCTTGGCGCTTTTTCAAAAAGTTCTTCTTTGCTTTGCGGATTAAATGTCAGGAACTCACAATCCTCAAGGGTTTCAATAAAAACCTGGCTCGGTTTGTCTTCATAAATGCTGAATGAAATATCGCTGATCCACGCATCTTCAATTGCAAACTGAAGAATAACTTCAAAACCATTGGCATCAATATAATATTTACGAAGGCATCCTTTCAGAACAAATGCTTCAAAGTTGCATTTTTCGCCCTCGTGCAGCATGATGGTTTTTTTCGGAAGTGTTTTATATTCGAGCAACGCGTTGAAAATCTCAAGTTCTTCATCTGAAAATGAAACGTAACGTGAAATATTCTTGTTGATTTGCGAATGCATTTTATAGGTTTTAAAAGACTAAAGATATTCAAAATTCTTAATCCGTGACAACATCTTTCAATTTAAGTATTGCGTATCTTTGTAACATTAAATTTACCTGAAATGATTTTCGAGAAACCTAATGATAATCCGTTTGAAGTACAGATTTCCTTTCACAAACTGATTGAGAATCTCGAAGAAATTGCCAAATCCGATGTAGACTACCGCGCCAATTATGCAAACGGACTTCTAAAAGAGGTTGCTAAAGTTCCTGAGTTGCGCGACGGGATCAAGGATTTAAACAATATCAATATCCATAAAAAGCTTATTCGCAATCTGCTTTCCGATTTGTTTCCGACAGCTTTGACGAAAAATGAGATCAAGGCGATTACTATTCCTTTTCATAATATTACTTTTAATTATTCGGAGCGTTTTCAGGACATTCTGAATAATGCCGGACCGGATTTCGACATTGAGATCAGGGATTTTGACGACAAGCATTTTTACATCATGAGTTGTTGCCTGATTTTGAGCAACTATTATGGATATAATTTCGATTTCAGCAAGCCGTTTTTTTATGATATTCCGGATCGGGAAGGGATTTTAAAACATTACCGCATTTTATACAATGCCGATTTTATAGAAATCCTGCCAACGGAAAAGTCGGTTCTTATTTCTGAAGAAGACATTGATGTACTAATTGATAATTTCGATAATTTTGATCTTTGGAAAGAGAAATTTCCGTCAAAAAGCTGGATACTAAAAGGTTTCGGAATCATGTCGTTGTTCGATTCGACTATTGAAAGCGCGGTTTCAAACCTTAAGACCAATCTTCTGATCCAAAAAGATGAAAAGAATGTTGAAGAAATGCAGGAGAGTTTTCAAAGCATTTTCCGTTCGATTTTCAAGTTTACAGATTTGCAGGTTGGCTTCACATCAATCGATTCGCAGAAGAATAAATTTACCATTTCGCCTTTCGATAAAAACATCAAAAGTTTTATTTTATCGGACAACATGCAAAATGACTGTTCCCATTTTCTTTGCGATGTTTCGATGTCAACACTGATTTCTGAAAAGAAATATTTCATTGTATCCGATCTTGAAAAATTTCAGCAAGAAAATCCTGACAGTGTTTTGGCCGCGCACCTTCTCAAGCAAAATATTCAAAGCGTAATTTTTGCTCCGGTAATTAAAAATGATACTTTACTCGGAATAATTGAAGTGGTTTCGTCAACAAAAAAGAAACTGAATACTATCAATTCCAACAAGCTTGATATTGTTTTACCGTATCTGATTGACACAATCGATCGTTATTATTCGGATATACAAAACCAGATTGAAGCCTTGATCCAAAAGGAATATACAACGATTCATCCTAGTGTTTACTGGAAATTCCGTGATGAAGCCTATCATCATCTGAAAGATTCCGCTACTTTTTCATTGCACGAGATTATTTTTAACGACGTATATCCGTTGTTCGGGCAAATCGATATTAAAGGTTCGTCAGACCAACGAAATATTACTACCAGAGAAGATATTTTTGTCCAGATTAGATTGCTTACAAAAATCTTCGACAGTATTTTTGAGGAAAAGAAACTTCCTATTTTTGAACAGAAGTTATTTGAACTGCAACAATTCAGGCTTAATCTTGAAACTGAAATAAAAGCAGATTCGGAGCAGATTATCCAGAATTACATTAAGCTGGATTTGCATTCGATTCTTAAAGATTATACATCCGGAAACCCGGAAATAAATGAAATGATCGCTTCATATCTGGATAAACTCGACGAAAAATCGCAGACCATCTATGATTCCAGAAAGAAATATGACGAAACGGTTTCTATCATCAATAAAAAAATGGCAGAAATTCTAGACATGCGCCAGATAGAAGCACAGCAGTATTATCCGCATTATTACGAACGGTTCAAAACGGATGGCGTAGAACATAATATGTACATCGGAAATTCAATTACCGATCAGGGAAAATTTGATATTTTGTACTTGTACAACCTTCGTTTGTGGCAACTTCAGGTAATGTGCGAAATGGAAAACCAATACCATTTGTTACAGCCTTCTTTGCCATATCCAATGGACGTTGCTTCATTAATTCTGGTAATTAATTTACCGATTACGATACGTTTCCGAATGGATGAAAAGCGTTTCGATGTCGATGGTTCCTACAATGCACGTTATGAAGTCGTGAAAAAAAGGATCGACAAAGCATTCATAAAAGGAACAACCGAAAGAATTACGGCGCGAAATAAAATCACGATCGTCTATGCGCAACAAGCAGAAGAATTGGAATACAAACGATACATTCAATTCCTGCAATTCAAGAATATGCTTGGCCCAAAAGTGGAAATGTTTGAAATTGAAGAATTGCAGGGAGTTTCAGGATTGAAAGCTATTCGCGTTGAAGTAGCTTATTCTGCTGAAAGTCCAAAAATGTACAGCTACGAAGAATTGCTCAACGAAATAAAAAATTAAGCCCGAATCGACTGAAACGCAAATACGAAAGCAATGACGGAAACAATGATGCCGAGCATGAAAATATTGTAGGTAATCCGCAATAATTTATATTTCCGATTCAGAACCAAACCCAGATAATATAAATCCTTGATCATCGAATTGTAGAGATAATCCTTGTCCTGCATCATTTCGTTCATCGCCCATTGGTATTCGTCTAATGGCATTTTATAGAAATTTCCAAAAAACAGCAAATTCACTTTCCTGTCGTTAATTTCCTTTCGGGTAAACGATCCTGTGGTAACTTTCGGACGAGTTGAAAGAATCGCGAAAATAATGCTTATTACGCTAAACAACAATAAGATAAAAGTTGGAGTAACCAAATGAGCATTGCCTGCGCTATCCAGTTTAGGTATCAAAGTAGAAAGTGAAATCGAGATAATGATTGCATTTACAGATAGCAGAATATTGGCCTTACTGTCGGCAATTTGGCTCAATTGCGTGTGATTGTTCAATGTAACTTTAAACATCGTTTCGACGCCGCGCCCTGGTTTTTCAGCATCGTCTTTGGCTTTTTTTACTGGTTGTTTTAATTCTCCGGATGTACCTAATTCATTGATTTTTTCCTGAATCAGGATGATATTTTTATCTTTTCTTTTCTGCCAGTTGAGTTTTGCATAATCCGTTTGATAGCGGTGCTTTTGCGTCAGCATTTTACGGTTTCCGGCAAGCCATTCCGCATCGGTAAATGTCTGGTTTGAAACGGTTGCCCATTCATCACGAAGTAATTCACTGGTTTGCATGTAATTCTTCTCGCCAAAATGCGAGGTGTCGGCATCGCGGATAATAGCATGTAAATGCGTTGTTGGCTCTTTTATGAATTCCGTCGCACGGATGAGTTCCTCGGTCAACCTAATTGTTTCATCATCGATCTTTTCCGCGAAAGCGAACTCATGAAATATTTCCACGCTTTTTTCTTCATGCGCCTCGCAGCCGTTTGTATAACCCGTGTCGTGAAAATAGGCAGCCAGAAGCAAAGAAGTGATTTCGTTTTCTGATAATTTATCCGATGCAATTATTTCTTTCGCAGCCGCAACAACTTTTAAAGTATGGCTGAAATTATGGTAAGTATATGCCGGAGAAAGTTTATCTTTGAATAGAGTGAAAACAAATTGTTCTGCTTTTTGAATGATGCCCATGATAGAATTTTACTAGCACCAAATTATGAAATTATTTTCTTTAAACAGCAGGATTTGCATACAAATTATCAGCTGTTGTATTATATTGATATTACTCATAGGCTGTGCCACGCATCAGGCGCAGTACGGAAAAAACGCCGCGAAAGATTACACCCGAAATGCTCCGGATGCAAAACTAAAACATACCTTTTTTCTTGTAGGCGATGCCGGGAATTCAGACAAAGCAAATTCTAAAATGGCACTTGATTTCCTGAGAAATAAACTCGTCACTGCAAAATCAGAAAGCACGCTGTTATTTTTGGGAGATAATATTTATCCGTCCGGAATGCCGGCTGAAGGCAGCAAAAGCCGCAAGCTTGCCGAAGAAAAACTCGATAATCAAATCGATCTTGCTAAAGGTTTTAAAGGCAAAACCGTTTTTATTCCGGGAAACCACGATTGGTATAATGAGGGATTAAAAGGACTAAAGCGCCAACAGGAATATATTACAGGAAAACTAAATCAGAAGAAGTCGTTCCTTCCGAAAAATGGCTGCGCAATTGACGACATAAAGATCAACGACGAAATAACGATGATCACGGTTGATTCGCAATGGTACATTGAAAACTGGGACGACAATCCTGAAATAAATGATGATTGCAAGATAAAAGACCGTGAAGCGTTTTTTACAGAGCTTGAAGATCTCCTGAATAAAAATCAAAAGAAAACGGTTATCCTGGCGGTACATCATCCGTTAATTAGCAATGGCTCGCACGGCGGACAATATTCCTTGATGAAAAACCTGTTTCCTTTTCAATCGGATTTACCGTTGCCGGTAATCGGTTCTGCGATAAATTTCGTCAGAAAAACTTCAGGAGTTGTTGATCAGGATTTGCAGAACAAGAAATACGTTGAATTTGCGAAACGCGTTAAAACCCTGATACGCGATCAGAAAAACGTAATCGTAGTTTCCGGACACGAGCACAGCCTGCAATATCTTGAAAAAGACGGAATTCGACAGATCGTCAGCGGCGCAGGTTCAAAATCAGAAGCAGCGCGTGCAATACTTCCAAATGATTTTTCTTTTGGAGGAAACGGTTACGCGGTTTTGGAAATGTATGAAAAAGGCGAAGCGTGGCTTTCCTATTACGGATTAAAAAATAAAAAAGAAGTACTACTGCATAAATTCCAATTGTCGCCCGCAGTGCTTGAAAAAGAGCTAAAAGTTTATCCGGCAACTTTTCCAACACGGCAATCGGTATCAATATATGATGATTCGCTTACCAGGAAAAGTGCGTTCTATAATTTTTTATGGGGAAAACACTACCGCAGTTATTACAGCAAACTAATGGATGTACAATCAGTTAGCCTTGATACTTTATATGGCGGCCTGAAACCTATAATTTCCGGCGGTGGCCATCAATCCATGTCACTAAGGCTTGCAGATAAATCAGGCAAGCAATATGTAATGCGCGGCTTGAAGAAAAATGCGGTGCGCTTCATTCAAACGGTAGCATTTAAAAATCAATCGGTTGAAAATGATTTTAAAAACACATATGCCGAAGATTTTCTGCTGGATTTTTATACGACTTCACATCCATATACACCATTCATTGTTGGGAATTTAGCAGGTTCTGTCGGCATAAGCCATAGTAATCCCAAGCTGTTTTATGTTCCGAAGCAAAATGCGATTGCAGAATATGATGAAGATTATGGCGATCAATTATATATGATTGAAGAACGTCCGGCGGAAGGTTTTGAGAAACTTGCAAGCTTCGGAAAACCGGACGCTATTGTCGGAACCGATGATGTTTTACAAAATATCGTCAAAGATGAAAAGTATAAAATTGAAGAGAAATCCTATATTCGCGCCCGTTTGTTTGACATGCTGATTGGCGATTGGGACAGGCATTATGACCAATGGCGCTGGGGCGAATACAAGGAAAAAGGCAATGTAGTTTACAAACCGATTCCGCGTGACCGTGATCAGGCTTTTCCAAAATATGGCGGAGCGTTGTTGTATTTTGTTTTGAAAATGCCGGCTTTGCGACACATGCAATCATATGGCGATGATATCAAGAATGTAAAGTGGTTTAACATGGAAGCATATCCAATGGATCTTGCTTTTATAAAAGAGGCCGATTTGAACGCGTGGAAAGAGCAGGCAGAATACATTCGTAAAAACCTGACGGATAAAGAAATTGACCTGGCATTTGCCAATCTTCCAAAAGAAGTTCAGGACGCAACATCTGAAGATATCAAGAAAAACCTGAAACTACGCCGCGAGAAACTTGCAAAATACGCCGAGCGTTATTATGAAGTACTGCAGAAAACCGTTTTGATCGTCGGAACTGACAAAAAAGACCGTTTCGAAATGAATCGTTCCGCAAACGGCGAAACAGAAGTAAAAGTTTTTCGTATTAAGGATAATAAGGAAACATTAATCAGCAGCAGAATTTATAATTGCAAGGAAACCAATGAAATTTGGATGTACGGGCTTGATGATGAAGATATTTTTGAAGTGAATGGGAAAGGCAGCCATCCAATAAAACTCCGTCTGATCGGCGGATTGGAGAAAGATACTTACACAATTGAAAACGGTCGAAAAGTTCGTATTTACGATTTTAAATCGCAGGAAAATGTAATTAACAGCGCGTTCGGAACCTGGACAAGACTATCCGATAATTATCAGATTAACCAATACGATTACAAAAAACCGAAATATAATGCCTGGGGCGGATTGCCAAATGCAGGTTTTAACCCGGATGACGGAATAAAATTCGGCGCTTCAATAACATATACAGTTAACGGTTTTAAGCGAAATCCGTATTCCCAGAAGCACAATATTCGCGCAAATTATTATTTTGCAACGGATGGTTACGAATTGCTTTACAAAGGATTATTCCCAAATTCTTTTTCGAAGTGGCAATTTCAGCTGGATGCCAAGATTACGAGTCCGAACTTTAGTTTTAACTTCTTCGGTTACGGAAACGAAACCAAAAATGATGAAGACGATCTCGGAATGAATTTTAACCGCGTTAAAGCACAAACCATCAAAGCTACGCCATCAATGAACTGGAAAGGTGATTTTGGCGGGTTCTTTACCGTTGAGGCCGATTTCGAGTCGATTGAAGTTGACCGCAGCTCGAATAGGATTATCGGATTGCCGGGAATTGTAGATGAACGTGTATTCCGCACGCAGAATTTCGCTGCCCTGAATGTTCGTTATGGTTATGAAAATTACGACAATGTTTCAAATCCGACACTCGGAATGAAATTTTCGATTGAAGCCGGTTATCAAATGAATCTTCGCGATACTGACCGACGCGTTCCGCATGCCGAAGCAATACTTGGTTTTAGCCACAAAATACTCTCAGAAGGAAAGCTTGTCTTTGCAACATTGTTAAAATCGAAACTGCTGTTCAGTAATGATTATGAGTTTTATCAAATGGCAAATGTTGGCGGCGATTATGATATCAGGGCGTTCAGAAGCGAAAGGTTTTCCGGAAAGCGTTCCTATTTCCAAAGCTCTGACATTAGATTGGAACTTGGAAAAATCAAAAGTTTTATTGTTCCGATGCGCTACGGTTTACTGACCGGATTCGATTATGGAAGAGTTTGGCTTCCGGGCGAATCGTCGGATAAATGGCATACTGCTTATGGCGGCGGGCTTTGGCTAAACGGAATTAATGTTGTAACCGCGAAATTATCTTATTTCCAGGCTGCTGAAGGCGGAAGGGTTTCATTTGGAGTAGGATTCGGCTTTTAAATTATTAATTATTAACTATTAATTGATAAAGCTTTCCGCCGGTTTTTTTCTCCTTTTCATCAGCGATATAAATGGTTGAATTTGATGCAAAGCAAATTCCCTCTTTTTGTGTAAAGTGGCTGAGGTCGATTTCAGTAGATTTCCCAGCAAGAAAATTGTCTTCTGTAAAGTCCTGAAACAAATAAATTCTTGTAGCAGTAAGCAACGACACTGTTTTTCCATCCGGGCTAATATCTGCAGCAGTAATAGCGCATTGCTTATAAATATTGCAGGCTTTGAAAGTTCCGATTAGTTGTGCCGCATGCGTTCCGGCTATGTTCGGGACTTTATACATCATTGTAGTTCCGTCAAATTTCGAGCTTCGGTTTTTACTAAAAATATAGAAATTATCCTTATGATAGAAGAAAGCTTCGGCATCATAAATCCGGTTTGATTTTTTTGGCGGAAATTCTTTCTGCTCCGGATAAAAAAATGAAATTGTCTGGGATACATTCGCCTGTTTGCCATTAAGTTCGGAAGTATTTATTTTATGAATCATTAAGTCCCGGCGCTTATTGTTATTGTTGCCAAAATCACCAATATAAAGGTTTCCGTCAGCATCAGAAGCTAATGCTTCCCAGTCATTATTTTGAACATTTGTAACTTTTAGCGTATTGGTAATTGTACCTTTTTTATTCAATACATACAATTCAGGATCATTTCCGCTGTCTTGCAATGCCCATATTTTATTGGGATCACTTGTAACTTCTATTGCAGAAACTTCTTCAAGATTGTTCGGAAATGCAAATAACTCCGTTAGTAACGATTTGTCTGAAGTGCAGGAAAGGCAGATTAGCGAGGCGAGAAAAAGAGTTCGTGTACGTGCCATAGTTTTTGATTTAAAGATAAGAATTATTAAATTGCAGGAAAGAACATTATTTAAATGAATGTTAGAATGAAACAATAAATAAAGTAGTTTTGAAGAAGTTTGTTCAGCTTTCAGAACTTTGGTTTTAGATGTTTAACTTACAATGTAATAGCATGAAAATAAAAATGTACCTGATGATATTGTTATTGTGCTGTTTCGCCTGCAATAATGACACTGTAAAAACGGAGTTTGATAAAACGAAATGGACAATGAAAGGCGAAGAAGATGATTATACCTTCAGAAACGAGATGGTTGAAGATCTGATGAGTAATCACGGTTTGAAAAAGTCAAGTAAGGAAGAAATCCTGGAATTACTCGGTCAGCCAGATCGAACCGATAAAGAATACCTGTTTTACAGAATTGAACAAACGCGTTTTTTAAAGTTCATTCCATTACATACAAAAACGATGGTAATCAAGATGTCTGCCGATAGTACTGGAAATGCAGTAATGATTCACGAATAGTTATGAAAACAGAATATCAATCAGTTGATCATTACATCAAGACATTTCCAAATGGTGTTCAGGTGCTATTGGAGAATGTCCGTGAGGCAATTCTGCAAACAGCACCAAAAGCTATCGAGAGCATTGCCTACGGAATGCCGGCATACAAAATCAATGGTAAGCCGTTGGTTTATTTTGGTGGTTTTAAAAGTCATATCGGATTTTACGCAACACCAACGGGACATACAGAATTTGAACATGAGCTTTCAAAATACAAGCAGGGAAAAGGTTCTGTGCAGTTTCCATTGAATCAGCCAATTCCTTATGACTTGATTAAACAGATAGTGGCATTTAGAGTACACGAAAACGAGCAAAAGAGCATTAAATAAACGTTATTTTGTAATAGTATATCTACTAACAAATGAAAATTCAGAATTCCTGCTACATTTCTTACCTATAATTGTTTAATTTTTTTTGCAGCATATTAATTCTTTCCCAACCAAATAATTTTCCCGATATTTGAACCTCAAAAAAAATAACGATGGGAATGAATAAAAATACGGTTTTGGGCTGGGCGACATTACTGATGATCATTATGGGGATTTTACTCATTTGCCTGGGAGCTTTCCGATATGATGATACCGCAGGCTGGGGATTTGCTACCGTTGGTGTAGGTTTCCTTGCAAATGCATGGGTATTTAGTTCCTTAAAAGGAAGATTATAAATACAGAACATTAATCTAATATAAACACTATGTCAGACGATAAGAAGGTCATTTTTTCGATGCAAAAGGTTAGCAAAACCTATTCAAGCAGCGATAAACAAGTATTAAAAAACATTTATCTAAGCTTTTTCTATGGAGCTAAGATCGGTATTTTGGGACTAAACGGTTCCGGAAAATCATCATTATTGCGAATCATTGCTGGTGCCGACAAGAATTATCAGGGCGATGTGGTTTTCGCGCCAGGTTATACAGTTGGATATCTTGAGCAGGAACCTTTATTGGATGATAGCAAAACAGTAATAGAAGTTGTGCGTGAAGGAGTAGCGGAAACTATGGCGGTTTTAGAAGAATATAACCAAATCAATGATTTATTTGGCCTTCCTGAAAATTACGAAGATCAGGATAAAATGGATAAACTAATGGATCGTCAGGCGGCATTACAAGACAAGATTGATGCATTGGGTGCTTGGGAAATCGATACCAAACTCGAAATTGCAATGGATGCGCTACGAACACCGGAAGGCGATATGCCAATCAAAAACCTTTCAGGAGGTGAGCGTCGTAGAGTTGCGCTTTGCCGTTTACTTTTGCAGCAGCCCGACGTATTGTTGTTGGATGAGCCAACCAATCACCTCGATGCAGAGAGTGTTTTATGGTTAGAGCAGCATTTAGCACAATATTCCGGAACGGTAATCGCGGTAACGCACGACCGTTATTTCTTGGATAACGTAGCCGGCTGGATTCTTGAACTGGATAGAGGAGAAGGTATTCCGTGGAAAGGAAATTATTCTTCATGGCTCGATCAAAAGTCAACGCGTATGGCACAGGAAGAAAAAGTGGCTTCAAAAAGAAGAAAAACCTTAGAACGTGAGCTTGACTGGGTTCGACAAGGAGCAAAAGGAAGACAAACCAAGCAGAAAGCGCGTTTGCAGAACTATGATAAATTATTAAACGAAGATCAAAAACAACTCGACGAAAACCTTGAAATCTACATCCCGAACGGTCCACGTTTAGGTACAAATGTGATTGAAGCAAAAGGTGTTGCAAAAGCTTTTGGGGATAAATTATTATATGATAACCTGAATTTTACTTTACCACAAGCCGGAATTGTCGGAATCATCGGGCCAAACGGTGCGGGTAAATCAACGATTTTCAGAATGATAATGGGCGAGGAAACTCCGGATGCCGGAGAATTCTCAATCGGTGAAACCGTAAAAATCGCCTATGTTGACCAGTCGCATTCCAACATCGACCCAAATAAAACTATCTGGGAAAATTTCGCCGATGGACAGGAATTGATCATGATGGGCGGAAGACAAGTGAATTCAAGAGCTTATCTAAGCCGATTTAACTTCGGCGGAAGCGACCAAAACAAAAAAGTATCCATGCTTTCGGGTGGAGAGCGCAACCGTTTGCACCTTGCGATGACGTTAAAGGAAGAAGGAAACGTATTATTATTGGATGAGCCAACGAATGACCTTGACATCAATACGCTTCGTGCACTTGAAGAAGGTTTGGAGAATTTCGCCGGCTGTGCCGTAATCATTTCTCACGACCGTTGGTTCCTCGACAGAATCTGTACGCATATCCTGGCTTTCGAAGGAAATTCGGAAGTATATTACTTCGAAGGAGGTTTTTCTGACTACGAAGAAAATAAAAAGAAACGCCTTGGTGGAGATTTAACCCCAAAACGTATTAAATACAGAAAATTGATTCGCGACTAAGTCTCAGATGCAATTATACTAAAAAACCTGTTGTTTGTTTACAACAGGTTTTTTAGTTACGCGATGTGAACCCAATGATTTGTTTGATTGAACTTACTTAAGTTGTACTATCTATGTCTGTAAATTTAATTAAACTTTGTTCGTAATTTTTTTTTCACGACCTTTATACAAGAAACTTTTAAATTTTTAATTATGAGAATTTTCATGCCAATCATAATGACGTTAATTTTTATATTTTATATTCTTTATTTAGTGTTTGTAAAAAAAGAATTTAAAAGTAGGTTAAAAACTGACTTGTTGCCAGGAGCATTTTTTATTTTAGTTTGGGGTTTCTGCTATTTTGTATTTTTTGCGTAACTCGAATCCGGTGATGGATTATACCAGCAAGCCAGGTTTAGGCTCATAAGGAAAATTTTAAACAGCGTCCGGATTAGGGACTAAATTATTAGTTTTGCCACATAATACAACAGGAGCATAACCAAACCTTTTCTTGAACGCAAATGAAAAATGCGATAAATTTTCGAAGCCAATTTCGTAATAGATTTCAGATGGTTTTTTCTTTTGTTCGGTAAGCTGGTAATGCGCCATTTCCAAACGTTTTCGGGTAAGCCAGCGTTGCGGAGTTGTACTAAAAGCAGCAAAGAAATCACGCTTAAAAGTCGTTAAGCTTCTACCTGTCAGATAACTAAATTTCTCCAATGGCATATTGAACATAAAATTCTTTTCCATAAACGGAATCAGTTCTACTTTGCCGGGTTCATCAAAATTGCCTAAAACAGTGTCTATACTTTTGTCGATAGTCCTCAAAATACTGATTGCCTCATTGATTTTCAGCGAAGCGATGCTTTCGGGAAAATTTTCCTGCATTTCAAAATAGGGTATAAGTGAAGCCAGGCAACTTTTCATCAAAGGATGCTTATCAAAACTGATGATCTTGTCAGTTACGGCAGTTTGTGGTTTTATATTTTCGCTGTAAATTTTCTGTAGCCTTTCGGCAGATAAATGCATGGCAACAGCTTTGTGCGGCAATCCGTCTTTTGGATAATTGATAATGGTTGCCAATTGAATTCTCGGAATCAAAAAAGCATCACCAGCGCCGAACGTAAAACGCTCATCGGCCTGAATGATTTTCGTTTCACCCGAAATTAACCACACCAGCAAATGATCATCAAATGCCGCCTCTGTTTTAAACAGTTTCCCGTCGTAGCAGGACAGCTTAATTTCCGGAGTTATATATTTTACCTGATAATCCATAGTGCGAGTGTGGTGTAAAGTTACAAATTAATCGAGCTTAAATACTATTCCGGTCATTTCCTCGCTTAATTTCCAAAGTCGCTTTGCATTGTTTTCATCTAACGAATACGCTTTTACGCCGCCAATAATTGACAATTCCGAATTTAAATCGGCAACTTCAACATTTTCACAATAAACTCCGCCTAAATCGTTAAGCATCGGACTTGTAGCACACCAAACCGTTGTTGCCGCACCTTGTGAAATGGTTTTTAAGGAAGCCGCAACCTCGGGTAAAATGTTTCCCTCAGCATCGGTGTAGCCTAATTTTTGAAATAGTTCAGGCGGTGCTTCCCTCGATAATTCGGTTTCGCCAACAGCGCCCGGGCATAAGGAATAACTTCTTACGTTAAACGCTTTCGCACGCGAATCCAATTCTAATGAAAAAAGATTAACCGCTGTTTTCGATTGTCCATAACCCAGAAGCGTTTCGTAATCCCGATGTAAAAAATTAGGGTCTTCAAAATCAAAATCAGAAAACTGATGCCCGCCCGAAGATACGTTTACAACCCGTGCTCCATTGGCATTTTTTAAAGCCGGCCAAAGTCGTTGCGTCAGTTGAAAATGTGCGAGATAATTCGTTGCCAGTTGCGATTCGAATCCGCGGCTGTCTTGGCGGAATGGCACCCACATAATTCCGGCATTGTTGATGAGCAAATGCAAAGACCTTCCAGAAGCCAGAAATTTTTCGGCGAAAGCATCAATTGAAGCAGGATCCATTAAATCCATTTTCTCGATTTCGACATTAAGAATGTCCTTGAGGTTTTTGGTTGCTTTTTGAATGTCGCGTGCCGCTACGATTACTATTGCGCCGGCAGCAGCAAGTGTCCTGGTCGTTTCTAAGCCGATGCCGGTATTGCCGCCGGTTACAATGGCGATTTTTCCGGTAAGGTCAATGTTTTTGATAACTTCCGATGTGGTAGATTTTGCGTTAAATTCTGAACCGATAGGTTTTTGCAACGCTCCGTGATAATTTGTCTGTTCCATTTTTTTAAAGTATTTGTTGGAACAAAAGTAGAGCGGATATTTTGTGATGACTTTGTTTAAACGTCGTATGTTGCTTTGTTTAAAAGTCCAGGTTTCAGTTTTCTCCAAAATACTTTTCCAAAACGCTTGCCAGTCGCAATCCGGCTTTATATAATTGTTCTTTCACAATTTTGGAATTTGCATCGATGTATGAAATGTCAACCCGGCCGCCATTGATTTTGTAAGCAGTATTCAGGTGGTTGCGGGATTGCTTCGCCCATTCAAAAACAGCAATGGTTTTAATGTCTGCGATTTCGGCAGCAGTATATCGGTTGGCTTTATTTACATCGGCTACAGTGATACCGCGGTTTTCGATGATTTCGGTATCCCAAATAGAATGTAGGTTCGTAGGTTTTCCGTAAAATGAAAGCTTGATGTCGTTTCCGCCTCTGTCACTGCCATAGCCAACATGCAATGGCTGATGTAAGTCACCGATCAAATGAAATAAATATAGAATTCGAAGTTTTATTTCTTCATCACTAAGAACCTCTTTTTTATCAAGCTCTTTCATCGTTTTCAATAAAGTGCTGACCACATTATCGGCTTCGGGCATTGTGGTGGCACCTTTTTCGAGGTTGATATAATGCCACGGTTTCATGAAATCCTTGCTGTCGTCTTTTTTAATATCATCCATCCAGTTGGCGGCTTCAGACAATGTCATGTCACCAAGATATTTCATTACATTTTTCTTTGCGGTTTCGCTAAGGTTCTGAAACGCAACTTCTGCTACAATGGTATGCCCCTTATCACCCCAGGCGAAAGTAAAATAAGAAGAAAATAGTAGTGAGAGCGTAAGAATAAAGGTTAGTTTTCTCATGGGGCTTAAGATTTACGGCAAAGATACCATATTGAAAGGCAATTCCACAATTTCCTAAAGCGTATACAAATCCATGATTAAATCAATGCTAATCTCAGAATCGGATTTAACAATTGTAAAACACCACTTTATTTGCGTTGTGTGCGATAAATGTAAACATTTTCGCCTGAGTATTTCGTTTGCTTTTCGTTTACCAAACCATTTTTCCCGGCAACTTTTTGAGATTTTACATTCCCGACGTCAATTACTGAAATTACAGATTCTGCTATACCATTTTCAAATGCATAATCGATAAACAATTTTGCAGCCTCTGGCGCATAGCCTTGTCCCCAATATTTTTTGAAGATATGATAGCCGACTTCAATCTCAATAATACCATCAACTTCTTGGGTCAGCAAACCGCAAATCCCAATAAAGTTATTTGTTTCTTTATCGATAAGTGCCTGATGTCCGTATCGAGCCTGAGCATAGCGATCGAGTTGTTTATCAATCATATATCCTGCTTTTTCCAAATTGGTTTCTAAACCAAAACTCGGAAAAAATTCAACAGCTTCATCATCGGCATAAAATTCTGCCCAAATGGAAATATCGTTACGTGTAAGGAAACGTGTAATTAATCTGTTTGATTCTAATTTGTCACGATAGCTGTAAGGTATCATAAATTCTGCGGCTTAAAATGTTGATTGTTTTCGATTAGGTAAATTAAGCCTTTGTGTCCATCAAAATCAAATTCACGTTCATAATTTAAGCCCAGTTTTTCTAAAACTTTTATCGATGCAATGTTTTCTGCCATTGCTCGTCCGACGATAGTTTTCAGGTTTAGTTTTTCAAAACCGTATTGTAAACAGGCTTTTGAGCTTTCAGTTGCGAAACCTTTGTTCCAATGCTTTTCAAAGAATCTGAAACCAATATCGGTTTCATTTAATTCTTTAGCGTATTTGAGTCCGCACCAGCCTAAAAATTCATCATTAGATTTATCAATTACAGCCCAGCGGCCAAAACCGTTTGCTTTATAATCGTTGTAGTTAACTAAGAATTTTTTTGCTTCAGCACTGTTTGCGAATGCTTTGTCACCGGTATATTTTATAACATTCGGATTAAGATTCAACTGATGGAAGCTTTCAGCGTCTTCAGTGCTAAATTCCCGCAATACTAGTCGATCTGTTTCTAAAATATGCTTCATCCTGGGCACTTTTTTAAATTTCGCAGACATTATACTGAACCGTTGCCAGAGAATAGGAAGCTACATAATCTTCATTTCGTTTTCCCGGCAAAAATTTCATAAACATTATCTTTTCTTTCACGGAATCAACCAAATGGGCATTTGAACCGCCAATAAACTTTACTTCGGTTACAATACCATCTTTATCAATAGACAATAGGAAAGTTTGATCCATCGTATAATCATGGTCATAGCCTTTGAAAAGAGATATTTCAGGTTGAATGGTTGCGGCAATTTCTTCAGCATTAGTAGCTACTGGATAAACATCGGCTGTTCGCAGGCCGCGATTGGTTAACATAATATCTTCCATCTCACAGCTTATCGAAGCAGCGACCCTGATTTTTTTTGCCAACGGAAACTTTTTTCTTTTTTGCCAGCTTCCATTTTCCATTATCAATTCTACTTTCATATTTCCGTTTTTATAAAACGAACGCGAAAAGCCATGCTGTATACCGTCAACAAAGTCAATTGCCGAAAAAAGAATTCCATCGATATAGCCATAAACGGTACCGGTTTTTTTGCCATTAATATAAGGTGTCTCAAAGCGATATTCACAACCGTCGACTTCATTAATACTGCTCGATACTGTAGTTCCGGTGCCATTTTTAAGCAATTGTTCCCCTTTTTCATTCCAATAATTGATGGCATTCTTCATGCTGTCTTCATAAAACGACTCTTCCTTTTTTGAACCGTCTTCGTAAAAAGAAAGGAATTCTCCATCATAGTCATAATACGATAAATGAGTGCCCAAATATTTGATTTGTCCATTCGAATACCACTCTTTAAAAGGCCCGGAAAGTTCTTCGTCTGAAAGCGAAAACAGTTCTGTCCTGGCAGGTTGTCTGTTTTCGTAGTAATCTGTTCTTTCAACAATGTTTGGATCGGCGGTAATACTCACTGTGCGCAATGGACTGCCGTCTTCTCTGAAAGTTTGTATTTCAGGTGATTCGGAACCATTTATATAGGTTTTCCGTTGACCTAGAATACCATTTTCATGAAAATATTCATACGTTCCGTCAGGGATGCTGTCTAATAGTGTAAAGCGCTCTTTAATTGTGCCATCTGGATGTAATGTAGTGCATGCACCGGAATAGTTAGTTGCAAGTGTATTGCCATCTTCATCGGTAGCAAACCGGGATGAATTGTTACGAATAAATTGTTCAATCCGCTCTAAGATTTCATCAGCCATTTCCATATATTCTTCATCCAGGTCGGCGTAGGCACTATATATGCCGGAAGGCATTTCACGTTCACGGTTACCATCGATATAGAACAATTGGTAATCTTTAAACAATGGTAACGCAGTTTCTAATAACGCTGCGGCTTCATGTTCACCAAAGTATTGCATTGCCGAAATTACAGCAGGAAGCTTGCTGCCATTTTCACGATCAAAATAATATATAATGCCGCTGTCACGAATTTGCCAGTCAATATCGTAATAAAGCAAAAACGCCTGCTGACCCTCTGAAAGTTTTTCAAATGCGCCGTGTTCATTGTCGGTTTGGTAAATAAAAGTTTGCAGAGGATTGGCTAGGATTAGGGTAAATTCGAGTCCTTTATTTAAATAAAAATCACCTTTGCTGATACGGATTTCGGGATTTGCGTTTTGCATTTTTGTAGGAATTTGAACAAATATAATACAAAACCTCAAAGATTTTTTGCTGTTTAAGATATTGAAATTAAGAATTTAAAAAAAAGGCTACAGAAATACTTATGAAGTAAATAGTATATCAGAAGCTTAAATAATGATATTTCAAGTTATAAGTAACGTTATTAAAAACAAACCCGAAACACCGAAATATACCTGCAGTTTCCATTAAAAAAACTCAATTAATTCCGAGCCTTGCCAACAGCAAATCTTTTTTTGGTCTTGAAATACTTAATGCATCACCGTTTTCCATCACAACAAAAAGACCGTCATTTCTGCTGAATTGGATAACGTGAGATATATTGATTATTGTAGAATTATGTATCCGTTCAAAAATACTTTCCGGAAGATTAGTTTCAATTTCTCCTAATGACCTCGATACCAAAAGTTTTCGTCCGCCCCGGAAAAATATTTCGGTATAGGAACCTTCTGCGCGGCAATACAGTATATCACATACGTTTACGAAATCAAAACCATCTTTATTACGCAGTGCTATTTTTTGCTTTTCAGGCTGAAGTTCTTTATTCGAAATCAAATTATGTATGCGATCGCTGTAGCGCATCGAATTACCAATTTGTTTTACACGCTCTATTGCTTCCATCAATTGTTCGCTGTCAATTGGCTTTAACAGATAATCAAGAGCACTTGCCCGCAGTGCTTTCAGTACATATTGGTCATAAGCGGTGACGAAAATGACCTTAATTCCATCAGAACTTTCTAGTTTTTCCAGCATTTCGAATCCTGTCATCAAAGGCATCGAAATGTCCAGAAAAACCAATTCGGGTTTATGTTTGATAATGGCTTCAATCCCGTCCTGTCCCGATTGGCATGTTGCAATAACTTTTACATCAGGACAATAAAGCTCGAGTTCATGTTCGAGCGCTCTTATGCAGTGCAATTCGTCATCGATTATAATGGATCGTATCATAATTAAAAGTTCAAAGTAATTACTACCAGCGTTCCGACCGGCATAAAGTCGTCTGTTTTATCAATGATTTCAATGTGGGCATTTTGTTCATGCATTTTGTTGTAAAGGTCAAGGCGACCCTGAACCAATTCCATTCCTTTGGAAATATGATTGGTATCTTTGACTTCAGCGTTTCGGCCCACGCCATTATCATCGATCTTACAATAAATTGTGTCTTCATTCTTAAATACAGAAACCGTGATTTTTCCACCTTCGGGAAGTGCCAGCAAACCGTGTAGTATCGCGTTTTCGATAAAAGGTTGTAGTAGGAGTGCCGGGATTTTTATGTTATGGCAGTCTACCGACGGATCGATATTGAATTCATAATCTAGTTTTTCGCCAAAACGCAAACATTCTAATTTAAGATAGAGTTTACAAGTATTTATCTCGTCATGCAGGCTGATTTCGAGCAGGTTGTTGTTGAGTTGGTTTCGTAACAATTGTGCAAACGTAGTTAAATACAGAGCAGCTTCTTTATTTTGCTGGCTGTGAATTAGTGATTTGATCGAATTCAGGCAGTTGAATATGAAGTGCGGATTCATTTGCGATCGCAATGCACGCGCTTCCAGTTGCATTGCTTTTCGCTCGAAAGTAAGTTGTTGGAAGTCTCTTTTCCGTGTTTGTAAAATTTTTCTTCGGATTCCAAAATACAGCAATAATGTTACGATTATAATTATGATTGAAATAAACCACCAAGTAAGCCAGAAAGGCGAAGCAATATTTATTTTTACTGTCGTGATTTTGTCACTCCATTCTCCGGCAGTATTAGAAGCATTTACATAAAACACATAATTTCCCGGCGGAATTGTAGTGTATTTAGCCTGATTTGTATTGCCCGAATAAAGCCAATCGTTATCGAGGCCTTTTAACCTGTAGCGGTAATTCAGTTTTTCAGGGATATTGTACTCAATGGCTGAAAATTCGATGGTTATGAAGTTTTTATCATAAGGAAGATTGAGTATTTCAATATTGTTGATGGTTCCCGCTATTCTGTCTTTTGCAGCAAGTTCCGTGTTGTTGACAGCAATAGAAGTGATAAGAGTCTCAGGATGATACTGATCGGCGAGTATAAGTCGTGGGTCAAAAATCACATATCCACTTCCGCCTCCAAAAGCCAATCTTCCATCGTCAAACTTAAAATAATGCTGGCGACTAAACTCAGTGAGTTTTTTATCTCCTTGTATATTGTGACTGCGCGCTTGGAAAGTTTTAGTATCAAATGAAAAAATCCCTCTGTTAGTACTGCACCATAAATTTCCATTATCGTCATATTGCATCGCGGAAATAGTGTTTGTCGGAAGGCCATTACGAATTGTAAATTCCCGGCATTTCCACGTTTTTTTATTCAACCGTAATAAACCGCCATAGGAAGTTCCGACCCATAAAATATCTTTTCGAATAGGATCGGTAAGAATGGCAACAGCTCTGAGGTCGACAAAATAACGCTCGGTTTTACCACCTTTAATGGTATAATGAAACAATCCCGATGTACTGCTTATCCAAAAACCGCCATTGTCGGCAACCAATCCGGTAATCTGGTTTATAAAAGGGTTGCCAATGTCAAACGGAATCTGGTATTTAAAATTAATGCTGTTACTTTTTGAATCAAACGCATACAATCCCATGTCTCTTCCAACGCCCCAAATATTACCTGAAGGGTCTTCAGTCATTGCATAAATACCGACTGAATTTGGCAATTTACCCTTCAGATTCCATTCTGGATAAGCGACTTTTTTATTCCGATCCATATAAAAAACGTCTTTTACATGGGAACCGGGTTCAGCTTGTGCAACCCACAGCGTCTGTTCTTTGGTATAAAGCCATCGCCAGCCATAACCTGAAATGGTATCGATGAATCTTTTTACGCGTGTATCGGTAACGCCGGCTTCTTCAAGAATTTCGGTATGAAATCCGGTTTTCATCGTTGTACTGTGCAAATGATTCATCCGGAGGTCATACTGTTCAATTCCGTCGCCACCGGTACCTGTCCATAAAACTCCCGAACGGTCAATCAATAATGGAATTCCATTAATAGGATTTAATAGTCGTATGCTATTACTTGTATCCAGTATCTTTTTACCGTCAAGCTCAAAATAGATAGTATCATGATCGTCTATTATTGTTGGTGAAATACGCTGATAAACATGTCCATGTTTTGCAAGTGAGATTTGTTTAAAGACTTTGTTTTTCGGTTGGTAAATCAATATTCTTTGATGATCGAGCAGAACTAGTTCGCCGTTTTTTCGAACAAGCACCGAATTATCCCTGGCGACGAAAATATCGCGTGGTATGTTTTTGAGAGCATTAGGAATAGAAATCCTATCAGTTATCGTTTTTTTAAGATTAAGGAATAAAAATTCTTTATCAGTAGTCAGAATTATCGTATTTCCTGACAATGCGACTCCCTGAACCGGGTCCATTAGGTTAACAGGTTCGAGTTTACTTAATTGCGCATCTATAACATACAATTGACCTGTATTCGTAAGTATCCAATGCTGTCCCGATGCATCATCAACTATTGATCTTCCGCGCTTGAAAAAACCGCTTAACATCGAAAATTCTTTCTTAGCTGTAAGCTTTAATACTTCTTCCGTTCGGGTATCGAAAACATCAAGAGCTCCTGATTCATAAAGGATCCACAATCGGTTTTTGGTATCTAGCCAGAGGTAGGAAATAATTCCCGATGAAAGACCGGTTTTATCAGAAGGGCTGTAATGGAAAACTTTAAATTTCCTGCCATCGTATCGTGCAAGTCCGTTTCGGGTACCAACCCATATATAGCCGCGACTGTCTTGAACCATTCCGCTGATGTAACCTTGCGGAAGCCCATCGGCAACCGTAATTTTTCGTAACAGCGGTGGCGTAACCTGTGCGGCACAATCTGAAAGAGAGAGCAGCAGGTAAAACAAAATTATGTGTTTAACTAAGTGTCGCATCGGCGTAAAAATATACAATTTATAAATCAAATTTTAAGGGTTACACTAACCATGCATTTAAAGTAGCTACTATATTGAGGTTTTTTAGATGAGGAAATGCAATCTGTGCCGCATTATTTACAAACTATCAACCCGCAAGCACAATCCGTAAACCGAAACTTTTTTCTAAAAACTTTCATGATATTTTTGAACGCAATTTTTGAATTTGTTTTTAGTCTGATAAAATTTTGCTTAACAGTTGAATGTACTTAAAAAAGAATCAAATCATCATTTTCATCCCTTATTTATGAGAGAAACTTACTTTAAAAACTTGCCGTCCTACTTGATCATTGCTTTAGTATTTTTAACGTCTATAGGAAAAGCAAATTCCCAATCACTTTCGGCCGGAGATTTGTTGTTTACGGGCTATGATGCGACGCCTGGTATTAATAACGCGGCAACTGCCGACCGGTTTTCTTTTATATTGCTTGTGCCAATTGCAAGTTTCACAACAATTTATTTTACTGACCGAGGGTACTTTCCATCAGGTTGGCAAGCTAATAGTTCTCAAGAAGGCGTTATAAAATGGGAAAACACTGGAGGACCATTACAAAGAGGTACAGAAGTGACCATTACCGCATTCACTGCGACCGTGAATGGAGTGCCGAAAGGTACTGTCACGTCAGTATCTGGAAATAATTCGATTTCGGGTATGAATTTGGGGAATGCTGATCAAATCATTGCGTTTCAGAATTCCACCGGAAATCCTACTGAGGTAGGCACTTTATTCCTTGCGGGAATTCACTGGGGAACTTGCCTGTCTGCGTCAGATGCTGCGTGGGATGCGTCGCCTTGCACCGGTTCGACTTCTAACTCAGCCATGCCACCGGGATTGACTGCCGGAGATTCAGCAGTATGGATGGGTACTGATGAAGGAACAGCTTATACACAGGCTGCGTTTAATGGTGGCGGATCGCCTTTTCTTACTGGCGGTGCCATGAGGTCGGCACTTACAAACAAAAATCTCTGGGTCAAATCCGGTTGGGGAACAACTGTCATTGCTGTACCTTCCGGTAATGTTTCTTTTCTCCAAGTTCCTACTATATCACAACACCCTTCTGATAAGCAGGCTTGTGCAGGCAGTACGGTAACGTATACGATTTCAGCAGCCAATTCGCCTTCGTCCTACAAATGGCAGGAGGATTCAGGATCTGGTTTTGTTGATCTTTCAAACACAGGCATATATTCAAACGTGTTCACCTCCACCTTGACAATTACGGGAGTTCCAATTTCATTAAACGGTTACATATATCGTTGTGTAGCCAGTAACAGCGCAGGATCCGTGAATTCCGGCGGAGCTTTATTAAATGTAACAAACCTGACCAATATTAGTACATATCAGTCGAATGTAAACTGCTTTGGCGGCTCGAACGGTACAGCTTCCGTGAATATGGGTGGTACCGGGAACTTCACTTACGATTGGTCGCCGGGCAATCCTGCAGGCGACGGAACATCGTATGTCTCCGGACTTACAGCAGGTACATGGACTGTGGATGTTACTGATTCCAACGGTTGTACTGCCACCAAAAGCATTGTTATTTCACAACCATCGCAAATAGTTGCCATTGGCTCACAAACTGACGCTTCCGGTAATGGTCAGAGTGATGGTATTGCTACAGTGTCAGTATCCGGTGGCTCAGGTGTTTACAACTATGCGTGGTTTCCTGCAGGAGGTAATAATGCAAGTGCGACAAATCTTGTGCCCGGTAGTTATATCTGTTTTATATTTGATACCGCGGGTTGCAGTACAAGCAAATCCTTTACTATTGTGTCTGATACAACTCCACCATCAGTAAGTATCAGCTCGACGGCAAATAATCCTACAATTGTAAATTCAATTCCGGTAACGGTTACTTTTAGCGAAAGCGTAACAGGTTTTAGCGAAAGCGATATTGTTGTCGGAAATGGAAATGTGTCAAATTTCTCAGGAAGCGGAGCGAGTTATACCTTTACAGTCATACCGTTATCAGCTGGCAGCGTGACGATAAATATAGCAGGCGGAATTGCAACTGATGTGGCAGGAAACGGAAACACGGCCGCAAGCCAGTTTAGTATTGTGTATGCTCCTGTGTATTGCGGAGCGGGTTCTATTTTTGGTGATTTCTTCTTCAGTGAAGTAGCAATTGGTACACTGGTTCACACTGAAATTAATAGTACGCAGTATTCTGATTTCACCAATCTTTCAGTAGATTTGGCAAAAGGTTCACAACAACTTGTTCGTCTCAGTACATCTTCTTCCGAGAACAGCATCCATTATATTGTGTACATCGACTTCAACCACAACTTTGAGTTTGAACCCAATGAAGCGGTACTTACGACGCAACTGTCTGATTACGGATCAAATCCATTTATCGGAACATTTACCGTTCCGCAAGATGCTGTGCTCGGTGCGACACGAATGCGAATCCGTTTAAATATATCAAATGGGGCTAATGTTTCTCCATGTGGTAATTCAGATTTTGGCGCAGTATCAGACTACACAGTAAATATCATAAATCAAAATGATATGACGCCTCCAATGGCGAGCATCACTTCAACAGCAAGCAATCCAACGGGTTTAAATGTAATTCCTGTAAATGTCACTTTTAATGAAACGGTATTTGGTTTTACACCCGAAGATGTTATTGTTGGAAACGGGAGTATTTCCAATTTTTCAGGAAACGGAACAACGTATAGTTTTAATGTAATACCCGCAGCGCCAGGTTTGGTAACCGTTAACATTCCTTCGGGTGTAGTGACTGATGGCGCCGCAAATTTAAATACCGCGGCAACGCAGTTCAGTATTGTTTACACTCCTCAATATTGTTCAGGGAATTCTTCGTATACTGATATCCGTATTTCAAACGTAACGATAGGCACGTTAAATAATACATCTTCGGATATGGGAGGCTATGAAGATTTTAGTAATCTTACAGTAGATTTTGAGCAAGGTTCAAGCCAAAATATCAGCCTCAGGCAAAATACCAGTTATGGTTTAGAGATGTTTATCGTTTTTGTAGATTACAACCATAATTTTGAGTTTGAAGAAAGTGAAAAAGTATTGGTTTCACCGGTATCGTCTTACGCAAATACGCCTTACTCCGGAAGTTTTGTAGTTCCACAAAATGCGTTACTCGGACCAACCAGAATGCGAATCCGTTTGATGTACAATGAAGTAGGACCAAATTATACTGCGTGTGGAAATGCATTCATTGGACAGGTTGAAGATTATACCGTTATTATTACAGTGCCCGATTGCAGTAGTACCACAACTTGGTCTGACGGCGCGTGGAACCCGTTTGCGCCTGTCGCAAATCAAAAGGCGGTAATTGCGTCTGATTATTCAGAAGCGTCAAACCTAGCAGCTTGTGAGTTGACGGTTACTAACAATGCCGTTGTGGCGATTCCGTCCGGATATACTGTTAACGTAAAGGGATCGGTAAAAGTAGAGTCGGGTTCGTTGTCATTTTCGAATAATGCGCGATTGCTTCAGGATCCATTGGCGACAACCAACACAAACACGGGTAACATTACATTGCAAAGAGATGTCATGCTGCGCCGTTTGGATTATGTGTATTGGGGTTCGCCGGTCGCCGGAATGAAACTCAAAACGTTCTCGCCACAAACCGTAAACAACCGTTTTTACAGAATGAACGAATCAACCAACACATTCATCGCAATTTCAGATGTGGTTGACGCCACGCCACAAGCGAATCCAATTCATGAATTCGAAGCGGCAAAAGGGTACATGATCCGTTCGTCGAATTTCTTAAACCCAGCCGTGAACGCGCCATTAGAATTGTTTGAAGGGAAATTTACAGGCGTACCAAACAATGGGAATTATAGTGTTGATATTACGCATACCGCTACACCAACAAGCAAAGGTTTCAATTTGATCAGTAATCCGTATCCGTCGCCTATCAGTGCACTGGATTTTGTTAATTCGAACACCGATATCGGAACCTTATATTTCTGGACACATGGCGATCAGAACTCCGCTACCAACAATTATGCGACTTGGAACAAACTTGGTGTTACTCCAATAAGCGGACCAACATCGCCAAACGGATTCATCCAAACGGGACAAGGGTTCATGGTCCACGCTTCGAATATACTGGTTGCAGGTACGAAAGCAAATTTTACCAATGCGATGCGCCGTGATAATGACAGTAACCAATTTTTTAGAACTGCGAATGTGGTAAATACGGAAGTGGAAGCACACCGTTTCTGGCTGAATCTTTCTAATGCTTCGACAAACAGTTTTAATCAGGCGCTAATTGGTTATATGGAAGGTGCAAGTAATGGAACAGATAATGGAACAGATGGAATTTTAACCTATACAGGAACGTCTATTTCAAGCAAAATTGATGATGACAATTACATCACTCAAGGTCGATCGTTGCCATTTAATAGTTCAGATGTTATTCAGTTGTCATTCAATGCGCTAAACGCAGGTGAATTCAGTATAGGTTTGGAGCAATTCGACGGGTTGTTCGTCGATCAGGATATTTTCATAAAAGATAATTTGACCGGAGCCGAACAAAACCTCAAATCAGCTGCATATTCATTTACATCTGAAGCCGGAAACTTCGATTCCCGATTTTCGATTGTATATCAAACGACATTGGGTCTAAAGAACCCTACACTTGATGAAAATGCAATTATAGTTTATAAAGAAAATAGTGTTTTGCATATCAATGCTGGAACTACTTCAATGACATCAGTTAAAATCTTTGATATTAGAGGAAGGCTGCTTTATGAAAAGAATGGAATTAATGCCACTTCTACTTCATTGGATGATTTTAGGGCTGAGCAGCAGGTGTTATTGGTTCAAATCAATTCGAATATAAACAAGATGATGATCAAGAAAGTGATGATTTAATTTTCTTAAATCTACATTTCCTGCCTGATCTGGCATAGGTAGAAGTTTCCTGGCGAGCAAAGTTTCGCTCTCAAATTCATGAATGCTTTTTAATTTTACTTCAATGTAAATCATACAGTTATGAAAATATATTTACGATTTAAAAATATTTTAAGGGTTTTAATTCCGTGTTTATCATTGTTTTTTGCACAGAACGGATTTGCGCAGTTTTCTGTTACTGCTGGCAGCACGAACTATACCCAAAACTTTAACACACTCACCACCGGTACTTGGACTAACAATACTACATTATCCGGCTGGTATACAAAAACTGATGCAACAGCTTCTATCACCAGTTATGCGGCGAATACAGGAAACACTACGACTGCGGGCCTTTACGCTTTTGGAGTTGCAGGAACAAATCCTTCATCCGATAGGGCTTTAGGTTATGCTACCAGTAATGCTTTTACAGGAACAGCAGGGAGTGGAAAAAACTATATTGGCTGGAGATTGAGAAATAATACCGGAAGTGCCGTAACTTCTGTGACCGTTACCTGGACAGGAGAGCAATGGAGCAAGGACAATACTGTTTCACAATCGCTATACCTTTTTTATCAAATAGCCGGAACGGTAACTAATTTAACTGCGGGTACATGGTTAACTGCTTCATCCACATTTACTTCACCTGTAAATACGTCGGGAACAACTGCTCTTGATGGTAATGCAGCCGCAAACAGAACCGCTGTAATTACCGCTACGCTAATGGTTAACATACCCGCGGGAGAAGAAATTATGCTTCGGTGGGAAGATCTGAACGATGCTGCCAATGACCACATGCTCGCTATTGATGACGTAACAGTAAAAGTTGTTGCAGCACCTGCTAACGTTGCTCCAACTGCTTCAAATGTTACCTTTACAGGAACGCTGGCAGAAGGACAAACACTAACAAGCACATATACCTATTCAGATGCAGACGGTGATGCGGTAGGTACGACTACCTACAGATGGTTTAGAGGAGATGATGCCGTGGGAACGGGTGATGCAGTTATTTCTGGCGCTACTGGGGCTAGTTATGTGCTTACAGCGAACGACGCAGGAAAATTCATTTACGTTGCCGTTACGCCAGTCGCGTCAGCGGGAGTTTCTCCTGGAATGGTAGCTGCAAGCATTCGACAGGGACCTGTTGCTGCCTCAAAATCTACTATTAGCGTTAGCCCTGGTTTTGTACCTGTAAATAATGTAAATTATGCTCTTTATACCGGAGCAGATGTTACCGCCTCGAGTTTTCAAATCGCCAGATTTAATGTTAATGATATCGGAGCTCCGCTACAAGACGGACTTCCGACAATAGTAAATAACCTTACGCTTTCGATTAGTAGTTTTGCCAATATCGAAAAAATTGCAATCTATGATAATGCAAATATCGAATTGCAGGAACTTGCTGCCGCAGCTACTGTGAATTTCACAGGTTTGAATATTTTGGCGGCTTCCGGAAGCAATACTGCCTTTTCAGTACGCCTTACTTTCAAAACCACTGTTACCGATAATCAGCAACCTCAAATAACAGTTATATCGGCAAGCGTTGCAGGTCAGTCATCGTTTTTTGCAGCGCTAAATGCAGGTGGCGCAAGTTCATCGGTTTCAGGGAATAACAATAGGATTGAGGTAACAGCCACTGCATTGGATTTCCTTCAGCAACCTGTCAATTATGCAGTAGGGGAGAATATGGTTCCGGCTGTTAAAGTCAGGGCAGTTGACGTTAATAATAATACTGACTTGGATTTTACATTTACCACCTTTCCGAATTTTACACCTGTTGTTACCATATCCTCAACAGGAACATTAGCAACTGCCCAGGCAGAAATGGCATCGGAAGGAGTTGCAGCATTTTCGACGATTAAACATACAGGGCAACAGTCAGGCGTTACTTTGACTGCAACCGCAAACGGCCTGGCACCTGCTGTTTCGAATCCTTTTGATATTATAGTGCAACAAGCAGGGGTGTTAGTTTTTGAAGAAAACTTTGATTTTACAGGTGCCCTAAGCAATAATGGCTACACTACGACGTCAGATCCGGGTGTTAACAGCATAAACTCAAGTACGAGGAGGCTAAGCTTAGCAAATTATGGCTCAACCGGGATTGGAAATGGGGCAACTCTTTTAACAAACGGTCAGGATGTTGCAAAAACGTATGCTTCTCAGCTAACAAGCACACCGATTTATGCATCAATGCTTATATACGTTATGCTACCGGGAACCGGAGATTTTTTCTTTTCATTTGGATCGGGAGCTTTTGGTAATGCTACCTACAGGGGAAGGCTGTTTATAAGAAAAGCTGCGGTTGCAGGGAATATAAATGTTGGGGTCTCCAATATGGGTACTGCAGCTACCGCAGTATATGGAACCACGAATTATCCGGTAAATACCACACTGCATGTGGTGTTAAAATACCAGGTCATAGGATCAAATGCTGTGGTAAGCGCATTTGTAAATCCAGGCTTATATACTGAACCTGGTACGCCGGAAGTTACTACTAGTCAAAATTCAGGTCTTGTACCCTCAACTACTTATTTTTTACTGAGACAAGGTGCTGATGGATTAGCAACAATGATGGGTATAGATGGCCTTCGTATCGCTACAAACTGGGGAACGGCCATGGGAAATCCGCAGTATGCCGCCAACGCTTCTATTGTAGCCGGTAATTATAATTCGGTTTCTGTTATAGAAGGAACTTTAATTCCAACCGCATCCCCGGGTGTGTTAACCATAAATAATGCCTTGAATGTTGCTTCAGGTGCTAACTTTATTCTTCCTAATAATACGAACCTCCTACAAAAAGGAAACATAAACATTAACAGCGGAGCCATCACTGTAAAACGTGATGCCGTAATGCGCCGTCTGGATTATGTTTACTGGGGTTGTCCGGTTAACGGACAAAAATTAAAAACATTTTCTGAGGAAACACTCAACAACCGTTTTTACAAACACATTGAAAGTACCAATGCATTTGCAGTTGTTGACCCATTAACTACAGGTTTTGAAGGAGCACAAGGATACATGATCCGTTCTCCTAACACCTTTCCTCCAAACAATATCGATACCGCTACGTTTAACGGTTCGTTCTACGGAGTGCCAAACAATGGCAATATCAGTATTGACGTAACAAAGTCGGCTGAAAACAGGGGTTTCAACATGATCGGAAATCCCTATCCGTCAACAATTAATGCAGCATATTTTCTGGATGCGAATCCAACCCTCGAAGCAATTTATTTCTGGACGCACGCTTCTGCCGGTAATACATCCGGCGGTGCGAACTATGCTACTTTTAATCGGGCTGGTGAAGTTACGCCCACTACAGGCCAATACCTTCCAAACGGAACTATACAGATTGGACAGGGATTTCTGGTTCGTACATCGGCCAATGCAACAGTTAACTTTACTAACGCATTGCGTGTAAACAATACCTCAGGACAATTTTACAGAGGTCTTGCCAACGAGAAAAACCGTATCTGGCTAAATCTTTCTGCGGGAAACACTCCGTTAAACCAAATGATGGCCGGTTACATTACCGATGCGACAAACGACATCGACGGACAATTCGATGCGGCAATGATTGACCTTACGGGAAGCAGACTGTACAGTATTGTAAACAATGCTGAATTTGTCATCCAGGCAAGGGCATTGCCTTTCTCTAATGAAGATGTTGTGGCTCTGGGATTTAAAGCGGCAACAAGTGGAAATTACACTATTTCTCTAGACCACGCAGATGGGTTGTTCAGCAACGGCCAGGAAATCTTTATTAAAGATAACCAAACAGGTATAACTCACAGTATAAGCGATAGTGATTACAGCTTTGCCTCGGAAGCGGGAACTTTCAATGATCGTTTCTCTATCGTGTATCAAGTAACTCTTCGAGTTGAAAATCCAATTGCGGACACTAACAAAATTGTCGTTTTCAACCAAAACGGAACCTTGACCATTAACAGTGGTGCAATAGCTATGCAAACCGTAAAAATTTTTGATATCAGAGGAAGATTGTTGTTCGAGAGAGACAATGTCAATGCAAATACTACACTTATTTCAGGCCTGGCCTCGACGAAGCAAATGGTACTAATTCAGGTTACGGCAAACAATAATGTAGTCAATAAAAAGTCGATTTTCTAGCGCAATTAAAATGTATAGGCAAAACGCTTCTACCGAAAACGGTGAAACCAAAGCTAGTGGTAGATTGAAAGAGTAATTGCACCAAACTTATTTGGTAATGTTTTTAATCCAAACAATCCTAAACCCTCTTTGATTTTCAGTTTACTTTTCGTTCTATTCTGCATTGTTGATGTTTAATCTTTTAGGCAATTTTTTTGGAATAAGCAGGTCAAATATATTTGAATCCAAATTTACTTTATAACAATTATTAGATTCAAATAAGACCTCAGTGGTTTTAATTCCAAATCCCGAAATAAGTAATTTTTCACTTTTTCTGCTTCAATTTCAAATCTTCTATTTTCATCAGTCGTAGTTTTAAAGTTGCAGATGACTGCGTGTTTTGCCTTCGGTCTGTTTGTAAGCTTCGGATACACGGTCTCACTTCTAACAGCTTCTAATCTTGCAATGAAATGGTCTTGTTTCTAACAGCGCCGGGTTCTCACTTCTTTCCTCAGCAACTCATAAAGTTAAATTCAAAAAACCTTCCCTATATTTACAACATGATAGCCCTACCACATTCTGCAGAACTTCCCACCGCTAAATCCGCCAGTGCATTTTCAAATACATCTGCGAACTACAAATTTTACAGACTTCTCGCTATTATAGAATCGGTAGAGCAAGGGAAGCGGCACATCTCAAAGAGCAAACTATTTGCTCGGATGATCGCAAACGCATGGCTTACCATCGACATCAAAAAAAGTGACCTGATTACAAAATCTTTCAAAACACAAAAATGGAAAACGCCATTTTTAGTACTAATTATACTATTTATTTGCCAAACGCTCTATTCTCAAATGGAGAACAATATTTATGAGTTAAATGCATTGGATACTAATTTTCTGACAGAAGATGTCAGGAAAATCATTGACCAGAATATACAAGGAAAACAAACCGTTTTTCTTGGAGAATCAGTACATTCGAGTGGTTCAGATTTTCTTGCCAAAAACTGATAACAATGGACACGAATATTGGAAAGTTACAAAGCGGATATTAAATTAAGGTACACAGACAGGGATCAGTCTGTCCCACGACTAAATCCGACGAGAGATACAGAAATGGCTAAAAATCTCGATTTTATTGTAAAACAAAACCCTGATAAAAAGTTTATCGTGTGGTTGGCCAATGCCCATATGTCAAAATGCAATTACGACTACATGAAAGGATTAAATATGGGATATCAGTTTAGGGAATTAAACCCAAATACCTCCTATCATATTGCATTTGGTTCTGTTAACAGGCATAGTAAGGATGTAAAAGAAAAAACAATACTGAAGGCATCAAAAAACAGCAATAACATTTTGTATTATTTACCCTCAACTCGCGAAAACTATTTTCTTGATTCAAGGAATGTGTCAGCAGAATATAGAAACCGAGGTTACGATTATTTGTATATTTTTAATTTACATAACCTGTATAAGAAAATGGATGTAAGTAAAAAAGATCTATTAAATCATTTTGATGCTTTGGTTTTTATCGGGGAAGATTGGATTGAAGTGTCTTATGAAAAATAATCAGGACAGTGTTCTTTAGGAATGAAAATATTCACACCACGAACATTCCCATCTTCCAGAGGGGTGCCCGAAGGGCGGGGTGTCATAAGACATAATGTCTCGTCCTAAAAAAGCTTACATGTTTTTAAATTAGTCCTGACATAGATTTACATTATTTCTTAATCCTGTAATAGCTTTACAATGTTACTGTTTTTTTCATAATAATTCTTCCATAGTTTTTGTGTTTTGATATTGTTTTGATGAACATATTGTGGAGTAAGGTATCCAATACTTTGATGTGGTCTTTGCTCATTATAAAGTTCGACTACCTTTTGGAGTAATTCTCTTGCCTGAGCAATATCATCTACTTGATAATCATTAAGATACTCTTCTTTTATTATCCCATTGATACGTTCGGCAATCGCATTCTCCAAAGGATCTCCACTTTGTGTCATGCTGATGTGAACCCCAGCTTGTTTAAGTAGGTTTACATAGATTTCGCTGCAGTATTGTGAACCTCGGTCAGAATGATGGGTAAGTCCATATAATTCTGGTGATGAAGTCGATAGTGCCATTCTCAACGCCTGCGCCGTTTGAACGGCTTCCATATTTTGGGCCACATGGTAACCGATGATCATTTTTGAGTAGGCGTCGGTAAACCCCATTTTTATCTTCCAATATGTTATGTCGCTTACCCATAACTGATTGGGTGAGGTCGGCTTAAAACCCTTTATAAGATTGGGATACTTCTTGTACCTGTGGAAAGAATTGGTAGTCGATACCGAACGTTTTTTTCGCCTTACCAACAGATTGTTTGACGCAAGGACATCAAAGAGCGCATCACGACCCATCTTTATCTGGTGTTCCAAAATAAAAGGCTGAAGCTTCTCATAAAGCTTCCTGGTTCCCATATGCCTATGGCTTCTCCTAATCTCAACTACTTTGTCAATGATAAGTTCTTCTTCTGTAGAAACAAGTTCCTTTTGCCAAAAGTGTTGATAATAGGATTGTCTTGTAACACCAAGTAACCGACAAAACCGCACAAGACTGATTCCCGGATAATTGTCTTTCATCTCTTGGATTACTTGGGTATCTGGCTTTTTTTCAATGGAAATCTTATACTCTTTCTCTGCCAGAGCTATCATGCGTTTGTACATCTCGAGCTGGAGCCTTAAATCTTCATTCTCTTTCTCCAGGCTTTTTGAGTTCTCTTTCTTAGGTTTTGCCATAACGACGGTGTCATGATGAGATTGAAGCAGGATCGCAATACCCTGATTTACGAAGCCAAGTTAATAAACTTGATTTACCTCTTATGCCAAATTCCCTACTTATTTCATCTTTGCTCTTTTTACCTTGCAAATAAATATTGCAAACCATCTTTTTAAATTCATCCGAATATTGCGTTGGCTTTGTGAAAACTGAACTTCTGTACTTTTCCATTTGGTTAGGTATTGCGTAAACCTATTTCAGGACAAGACAAACATCCAGTAAGGAAAACCTGTAACAAAAGTTAAAATATTCATCGCCTCACAACGATTCAAGAACGACTGTTTATATACATTTGATTAACACCAATGTAAAGCACGTAAACATAATGATGTGTATGCTGCTTATGTAAAGCCAACAGAGAATTTACGCTCACTCTCATTCTGGATATTTGCTATCAATACACCACTTTTTTGGTAACCATCTGCCCGTTTTCAGTGGTGACCTGAACCAGAAGTACTCCTTCAGCAGCGTTAAAATCTGTTAGCGTAGTGGTAGTTGCGTTGATATTGCTTCTTTCATAAACCAATCGTCCGCGGATATCAAATAGTCGCAAGTTTTTCATTGCTTCCTTGCCTGAATTGATATTCAAGACAGCGTCCTTTTTAAATGCAATGATGCTGTCTGCAGTAGCCGGTTCTTCGATGCCCAACGAAACATTTTGAAATACCACACTGAAACGGTCTGAAACAGTTCCGGCATCGGCAGCGAAAGTATAGGCACTTTGCTTGATGTCGTGGATAATTCCGGTTAGGTTGTCCTTGATGTAAATGTCTTGATCATTGGCGAATATTCCGTCTGCCTGATCGATGGCGATGGTAAATGCTCCTGCCGTAAGTGCATTGAAGCTGAGCAGTATCTGATCGGTGTCGGAAAAAGGAATGGCAAGCGCCTGGATGTTGAATTTATCTTCGCCGATCACAGAGGCGATGCTGTTGATGCCGCTTTCAATCTGTTTGGCATCTACCGATATGTCAACGCCGTCTGTAGCGCCGTTCATGTAGCCTACAAGGATTTGATTTTGCATTCCGGTTTCATTGGAAAGGCTTAGCCATATGCGGTCTTTGTCGCTGTTATCAGTCCTGAAAAACTGTCCATCGTTATTGCCTGTACGCATGCTGTTGGTAAATGTCGCGTCTCCGGCCGATGCGGCCAGGAAGACAAATCCCTGCCCCGTCTGTATCGTGCCGTTTGGCACCGCACTCTGAACAGGAGTAGTCGAGGAAGCCGTACCGAAGGTAGTCCATGTCGCATAATTAGAACCTGAGCCAGGGCCTTGACTGGTGTGCGTCCAGAAATAAAGTGCTCCGGGATTCAGTGCCAAAAAGCCATTGGCACTGATTGGGGAAGGATACGGATTGGAAAGCATATTAAACCCAAATCCGTTAGTGGTAACCGCCGCTGTTGCGTTTCCATTATGCGGCACGCCCTTAAAAATACCTTCAAATACCTGCGGTGCTGCGTTTACATTTGGATTGAAGTTGTTTGGCGCGCGCAGCATATATCCTTTAGCTTCGGTGAATGCCGTACCATATGGATTGGCGATAGCATCAAATGCATTCGTAGCCTCGTTTAAGGTATAAAATCGTGACGGCCCGACCGGCGTGGGAAATCCCGGCGCGTTGACCGGAGAAACGGTATAAGGGGAGAACAGTTTTAAATCCTGTCCTGAAACGGGTGAACCCCAATATACATAATCCAACCGCTTCATGCTCGCCTGTCTTTTAACCGTAATTGGTCCGCTGTTGGAAACATCGTTCACCTGCAAAAGGTTGGCATTATTTTCGAAAGTCAGCGAACCGCCGTTAACCGTTACCGCTCCGGTAACGTTAAAATCATGACCCGGATGGACCACGACGTTGCCGCTGTTAACGGTGAGCGAACAGGCCGATACATCCTCTGTAGACGAAAAATTTCCGTTTATGACCGCTGGCTGATCGGCTACCGGCTGAAAAGGACCCCAATACGAACCGTTCCAGACTGCCGGAGTGGAACATGGCGCCGGTGCAACGTAATATTCAAACGCACCCACATCAATCGTGCCTGAAGAGACGCGCGGATTGCCATAAAGGTCGGTATCCGTTAACGCTTCGGGATAGTGTTCAAGTGTTCCGGCATCAATCATTTCAACGCCGGGTTTTAACCTGTAATCGTTGTTGTCAGGATCAATAAATACAGAAAAATCGGGTTCCTCAACAGGTGTGTAGTCCTGAAGATTATTGTTATAGTTGAAAGGTCCGAAGACTAAATCAAGTGTAAAGTTGGCCCAAAAAAGACAATTTTCAATGTAGGGATAGCTTTCCGGACCTCCGGTCACACCACCTTCATAAAATACGGTGTGAAACGACCCGTTTGCAGCATTTTTTACAAATGTGCAGTTCCTTACGTTTCCGGAGAAATTATTGGCATAGATCGCCGCACCGTTACCTCCATAGTACCCCGAAAGATTACTGTCAAAAAAGCAGTTGGTGACTAAGGTTTCAGATTGATAAATGGAAAGGCCTCCACCAAAATAGCCCCAATTATATTTGAACGTACAGCGGTCAATCGTTGGCGAAGCGTTAATAATGGATAACCCGGCACCCTGATTGTCGGTTATTGCTATACCGTTAACATATACCGTTTGGTAAGATCCCAATGCCCTTCCGCCTTGTATCGTGAAACCATTCAGTTCAGCGTTCCCGACATTTCCCGAGGCGATAACGATATGGCTGTTGTTAGTGCCATACACCGTGTAATAATTATCTATTTCATTGTAACCACTGGCGTAAGCAGATCCATCACCTCCATCAAGAATCGTTGGGTGCTGGAGTATGTTGCGCTGCCCGATGTTAGTTTCAGTTCCCGCAAACCCTCCATATAATTTAACATCAGGTACTATCAGGAAAGAATTGTACCGGCTACTGGAAGGCCCGGCGAAATTGTCGGGACGGTACATTGGCTTGTACATCCCTTCGGCTGCCCAGATCTGGGTAACGGTTCCGGTGGTGATGGCATTGGCTTCTTTTGCAAATTTTAAGGCATTTGCCATTTCGCCGATGGCATTGCTCCAGGAAGAACCGTTGCCGGTACTGCCCTTTTTGACAAATAAAACACCATTGGCACCGGGAGTGTAGGATTGAGCTGACGCGCCCAGCGATAATAGTAGAAAAAGCACTGAAGCAGTATAGGAATTTAAAGCAAAAGAAATCGTAGCAAGACAAACTGTTTTTTTCATGTCGATGTTGCCGGATCGTTTAACATCCAGGGGATTGCAAAGAAACGGAGTTTTTTTTAAACGGTATAATGGTGCGAAAATTTTTTTGTGCTTGATTTATTTCATCTAAAATACTTTCACAATAGCTTGGGCGAAGTCAAAAAATTGGAAAATCAACTCAATAGCAAAATCCCTAAATGGTTCGTTGTGAAGTGATAACCGTGATTAAACAGTTGTAATATAGTATGATTACAGCGTATTGGCAAACTCAACAATGTCAAGCTTTATCATACTTAAATTCTGGAAATGAATAGTTAAAAACTCTTCTTTAATTTTTAACAGTTATTAAACCTCACGCATTCCCCTCTCCCAAAGGGCGGGGTGTCATGTTCTCACACCAAAATCGCAACTTCCTCCCAGCTACAGCCGCTCAGTAAAACATTCTCGCAGCGCCAGAGGTCTTGCAATATAATGGTCTTTCAGTAAAACGGTCTCGCCTCACTCAGAAATGTAAAAATCAGATTCCTTTTTAAGCTCATTGATAAAATAAGTGGGACGGATACCCGTCCGTAATTTGAATGCCTGTGTAAAAATCTGCGTAGAACCAAAACCGGCCATCTCACCAAGTGCTTTGTTGGTATAATTTCGACACATGGGTTGCGTTTTCAGTAGGTCAACTACATAATCTATCCTAAGGTCACTTAAATATTGGATAAAATTCTTGCCCCTGTAACGCAGTATAATTTTAGACAGGTATTTTTGATTGGTGTTCAGCATCGAGGCTACCTTTGCCGCAACAAGATCTTGATCGGTATATTTGTTTTTCGCTTCAAACTTTTCTAGTTTCTTAAGGACGGCTGCAACAACCTCGGGTTTGATATTGAGTTCGGAGTCCTGACCAAACGCTGCTGCAACTGTTTTTTGGGGCAGGGGAGAACGCATCAGTTCCTCAAATCGTTTTCGGTAAAACCTTCGGTTCTTTACATGCCTGCCATAGCCAAAGACGACTGTCGCGGTCAGGACAACAATAACTCCGGCATACGCAATCTTTTCTCGCTTCATTGCAAGTTCCGCTTTAGACATTTTGCCCACCAGCTTGTTCGTATCATATTCCTTATATATCTTACCCGGCAGTTCGCGATAATTTCGGTTTAGTGCTTGAAACATCTTTATCTGGGCACTCATGAACTGAATTTTCATTTCGTGATCGCCCGCATTTTCATAATACGCAATCAGCAGTTCATAATTTTCTTTCAGGTCCGGATGATAGTATTCTCTTTTTGAAATAATACTGTCTGTTTTTTTAAACTCATGAACCGCTTTTTCCCTTTGTCCCAGTTCCCAGTAACTTTTCCCGATATAGAACAGTGCTATCGCTTCGTTAGCGAAGTCATCATTTTTGGTAATCTGTCCCATGCTTTCATTGAGCAGTTTAATCGCACCGTGGTAATCAGCCGTGCAAAACCGGTTTATACCTTCAGAGTGGGTAAAATAGGGCGCCATAACAGGATTAGCCATTTCACGGCCGGCCGCCAGGCCAATCTGGTTATAACGGGAACTTTTCTCAAATTTCCCCAGGCGGTTGTAACACAGCCCAATACCGTGAAGCGATTTAAGATAAGCCAAATCATTTTCTTCCCTAAAAAACGCAATGCATTGGTCATATAAGGATATAGCTTCATGGTAGTAACCCAGATAGTGTTTCATATTGGCTATTGTATACGCAGCCTTGTGTTGCAAGTAAGCATCATTGGTATGAGAAATATAAGTACTCGCCTTCAGGTAATTTTCGAGTGCTTTGGCATGTTGCTTATTATCATAATAGGCAGCACCGGTCGTAAGGTATGCAGATCCTATTAAAGCATTGTCACCTGTGAATTTTGCTGCATATAACAGGCTGTCCGCATATTGCAATCTTTGGTCTTTGTCAACCAGATGCATAATCGTTCTGTAAGCCGAAACTTTTTGTACTATGTCATTTTCAGCATTGGATTTTTGTAACCGGAAGTTGGCAAAATGCAACTTTAGATCCCTATCGGCAGTAGCTGCAATCTGTCGCTCAAAATAGCCGTATGGTTTTGATACAAGGCTGTCAGGAATACGTAATACTTTTTTCTGTGCCGTTAGTGGCTGCTGGATCAAAAGCAGCACGGCGATGATGTAAAATTTTACCATTGCTAAGTAGGTTAAACGAGTATAACAGGTCTTCTTGGGGGTATAAGACCGTAATAAAAAATAAATGTAATAAAATATTTCATAGTCGACCGTCTTTTGCGGTAAACTGCTAATAGTCAATGCTATTATTGCCGCAACAGTAGGTCTGTTTGATTTATGGATTCCGGAATCCGGTAGCTGGAATTCGGGAATCTAAAAACAACGGTCTTGCAGGGTCTCGAACTGGCTTTTAGCTTTGCCCTGAATTCAACTTCGATTTGCGTTGCCAGATCAAACTGTTCAGATTATCCCGGGAGAAATGAGCTGACCACAAAAAAATAGTCAGTTACCATTAAACAAGTACAAAATGAAAAATAATTTTTTATCTCATTTATTATGCCTGTCACTTTTTACAACGGCATCATTAGTATCATGTAGCCCGGAAAGTGAAAACGGATCCATGGAAGACCCACGAAGTGAAAATAATCACCAACATAGGGCAGGAAGCGCTGCTCCGTTTAATGACAGGAATCATTTTGACCTGGCAGGTCAAATCCATAATGAACTGCTGAGCATCTACTATGAGCAGTCGCCTTTACCCGGGACGACTGAAGCGATTGCCGAAAGGGTAGAGGCGGTCGCAGGCCATAACAATGCCTTTATACTCTTAAAACCATTTGCATATTCACCTGTAACGGGTTCCGGGCTCGATGCAATGCTTGACCCGTCCTATGGCGTATCACAGGCTATTGGCGCTTCGCGGCTGACACCCGTTGCAAAAGAAAGCCTTTTGGGTTTCGTCTCAACCTTACTAGAGTATGTAGAGAAGAATGAAAGGTTCGAGGTGATTTACGAATTTGCTGTCAATTATGAAGCCTCGGTTTCGGTAAACCCTTTGCTGAATGAGCATGATAAGGAAGTAATATTGACCACAGCTTCCATTGCCCGGCATTCGGCACACTTCCGCAAGAAAAAACCTAAAAAGAATACCGACCCCGATTGGGACTGGCTTACCGCTAACATTATCGGAGGAACCGAAGGGGCAAATTACGGTACTGCCGAAGCGATTACCTATGCACTTGCCGGTGGCATTGCCGAAAACAGGCAATAAAGGCTTATACATTCAAACCAAAAGCTGTTCCTTTAAAGAGCAGCTTTTTTGGTTTTATATCTTATCCAGATCATCCATCCGCCGCACGAGTTTTTCAGTCAGGACATTCAAAAATTTTGTACGCTCGGTCTTCCTGGAAGTTATTTCAAAAAATGTCCTGTGGAACTGCGGCAGATCAATATCGAACACTTTTTCAAAATACCTGATTAGGTCTTTTAAATCGGATGTGCCATGATTGAAAACACCTTCTGAATGCAATGCGTAAATTAACTCAATCATACCTACTTTTGCGCCGGTCCATTTCAAAGGCGTACCTGCCGACTGGCAATCTAATTGCGAGGGCTTTACGCTTACTTGTATGATGCAGGATTCCAAGTAACTTTTTAGCATCTCGTTCGCAATGATGCGCGCGACTTTATAATCGTGTGATGTTGAAAACCTGTGATCGGCCTGAAAGTAAAAGCTATCCAATGTTAATTTTACATCGTGCTTCCCGCGAATGAAATATTTATTGTCGAGGAATGTGTTGCCCTTTTTATAATAACGGTAAAACTCCATATTGTCTTCAAAGAATATCTTAAGCCTTGCAAGTTCTCCATTGTAGTATTTCCGGATTGTCTTTTCTGTCCCAAAAGGCCGATTTGTTTCAATGTTGTAAATATCATTGTAATACACCAACTTACTCGCAAAGCGCGGCTTGATTTCCCTGAAGAAATCAATTTCTTCAATCTTAGACTGGAATTTGTAGCGAATGAAAAATGTCTTTAATCTTTCTAATACAGCAACGATGGCTTTTACGGCCTGTTCTGAATATTGCAAAGGATCTTTTGTTTCAAAATGTATATCTTCGAGTTGCCGATCCAGTTCGTCAAACAGCGATTGGGAAAATGACTTCATTGTAAAATAATGTAGATTAGTGCGACAAATCTATCAGACTGAATTATTTACAGCAAATGGTATGGTTTTTAATTCTGGAATTGCATAGTTAAATTCCAGAAATGAATACTGAATTTTAAAATGTGTAAATAGCTTGAAATCATTAGCATTTGAGAAACTTTTGGTTCGAAAATGACTACTTAATTCCAGAATTGCATACTACATTTCTTGATATAGAACCTTGTTCTTTGTAGTTTTACGAGATTAAAAATTATAAGCCAAATTATCATGATACAATTATTACCGGGAGTAGCACTACTTATTTTATTCATTTTGATTTTTGTCAGGGAAGTGAAAATTGATCAAGAAAGATTAGGAAAGAAGATCGCTTGGGTGATGAACATATTATGAGGGAAATAGAGAAATTCCTGAAAGATAAAAAGAATGAGGGTTGTTATTCAGGTGAAATTGAATTGTCTTAGCTAAATAGAGGCTAATTTCCAAATGCTTCCTGAATACATTTTTTAAAGATTCACACCTTGAATCTTAAAGTTTTTCAACCCAATCCTTAATTCGTGAAACTATTTCTTCAAATGAAGGCTGCCCCTGATAATACAGGGCTGCTGTCTTTTTATACCTTTCTTCAAAACGTGCCCTACGTTTATCGTCCTTAAGCAGGAAGGCTTCATTTTTAGCAATCGGTATCTCAAAATCCTTTGTGGGAAAACGCGTCTCCTTGTGTATGTGGTATTCTTCTGTCCCGATGAATGCCTGCACACTAGCTTCGTTCAACAGGCAATATACATCATAATATTGTCGCATGAGGTTTTGCTTTTCCAGTCCTGCATTATCTTCCTGTTCCTGACGGAATTTGGTTGCAATTGTTTGTAATTTTTCTACTAACGTATATCCCGGATTGTAGCAGGCAACATCAATTGCACGATTGTCAATAATAGATACGTTGCTTTGTACAGCCTTTTCATAGGCCCAAGACGAGATTGTAAGACTACTGTTTGGCGTTACCGTATCGAATCCGGCTTCCAGCAGAATTCCTTCTTTCATGCCCGCAACAGGTTCTGTGGCTGTGTTGTATTTTAATCTTATTCCACCGCTTCTGTAATATTGCGGATCATCAAACTCATGATCCCTAACAACTGAAACAATTCCGTTTATATTTATATCGGCCGTTAGCCAATCATAAAAGTTTTTTCTTTTTTCAATATTGGCAGCCTTGTTGTTCTTTGGGTTTTCATTGATGCCCATTTCGACAGGCGGCTTGATGTGGATGTCGATATCTTCGGAAAAGCGATGGATAAAATTGTAACCTTTCGATAGGGAAGTACCTCCTTTTAATTCAAAAGTATATCCCTGCTGTTTTAGGCCATATAAGGTGTGCATGATCCAATAATCCTTTTCGACAAGTCCCGGTATAATATCCATTTCCTGCCCGACGATACGCAATAGGGCAGGGAAATCCTTATGGTTGTGCAGGTAATCAGGCATACTGTAAAGACATTACAGGTTCGAGCAACCTTTTTGTTTTGGCATTGCCATATTCTTTTAGGGAGCGCTGCAATTTCCGTACATTCATTGTATGTGCCCTGGATTTTACTTTTTCGAGAACTTCTTTTGAATCTTCTGCCAACAGTTCCAAGTTATTCACCAGATCGACAAGCAGGAACTCGGGTGTGGCTTTGCGTGGGAAATGCGGTTTTACACGAAATGAAAACGTTTTGCCGCCAAGGGTAAACTCGCCATGACGCTTGTGGTTGTATACTGTTTTCTGGTTATAGAGTTGCGTGGTTCCAACACCCAATGCATTATAAGCATTCAGGGAGGTAAGCAGGAATCGGTCGTCTTTCAGGAAACGGCGTACCAATACTTCTTCTTCGGGAGGTGTTTTTCCAAAAACCGTTTGTTCTGGATAGTGATAAAGCCCCTGCGAGAGTTTCAGCAACGTACCGTCTTTTACTAATGCATCCAAATGACGGTCTACCGATTTTGACCATTTAGCCAAATCAGCACGGCGGTATACCTGTCCGCGTTTTAAATGTCGTTTCAGTTCCTGTAACTTATCCATGATACAAAGGTAAGCAATAAGTGTTAATGAATGTATATTTATTGAAAATTCATGCAAAATTATATTATTTAAAATTATTTGCATTACAAGTAAAATCATATTATTATCATTAATATTATACAAGCAGGTTGTAAACAGTATATATTTGAACCAACTGCACCATAAACACATCTTGCCGATTCTTAAGTTTGTTGGTATTAAGCCTAAGAGGTAATTTCTATAAAGAACATCACAAAAAAACAATAAGAAAGGTATCAACTTAATCCCTAAACTAACGCGAATAATACTACAGATTGGGTGATTTTAATTTCGATTGTAAAATATCGAAAACTATTATCTTATTTTTACAGGCAATGAAAGCTGAAAAAATTATTTCATGGTTCCTTCCAAAAGAGGTGCGTTACAACAAAACACATCCACAATATCACGAGCTATATACCTTAATAGGCTCTACTGTTGTTGGAACTCTTACCATGATTTTAATTCCTTTCTTGTTGTATTATTCCGGTCACGATAAGGGTCTTTGGCTTTATTATCTCAATGCTTTATGCCATATAATAACATTGACATTTGTTAAATATACAGGTCACTACCGAACACCTAATATCATATCAGCTACAGTAGCCTATTTTATAATATATTCATGGATTGAAAGTACCGGGATGATATATTCCGTAAACATTTGTTTTATACACATATTTGTATTCGCTGCGATTTTGGTTGACCATAAATGGGGATGGACGACAATATTTTCTAATATTGTTTTTTTAGTGCTGGTTTACTATGGGAGTGTCAATAATCCTGATATTAACAATGAAGTCAGCACACTTGGAAGCCCGTTATATGCTCTATTACTGCATGGCATCATAACTTCATTCCTGGGAAGTTTTCTCGCTTATAGTTTGTATAATATCGAGGTCAGCCGTAAGAAGATTGTGTTGCTTCAGGATCAACAAATTAATCTGCTCGATGAAGCTGTACGGCAGCGTACAGAACAACTAAATAATATGCGGCAAACTATAGCAGCCGATTTTCATGACCAAACGGGTAATATGCTTGCGGCTATCAACAGACAAACATCAGTATTGCAAATAAAATTAAAGGATACAGAATTACTACCTATATTAAACAGCATAATAAATAACAGTAACGGGCTTTACGCATCAAGTAAGGATTTTCTCTGGAATCTCAATAATGATAGCGACAATCCTGAAATATTATTCCAATATCTTGCAAGCTATGGACAGAATTTTTACAACCAATTTGACATAAGTTTTTCGGCTGAAATTATGTGTTCAGTAAATCGTCTTCAGCAATTAAATCCATTTGCTTCTTTGAACCTAATCTACATTTTTAAAGAAGCAATGAGCAATATCGTAAAACATTCAGGAGCTAATGAAGTCGTTTTGAAAATGGAGATTGCAAATAATCGCCTAACTTGTGAAATTGCGGATAATGGTACTTGGAAAGAAAAGGATTCCGAAGCCCAACATTACGGCCTCAGAAATATGGAGCGAAGATCACTTCAGGCAGGTTTTTCGTATGAGCTCGTGCACATGCTACAAGGTACAAAGATAATAATAGCTTTGCCACTAAGCACCTACAATATTGAAAAGAAATGAAAATGAAGCGAATTATAATAATAGAGGATAACAAGGATATAAGAGAAGGCTTAGTAGAAGTAATACGAATTTCAGGAAGGTATGATGTCATAAACAGCTATGATAATTGTGAGAGCGCCATACGAAATAGTGCCAATGACCGTCCGGACGTTATACTGATGGATATCGACTTACCGGGAATGAGCGGTATCGAGGGGACATCACGGCTATCGAAACTGCTTCCAAATTCAGTCGTTCTGATCATTACTGTTTTTGAGGATAGTGATAAAGTATTTCAGTCGTTATGTGCCGGTGCTGGCGGATACATCGTCAAGAATTCTGATGTACATCAAGTTCTAAGGGCAATAGATGAAGCACTTAGCGGTGGCGCGCCAATGAGTCTTACTATTGCTAAGATGGTTGTAAAGTCGTTTAAACTTTCACCCGATTCTCCATTAAGCGATAGAGAAACTCAAGTGCTGCAGGGCATTTCCCAAGGTAAATCATATACCAAAATTGCTGACGATCTGTTTATAAATAAAGAAACTGTAAGGACCCATATCAGGAATATTTATCAAAAACTTGCCGTAAACAGTAAAGCCGATGCCTTGAAAGTTGCAGGCAATAACCGGTGGATTAAATAGTGTAAAGCACAAATTATAATAGTTCCCTGATACTGACGTAAAATGACAGTTATTAAAATTAGGACTCCCAAAAAGTTCGAGGGTTGTGCCGGGAAGTCGAAGCTTTTTTAGACTTTTTGTATTCTGTTAGCCCTGGTATAAAGAAGAAGCTAAAAAAATCACCCAATTTGTAGGATGTGTTTTTCTTTCAGAGTCAAGTAGATTTGTAGATCTATATCCTAGTTATCTATATTCAATGAAATCTAAAAGCATTTTCTTTCTGATCCTATTAATTACCTGCCTCAACTCGATACATGTATTTGCTCAGGATGATGACGAAGGTCCCGAGCCGCCTCCGCCTGCACCCATTAATGATTTTATCACTCCGGCAGGCATGCTTTGTATCGCCTATGGCTGGTATGTTGTCAATAATAAACGAAAATTAACCACCTTTAAATGAGATATGCGTGAAATGTGATAATTACCAATTGCTATATGTTTTGGCCTTCCTTTTAACAGGATTTGGCATTAAAGCTCAAGGATTGAATGTAAATAATATGCATGTTGGTTCTGGTGTGGAATTGCACAGTGCTTGTGGAGCAGTAACAATCGGAAACAATGTAATTACAAATCGCTCTGCTACTCCAGGGATAATATCATTCGGAGCATTGCCGTCGGATATAAATGTTACAGGATATATCGATGGCCTTGTACGAATCTATAATAATACAGGTTCCAGTTACTTTCCTGTAGGTAATGGAACAACAGCCTCGCCAATTGCCTTTGCAGATATTGCAAATCCTGCGTTGCCTTTTACCGCATCTTATAGTGCTTTAGGTTCAGGCAATACTACTCTGCACAACCAGGCACTATTTATGGTGCTAAATCAGGAACAGTGGAATATAAAAGGCAGCAATACTGCTTCGGTAACATTAAGATGGAATAACAATAGCGGTATAGCACCGATAGCTTCTGCTTATTCGCTGGAGATTTCCGATATAGTCATAGCGGCCTGGGACGGCATGCAGTGGATCGCAATTCCATCTTTGGTCAATTCAGGAAGTGCCTTTACGCAAGGTTCCCTTACTACGCTTGCCCCAGTTAATTTCAATCAATATTCCTTATTTACTATTGCCCTTAAGCGTGAATGTGCCGAAATCGTTGACGCTACAGATATCACTGTTTGGAATGGCAGCTGGAGTAACGGCCTGCCAACAGAATACAAAATGGCCATCATCAATACTCCTTTTACTGTTACGCCATTTACCTCATTTTCTGCAAATAGCCTCGAGCTTAATGCTGAAGTTACAATACAGAACGGTGCTTACCTGGATGTTGTTAAAGGTGTGTCAGGCACAGCTATCCTAAATATAGCTTCAGAAGGGAGTTTCGTGCAACGTTCATCTGCCGGCCAGTCTCCGCAAATAGTAGTAGAGAAGACGACAAGGCCTCTTAGAAAATGGGATAATGCCTATTGGGGACCTCCGGTACAGGAAGATATTAAAAATCAGATACCTAACGCAACAGCCGTAGGTTACCAAATGCCAGCGCTTGAAAATGCATTGAAGTATGTATCTGAAGCCGGTGCCGATGGTTCATGGAAGCCACTTACAGCGACTGTTCCGGGGCACGGCTTCATTACACGTATAAAATCACAGCCTCCATTTATAAACAATGTCGTAACGGCCAAGGTTAATTTTCCCATGCAGGGTACTGCAAACAACGGTAACGTTACCGTGCAACTTGGCAGTGCCGTTACCGGTGCGAGAAGTTATAATCTGCTGGCAAATCCCTATCCGTCAGCTATCGATGCGGGAGCTTTTCTAAGGGAGAACCCAAATTTAGGCGGAGCAATATATTTATGGACATCCAATGGTTTTAATAGTAGCGGTACCACAGCCGATTATGCTATCTGGACAATGGCCGGAAGCGTTGCCGCATCTCCGATAGATATGCTTCCTACAGGATATATCGCATCAGGACAGGGTTTTATGGTTAAAGGGCTTACTGCGAATGGCGAGGTTGTTTTTAATAACTGTATGCGTGTTGATGGCGATAATGATAACTTTTTCAGGAGTGCAAATGAAAATAACCGCTACTGGCTTAACCTGACCAATGAAGCAGGCATATTCAGTCAGATATTGGTGAATTATATGGAAGAGGCTATTTATGGCTACGATAGGCTGTATGATGCCCCACGAAACAGTGTAAGCTCATCACAATTATATTCGTATATAGAAAATTCTAAATATGCTATTAATAGCCGACCTGACTTTGATGTTGCAGATGTTGTTCGATTGGGAGTATCGCGCGTAGAAACAGATACGGATAACTTTACTATATCATTGCACCAACCCGAAGGTGTTTTTACAGATGACACTGTGATTATTTACCTGCATGATAAGCTCCTTGGCATATACCATAACCTAAAACAGGGTAATTACAGTTTTATTGCAAGCGACCTGCAAAACAATGAGCGTTTTGAGATAGTATATGAAGCTGCAGCCATGGGTACAGGAGATATAGCGATACAAGTCGTAGCCATGACGATCAATAACGGCAACTTTTCTTTAAACAGTAAGCTACCAGTAAGTTCCATAGCTATATATGAAATTACAGGCAGGCTGATACAACAGTATAACAAAGTAAATAATACAGTTTATAACGCTTTATTTAACCACGCACAGGGTGTGTACATTGCCAAGGCAATATTACAAAACGGTACTGTAGCAACCCAAAAATTAATCAATGGCAGATAAAATGAAAAAAATACTTTTAAGCACGTTAGCCCTTTATTGTATTTCTACCACTGGGCAAGTCAAAATAGGGAACAACCCCACAACTATTGGTACTAGCAGCCTTCTTGAACTTGAGAGTACAGACAAAGCCCTTGTGATTTCCCGTGTTGCAAACACGGCTGCTATAACGGCTCCTGTAAATGGCATGATGATATACGACATGTCAGAAAACAGGTTTAAGATATACGAAAATGGTGGCTGGGTAAACAGCACAGCTGCCGTCTCAGGACTGGATGCAGCCTATGATAAAGGGGGAGCCGGTGCAGGCCGTGAGATCATTGCCGATGCCGGAGCCGTACACATTGCCGGTTTTGATGGTTTTAAGGTAACCGGTGTCCTTAACGAGGGGAATATATTACCTAACTTGAATACCGGAAGCCATATGTTCTTCAGCCCCCGCAAGGCTGCTTTTAGATCGGGTTATGTAAATGATGATTCTTGGAACAACAATAATATTGGGGACTATTCTTTTGCCTCGGGATATAGCACCAGGGCTTCGGGAGCTTATTCCACAGCCATGGGATTATCTTCGAGTGCTTCGGGCAACTATGCAACAGCCTTGGGCATGCAAACCATAGCCTCAGCAAGCATTTCAACAGCTATGGGTTATTTGACGGTTGCTTCGGGATATAATTCAACCGCAATGGGAGTGGGAACCCTCGCGCAATCCAGCCATGAAACGGCAATGGGAAGTTACAATACGAGCTATAATCTTGCCGAAGACGGCGCGGTGAGCTGGAATGGTACAGATCGTCTTTTCTCAATTGGTAACGGCACAAGTGCATCGAGCCGTTCGGATGCGTTAATAGTATATAAAAACGGTAACCTTACCGCCAATGGAACCATTACCTCAAATGGTAACTTTACCGCCAATGGCAATATTGTGTCAAGTGGTAGCGTTACGGCAGAAAGTATTGTAACTAATAATTTTACCACAAATGATTTTACTACAAATGGTATTCTAAAGGTAACGGGATCAATCAACCAGGGTAGTGTACTCAGTAATTTGAGTACTGGAACGCACATGTTCTTTTATCCCCGTAAAGGAGCTTTCAGGGCAGGACATGTTGAAGGGACACAATGGAACGATTATGATATAGGCTATCGCTCAGTCGCCATGGGATTAAATACAATAGCATCAGGAGAAAATTCAATAGCTATGGGAGTTCTAACAATTGCTTCAGGGACGGGATCAACGGCTATGGGGGAGAGTACAACAGCATCGGGAAATTATTCAACTGCTATGGGAGGTACAACATTGGCTTCAGGGACGGGATCAACATCTATGGGAGGGAGTACAACCGCTTCAGGCAGAAATGCAACAGCTATGGGAGGCGGTACAATGGCTTCAGGACAAGGAGCAACAGCCATGGGATATAATACAACGGCTTCAGGATATTACTCAACCGCTATGGGTTTTGAAAATACCGCGCCATCTTTTGCTGAAACCGTTATAGGAGCATACAGTACAATATATTCCCCTTCCAGTAATTACGGTGATGGTTTGGCCGCTTGGAACCCATCAGACCGACTTTTTACGGTGGGCAATGGAAGTAAAAACTTCCTCAGCGGCAATATCTCACGTTCGAATGCGCTGGTAGTAGAAAAGAATGGTAACCTTACTATAAGCGGTAATGCCTTTAAACCAGGTGGCGGCGCTTGGACGGCAACATCAGATGCAAGGCTTAAGCAGGATGTAAAAAAATACACCGACGGACTGAATAAAGTGCTTGCCATAAATCCTGTAACTTATTATTATAATAAATTATCAGGCAACGACACTACTAAAGAACATGTTGGTGTAATTGCCCAAGAACTGCAAAAAACAGTTCCTTATATGATTGGCAGTTTTACAAAAAATGGCACAGAATATCTTAACGTGGATAACAGTTCCATGACCTATATGCTTGTTAATGCCATAAAGGAATTAAATAATGAAATACAGAACCTGAAGGCTCATAATAAAGAATTAAATGTCCAAAATATAGAGTTATCTGTATATAAAATAAAAGTAGAAGAGCAAACCAAGCGCCTTGAACAATTGGAACGCACAGTGCTTGCCCTTATGGAAAATGGTCAGACAAAATCTAAAGATAATATAGCAATGTCAAAATAAAACAAATATGATGAAAAGAATACTCCTAACCTTATTTTCGATGTATGAAATTGCAAATCGACAAGATAAGTTATTTAAGAAATGGTTACACAAGATTGAGGAGAAACCATGTGAAATCCGTTTTCATCTTTTTCTGGGGCTATCGCATATTGATCTTACCGGCGAGTCACTTTCAAAAAAATTGATGTCAGAGGTATTTAAATTTGTACTTTTTGACAAATGGCTAAAGGCAAATGGCAATCACGCAACACTCACCAATGAGTTTCTGAAAAGCGTTGACAGTAAGGATTTTTATGAGTTCTTCTCGAAAGTTTTCCAAATGAATAGTGTTGCAGTTAACGAACATATAATTTCAAGGGAAATTTATCCTGAATTGTGGGTGGTGTTAGATTATTTTTCCAGAAGTGTACCTAAAGGTACGGAGTGGAATGAGTTGGGCGACCTGCGAAAGAAGCCTTTATATCAGCTAAAAAATGGAAATTATCTCATTTTGGATTTCGGTTTTATATTGGATAAGTTCTTTTCCGGTATTTATCATGACCTAGTTGGCATGGCGAGCGCGAACAAGAGTAATTTTCATCTGGATTATAGTAAAGAATTTGTCGAGGAAGCACTTTTAGTAAATTCCCTTAAGGCTACATTTGGCAAATCGTATCTGCAATTTTCCGAGAAAAGAATGAAGGCCAATGGCAAGAAAGTTGAGAATTTGGCAATGCCTGATTATTATATCCGGAATGGTAATAAGGTCATGATCTTTGAGTGCAAAAATTCATTCCTCTCTCAGAAAAACAAAGTAAGCCTAGATTGCGATTTAATCGAGACGGAAATCATGCAGAAATTTGTCGAAAACTCAGGCAAAAGAAAAGCGGTGAGACAGTTAAGTAATTTCATAAGTAATGCAAGCAATGGCAAGTATTTGTATTTTGATAATGTAAAAAAGCTATCTAATATTGTTTATTACCCAATTCTTGTCGTAACAGACAGCACATTGACTTCTATAGGGTTCAACAAGCTATTTAATGAATATTTTGATAAAGATTTAATAGAAAAAGACCCTGGACTTAAAAAACGGATAAAGCCGTTAACCATCATTCATATCAATGACTTTTTGTATTACAATGTATATTTGAAGAAACTCGACGCAGAGATTAATAACTACAATGATTTTCTTCAAAAGCAAAATGTAATTGACCGTATGATTTCCTTTAGCACTTATCTCCACGTAGAGCGCCTGCTTGGAAAAAAAAGCCTAAACAGAAACAATCTGAATGCTATTTTGAGGGATTCGTTTTTGTCTGAAGAAAAGAAATAAATTATTAATTATGAAATTCGAGGATTTTCAACGATTGTTTTTCTATGTCCAGAATAACCCTGGACAGGAAAAATGGACATTTAGCTCACTGCAACCGGGAATACATTATACCATCCGTTACTGGAGTGGAAAAAAGACGATCGATTTTCACCGAAAGGATGAGAACACGGGCGAGTATTATACCTATTTCGAAATATCAACATTTAAGTTCCTGCTGCTAATGCGCAGATTTACAAAAGTAAACGAGTACCTGATAAAAGAGTTTTGGTTAGGCCGCAAGATAAATCCCGGGAAGCTAAGAAGGAAACAATGCTGGCTTATTGCATTGGATAGTAAAAATAGCACCTATCCCGAACTGCACAAAATATACGGCGGTGGCAGAAGAATGAAAATCAAAAAAGACTTTAGTTTTAATGCGGCTATCGATGCATTGGAATTTATTGATGCTAAAGAATTGCAAAATTGTAACGAGGGATCATTTTTGGTTTGTAGCTATAAGAGCGGAAATTTAGTATGTCAGGGATGGGTGGTAAAATATGCGATGTTAAAAGGAAATTATTTCATTACGAAAAAGGATTTTAATTTGTATTCAAAATTATTGTTGGTAGTAATGCATAACCTTATATCAATGACAAGTTTTGATAATAGCGAAGAAGTACGAAAAGAAATCCGTAATATATTGACAAAAAAATATAGTACAGTACACAGACAATTGTTAGCAGATTAGTTTATTCTACTTATTATCATAATTATAATATCGTTTTAACGTTTTTTGATCCATCCATATTTTTACATCGGCATCATCAATTGCTGCATTATGAAGTGCAAATGCTATCGCAATTAATTGCTTTAATACAAAAGGTTTATTAAATCCCGAAAGCTCGGTAGGTTTATATTGCTTTAGTAAAAGTGTCAAATTCTCAGAATATGGAAGGATATAGCGATTGGTTTCATTATTAGAAAACCAAGCCGCCAAATACGCCAAACCAGCTTCGAGTCCGGGCTCTTTTTTCATTATACATTTATTAATTAAAAGTTGAATTGAAATGGAAATTTCATCGTCAATACGATCATTATAAATAGCATCTGATAATTCAGTCAGTGCCCATACTACGATTGATTTATCTTCAGACAGAATACCTTCCTGAATTTTCTTAAAACCCTTTGAAAGCTTGTAATGTATTTCTATTTTTTCTCTCCGACTGTAATAGTCTGGTTCTGTATTTAATGTTTTTTCCTCATCCCGAAGAAATTTTACCATTTCTTCCAATATTGATTTAAATGAATTATCAGGTCTTCGTTCTAACCATTTCAAAATCCTGTCATATTCATAAATTAATTTTTGATAAATTTCAATCAAATCATCCGTAGACCAAAAACCCGGGTAGTTTTTGTTAATATAATCCAACTGTATAAAATCATAACCCATACTCATTGACTTTAAATCCGGCTGTATGCCTGACTTCCACAATTCAGGAGAATTAAGTATATAAGATTTTATTTTATCGATTACGATTCTGTCGTTCTCAGAGAAAAATAATAAAATCTTCAGGAGCCTTTGACTTGTAATTTTCGAGAAATCTTGTTTACCAATTTTATGCCGGATGTTATTTATTTGCGCTTCGGTAAATTTATCGTGCATGTTTCCAATGATGAACCAACTGTTTTCATCGTTTCGCAAATCCTTAATAAATTTATTTATTAAAAAATCTAACTGTTTATTTTGAAAGATGAGGTTACTATAGAAACTGTTTTTATTAAGGAAATATATAAAATCGGATACTGTGCTATTTTGTACGTTTCGAAAACAGAAAGTTATAATTTCATATACTGTGGTTTCCTTTCTGATGTACACCAGTGCTTCAGTTATAAATGTATATTCCTCATTTCTATGTGAATCTAGAGCCATTTCTGTAAATCGTGGTTGGTTAATTATCTCAAGAAATTTATCCTCCCAAATGTCAGAAGTTACGGCAACAAATAATTCTGAGCAAAAATATAAACTGCTTCTTTTATAACGGCTTGGACAGTCAGGGCTTAAATAATTATCCAAAATTACCGTCATTATATGATCAAGATCGAAAATTAACCTGTCAGAGTATGCATAGTCCTGCGCAATGCGTCGTATTGCTTTTTCATTACCGTAGGACAGCGTATAAAATAATACGGGAAAAGGAAACTGTTCATATACATTCATAAGAATAGAATACCATTCTTCAATTACCTTTAGATAGGAATTTCCTATGTTCAACGCCAATCCTGATTCTATTAAAATTTGTATATATTGGATGCTTTTCCCTCCAGCTGTTAAGCCGCGAGACAGAATTTCTTCAGTTGTTACCGTAAATCTTTCGGCTCCATAAGGCTTAATCTTTTCGGGTTTTGATTTTATTGATTCGTAGATACTGGTCAACCTTTTGGAAATGGTTATAAAATCGAGTCCCTCAAGCTGCGTTATGATATCGCTTAACTCTTTATCCCTGTCAAATTTTACTGCAAACCTCAAATAATGCAGCATTTCGTAATAATATAGTTGCTCCTGTAATGATTCACTTTCAAAAAAAATCTTATGGCTTTGTAGATAAGCTTCTGCCTTCACTAAATTAACGTTAGCAAGTAGACCGGCTTTTTTTAATATGAACGGACCTTCATCAGGATTCCAGTTGTCCAATACTTCCTTGAGTTCTGAGAAATTTAAATTAAATGCAAAGTAAAGCGCATTCTCGAATATGAAAATGTCCTTATCTTTTTTTTCTAAAGCACTATTATTATTAAATTTTACTCGATCATTCCGAAGAACTGCGTCATGCAAACGGAATCTTTTTAATTTATTTGTCAGTTGTTTATCCTGCTTACAGAAAGTTTCAATAAGTACAAGATCATCATCATCCCACGTTGAGTCAATTGGCAATAACAAGTCATAGAATGCAGTAAAAATTAAATCCATAATTTTTATCTGGTCGCTTGCCTTTTCGTTTTGTAATATGGAAAAGGGAAAATTCAATAAACTCTCTCGGTTAAACCCTGACTTAGTATCATTTAAAGATATCCGTTGCTTATTCTTTATTTTAGAAATAACTGCATACTCTTTAATAAGTAAAGCGGTATCAATTTTAGTCGGGTTTATGGTGTTTACATTATCCCATGCACTTTGATATCCCTGAGCCTGGAAACGTTCAATAAAAACTTTGACAGGAGATGCATTGTTGCTTTTTAAATATAAAAAGAAAATTGAAAGTAAATCTTTGGGATTATTATCTACGGGCAGCTTGTTTTTAGTTTCTTTTTCAAGAAAGCTTATTACTGCGGGATTTTTCAACGACAGATGGAAAATCCGGTAATTTTCATAAAATAGCTGACGATCTTTATCTACTGGATAATCACTCACATCTATAATGAATATTTTGCTGCTTTTGATACCCTTTTCACTACTACCGGCCTCCAAGACATCACGAACCCATTTTATCCATTCAAGAAAATTAGGGTCAGAACCTGAGAAACCAACAAGACAGTAAGATTCCTGAAGTAGCGAAATCCTCATCAATTGCGTAAACGCTTCGTGCTTTACTGGATATGAATCGTAATCGTCTTTTGAGATTATATAGTGTGTCCTGATGTCATTATCAAAGCCGTAAGAAGTCTTTCTAAGTGTGCCGTGAAGTTTAATGATATTTTTATTTCGTTTGACACTCAGCTCAGAAGATTTTATAATAGGTATAACACAATGTGATAGTGCATTGGTCATCTGTAAAATTTCACGTTCTCTGCGTTTAATATCATTTTCGATGCGATTAATATTATTTTCAACCGCATCACTTTCCAACTTTAATTTTGATAATTTTTGATAGCCATCTTCACCTAATGCCTCTCTCTCAAAATTTGTTGTAGCAATTGTATAATCGTCAACATTTAATTTGTGATATTTTTTTATCAGGATTTCAAAAGGACGTAATTTTTTAATTAATCCGTCTTTTCTTTTTCTTTCCGCTTTTTGATTATTATAAAGTTTAGTTATATCCTTTTCAGTTTTTTTAATTGCATCGGTAATAACCTTTTCATCGTCAATGTCATTTGCTTCTTCTAGCATTTCATCATAATTGGTAGTGTAAATATTGTTCCAGGGAAGATTAATAAGCGATTTGTGCAAAGCCAGCATATTATTATCTAGTGGAATAGTATAATCAAAGCCATCATACGTTCCTGTCAAAAACTTTTTTTTCCTGATTGTCGTGACACTAGGTACCCGTTCTTCAATATAGCTTGCAATTGCTTCATCAAATCCCTTTTTCTTAGTAAATAACGATACAACTTCAAGGAAACCTACCTGATTTATAAATTCTGTGACCTGCTCTTTTATGAAATTTTCCTTGTCTGTAGCTTTTTTTCTTTGCGATGCAAATTTTTTTTCAGCATCCTTACTATGTAAAAAGTAAGCCATGTCAAATAAAAGTTCGGACCAGGATGGAAAATAATCGTGTACATTTTTACTGAAACCTGCACCAACTAAGACTGACATTTGCCTATTTTCCAGTTTGGATTTAATATTTTTTAATGCTACAATTGAAGGGTGGTTTTCCATTATTTCGTTATTTACTACTATTATAAAATTAACTTAAGGTTGCTTTTTCGGTCGACTTTGATATTATATGAGTTTTTTCATAAACTACTGATAGCTAAGGGTAGTCGACCAGTTGGCTGAAAATCCGAAGAATAAGTTAATATCGGTTTTTTCTTGATTCTTTCGATTTATATCATGAAGTTCAATTAATTTTCACCTAACGTCCTATGGCTTTACAGCTGCGGAAATTGGAACTGAGTTTTCTCTGCCAAGATAAAACTTTCTTGATAAAAGAGAACATTCAATTACTGAAACCAGCACAGTTTGCTTAACCATAATCATTTTATTTCCTTGAATTTTGATATATAATTTGATCTCATTTCGCGCGAACGTTGTATCAATTTGAAAATGGAGAGGAACGCCGATTGTTTTATGTTGCCATGACACGGGCCAAAGAAAAGCTGTATCTCATAGCCGACGCCAAAGATAAATCAAAATCTATATTGGAACTGGAAGGAAACGTTGAGCAGCTCGAACTAAAAAAATACCCGAACTGCATTTCGGCAGATTTAATCAAAAGGTCAGGCGTTACGAATCGCCGCGAATGGGCGTTTTGGGGTTGTAGTAATTATGCTTATGGGTGTGAATTTCAGGAGTGGATTTAAGCACGGATTGCAAATCCGCGCCATCGGGTGTAGTACACAAATGAGTAATCAAGACTTTCGAATTCAACAAGATATTTCTCGACCTCGGCATAAGATTGATTAGGTTTAGTTATGATAATTTCTGAATCTTTCCAACTTCCACCATTTGAAGACTTCAAAAAATTAGTTACATTTTTAATATCTAACTCGACACCTTTTAGATAAGGATAACCCGGACTGCCGATTAATAATGCTTTTCTTTTCATGTACTGGTTTGATTATTACCATTCAAATATTTTAATTTACATTTGAATTGTATGACGAAGTTAATCAATCAATTAAAACCAACACAAAAAATGTATGTGGCATAACATTATTGGGGGTAGAGTAATAATTGGAGGATTATTATTTAGCCAGAAAAGGAATATAAAACTTAGGAGAGAAGCTGCTGAGTCGTTACGAAAGAAAAAACTGTCGGTTTTTTGAAAATATTTTCAGTGAAATTCAAATGGGTGTTTCTACACACTTAAATAATTCTTCGTCTAAGGCCTTTTATAATAATAAGAAAAAGGAGGATTGGAAACTTACTTACTTACTTACTTACTTACTTACTTACTTACCATTATACAAATCAGTCAAGGGCAAACGATTTATTGATGTTGGGATTATTGACGAAAAAGTAAACGCTATCAAACAATTCCTGTTACTACCTGATACCATTGATGCTGATGTTGAAAAATATAACGCATCTTTCGTGCCTTCGGAATTGAGCAAGTACGAATATTTATTTGACAATGTTGAAGGCCGTAAACTTGATTTACAGCAACGAGCCGCTATCGTTCAGGATGAAGATAACAACCTGATTATTGCAGGAGCGGGTTCAGGTAAGACTACTACAATTGTTGAAGAGGTCAATTATTTGATAGAGTGGGGCTATGCCAGGCCGGATGAAATCCTGCTGATTTCGTTTACTAATGACAGTGCCGCGACGCTTGCCGGGAGATTGGACAATCCCGATGTTGAGGCGATGACGTTTCATAAGTTTGGGATGATATTATTACAAAGGTCGACGGCAGGAAACCATCAATATATGATGAACTATAATTCAATTCTTTTATTAAAGTGCATTTGCTGAATTGGTATCAGAGCCAGATTATCTTGATAAAGTGAACTCCTACTTTATCGATTTCCTGAAACCAATTGTAGACGAATGTGAATTTAAAAATCAAGGAGAACAAATACAATTCCTAAAAGACAATGATTACCGATCGTACCAATTAAGCAGCGACAGGACGACTTACAGGCTTGAAATCGTGAAAAGTATAGAAGAATGCCAGATTTCCAATTTTCTGCTGTTTAACAATGTCGATTACAGTAAGCTTTTTTGCACATACTGAAGTCATATCGCTTATAAGCTATCTAAATTAATTATGAAGAAATCCTTATAAGAATCGTATATGTTTGCTTGCTTTAATACAATCAAATGTTATCTTCTATTTAATGCAGTAGGTGCTGATATATTGAATAAGGTATTAAGTTGGTGGATAAATTGATTTAGCGATGGGTCAAGTTGTGGATCTAGCCTTTCCGGATAATACGAGTAATCTATTTTATTTCCTTCAATGCAGGAAAACATGTCATAATCGAGGCCGAGGGGGTATTCTTTTATTGCCGGATTTGGAATCAAGGGAGGATAAGCAACAATATCTAAATCAATGGCCCAAACAAAATCGATATGATCGAATTTGCAATACTCTAAATGTTCGCCAATTTGTGCCCATACACGTCTCGATTCAATTTCTGACGCATTATTTGCAATTCCGTCCGAAACTGTCCAGCCGGTAGCAGCAATGCTTTCATCTAATATACCTTGTGCTTTATATATTACTGTATCGTAGATTAAACCATCCATATGTCCGCCCCCATATACGATAATAGCATTTTTGGAGATATCTGCCAATGCAGTAAAAATCGTTGCGCTAATAACGTCATGTTCTATTCGAACTTTATGTGACGTCATTCTGTCAATATCCATGGCCTTAATCATTTTATCAATTGCATCTATACGTTTGCGATATTTTCTATTAGATTCGTATAGTTTTTGCGTCTGATATTGTTTTTGTATTTCAAACATTTCGTGTTTGATACTATCAACCGTTGAATTGGAATATTTACGGTAAATATCTTCATATTTTCTTTTAAGTCTCTCTGTGCTCGTATACACATATGTATCATAGGGATTACGTGAATCCATGCATATTATAGCTATATCCAAGTCTAGGGCGTGTAAAATAAGCGACTTTTTAAGTTGCCAGTTTTCATCGTAAGCAAATGCATGTAAATCTTCTATGATTTTGCGAGCTTCTTTTTTGTCTTTCGGACTTTTAAATGCATCACTATAGTTCCATAACATGATCATGACAAAAGGCGGTAACTCTAATCCTAATGTCTGTAAACGGTGTTCTTTTTTAAGCTCCTCAAGATGTTCGTCAATGTATTTTAAATGGCTTGATTGATCGTGCTGTTCTCTTAGCATCAAAACATGACCACCGGTACTTTTTGGCAGCCTTTTATTTAATACAGCTTTACCATTGGGAAGAATTCTCTGTTGCGCATACAAAGAAAAACTGGAGAGAATTAGTAAGCTGATAATCAGTGTTTTCATAATCAATTTGATTCGAGGAAAAAAAGGCTACAGGCTGACGAAACGAAGTTATAAAAATAAAAACGAACTTTTACAACTGAAACAGCGATTGCGCAAAACCGCTGTAACAAACGGTTTAATCTTTAAATATCAGATAATTATATCGTTCAAAAGCATTCAAGGTAATCTCTGAAAACTCGTGAATTTTTCTAAACTCTAAATCAGAAAATCCTAAAGCTTTTGTTATGAAATCTGTTCCTGTTTGAAAATAATTTGGATTTTCTCTCTTGCATAAGCAGCAATAGCAATACTTGAATTATATACAACTTTATCCAAATCTCTGATTGTTTTATATTTTGGCAACATGGAGATATCTGTGAAAAGGGAAACTTGCCAAAATTGATTCATTCCTAATTTTCCAAAACGATAAGTAGTATACTCATTTAGTGTAGGCCAATCTATGGGTTTGTCTAAAATACTTAAATATTCTTTTTTAATTAAATTTTGTTGGATAGGCACTTCAGATAGATTTACATTAAGTCGTCGTTTAATCTTTTCTATTATAGTTTCATAGCCTTGAGATGAATTAGCACTTAATCTATCAACAAGTATTGGTGCAAAGTCATGTACTTCTTGTTTTGTAACATTATGCCAAATAGGCATAACTCTTTTAGCCTTATCTCCATCATTTGCAAAATATGAATTGATTTCGGTGTTCGTCCAACCTTTTTTAATATAGTTTTTACTTAATATTACGACTACAAATTCTGAGTTTTTTAAACCATAATTAATCGATTCTGTAATGCTATGCCCCAGTTGAATTTCATTTTTATCATACCAGTTTGTTATATCATTCTTAGAAAGTGTCTTAGCAAAAGTATCAACAAAGCTTTCTTTATCTTCAGCGGCATGTGAAATAAAGATTTTCCATCTATAATTATTATTTTCTTCCATATTTAACGGTTGTAGTTATAAATTGCTGGTAACGTCTTGTGGCTTTGCGACTGTCGCGGAAATTGAAAATGAGTTCGCTCGGCTGGAATAGACGAAATTATTAAATTAAAACGTAATTTCATAGCTAATTCAGCAATAGCTTAAACCACCGTTATTAGGATTATCTTTGAAGCTCGGGATTACAATTCATTTATTTCTTGATACTTAAATAAAAAATAACAGCTTCTTGATTGAGGAATAAAAATGTAAATCATCGAATAAATATGCTTATAGTCGTAAAAGATAATCGAATATACTTTTTTATGATTAATTTTAAATAAGAATTTAGTTACAATTCGATACAAAAGGAGATATTAATTAATAATTATAAATTGTAATGGCAAGAAAATGTTTTATATCATTTAAGGCGGAAGATATCGAATATAAAAAGTTTATTCAAAATGATCTAGATGTTGATATGATTGATAAATCTTTAGACGTACCTATTGATTCTGAAGATGAGGAATACATAATGCAGCAAATTAGAAAAGATTATCTTTCGGATTCAACGGTTACAATACTTCTAATTGGTGAATATGGTAGCGAAAATCTTGGGTGGAACGAACAAAGATATCTTAAACGAGAATTACAAGCTTCGCTATACAATGGAAAAAATAATACCAAGAACGGTATTTTAGGTGTAGTTCTCCCAGAAATGTATGGTACAATTTATACTGGCTCTGGAATGTGTGCAACTTGTGGAAAAAGTCATCGATACGTTAATATTAATGATTCAACAATAATAAAAGAATTTAGTTACAATTATTACATCCCAAATAACAAGTGTGCGTGGGGTGAAGATGATAAATACTGCGTTTTGGTAAAATGGGACGACTTTATTAGAACTCCAGAGAATTTTATTGAAGCTGCTTTTTTGAAAAGAAGCACTGATATCGCTTCTAAAACTAAAGTAAGACCATAAGTTATATGCAAAATATACAAAAAACGTGTTTTGTAATAATTGGCTATGGGCCGAAAATGGATTATGCGACAGGTCGTGAACTAGATTTAGATAAGACATTTGAATATATAATTAAGCCATCATTTGAGGAACTTGGATTTTTGTGTTATCGTGCCAGCGATATTTCTCACAGTGGTGTCATAGATATACCTATGTATAATAGTATTTTGAAAAGCGATTTCGTTTTGGCTGATTTATCGACATTGAATGCAAATGTTTTATATGAGTTAGGTATAAGACATGCTGTTAGAAAAAACACTACCATAATTATTTCTGAAAAAGAACTAACATATCCATTTGATTTAAACCATATAATAATCGAACCTTACGAGCATCTTGGTTCTGCGATTGATTATGGTGAAGTTTTAAGATTTAAGGAGCGCTTGCAAGAAAAAGTTAAAGCATTAATTGAGAATCCACAAGTTGATAGTCCACTCTACACTTTATTTCCAGATTTGGAAGTCCCTACTTTCACGAAAGAAGAAATCGAAGATATAAAAGAAAACATTAAGGATGAAGGTTCATTATCGGACTTCATGGTTGCAGCTGAAGAGGCAAAGAATAATAAGGATTATGCTAAATCTATCGAATATTTAGAAAAGGCATTATCTTTAAATCAAGACAATGTGCTCGTAACTCAAAGGTTAGTCTTAGCAACTTACAAATCGGAAGTTCCAGATAAATTAGGCGCTCTTCAAAAAGCACTGAAGTATCTGCATAATTTAAATCCTATGACTTCGATTGATTTGGAGACGTTAGGACTTTCTGGGGCAATATATAAGAGATTGTTTGAAATTGATAATGATCCTGAGAACCTTAAAAAGGCGATTTGGTTTTATGAAAAAGGTTTTTATATCGGAAGCGATTATTATAATGGTATTAATCTAGCATTTTTATTTAATATTAATGCTTTACAAACCGACAACAAATTCGAAGCTATTGCGAATTTTAGTAACGCTAAGCGAGTTAGGGTAAAGGTTAAAGAAATATGTGAAAGTCATTTTAAAAATCAGAACTGGAACTCCAGAGATGATAAAATTTGGATATTGTTGACCGTTGCAGAAGTAGAGTATTCGTTGCGAAATTTCGGTGAGGAAGCCAAATACATAGAGCAGGTTAAAAAGTTTGGCGATACAGATTTTGCTTTTGATTCCTACTATCGTCAACGTAATCACTTGATGGGAGCGATAGAAGAATTTGAAGAGAAATTTAAAGAAATTAATGATAATTAAAAAAACAATTTATGAGCAAAATAAAAGTATTTGTTAGTTATGATCATAGTGAAGATGCACATTATAAAAATCTATTAAAGGCTTGGAGCGCAAACCCTAGATTTGATTTTGAATTTGATCAACGCTCTCCTGATGTTGCTATTAATAGCATATATGCACCTGCAATACAAAGTGCACTAACTACAATGATGAAACAAGCCGATTATCTTCTAGTATTAATTGGTTCAAAGTCGTACAATAGCAATTGGATGAATTGGGAAATTCAAAGAGCCAAGCAAGCAGACGTAAAACTAAAACTTGTGGCAGTAAAATTAAGTTATTATAATACAACTCCCGGCGGACTTTTAAATTCCTCAACCTCATTTGCTAATTCCTTTACGCAGGATGCGATAATCCTTGCTCTTGACAAAGCAACTAACAATTATTAAACCTACAAAATTGAAACAAACAGAATTTCCAGGTGTCCAAAGAGCCGCTGATAAGGCATCCAACCAAGCACAAAAGTTTTACATGAATATGGTAAAAACTAATCTGATTTCAGGTGTGCTTGCAGCGCTTCTAACAATTTTTAATTTTGAAAGTGAAGAGCCTAAAGTATATATTTATGCCATATCGTTGGTCTTGATGATTGTTGGACTGGGATTAACAGTGGCAATAAAATATTATAAATTTGAAGATTTGTGGTATCAGGGAAGAGCATTAGCCGAGTCTGTTAAAACGCTTACTTGGCGTTATATAACCTGCTCTGAAAATTATGAGGCAAGTTTACCTCAAAATGAAGCAGACCATTCTTTTACAGATTCGCTACAAAATCTACAAAATAAATTTCCAGATCTAGTAAATTTTATGGACAGTAATTTACTCAACACACCCGTTATTAGTAATGAAATGAAGAAGGTAAGGAATTTAAGCTGGGACCTTCGTTTAGCTCGCTACATAGAATGTAGGATTGATGATCAAATCAGCTGGTATTCTGCTAAAACATTATTTAATAAAGGTAAAAAGAAGTTTTGGCTATATATTGTAATCGCTTGTCAATCAATGTCAATAATCGCGTGCATATCTTTACTATTGTGTGCTTCAGGTTCGTGGAATTTCATAGGACTGTTTACTACACTTGCTGCATCAGCAATTGCATGGCTCGAAGTTCGGCAATACCAATCATTAATACAGGCATACAATACCGCTACGATGGAATTGGTTATCATTAAAGCACTAGCTAACTCAATTAATACTGAAGAAAGCTTTACATCTTATGTACTTGATTCAGAAAATGCAATATCGAGAGAACATACAATGTGGTTGGCACAGAGAAGAAAATAGAATGGCAAAGTGCAAAAACTTGAAGATTATTATCCTTTTAAATACCTTTTAATTATATGTCAATTTTAACCAAAGCAAGATTAAATTTAGTAACAGAAGCTAAATTGGGACCTTTTAATTATACTAGAACTCTTAATGAAGCTAAGAATCAATTGAGATCGACCGCAACTTCTTCAGTGTTCCTTTCACACAGTCATAGTGACGCGAGTCTAATTGATCCAGTAATTGTGTTATTACAGAAATCAGGAGTTTCAATATATATTGATCGGACGGATTCAGGGCTTCCGCGTACAATGGTCCAGCAACTGCAGCAAGAATTAAAATGAAAATTAGAGATCAAAAGAAATTCATTTTAGTTGCAACGGATAATGCCATACAATCTAAATGGTGTAATTGGGAATTGGGATACGGCGATGCACAAAAGTTCGATAGACATATAGCTTTACTTCCATTAGCAGAGAATTCTGGTTCATGGGCTGGGAATGAATATTTGGGCATCTACCCACGCATCGAGGAAAGTTATTTTGGTTCAGATATATACAATGTGATATTTCCAACAGGAGAATCCATCAGCTTAACCCAATGGCTTCGATCATAAAATTAACACTTCAATATTCTTCAAAATTATTATTTACTAAGTGGCTATACAAAAAAAATGACATTCCAGAATCTTCTAGTAGCGATATAGAATTTATTTCTAGAAACGACCAAATTGGATTGATACTTTCTTTGAAGAGTATTAAAACGTTAATTTAAACGAAGAGGAAGGTATATAACTAGTGTTATATCTACTCGTCTACTGTAAGTAGACACTAAAACAGTTTATTAGAAAATCGGCAATAAATCAGCTATTTCTTTTTCTCAATAAAATCATCATTGATTTTATCACCATACTTCGATTCTAACATTTTAAAGAAATCAGAAACTTTAGTATTCCGGGAAAAGAAAATTCGTCGTAATATAGAGAGAGACAACGAAGTAAATATATTTCTTATTAGTCAAGGCTGGACGGTCTTACGCTTTTGGACTACCGAAATTCGTAAAGAACTCCCGAGAGTATTATGTGCTATAGAGAATATGATCGAGAACAAGAAACAGCTATAATTCTACCATTTTGAAAAACTCACTCAATTTCAAATTTTTTGCCTCGCAAATTTTGGCCAGCGTCTTAAGTGGTATATAATATTCTTTGTTGTCTTTTTTTCGGCTTTGGCGAATATTTCTTACAGTACTTTCATCAATATTATGATCAATTGCAAATGAACGATTAGATTGTTCACCAATCCATTCCTTTGTAATAAACTGACATATTATTCTGTTGAAGGTCATATAACAAAGAAACTTTTTAAAAAGAAATTTTATGCGGCATATATGCCGCGATTTAAATATTTTGTATATATTTGTCTAGAATATATAAATTTGCGATTCTTCAAATAAAATATTGAAGCATTCGCTTTGAATCTCGTTTTCAAAAACTTGGCAGTTTAATAACCACGAGATGATAAGTAGATTGCTCACGCTTAAGGGCGTGGGCTCACTTATTTGTGGTTGGGTATGCCAAGTACCTTGAAAACGATAAGCTGAGTTCCGCGCCTCTTTTTTACCCCTAAATCAGGCAGGCTCTTCAAATCGTATCGCGTCCATCAGGCGCGTTGCAAACCGTATTGTCAAATTTTTAAATACGCTGCCTATGGTATAAAAACCTTGTAAACCACACATGCCTGCGCCATGCCTGATTTTCTTTGGGTTAGTTAGCGCACCGGCGCAGGCTATTTTTTGAATTTATAATTCATAATTCACAATTAAAAAAAAGGCCCTCTAACTCCGTCTGCCAACTGAATAGAGGACCGGTACAAACAAAACGATTGTTTCATTTAACTAACCAAACTTATGAAAAATTTTTCATTCGCGGCTTGGCCCATTATCCTGTATCTCCTTTTCTCCGGATACACCACCCACGCCAGCCCCTCCCTAACGTCCGGCCAAACAACAAAACACCCGGCATCCGCTTCTTTCCTCGCCCCTAGGGTTACGACATCCGGGCACCTGCTTCACGAAGATTCCGCAAAAATAAATTTCTGTCTGAGCGATAGCGAAATCGTAGATTCGCGAACTCCTATAAAAAACAATACAAAACAGCGTGAGCAGTTAAATTTATTTCGGAATCGAGGGATTAGCAGGTCGGTGAGTAATCCAGGGCTAGACCTTTTTGATACTTTTTGGGGCAATGCCAAAAAGTATAAGACCCAACAACAAACCACAGAAGTAAACGGGACAATCAAAGACGCTAACGGCCCGATAATAGGGGTAACAATTACGGTAAAAGGGAAAAACGCTGTTTCCCTATCTGACCAATTCGGCAGGTTTATCATTAATGCCGAACCAACCGACACCCTAATCTTCACTTTCATTGGTTACAAAATCCTCGAAATCCCCATCAACGGCGAAGCGGTTATCAACGCAACATTGACGGAAAGTCAAACGGCGTTGCAGGAAGTAACCATAAACGCCGGATACTACAAAGTAAAAGACAAACACCGCACCGGAAGCATTGCCAAAATCACTTCAAAGGAAATCGAGAACCAACCCATAACAAATTTCTTAGGAACCATGCAGGGCCGTATGGCCGGCGTCAACATTACCCAAAACAACGGCATCAGCGGCAGCGGCTTTACGATCCAGATTCGCGGGCAAAACAGCATCCGTGCCGATGGCAATGAGCCGCTGTATATCATTGACGGCGTGCCATATTCATCGGAACCTATCGGGAACGGGATTTCAATGCAGGTGATGAATGCGCTTACGAGCCCACTAAACAACATCAACCCCGCCGATGTGGAAAGCATTGAAGTATTAAAGGATGCCGATGCGACGGCCATTTATGGTTCACGTGGGGCGAACGGCGTGGTACTGATCACGACCAAAAAAGGAAAGAAGGGAAAGACACGCTTTAATGCCTCGTTTGCGCAAGGGACAGGCACGGTGGCAAACTTTATGGACCTGATGAACACTGAGCAATATCTGGCCATGCGCGCCGAAGGCTTTGCGAATGACGGCATTACCGAATATCCCGTCAATGCCTACGACATCAACGGTACCTGGGACCAGAGCCGTTATACCAACTGGCAGGAAAAATTTACGGGTGGTACCTCCAAGATCACGAACATCTCCGCCTCGGCTTCGGGCGGTTCGGAGAACACGCAGTTTTTGGTAAGTACGAACTTCGGGAGCGAGACCACCGTATTTCCGGGTGATTTCGGGTATAAGAAATCGAGTTTCCGTGCGGGGTTTAACCATGCGTCGGAAGATAAAAAGTTTAAGATTGGCTTTTCGGCAGGCTATAACATACAGCAAAACAACCAGCCGGGAACCGACCTTACCGTAGCCTCGTGGACACTCGCACCCAACGCACCGGCACTTTACGACGAAGCAGGGGAACTGAATTGGGAAGAGAACACCTTCGATAACCCGTTGGCGCTGCTCAATGGAAAATCCACATCGAAGACACACGACCTCGTGGCCAATGCAACCGTGTCGTATGAACTGCTGCCCAAAGTAGAGCTTCGGGCAAATGCAGGATATACCGACCTGAACCATAACGAGAACACCACTTCGCCTTCAACCATCTACAACCCGTCGTATGGCATTGGCAGTGAATCCTCGAATATCTTTTATACGAACACCGCGCGCAAGTCGTGGATTGCCGAACCGCAAATTAACTGGGAGCCGTCAATCGGCGTGATCGATGCCGACCTGTTGGTCGGAGCAACCTTTCAGCAGCAAGAAAACCGGTTGCTCGGCATGGGTGGTTATGGCTTTGCAAGCAACAGCCTCATGGCGAACCCTGCCGCGGCGGCAGTGTCGGAAGTGCTCGATTTCGACCAGTCGGAATACAAATACCAGTCGGTCTTTACACGGGCGAACCTGAAATACAAAGAGCGCTACATCCTGAACCTGACCGCACGGCGTGACGGTTCGAGCCGTTTTGGCCCGGGTAATCGTTTTGGGTGGTTTGGCGCGGTGGGCGCTGCATGGCTTTTCTCTGAAGAGGCAGTCTTAAAAGGCAATAAGATACTGAGCTTCGGCAAGCTGCGCGCCAGCTACGGCACAACCGGAAACGACCAGATAGGGAATTACAAATACCTGAACACCTATGCTGCCGGAGCCACGGGGTATGAAACGGTTATTGGGCTGCAACCCGCACGGTTGTTCAATGCCAATTTTGGATGGGAAACCAACAGGAAGCTCGAAATTGCGCTGGAGACGGGATTCCTGAAAGACCGAATCTTCCTGACGGCCGCCTGGTACCGCAACCGTTCCTCGAGCCAGCTCGTGGGTGTGCCGCTGCCGGGAACTACAGGCTTTACTGAAATACAGGGCAACCTGGATGCGGTCGTGGAGAATTCAGGAACCGAATTCACCTTGCGTACAGTCAATATAGAAACCACAAATTTCTCATGGACAACGAGCCTGAACCTGTCGCTGGCCAAAAACAAGTTGGTATCATTCCCAAATTTAGAAAGCTCTACCTACAGCACGCGGTATGTGATCGGGCAGCCGCTGAATATCGACAAGGTGTACCATTACACGGGTATTGACCCCGAAACCGGGCTGTATACTTTTGAGGATGTTAACGGCGATGGCCTGATAACCGCAGCCGAAGACCAAACCTATACCCGCGATCTGAACCCGTCGTATTTTGGTGGGATACAAAACCAATTGCGCTATAAAAACTGGCAGCTCGATTTCCTGTTTCAGTTTGTAAAGCAGGACAACTACAACGTACCGGCAAGCATTGGCGTTCCGGGTACAATGATCAACCAACCCACGATGGTGTTGCCGCACTGGCAGCAGGCAGGCGATACAGGCCCGTACCAGATCTATACTTCGGGTGCCAATGCCAATGCGGTTCAGGCACTTTATAATTATGCGGCCAGTGACGCGGCGATTTCCAATGCGTCGTATGTCAGGCTGAAGAACCTTTCGGTAAGCTACAGCCTTCCACAAAAATGGACGGGCACATCGCGTTGCCGCCTGTCGCTCGAAGCGCAGAACCTAATAACCATAACCCCTTATGATGGCCCGGATCCGGAGTTCAGCGGTATAGGCAAGCTGCCACCGCTGCGCATCATCACCGCCGGGGTCGAGTTTAACTTTTAATCTTAATGCCATGAAAATAAATAATTTTTACAACCCGTACAGGGAAAACAATGAGGCAGTTTTCCGCATCATTATCGCAGCAGTGATATTGTGTATTGCCTCCTGGTTTATGTCATGTGACGACTTTACCGAAGTCGATATGCCTGTAACTGAGCTCAACAGCAATGCCGTATTCGAGCAAAAAAGCACCGCCTATGCCGCCATGACCGATATTTATGCCAAAATGCGCGAGAACGGCGTGCTGACCGGAAAAGGCACGGGCATCAGCCGTGATTTGGGGCTTTATGCCGACGAACTCGACTGGTATGGCAGTTCGGCTTTGGTTAGTTACTCGTTTTACAACAATAGCCTTTTGCCAACCGCCCTGCCGTTGGCCAACTGGTGGAACCACAGCTACAACCAGATTTATTCGGCCAATGCGGTACTCGAAGGGGTTGCCGCTTCAAAGACCCTCGCGCTCGAAGATAAGGATCGGCTTACCGGAGAAGCGCTGTTTATTCGCGGGTTGCTGCATTTTTACCTGTTACAGCTTTTTGGGGAGGTGCCGTACATCACCACAACCGATTATACAAAGAATGTGAATGTGACAAGGCTGCCCGAAGCGGATGTGTACGGCAAGATCCTGGCCGACCTGAATGCGGCGGACGGATTACTGGGCGAGGAGTACCTGAGTACCGACAGGACACGTCCGAATAAATTTGCCGTAAAGGCAATGCTTGCCCGGGTACAGTTGCATAAGGGCGATTGGGCCGAAGCGGCCAATAGCGCCTCGGCAGTTTTGAACGCTACGGAAACCTATACTTTACCCGCCGACCTGAGCAATTTTTTCCTGAAGGAAAGCACGGGCACGATATGGCAGTTCTCACCGCGAACCGCTACGCGCAACACCGATGAGGGCTCAACTTTTATCTTCAATGCGGCACCACCGCCTGCCGCGGCACTAACCAATGTGCTGATGGGCAGTTTTGAGCCGGGCGACCAGCGCAGGGCAAAGTGGACACGGGCACGTTCAGCCGGAGGCACTACATGGTACCACGCGTTTAAATACAAGAAAACAACCACAAGTACGCCACAGCTTGAATACTCGATTGTGCTGCGGCTCTCTGAAATGTACCTGATCCGTGCAGAAGCAAGGGCAAGGCAGGGCGAGCTGATTGGCGCGAAGGAGGATATAGATGTTTTACGCAATAAAGCGGGGCTTTTGGGGACTACCGCCGTGACGCAGCCCGAAATACTCGATGCGGTGCTGCAGGAAAGAAGGGTAGAGTTTTTTACTGAATACGGCCACCGCTTTATGGATTTGAAGCGGATGGGTAAGCTTGATACTTTCCTTTCGCCATTAAAACCATCGTGGCAGTCCACAGACCGGCTGCTGCCCTTACCACAGAAGGAAATTAACCTGAACCCGAATATCGGGTCGCAAAACCCGGGCTATTGATGGGGCCTTTAGATACAACCGCCCGTTGCATGCGAAATAGTGGGATGCTGCGCGGGCTGTTCTTTATTTTTTTTGCTTTAGTTACCTGTCCCGTTTCGGGGCAGGGTAAGCAAAAAAGACCGGTAAGCGAGGCCGATTACCACTTATGGCATTCTATGACGCTGGATAAGCTTTCAGGCGATGGCAACTGGATAAGCTATAAACTGGGCTATGAAAATACCGATACGCTGTGTATGCGCAACACGGCAACGGGAAAAACACTGGGCATACCGAATGGGTCAGGCGGAAAGTTCTCCGGTGACTGTTTCGCCGCAAAGGATGCCGGATCTACCCTGCATTGGTACAACCTTAAAACCGGGGTAAAGAAACTATTTGCGAACACCAAAAGCTTCGATATGGCGGGAAATTATGTAGTGGCACTCGGTAAAGGCGAATCGGGAAACTTTACTATTTATGGCGACAACGGAAACGCTCTTTCAGAAATAAAAGGCGTTACGCAATTCACTGTGAATCCCGATAAGGCAAGTGTTGCGGTAAGCACGGCTGCCGCCAATGAATATGCGGTTAAGATAATCCAATTGGCGCAGCCTGGAGAAGCAATTATTGTACACGGAAACGGGAAAGATCCTTACAGCCAGTTAAGCTGGTCTGAGGATGGTAAGATACTGGTGTTTTCTTCCGGCAGGGAAAGGCACGCACAATTGTACTGCTACAGGCCGGATGCGAACGGGCTCAAAACATCGGTTGATCTCATGCCGGGCAATTTTGAAAAGCAGGTACTATTTGATACAGGGGCAAAGCTATCGGTTGCTGCCGATGGCACGCGTGTGTTTTTTATTACCCGAAAGGCAGATGAAAAACTCCCAAACAATGAAGAGGTCCAGGTTTGGAACGCAGCCGACCGGTGGATCTACCCAAAAGAACAGATTACAAGAAACTGGACGGACACGCCCATGCTTTCTTGTTGGGAACCTCAATCAGGGCGGGTGTTGGCTATTGCCGATACCATCCTTGCGGTTGCGGCTGCGGTAGGGAATAAAAGCATTGCATTGTCGTTTAACCCAAAGCGCCACGAGCCGCAGGAGAAATCAATAGCCGATCTGGATTATTGGCTGACCGACCTTGAAACGGGCAAAAGGGAAATGCTGCTTGAAAAGCAAAACGGTGTCCCACATTATACCATGGCATCGCCGGAAGGAAAATATATTGCTTACTTCCGTGATATGGATTGGTATGCTTATGAGACCAAAACCAAAAAGCACATTCAAATGAAACTGCCTGAAGGTATAGAAGTTGCCTCAAAAGCTGAAATGGGCGAAGGTTACAATCCGTACCGCAGCCCTGCCTGGACACCCGGAGATAAAAGCATGCTGATTTATGATGAGTTCGATATCTGGGAAGCTTTCCCTGATGGTACGACTCCGCAAAAACTTACACGCGGAAGAGAGCAACGGATTGTTTTCAGGATAGCACCGCTCACGCGAAGGCAACAGATGACCGCTGATAACGGGATCAATACTGCGGGTTTAATAGACCTCGACAAGCCTGTACTGCTCTCGGCACAAAGTACCAATTTTGAGAAAACGGGCTATTACCGTTGGAGCAGGGCGAAGGGACTACAAATGTTAGGTTTTGATGAAATGAAAACTAGCCAGCCCATGCAGTCGTCAAATGGTGAAGTTACGGTATGGTTGGCAGAGAACTTTGAAACCCCGCCGCATATCGTAATGCAAAGGGGAAAAGAAAAACCAAAGGTTATTTTCCGATCAAACAAACAAAAGGCGCGGTACTTCTGGGGCAGTAAACGTATATTCACTTACAAAAATACAATCGGTATCGAGTTGTCAGGTATCCTGTATTACCCGGCGGGATTTGAAAAAGGAAACAAATATCCAATGGTTGTACATATCTATGAGCGGCAGCTGAAGCTCAGGAATATTTATACCAACCCGACTATGCGCAACGGGAATGGTTTTAATATTTCAAACCTGACGGCGCAGGGTTATTTTGTGTTCCTGCCTGATATTGTTTCCGCATACCGCGATGTAGGGGAGGCCGCGCTGGATTGTGTCGAATCGGGTGTGGGGGAAGTACTCAAAATGGGATTGGTTGATGAAAAGCGCATCGGGCTTTTAGGGCATTCCTTCGGCGGCTATGAAACTGATTACATCATCTGCAAAAGCGGGATGTTCGCCTGTGCTATATCAGGCGCGGCAATGACTAATTTCATAAGCGCCACGCATGCCTTGGATCCGAATGCCAATACGCCCAATTTCTTTAAGATCGAAAACGGGCAGGCCAGGGCAAGAGGCTCGTTTTTTGAGAACCGCGAGTATTATATCCGCAATTCGCCGCTTTTTTATGCCGATGGCGTAACCACACCTTTATTGTCATGGACCGGAGGCAAAGACAGCCAGGTACTGCCCACCCAGACCATCGAATTTTACATGGCGCTGCGAAGGCTCCGCAAAACGCATATCATGCTGATTTATCCCGATGAAATACACGAGATCATGGAGGCCAAAAATACCAGCGACCTCACCAGAAAAACGGAACAATGGCTCGCGCATTACCTCAAAAATGCGCCTAAACAAACCTGGATGTTCCCAAACTAAAAAAAAAGCGCAGCCGCAAAAGCTGCGCTTTTTTACAAATCGTCCCGCTACAACCAAATCCTATTCGGAGTGGTTACCGCCCCTAGGGTTGTACAGGCGGGCACCTGCTTTGCGAAGATTCCGTAAAAATGAATTTCTGTTTGAGCCATAGGCGAGTTAAATTCATTTCGGGATTGAGCGATTAGCAGGTCGCCGAACAATCCAGGGCTAGACCTTTTTGATACTTTTTGGGGCAATGCCAAAAAGTATAATAATAAAAAAAAGATGCAGCCGGAAGGCTGCATCGGTTTTTAAATTACTCCGGTTTGTAAAGCGTCAGGATGCAGTCACCCGCACCATTTTTTCTCCACAATTGCGCCCCTGCAGAAATATTGCCTACGCGGCATACTTCGTCGGTAAAATTGGTGTCGCAGTCATCCATTTCAACACTACAATCTTTCGGATTGCTTGAAAGGCGAACATGTCCTGGAACGATGGCATCTTCAGCGCGTTTGCCAGCTTCTGTAGTAAATGCACTGGTGATCGCAAGTACGATAACCAATGCCGGTAAAATTAATTTTTTCATAATAATAAAATTTGTGGTTGTGGCATACTCTGTTTACAGGTTTTCTGCCTTCCCCTGATATTGGGCCCAATATATTGTTGGCGCTAGTAAAGCGCAGTTATTTTCTGATCTAGTTTTAGCGCCGTAAGATAGTTTCCGGTCAGGGTGTATAATGTGTTGCCGATAATCCGGAAGCTTCTCATTTTCTCTTTGCCAATATGGTAAACGTACAGGCTCGAAACATAATTCCCGGTTGGGGTATGGTAAATATCCACGATTGTCGCATACTTCAGTATTTCGCTGTCTTCATACTTCCCAATACGGTTTGACTGAATAAACAGCAGGTTTCCATAACTCGCGGCATTCCGGTTGATCACCAGCGGTGGCGCTGCCATAGTGCCTTCGCCTGCCTCGTTGTAAACTGTTTTTATCTTTGCTATACTTACGGTGTCGATGGTGTGCCGTTTGTATTTCAGCTTTAAGGACGGATCGAACACCAGGTACTCATTCCGGTAGTAATAGACATATTGTACTTCTTTGCGTTGTCTGTTGTACAGCATCATCCCATCAGTATCAAAAATTCCGTCCGTTTGCTTTTCAAGCAGAAAGCGGGATTTGGTCTCAGTATCCGGGCCAAAAGCCGCAAGCACATTTGACCGCTTTTTAAGGCTGGTATGGCGGAATATAAAGTTGCCGCCTTCGGTTGGCAGGCCTATCGTCGAGCGTTCCGGATTATCGGGCTGTAACGTTGCTTTCCAGTCAGTAGTTTCACCTTTGAAAATGCACGGCACCGTGCCATCAAACAGATAGAAATAAGGAGGAACAACCCCAACCTGCGCCGAAAGGAACGGAATATCCTGCTGGTGGATTTTAATCTCCGCTTCTCTTTTAGTGGTTAACGCGGTATCGATAACAGAAACCAGAAGCGCTGCTTTGGTATTGCCAAGGTAAATTTTACCGTCAGCGTCGCCGGCGAAATACCAGGTCTTGAAATTTACATCTAGTTTTTTGTCTTCGGGTCTGGCGTGTGTGGGGAAACGCCTGATAAAATTATTACGGGTATGGATAATGGATTCGGACCAAAGGAAAAGGAACAGTACCGATAGCATACATGCCAGAGTTACGGCAGTAAGTGTGAGTCCGAACCAGATTTTCCTAATCCTGCTTTTGGCGGAATTTTGGCTTAGCAAGATGGCGGTTAAGGCCAGTGCAGTAAAAACAATGTTGAAAATGAGGTGTTCCTGCCAGCCCATTTTTTCAAGTATACCTCCGCACGAACACGGAACATAATCGCTGTAATTCAGGATCAGGAAAATATACATGGTGAAGGCAATCATCAGGCCATAGGCTGCATACAAACCTAATGTGCGCCACTTTGGGAGGAACAGCATAACAACAATAATCAATTCGGTAACGGGTATGCCAACTGCAACATAGCCTGCAAAAGCACTGAGCAAAGGTGACTGCCCGAGCTTGATGCTGAAATCACGGTAATCGATCAGTTTACTTACTGCGGCATAGGTAAACAGAAAGATATAGAGGTAACTGATAATTACAATGGTCCTGGCTTTTAAATTGGTGTAGTATTTCATTGGGTATTTGTTTTGATATTGTAAAATTGTGCAATTAAAATTTGTAATAATATGCAAATCAGGCATTTCGTTATTCAAAAATGAAAACCCCGGAAATTGCTATATTTCTGATTCTTGCTCAGGTCTCGATAAGTCGCTTGGACTGTAGCCGAATCTCTTTTTGAACGCTTTGTAAAAATTGAGGTAGCTTTTGAAACCATTTGTAAATGCAATGAGCTTTAATGGTTCAGTAGTTTGCAGAATCATTGTGTGGGCTCTTTTAAGCCGCTCTTCATGATAAAAATTGTACACGCTGGTTTTAAAATAGGCGCGGAATCCATTTTTCAAAATATGCTCTTCGGTAACGAACATCTTAGATAGATGGTGTAGGCTTGGAAGGGGTTCGCTTAGGTTACTCAATATATAATCATGCAATTGTTGCACGACAATTGCTTCAGATTGCTTTCGAACCTTAGAATATGAAAGATGCTCACTAGTGTCTAACAAGTCGTCGAGTATTGTTGAAACAGAGCTTACAATTATTTTATCATGGTATAATAAACGTGATACTGTACAAAAAGCGGGCATTAGATGGTTGTCACCGGTTATGAAAATCAACTGCAAGGTGGAATGATACGTTAGGTCGCCAATAACCTCTTCTTCTACCGCTTTCCAGATTTCTTTTGATTGCTTTGCGATTAACTTTCCAAAATCAGAACTGAGTATTGTGTCAGATTTGTACTTTAGTTTAAGTGGTACCCTATCATTGAAGCCAACTAAAATAAAATTTTCATCTAGAACAAATATTAATTGAATAAGATTTTGGTAAGAGTAATAAGGGTTTACATAGCCTAAAGTTGCAATGATCGTCTGAAGTTCCTGAGCGATTTCATTTAATTCAACGGTGATGCTTTTCAATTCGTCATTACCGTTGTCTTTTATACGGAACGCGGTGTTTCCTGTTGCCATTTCAAACAACATCTGGTAGATTTTTTTAAGGCGTTCTGGGTCGGATTGCTTTGCCATAAGGGATAAATTTAGAATAGGGCACAGGGTAGTAGCATGCATTCCCGGCAAACGTATCAATTATGTTATGGGAAAACTAAAAATATAGTGTTGGATTCTGGAATTTAAAAGGTAAAAAATTAAGATTTCAGATGCGATTCTTCTTATCACAGGAACATCTGCTCGCTCCGCTCTTTCAGTACAACGGTCTCGCAGCGCAGCGGTCTTTCAGCGTAGCGGTCTAACAGCGTAGCGGTCTTGATTCTCACAGCGCAGCGATCCACCCACCCACCAAACGTCCAAACCACCACGAGCATTCCCCTCTTTCAGAGGGGTGCCCGTAGGGCGGGGTGTCTGTTTCCCGTAAAGACAAAAGCCAATCAAAACCACCCCGACGTGCCGCCACCTCTCCAAAGGATGGGAATTCCAAAATCCGAATACTCCACGTCATTCATAGCACGATTATTCCCCTCTCCCAGAGGGGTGCACGAAGGGCGGGGTGTCTATTTCCGGTAAGCACAACGCGAGGTGTCATGTTCTCTAAGCACAACGCGAGGTGTCTTTCCCGTAAGTACCCCACGTCATTCATAGCACGATTATTCCCCTCTCCCAGAGGGGTGCCCGAAGGGCGGGGTGTCTATTTCCGGTAAGCACAACGCGGGTGTCTGTGTCCAAATCCCCACAAACATTCCCGGCTGAAAGAGGGGTGCCCGAAGGGCGGGGTGTCATTAATGTTCCGGAATACCCAAAACGATTTTTTAAAATCACAAAAAAAAATACGCCCCAACAGGGCGTATTTAATTGTATAACGGGTATTATTAGCGCTTCTTTTTAGAGAGCAGCCACTTCATCAGAAGCGTAACCAAAAAGCTGCTGATCGCGCCAATGATGGCCAGCAAAATGGTTTTTAAAATGTCGGCGCAAAAAATACCCGGAAGGATGCCGAGAACCGTTCCCGATATCGTTCCGTTCCGGAGAACCGAATTACTTTCCATTCTTTTTTACGGTTTTTGGCAAAGCCGGTTTCGAATCTACTGTAATCTGGCTGACCGAAGCCAGTATGCTGCCTGCAACTGCGGTATAACCCGCAATAGACACTAAAGTGGCAGGTAATGCTATCGGAGCCCCAAGTAGTCCACCGCTAACCGCAAGTAGCGCAAGTCCTGCCGTCCGCAGGATCTTAAATAATTTTGGAGTAGGGGCTAATGCCCTGTCTAGTATAGTCATGGTAATATGTTATTTGAGTGAAACAAAAATTTAAAAATCCCGCAGGACGGTTTTTGTGTCCGTCCGTACGGGACATAATTAAAGGCCGCTTACATTGGTAATAGCCACAGGGTTAAAAGAACCGTTTTTCAACGGATACATTTTAGAATTGACTTCCTGGTAAAACTCAATGCCCAGGGCAAGGAACAGCGGCTTGGTACTCGCCGGAGTAACCTCGTTTTCAAGAGTGACAGCTGTGGTCAGGACATTGTTCAATGGCAAAATTGCGGTTGCCGAAGTATCGACAACAAAGCCATTCGCCTCAAAATCAACTTCCGCGCCTGCCGACACAATCTGGTAATGCGTCGCGCCGCCCGGTGCTGCAACCATATTCAACGGGATAAAACCAGGGACGTTCACAGTCAGCTTTCCGCTGACACGGTCAATCGACGTGGTAAACGGAGCATAAAGCGTCGTACTAAGCTGGGCGTTACTGTTAAACTCAAAATCCTTGAGCAGTTCGGCTTCACCGTCGATCACATTACGTAAACCGCGGTCATTAACCATATCAGCCTGTATGACCTTTACCATCATCTTCGTAAGCCTGCCAACCATGCCCTTGTCTTTAGACTTTATAAGCAACGCCCGCAGGGCATTTCGAAGTGTTTTTCCGGCTTTTCCGGCTCTGCCAAATTCAGCACCATTCTCCCTCGTCCGTTGAAAAACGGGATCCGTAGCGATACGCTTACCATCCACGCCGCCTTTCTGGCGTACCATAAAACCGTCTTTCGACTTGTAGAAGGTAATGTCATCCATCGTACCTTTAACCTTGAAAATTCCTTTCTGTCTAGCCATGGTTTCTGGTATTTAAAAGGTTAGTACTCGTGCTTTGCAAAGCCGTCGGCATTTTAAAGTCACGTTTCTTTTGATGAATCGTACTGCCACTCGCAGTAGAACCACTTCCGCCGGAAGCTGGATCCTTCTTTGGGTTAGTAATTACAATCGGTTCTCCGAATAGAGGAACAGTATAATCAACAGAAGCAAAATCCTTCTTTTTACCCAACCCTTCGGTGAGTGTACCATGGCCACCTGAGTCGGCAACCTGCTGGCAGTTGTGGGTAGGCTGGCAGCTGCATAAAACCAGGGCGTACCCTAAAACAAATAATTTTTTCATTTTTTCTAAAAATTAAATTGGCATCTACTTTCAGTTATTACGGTCGCTGTTTCGATTTTTCCAACCGGCAAATTTGCATCGAGATCTCTGGCACAAATCTCCGCAACCGCCGCAAGCCAATTTCAGAAGCATTTCAGAAGGGGAAAGAAATTAATTTTTAATACACTGAAAAACATACAGTTAAAATTACAAAAATCGTATCTCTCATAGCACGATATTCTCCTCTCCCTGAGAGGTGCCCGAAGGGCGGGGTGTAAATATTCATCCATCAAGTCATATCGGTATTTCAATGCAATGGTCTTGATTCTAACAGCAAAGCGGTCTTTCAGTATAACGGTCTCGCAGCGCAGCGGTCTTCCACGCATTCAACCCTCAAAATATTTTTAAGCGCTTTAGTACATTGATATAGTGTTTTTAACAAAATATTATGTATACTTGTGACTATATAATGAAGTATTGTATAGATGAAAGGCATTTCGCAAATTAAAACTTTTCTGAATATTCAAATTAAAATTAACTTATATGATGTTAAAGCGAGTTCTATCATTTTGTATTTTAATGCTGGCACCACAGGTTTTTGGTCAGTCTCCACTAGTGTCAGAAATTATCCCACCATCACCTCAAGCCGCCTCGGTATTTAAGTTTACCGAGATACCGGTTTCTCTGTACACGGGAACGGCAAATATTACGATTCCGTTATTTGAAATCGAGACACGGGGTTTAACCGTACCGGTAAGTATTAGCTACCATTCACGCGGAGTACGTGTCGACGAAATTGCCTCACATGTAGGAACCGGATGGAACCTGAGTTATGGGGGGCTCGTGTCAAGGCAGATTCGGGGTGGTGCCGATGAGGGGCCGGGTGGATATTTGATCGATAATTGGTCTGAAGATATTTTTACAAATTCAGCCAAAAGATTTGCCGCTTTAAATGATGAGTTTCCGATTGATAGGATACCGGATCAGTATTATTTTAACGTCAACGGACAGAGCGGAAAATTTGTATTTGATTATAGGACCGGAAAGACTCTTGTCCAACAGTTTGGAAATGCTAAGGTGCGTGGTTATGATAACATTATTGATGGTAGTGGGAATGTCTTCAGCTTTGGGCAAACCGGTAGCGAGACCGTTGTAGACAGCTGGAGATTCAGAGAAAATGTGTCTAATGATTTAAATCCTGTTGTGACTATATACAACTCGTCATGGTATTTGTCAACCATAAAAACACCACAAAATGGATTAATAACCTACACGTATGCAAATGATCAGACGTCATTTATGAGAAGATCCTATGATAAGGCAGAATATCAACAACAGGGTTTTAGTGGAACATGGCATGATTTCAGTTATGGTTCTAAAATTGTAAGTGACCAAAAGCGGGTCGAAAAGATAGAGTATGAAAAGGGAAGTTTGATTTTTGCATATGGAGATCGCGATGATGTTGAGGGCGGGAAATTTTTAAGTAGTATAAGCCAATATGCAAAAACATCGTTTCCCGGTTCAGGATCTCCAACTGTAAAACTGATAAAAAAGGTAAAGTTTGAGTACGAGTATACAGAAGGTGATGAGTCAAATGTGCTTGCATTTTATCCTCTCAAGGATCCGCAATCTTCAAAGCGATTGTTTTTAAAATCGGTACAGGTACAAACCTCTGATGATACACTTCCAAAATACCGTTTTGAATACAATCAGATAGTTTTGCCAAACAGGAACAGCAATTCTCAGGACTATTGGGGTTATTACAATGGAAAGAGTAACGGGAGTTTTTTAAAGGATACTTATGGTGATCTGAATCAAAACAGGACAGTGGATAGTGATTTCACACAGGCAGGAATTTTAGAAAAAATGATTTATCCTGACGGCGGTTCGGTAAAGTTCACTTACGAGCCTAATATTGGTGTCGCAGCTTTTCCTCCTGATGTATATTATCCTTCTCCAAACCCCGTACTGAACGACGATATGATTGTTAGTCACCTGGATGCTCGAATCTGGCGGGACTCTATTCGTACCAGAACTGATACGATCTATGATCCGGTAACTAAGAAGTTTTCAAAGTACTTTAAAGTGCGTGGCGTAGTTGTAGCTGAATCGACTAAAAAGAAAATTCCGTGTGTCGTTTATTCAAACGAATTCTCGTCCCAATACCCTGAAAATAATGGCAACAATAACGATACTACATGCAAAGTTTTATTTTTCATAACAAAAAAGGTTACAACTGGAGCCGTTCCACAATGGGATTTAGTAGCTAGTCTTCCGCCGGGTGAGGGAGGTATAATAGATCTGCCAGCGGGTGATTATAGATTGAATGCTTCCCCTCAAGGAAATTTTGATCCTTTGGTGTATAGCTTCAGTGCGAGTGTCAGATGGAAATATCAGATGGTAGAGAACGGAATAAACGACTTCATGCATGCAGATGGCGAAGAGGTTCTGTATCAGGGGAAAATTATATTGGGTCCCGGAAACAGGATAAAAAAGATCGAGTACGATGATTCCAATGGTAAAGTTCTTACCAAAACCTATGATTACAAGTATGGTAATGTCACCAGCGGGAGAATATTTGGCCTGCCATCCTTTCGTACAATAAAAGCCACAATTGGGGCTTCATCGATGGTTTTCGGTACTTTTCCTATGGGTGGGGGCAGTCCTTTTTCTACCTATCAGGGAAACGAAATAGGGTATGGAAGAGTGACAGAGTACATTGGAGAAAGAAATGCATCTTCAAGTCAGTCGGAGGCTATTGGCGCAAGTACTACATTGGGTAAAACAGAATATGAATTTACGATGCATACAGATAGCGGGCAATATTATGAGTTTCCCTACCACCCTCCAACGGACAACGAATGGCTTAGGGGAAAAGTCCGTTTCCAGAAAGATTTCAAATCAGTAGATGATGAATTCAAATTAATTAGGCTAGTTCAAAATAATTATATATATGCTGGCGATACAGGTATCTCAGGTACTGCACCTACTGCCTTCAGACCCTTGACCATCCGTAATACTATTGACCAGGATATCGATGCGACAGGGTTTTATGAATGGGATCACAAATTCTTCAAGCTTCCGATATGTACATTAGCTCCTACATTAAATGGACAGCCCCAGAGTCCAACAAATCCTATAACTTATAAGGTTTATTATTTAACCGGCGGTACAATGGATCTGAAATCTACGACAACTACAGATTATTTTGACAACGGTACTGAAATGCAAAGTGAGACCAAGTATTTCTATGATTACCTCCATCATTATAACACCGCAAGTATTGAGAATAAGACCAGTGATAATAAAACACTTACTACAAAATATTTTTACGCTAACAGTCCCGGGATCAGCAACGAGCCTTGGACATCTGCATTACGTGATAAAAATCTTGTAGATATCCCTCTGATTACACAAAGTCTTTTGGGAGAAGATTTGCTGTCCTCACAGAAAACGGTATACAAGAACTGGGGAACGGTAACACATCCACAACTTGCACTTGATTTTATCCAAGCTTCTAAGGCCGATAAGCCGTTTGAGACAAAAGTGGAGTATGTGGATGTAGATCCGTCAAATGGTAATCCTAGGGAGTTAAGACAGCCAAACGGCATGTCGGTTGCCTACATCTGGGGGTATAAAAAACTCTATCCTATTGCCAAGATCGAAGGCGCGACTTATGCCCAGGTACAGCCCTATGAGGCTAACCTGCAGGCACTGTCTGACGGTACAAATGAAGCTGCGTTGGTTGGGGCTCTAAAGGATCTTCGGGCCTTGTTTCCGGATGCTTCGGTAACCACCCTAACCTACGAGAATCATATCGGTATAAAAACAGTTACTGCTCCTAACGGATATCGTATGACATACGAATACGATGAGTTCAATCGCCTCAAGCATGTCAAGGACCACACTGGCAACATCCTTAGCGAGAACGAATACTATTACGCACCGCAAAACTAATATACCATGAGAAAGACAATCCTATTATTTTTTGCATGCAACAGTTTTTTCTGCTTTTCGCAGGATATGCTTTGGGAGCGTTCCTACGGGGGGCGACAGGCCGATTATTTGGCCGATGTGATTGCAACCGCTGATTATGGTTTCCTTCTTGCGGGTAGTTCGCTGTCGGGGCAAACCGGTAATAAGCTGGCTGAGGGTCGCGGAAACATTGACTTCTGTATTTGGAAGATGGATGAACACGGGGTGCAGGAATGGCAGAAAAGTTTCGGAGGTGATGGTGTCGATATGCTTCGCAGCATTCAGCTGACTGGGGACGGTGGTTTTATATTGGCGGGCATATCAAATTCTCAACCCTCACAGGCGCACGGCCGTCAGGAACACAAAACCGAGGCCTGCCGCGGAGGCAATGATTACTGGGTGGTCAAACTGGATGCCTATGGTAACGAACAATGGCAAAAGACAATCGGCGGGAGCGGACAGGACGACCTTAGCTGTATCCGCCTGACCAGGGATGGTGGTTATATACTTGGGGGCTCATCGTCCTCGGGAGCTACAAGCGATAAAAAAGCAGCCTGCAAAGGCAATATGGATTACTGGCTTGTCAAACTGGATAAGTATGGCAAGGTCGAGTGGGATCGGAGCTATGGGGGAAAATATGCGGATGTCCTGCAATCCCTTGAGCCTACTGCTGACGGGGGATATATAGTAGGCGGGACGTCAAATTCTCCGCAAGGCCACGATAAATCCTCTGATAGCTATAACAACTCTTCAGATTATTGGATACTGAAATTGGACAAGGATGGCGGTATCGAATGGCAGCAGACCTACGGTGGCGAAGGCGATGACCAGCTTTTCGCACTGCGTCCCGCCCATGAAAAGGGTTATATTGTGGGAGGCAGTTCGGCTTCCGATGTTAGCGGTACAAAAAACCGTTCCAATAAAAACGGCACCGACTTCTGGGTGCTGATGCTTGATGAAGACGGCTATGTTAAATGGCAGCAAACCTATGATTTCGGCTCGGCAGACATGCTGACCTCGATAGTAGTGAACAGGGATGGTACATTTCTTATAGGTGGTTATGCGAAGGCTGAGCCCGGTAAGAAAAAGGACAGCAACGGTATAAACGACTACATCGCACTAAAGCTCTCAAAAGAGGGCGAGGTGCTCTGGGAATATACGGTAGGTAGTGAAGGCGAGGATATCCTTAGGCGTGTAACCGAGACCCGTGACGGCGGTTATATCCTTGCAGGAACCTCGAATCCCGAATTCAAGCGGGTATTTCTAAACGACCCAAACGGTAGTGTTACGGGCAAGGCAAAACCTTTAAAGTTCGGGAGTGGCAAGAACATCGCCATAGCAGATGAATTCCAGAGTGCCATAGACGATGCGGTAAACTCGGTGGCAAATAAGGTGAACGACTTTGTGGGAGACAAAGTAAATTCAGTTACCAAGGGAATCAATGACGGTATTGCTAAGGCAACCGGACAGAAAGAAGACTCCAGGGTAAAATTTGGTGTTAACGCACCGGTGGGACAATTGATGAACTTTGGCAAAAGCGGTTCGGGTGCGGGCGGTGCAGATCCGATACAGGAAATGCTCGAGCGTAAAGGCCCAAAGAAAGGATTGGATGCTTCAAGGACTAAAAAAACAAATTATGGAAACAAGGATTTCTGGGTAGTAAAACTCGGGGACCGGCAGAAGAAAACCCAGGAACGCGAAATGATAGAGGCATTTCCCAACCCAATCGACCAGATCACAAATGTCATCGTGGGTTTTGAGTTTGACCATGGTACGATAAGCGTATTTGATATATCAGGCCGCCGGTTGCAGCATTTCGCAATCAAGGACAGGACTGTACCTGTTAGTATTTCGGGCTACATGCAGGGTATTTACGTGATAAAAGTAGATACAAATAGAGGGGAAGCTTCCATAAAAGTAATCAAGCGTTGAAACAAACAGTAAAAAGCACAAAGCCAGTTAGATGAAAAAAATATACTTATTCATACTATTACTTCCTTTTATAGGATTGGGTCAAAACTATATAAAGAATAGGATTTACAGAGATACAATTACGGGTCCGGCTCAACCTAGTACTATAAACATTACCTTTTTTGACGGACTCGGTCGGCCTATCCAAAAAAAGGCGCATGCTCAGTCTGCCGGGGGATATGATATTGTCACCCCTATAGTATATGACGATTTCGGCCGACAGGTTAAGGACTACTTGCCTTATCCTGCTCAGGGAGCATCATTGGCCTACGAGAATGGTGCAGATGCAGCGGCAAATACACACTATGCAGCTGAATTTCCGGCAGAAGGCGGGCTTGCCTATGCTGAGCGGGAACTCGAGGCTTCTCCGCTGGGACGTGTATTGAAACAGGGTGCTCCCGGAACACCATGGGGGATCAATACAGCAGGGAGCGACCACGCTATTAAGTTTGAGCAATCAACAAATAAAGAGACCCTGCCCGAGCGTATACCCTATTATAAGGCCACGGCTACCTACGATCCTGTAGGACAGCTGTATACGGTTGCCTATGATGAACCCTCTTTTTATAGTAAGGAAGAGCTCTACAAAATGGTGACCAAAGATGAAAACTGGACATCGGGAACCTACCACACGACTGAAGAGTACAAAGACCGACAGGGCAGGGTAGTTCTCAAGCGTACCTATGGAGAATCGATGGGTATTTCATACGACACTCAGCATGACACCAGGTACGTCTATGACCAGTTCGGCAACCTGACCTTGGTGCTGCCCCCTATGGCTACAAACGCAGTTGAAGAGGTAAGGGATAACCTTGGCTACCAATATTGGTATGACAAGCGCAACCGTCTGGTAGAAAAGAAGCTTCCCGGTAAGACTAAAGAGTATATTGTTTACGATAGCCTCGACCGTGTTATAGCCGTGGGGCCTGCGCCCTCACCCTTTCGGGATGGAACCGGAACAGGTTGGATCATAACTTACTATGATGCCAAGTCGCGGGTAGCATTTACCGGATGGGAGGAACAAACCGAAGGCGATATCAATACTCCTGCACGTGTCGCATTACAGAACGACAATAACGGATCAGTACCTTTAATAACTACTGGCAGGCCTTCAACGATAGATAATGTCGAAATTTTTTATGAGGTTTCCCCGGCAGTCTCCTCCCGCTTTAAGCTACTGACGGTAAACTATTACGATAACTACCGCTTCTGGAACAGGCCACTTCCCAGTATTGTCGAGGGTACGCCGGTAATCTCTGCATCAACTTCAATAACTACCAAAGACCTCCCTACAGGGTCTTGGGTACGGGTACTTGTTGGGGAGAACGATGCTCCGGCAGAAGTTTATATTACCTTGTATGACAACAAATCACGTCCTATAAGTACCCATAACTACAATTATGAAGGCGGGGTAACGATCACAGATAGCAAGCTCCGCTTTACGGGTCTTCCGGACTATACCGTAACAAGCCATGTGGCAACCTCGAATGCACTGAACCTGGTGACCGTAAATAACTACACCTATACCGATCAGGACAGAATAGATACGCATACGCATGAGATACTAGGGGTTAAACCACCCGAATTAATGTCAAAGAACACGTATTATCCGTTGGGCGAACTAAAATCAAAGAAAGTGGGCGGCACTGATGTGAGCGGTGCTTCCTTTCATCAGAACGTTCGCTACAAGTATAATATACGGGGCTGGCTGACAGACATCAACGGTGCGGAGGAGATTTTACCCGAATCACCACCGGCAGAGTTTCCGGATCTATTTGTATTCAATATAAAATACAATGATCCGCTAAATGAAATAGGTCCGCTATATAACGGCAATATCTCAGAAACCCATTGGAAGAGTGAGTCAGACGGACACCAGCGCAGTTATGTCTATGGCTACGACAGTATGAACCGTCTTCGTTGGTCAAGGTATCTTAGGAACAATATTTTCACCAATGCCTACAACGAATCGATGCAGTACGACCGAAACGGAAATATCAGTTCGTTGACAAGAAACGGTATGACCGATGACCCTGTCGAGGCAATAGAGATCGATGACCTGCAGTATGGCTATCCCTCAAACAGCAACAGGCTCTATTCGGTTACGGATCACAGTGCAAGCCCCGAGGGTTTTAGGGATGGGGCATCCCGCACCCAGGAATATTATTATGATGCCTATGGGAACATGATCCGTGACGAAAACAAAGGGATAAACGAGATTACCTATAACCATTTACACCTGCCTGTAAAGATAACCTTTACCGATGCCACTACAATTGATTATCTTTACAATGCTATGGGTGTTAAGTTAGAGAAGACCATAAACGGAACCAACACAACCCAGTACCGCCAGGGCTACCAGTATTATAACAGCAGGTTGCAGCACTTCGCTACGGCTGAGGGATATGTTGATTGTACTAATCATACTGACGGAAAAAGGACCTATAATTATGTCTACCAGTACAAGGACCATCTGGGGAACATCAGGTTAACGTATGGTCTTAAAAATGCAGTAAGTAACAAGGTCGAGATCATGAACGAACAGCATTATTACCCTTTTGGTCTACAGCACCAAAACTACAATACCGAGAACCTGGTGTATCAGGAAGGAGAGCAGCGTATGGTAATGCTTGGGGAAAAGGAACCAATGCCGATAGATCCGCACCCAACCCGTTACAAGCCGCCTTATAATTATAAGTACAATGGGAAGGAGTGGCAGGACGAGTTGGGGCTTAACATGTATGATTATGGAGCGAGGAATTATGACCCTGCTTTGGGTAGATGGATGAATGTTGACCCGTTGGCTGAAAGGCGTAACCAATGGGCTCCATATGTTTATTGTTTAAACAATCCTATTTTACGTTATGATCCCAATGGGTTGACAGATTTTATTATCAATAAAAAGACAGGAACGGTAGAGCAAATAGGAGAACAAAATGATGATCCTGATAGGATTCTTAAAAGCAACAGGAAAGGAAAAGTTAAGTATAGAAGGAATGGAGAAGCTAAAGTAGCTATTGATGACATAGAAAAGGGAATTCTTGAGAATGGGCAAAACTTTAAAAATGAAGACGAAATAATAAGTGTAGGTGGAGCAAATCAACCGTCTGTTGCAGGAGTTAAATCTTTTACATTGAAACTTTCCCTATATCTTGGGAAAGAGCTCAAAGGCTTTTCATATTCGTCGAGCGGTTCAGGAAATATTACAGATGTACTATTAACAAAGTATCTAAAAAATTTATCTAAAAAATCGTATGGTCGTGTGACGGAATTGCAAAAGAAATATGGAAATGCTTTTTCTTTTAATAATTTGGTACAACAGTTTCACACGCATCCTGATGGTGAATTAGGAGCAACACAATCTAATCCAGAAATTTCACAGGACGTTAAAGCTCTTCAAAGCGATAAAAGACATGTACCTAACGCAAGTTTTATTATTTTATATCAACTCAATGGGCAGACAAGTCCGGCAGAATATGATTACACTCACGAATATAGACCTAAATAAATAATATATTAAAATGAAAAAAATATTAATTGTCGTTGTTTTAATTTCAACATTTAGTCTTTACTCTCAGAATAAGACTATAAAAGGAAAAGTGATTGATGAGTACTTTGAAGCGGTGCGAGGAGTTTCAATTGTTGTTAATGATACTGTTATTGGCGAAACCGACGCAAATGGTGTTTTTAAAGTAGATATCCTTATTGATGTGAAAAATATATTGTTTGAGTCTCTTGGACTTGAACCCACGAGAATAGAGCTCACAGATTACTGTAACGAAATAGAAGTTGTAGTATTGTTAAGTGGGTCTTATAATTTTAAGTCTCTAAAGAAAGTGAACCGACATCGAATGAGAAAATTTAAGATGCTATCGAAGTTGCATAAAGAAGCATTTTTGAAAGGGATGTTTATTACCGAAAAGGCTTGTTATACGCAAGGGTTCATCTGTTCAGAGCGAATGTGACAAATATTAGGGTAATGTAGGTAATGTCCCAAATTAGGGCATAGAATAAATTTAAAAAATAAACTATTGAAAAACAGTGCTTAATGTGAAAATTAAGTGCTGTTTTTTGTTATATACAAATAGGTTTTGAATACTTATTATCCATTAAAGACTATCAAATAAGGATTTATTTTTGCTACGCCTCAGAGAGTAATCTTATTTTTTCTTCAACTCTTCAATTAAACGCTCATACAACTTTTTGTTTTCCTCGTAAGATTCAATAAGCTTCTCAATTGGATTAAAAGTGCAATTGAAGTTTAGCATGGATGACGAATTATCTAAATGATAAGTGTTTCCAATAATATTAAACCACCCCCCCGCTCCCGCGCGAATCCCTTCGCGTGGCTTCTTTAATTTTTCTATTCCTTAATAGAACATATTTTGCTTTTATTTATATTTGAGTAAAAGATGAGTAGAAACTATAAATTCCATAATCCCCGAA